>Ga0208375_1000723_pt1 | contig 43838 bp, 45 predicted proteins | sample RifOxyD1_FD_184038 | JGI IMG/M metagenome (GOLD analysis project Ga0208375, IMG submission 184038) | Soil microbial communities from Rifle, Colorado - Rifle Oxygen_injection D1 (SPAdes) | ecosystem: Environmental > Terrestrial > Deep subsurface > Rock core/Sediment | place: Rifle, Colorado... | reverse complement strand
CATATGTCCTTGGATCTCAAAAGAGAGAAGACGTTTACGCATCAAGCGGCCACATGGCTGACATCGGTGTAGACTTCTACAGATAAATTGCTAAGGGGGCGAAAGCCCCTTTGCTTTTTATTTTTTTTATTAATTTTTCATATCAGGAAAACATTTATTAATACTATTTTCTAACAATTTATGTAAAAAAGAGGCAGATGGTGGAAACTTATTCGATTATCAACAAGATCATTTAATTAACTTATCTAATTTATATTCCCCTTAGCCTTTAAAGAAATAATAGATTTCTGGCCGGCCCTCAAGGCCGGCTTAATTAATATTAAGCGAGAGCTCTGAGATTCCAAAGACTTAAGTATGTTCTTTGTACAGAAATTTTATGGCTAAGAGAAATTCAATTTTTTTATTTTGCATTCCAGGAGAAATCTATAAGGGAAAATTTGCAGAAGAAGTTGCAAAGATTTATACGGAAATGACAATAAAAGATTATAATTCTTTTGTAATTTTTGATCCAAAATATGAAAATTATAAGAAGACACCAGATGTTCAAGATTTTGGATTAACAAAAGAAAAAACAAAAATTTTTAGAAATTTATTTTTATACCAACAGATGACGAAGGTTGGAAAAGTGTATGGTTTGATAAATTCTTCAAGACATTTATTTAGTCCAGAGGGAAAATCTGAAGGGGAATTTTATCCAGATTTAAATGTTATAGAATTTCATGAAAGAAAAAAAACCCAAGTAGATGAAGTAAAAAGTTTCTATGAATCATATGGTTGGAATGTTTTTGTGTATGATCACGCAATAAGAAAATCTGTTTGGATATCAAAAAGAGGAAGATTTGCAAATGCACCACATATAGTTTCAACAAAGGCCCTTTTGAATGTTGCAGAAGAACATTTTAGATATGATTCTAAAAAATTATATTGGACTTAGGGATAAAAATATTTTAAAAGAATTTTAAATTAACCAAAATCAATTTCATAAAAACCATCATTAGATTTTTGTTGTTTTGCTTCTTCTAATCTTTGCCTTGCATCTTGTTTTGCTTTTTCTGCCATTGCATCTTGATTTTTAATATGACTCCTTATTTGGTTTGCTTCAAAGGGTTTTCCAATTTTTTCATAAAGAACAATTAATTTATCTCTGATTTTTTGACATTCTGAAAATGGATACCCTGGCAATGATAAAATCCTATTGTAAATTGTAATTGCTTTAGTGTTATTTTTAGTTGACTCGTATTGTTGAGCCATTGATAAATACATAGAGAATATTTTCTTTTGCATATCTGCCCTTTCTCTGGAAGAGGCCTGACCCATCGCCCTTCTAAAATAATCATCAGAACTAAAATAATCTTCTGCCATCATATACAGTTCACCAGTTTTGAATAACAGATTCATTTTTTCAGGGATTAATACAGCCAAATCTGCCGCAATTTGATAATTTTTTGCAGAATTTCCCCACCATTTTTTTGATTCATATAATTGTGCGATCAGAACACACGCATCTTTTTTTAATTCTTGAGAAAGCCCTTTTCGAATTTCGACTTCAAGATATTCTATCTTTCTCTCAGGAGTATTATATTTTAACATTCCTGAAATAAGTTCTTGTTTGTTAAGCACCATTTTTTATTAAATTGGATACCCGCTTGTACTTTTTAAATTTTATTGTACTGAATTTAATATAATCTTAGAATAATTACAATGCAGGCATTGGTCTTTTTTCAGTATATTTTTTACCCCAGGTGTTAAAGAAAGAAATATTTTTCAAATCAGGTTTTCTTTTTTCCGGAATTTTCAATTTAGGGAAGGGTATTGCAATTGGAAGAAGAGCTTCTACCCTTATATTGTCTGGTATTTTCAGAATTCTTTTTATTTCTTCTTCTTCAAATGCACCAATCCAACAACCTGCCAAACCTTTTTCTGTAATTTTTAATAACATATTTTGAATTGCTGCTCCTGCTTGCTGTTTGCAATAGGTCTCTGCAAAGCCCCCATATCCTTTTTTTAACAAAGAAATTTCATTACAGATAATTAGAACATATGGTGCGTCTGCAATAAAACTTTGATTCAATGCAGCATTTGCTAGTTTTATTTTGGTCTCTTTATCTTCAACAATTATTATTTTTACTGTGTAGATGTTTGCAGCACAAGGGGCGAATCTTGCAACATTACAGATTTCTGCAACATCATTAAAATTAATTTTTTTATTAGAATATTTTCTTATGCTTCTTCTTTTTTCGATTGCCTTATCCAATTCCATGTTTAATTTAATTTTAAGTTATATAAAAATGTTTCCCAAGAAAGAGATAGTAAATATTAAAAACCAAACGCCCCTCAGTAAAATATGCTTTTTTCACAATTAACAGAAACTTTTGAAAGGCTTGAGGCCACGACAAAAAGGTTGGAAATGTTTGATATTTTAAGTGATCTTTTAAAAGAAACGAATAAAGAGGAAATAGACAAAATAATTTATTTATTACAAGAGCATATTCTTCCAAGTTTTTATGGATTAGAATTAGGATTAGCTGAAAAGATGGTCGAAAAAGCCATAGCAAAAGCATCAAATACTTCTCAAGAAAAAATTGAGCAACTTTACAAGAAAAAAGGAGATTTTGGATTAGTTGCAGAAGAGGTTTTATCAAAAAAAATAGCGGTTTTGTTTAAACCAAAAGCCCCCACAATTGATGAAGTCTACCAATCATTATCAAAAATAGCAAAAACATCTGGAGAAGGGAGTTCTTCAAGAAAAATTGAGATGCTTACAGGCCTACTTATCAGTGTGCAGGGAAAAGATGCAAAATATATTATTAGATTTGTTTTAGGAAGTTTAAGATTGGGCGTTGGCGATCCAACAATTATGGATTCGCTTAGTAAAGTTTTCAGAGAAGATAGAACATTAAGGGGAGAAATAGAAAAAGCATACAATTTATGTTCTGATTTAGGGTTGGTTGCAAAGACATTATATGAAAAAGGAGAAAAAGGAATAAAAGATTTTAAGGCCAAGGTATTTTCCCCAATTAGAATGGCATTGGCAGAAAGACTTCCAAATTCAGAAGAGATTATTAAAAAAATCGGAAAATGTGCAATTGAAACAAAATATGATGGATTAAGAATACAATGGCACTTAGAAAATAACAATGTTGAAATATTTTCTCGGAATCTTGAAAGAATGACACACATGTTTCCAGATTTAGTTAAGGGAATAAAAGAACAAATTAAAGCAAAATCTGCAATTGGAGAAGGTGAAGCAGTTGCATTTAATGAAGAAACAGGAGAATTTTTTCCATTTCAAGTCACAATCACTAGAAAAAGAAAATATGATATTGAGGCATCAGCAAAAGACAAACCATTAGTTTTGTTTTCATTTGATTTACTTTATCTCGATGGTAAGGATTTTACTGGAGAACCCTATCTAATTAGAAAAGAGAAACTTGCAAAAATAATCAAGAAAGGATTCACTATTCGTGAAGCCGAAAAAATAATTACTGATGATCCAAAAAAAGTAGAGAAATTCTTTGAGGAAAATATTGAGAAAGGAACAGAAGGAATAATGGCTAAACGTTTAGATTCACCATATCAGGCAGGTGGAAGAAATTTCAATTGGATAAAATTAAAGAGGAGTTATAAGGGGGAATTAAAAGATACTGTCGATTTAGTTATTATTGGATATTTTAAGGGAAAGGGAATGCGGGCCAAATTTGGAATAGGGGCATTACTTGGTGCAGCTTATGATAAAAAAGAAGACACATTCAAGAGTCTCGCAAAAATTGGTTCAGGTTTAAGTGAAGAAAAATGGGTTGAAATTAGAAAAATGCTTGATAAACTTAGAGTTGAAAGAAAACCTGCAAGAGTTGATACAATAATTGAACCAGATGTTTATTGCTCACCAAAATATGTTTTTACAGTGATGGCAGATGAAATTACAAAAAGCCCAATTCACACTGCCGGAAAAAGAAAAGGCGGAGATATTGGTTATGCATTAAGATTCCCAAGAATTCAAGGATGGGTTCGTGATAAAAATCCAGAAGATGCAACAGACACAGATGAAATAATTAGTTTGTTTAAAATGCAAACAAGAGTTAAAACAATAGGCTTGGGAAAATAAATCATATTCTAAAATGACTAAAACAGAAATTAAATTCGGACCAGGTGGATTTGGTATGCCAGCAGAAGAAGCATTTCCAAAATTAGAAAAAGATGATTTGTCGGCAGCAGAGATTGAATTTACCTATGGGGTTAATCTTACAAATGAAGAATCTAAAAGATTAGGCGAGCTTGCAAAAAAACACTACATTCAATTAAGCATTCATGCACCTTATTATATTAATCTTAACGCAGAAGAAAGACAGAAAATTTTCATGAGTAAAAAAAGAATTCTTGATTCTTGTGAGAGGGCACACCATATGGGGGCAAAATATGTTGTTTTTCATCCCGCATTTTATTTTAAAGATTCAAAAGAAGAAGTTTATCAAAGAGTAAAAAAAGAAATTGAATCTATGCAGCAAATTATTAAAGAAAAAGGATGGAAAATTATTCTTGCTCCAGAAACAACAGGAAAACCAAGTCAATTTGGAGATATAGATGAATTAATAAGATTACATAAAGAAACAGATTGTTTTTTATGTATTGATTTTGCACACCTAAAAGCAAGATATAATGGTAAGGTAGATTATAATGAGATCTTTGAAAAATTAAAAAAGAACAATATTACAAAAATTCAAGCGCATTTTTCTGGAATTGAATTCACAGAAAAAGGGGAAAAAAAGCATATTCCAACATCAAAAGAAGATTGGAAACAGATTCTTGAATTATTTAACAAACATAATTTTTCTGGTGTAATCATAAATGAAAGCCCAGATAATTGGAATGATGCAATAAAAGGAAAAAAACTCTGGGATGAAATTAATAAATAATTTTATAATCGATGTTTGCTCGCCCTGAAATCAAACTGGCGATTAAGACCATAGATTTATTCTATTAACAAGTTCAATTCTTTATTTTTCACTGATTTACCCGCAACTAGTAACAACACCGTCGATAAATGAGAAGATTTTTAAAGGAAACTAAACTAAAGAAAGAGAATAGGAAAGGCTAAGGGGCTTTTTTCTATTCAAATTAAATTTAAATTAACACACAAAAATGAAAAGTAAAATTTGGTTTTTCGCATTTGCTTTGGCAATTGTTTCAATCTTGAGTTTAGCTGGTGTACTAGCAGATTCATGGAATGTTACAAGTGAACCAGGCATTGACCAAATGACTGTCTATGTTGATGGCAACGCAGTTTTTGACGGTAGCTGTGTTCAAGTACCAGGATTAAGTTACTGGAATTGTAATACAGAACAGATCATCGTTCCAGCATTGGAAAGAGGATCAAATACAGAAGTTAAAGTTGTTTTAACTCCTGGAAAAGATATGTCAAGCCTTGAAGTAAGAGCATGGATCTCAGGATACCATGATGACGTTGAGGTAGAAACTGCAAAATTCGATGTTTTTGAAGGAAATGTTTACACAAAAAGATTGAATTTAGAATTGCCTTCTGACTTAGATGCAAAAGATACATACACCTTGCATGTCCAAGTAACATACAAAAATACGTTAACTGGAATAGAAAGTGCAAATATTGATACAACTGTACAAAGATTAGCAAACAATTTGAAAATTTTGAACGCTGATTTCTTTGGAAGTTCAAGCACTTTGAAAGCAGGAAGTACAATCTATGCAGATGTTGTTGTAAAGAACATGGGAAACCACGATCTTGATGACATCTTTGTTAAAGCTTCAATAAAAGAATTAGGCATAAGTAGAACAGTTTATGTTGGCGATTTAGTTGCTGATGAAGATTGTTCAAGTGGCTGTGATGAAGAAGATGCGCAAGTTGTAAGACTTGCTCTTACAATTCCAGAAAATGCAGCATCAGGAACTTATTTGCTTGAAATAGAAGCATTTAGCGATGAAACAACTGACAAGGTTACAAAGATGATTTATGTTGAAAAATCAACAGCATTATCTCAACCAGAAACAGTAATTTCTGTATCAGGATTGGAACTTTCAGCATACAATGCAAAGGTTGATGCAGAATCCGGAAAAGGCACAGCATTTAGCGTACTTGTTTCAAACACAGGTTCAAGCGCAATGACTGTAACTTTAGCTACATTGGGAACAGAAGACTTTGCTTCAAGCCAAGTCAATCCAAGCGTTTTCACATTAGCACCTGGAGAATCAAAAACCGCAACAGTCTATTTGGTTATAAAAGAAAATGCAATTGCAGGCGAGCATATTTTCACAGTTAAGGCTTCCTCAGAAAACTTAGCTAAGCAAATTAACTTAACTGCAGATGTTGATAAAACATCAGCAAACTGGGACTTAAAGACAATCTTAATGTTTGTCGGAATAGTTTTAGCAATTGCAATTGTAATCTTGCTTATTGTCTTATTAGCCAAAAAGTCAAGTGCAAAAGTAGAAGAAAGCTACTATTAAGAATTTTTAATTTTTTTATTTTTTTCTTTCTTTTTTTCTTTAGAAATTAGTGAGAACTATTCTGGGTTCAGTTCATTTTTTACTAAGAATTCTTGAAAAGGCGTAGGAGCTAACTTACCATCTGTTTTTTTATATGTTTCAACTAAGTCTAATAGCTCTTCTTTTGTTTTTTTATCTGAGGCTTTGCAAACCTTAAATAAATTTGGGCCTTCTGCATAATTTCCATAAAAACAATTTAAACAATATTCAGAAGCACGATCATCAAAACAATAATTATTATGGGCATGTATCTTAAATTTTCCAAGTGGACATAAAGCAAATTCCCCTTCTAATCTTAAAGTCATTGTCTTTTTTAGAAATTTTTTTTAATTATAAATGTTTTGGATTTTAATATTCAAAATAGCTTTTTTGAAAATAACTTTTTGAGTACCATAATGCTTTTAAAAGATGTTTTTCTTTTAATCTTAAGTAAAAGGCAAGGGTCGAAATGAATTTAACAAAAAATATTTTAGTTTTCGTATCATTCTTATTTTTAGCCTTGGCTTTTGTGGGATACGCAAATGCAGAGTTTTACATTGCAACAAACATTACAACAAACACAGTTTGCCCATCAAATACAATTGTTTTAACAACTTCTGTTTCTACAACAACACCAGGAGCATTTACAGTAACACAATCTGGATCAGCAGCAAATTTTGCAACAACAGTCCCAAGTGGATTCTATTTAGAGCCATATCAAAATAATATAGTATATACTTATCTTACACCTTCAACAAAATTTTCCCCAGGATTATATTACTTAGATTTACAAATTGCAAGTAATGGTCAGGTTAGGACCTCACATCAATTAATTGTAGTTGAAAATTGCCATAATACTGAATTAATAGCAGAACCAACAACACAGACAATCTGTTCATGTGAACAAAAATTTGTAAAATACACATTATATAATAAAGGAAAATATATAGAAAATTATAAAATAAGCGCAGACGGCATTGCAGCAGCATGGACTAATCTAAGTTTAACTGAATTAACTATTCCAGGAAATTCTAGCAGAGAATTTTTTGCTTATATCTCAACACCATGTAATACCATTGGGCGTTATGAATTGAACGTTGTTGCAAAATCCGAATCAGAATATTCTCAAACAAATGCAAAATCTTCATTTAATACAGTTTCTTGTTATGATTACACAGTTATCCCAGAAAAATATTTCTATTCAGTTTGCGAAAATGAAAAATTGGTTGTCCCAATTACTCTGGCTAATAATGGGGTCAAAAATAATAATTATAAAATTAACTTAGATGCACCAACATGGGCAACAATTGATCAAAAAGAATTAAACATCCCAGTTAATTCTTCAAAAACATTAAACCTTCTCGTGCAACCACCATTCAAAACAATTGGAAATTATACTGCAAAAATCGATGTTTTAAGTACAGAAGGGAAAATAATAAAGAAACAAGAGATAACAATAGAAAGTAAAAACTGTTATGGTGTTTATACAGAGATACAATCAACAAAAGATAGAATGTGTAATGCATTGACAAAGACATACTCTGTTTTAATAAAAAATACAGGAAAATTCCAAAACACATATGACCTTGTTTTAGATGCTCCAAATTGGGTAACACTTTCTGAGAAGCATTTCACATTAAATACATCTGGAGAAAAACAAATTACATTAGATGTTCACCCACCATATAATTCATTACCTGCAACAAGTGAAATAAAGATAATCGCAATAGATAAAATCAGCAACTATAGTGCATCACATTCATTGAGTCTATCAACAATTTCCGTTGAAGATTGTTATAAACCACAAATAAGTTCACAACTAGATGAGATAGATATTGCAAGAGATAGCACTGGAACAGTAATCTTTGTAATAGAAAATAAGGGAATAAATGAAGCAAATTACACCCTTGAAGTTTCAGGAACCGCAACACAATTTGCAGAATTAAATCCAGGAACAGTAACAATTAAACCAGCAAAAGCACAAACAGTATATTTATATTTATCACCAAGCCCAGAAGTACAACTTGGAAATTATAGTTTGACTGTTTCAGCAAGATTAAAAGATACCACTATTGTATCTACAAAGAACCTTAATGTTTTTGTAACAAAGGAAGTTGGTGTAAAACCAATAACAAATGAAACAAATCAAACAGTAAAAACAACAGAAAGAAATTTCTTCCAAAAAATAGGCGATTGGTTTGTGTCAATATTCCAGCCAACAGCACCAAAAACACAAATCGAAAACAAAACTGTTTCAAATAATACAAATATTTCAAAACCAATAACAAACACAACTAAACCAGTAAATACCACCAATTTAAGCACAAATGCAACAGTTAACACAACAAGCACAGCAAAAGTAACAACAAATACTTCAATTACAGGAAATACGATTACAAATACAACAAACACAACAAATACAACCTTGCCTGTAAATACTACAAACATTACAACAACCAATACAACTGAAGTAAACACTACTATAACAAATGTTACAAAGAATACTACAAAAGAAACAATACAACCAATATTAAATCAAACAGCTCCAATTTTAAATAAGCAAATCCCAAGTTTAAATATTAAGAAAGGGGAACAAATTGTCCTTGATTTAAGTACATATTTTGAAGATCCACAAAATGAAAAATTAACTTTTGTAACAATAAAACCATCAAATTTTGAGGTTCAAATAAATAATTCAAAAGCAACAATAGTTCCAGTCGCAAATTATTCGGGAATAGTTGACATGACCTTTTATGCTTCAAATGGGAAAGAAATAACTGCTTCAAACAAATTTAATGTTTCAGTAAACGATAACCCTACAACAGTAATCAAAGAAGAAAAGATAACAACTAACACGACAAACTTTTTTGATTTATACAAATATTATATTATTGCAGCAATTATTGTGATTGTAATTCTTGCAATAGTTCTAAGTGGTGCAGGAAAGAAGGTAGTTGATTTCTTTGCAGAAGACGACGAAGAGAAGTAAAATTTTTTAATCTTTTAAAATGTCAACGGGACCAATAACTAAAATTAATTCTCTAGAAATTTTGGGAGTTCTTGAAGAGGAGACACCCAAAACCTTAAACGAGATTTATTTTGAATTAGAATTACAGGGGTTTACAGTGTATAATCTGGGACAAACATATTTAGATCACATTAATAAAACACTTGTAGATTTAGAAAGACAAGGAAAGGTAAAGGGTACTCAAAAAGGTAAAAAGAATTCTTTAGCCTATATTCTTAGAAATAATTAGTTTTAAAACTTCAAACTAACAATTTTACTAACACCTTCCTGCATACTGGTTCCATATAATACTTGTGCATGTTGGATAATATAGTCATTATGGGAAATAATGATGTACTGAGAGGATTTTATATTCTGTTTCATCAATTCTGCTAGTCTTTCAGAATTTCTTTTATCTAATGCCGCATCAATTTCATCAAAAATGTAAAAAGAATATGGCTTATACTTCTGGATTGCAAAAATCATGGCTAGGGCAACGATTGTCTTTTCTCCACCAGATAATGATTCCGCATCCATATATTTTCCTTTGGCGAGCCTTATAATAACGTTTAAACCGCTTTCAAAGGGATCTTGTTTGTTCTCTAAATCCATGAATGCTTCTCCTTTATTAGAAAGCATCATAAAATTCCTTGAGAAAGATTCATTAATTGCGTCAAATGCTTGCATAAATGCTCTTTTCTTCTTTTTGTCAATTTCTTCAATCAGTTTAAGGATTTCCATTTTTTCTTCTTCTAATTTCTTGACTTGTTGTTCAATGAAATCATATTCTTCTTTAACTTTGTCATAAACCTCTAATGCACGCATATTAACAGATCCAATGTTTTGTAGTTCTCCTTCATGTTTCCTTATTCTTCTCTCTAACTCTTCAACAGGCATTTTAAGAACTTCAATTTCCCCAAATTGTCTGAATTCAAGGTCCAATGTAGAAATTTCTGCGTCAAAACCAGCTTTTTGTATTTTCAATTCATTCATTTCAGATTCAAAGGTCATTTGTTTTGTTTGCTGATCCCGGATAACATTTTCATTTTCATGAGTTTTTTCTTGAAGCTTTGATTTTTCTTCTAATTGTGATTTAAATTTTTGATCGATTTCTTCTTGTTTCTTTTGTTTTCTATCTAAATCTTTTTCTTTACGTTCTATTTCCCCTATCGATTCTTTATGTTTTGATTCTAATTCTATTTTATCTCTTTTCCCATTTTTTATTATTAGCTCTGTTCTTTCGATTTCTTGTTTTTTCATAGCAATTTCAACTTTTTTGTCCTTTTCAGCGTCTATAAATTCCGGTTTTGTATTTCTTAATTTCATAAGTTCTTCTTTTAATTTTTCAACTTTTTCTTGATTTTCAAGAAGCATATTTTCTATATTTTCTATATTTACAATTGTTTTTATAGAATTTTCAAGATCTATTTTTAATGCAGCGATTTCTTGATTAAGTAAAGACTCATTTGTTTTGTCCTTAGCAAAATGATTTTCTTTTTCTTCAAGTGTTCTTTGGAAATTATTTAGGATATTTAATTCTCTTTCTTTTTCTAAAAGTTCAGAGACATAGTCAACTGTTTTTTGAATTTCTTTTTCAATATTGTCTTTATTTTTATTTTTTAAATGAAGATCTTTCTCTATGATTTCTATAATTTCTTTAAGCTCTTTTTTTAGATTATCTTTGTATTCTTTTGTAACGATTTGTTTACATGTTGGGCATTTGTTTAATTCCAAAACCTCGTCTATATTTTGCTTTTGAATATCTTTCTTTGTTATCAAGGAAATAATTTCTTTCTCAATTAAGGTTCTGTCATTTCTTTTTCTTTCAAGTTCTTGTTCATGTTCTTTTTTCTTTGTTTTGATTCCTTCACCAATTCCCTTCTCACTAAGTTTTTTCATACTTTCTTTTATAGATGTTATTTCCTTAGCTAAATTATATAGGTCTTCTTTAAGTTTGAGGTAATTTTTTTCAAGTTCCCCCAATCTAGATTCCCTTCTAGCGATTTCTGTTTTTGCAACATGATATGTTTCTCTTTTTGTTTCAAGTTCTTGGTTTCGTGTTTTTATTTTTGAGATCTCTTCATTTATTTGTTTATATCTTTCTTTTTCGCTTGAAGAAATTTTTTGTTGATAATTTTTTTCAAGATCTTCGATTTCTTGTTTTGCTCGAGATATTGTTTCAATTAGGTTTTGTTCTCTTGTATAAATACTATTTATTTGATCATTCAAATTATCCCTTTTCAACCTTAATGTCGCAAGTTCGGTTTTTAAATTGACAACATCTGATCTTAAATTTTCTTGCTCCACTCCGGTTTGTTTTTCTATTTTATCTTCAATTTCCCTAATTTTTTGGTTCAAACTAGAAATTTCAAACCTATAATTTTCTATTTTCGTTTTTATTTTGTCGATATTGGTTTTTCTTTCGCTAATCTCATTATTCGTTTTATTCACAATTTTCTTTTTATCTTCTATATGTCTTGAAATTACAGAGGCTTTCTCTTTTGCGATATCTTTTTGCAATGTTTCTGCTTTTAATGCCTGCTCTCTTTCTTTTTCAAGATTATTTAGATAAGCAGAACGTTCTGTAAGAACTGTTTTAATTTCTTTTAATCTAACTTCGGTTTTCTCAAGCTCATTAAGAGATTTTTCTTTTCTATTTTCATATATCGAAATTCCCGCAATTTCTTCGATTATTTCTCTTCTTTCTTCTGGATGCATTTTAATGAAGCTATCTATTTCTGACTGAAGAATTATATTGAATCCTTCTGGGTCAATAGATGCTTGAGCAAGCATCTCAAGGATTTCTTGACGGGTTTTGGTTTCATTATTAATTTTATATACGCTTGTTCCATCTTTTTTTAAAAATCTGGTAATTTCAACTTCCTTTGTTCCGAGTGAAAAAGCACCATCAGAATTATCAAAAACAATTCCAACCTTCGCTTCATGCGCTGGTTTATGTTCTTTCCCCCCATTATAAATTAAATTTGCAGATTTTGCAGCCCTCATACTTTTTGCACTTAATCTTCCAAGAACAAAACATATAGATTCGGTAACATTGCTTTTTCCAGAGCCATTTGGACCGACAACCACATTTAATCCTTTTTCAAATAAGATTTCGGTATGTTTCGCGAAGGATTTAAATCCATGCATCTCAAGTTTCTTTATAAATGGCATATGTTACCTCGTTTTTTATCAATATTCTAAAATATCCCAAATCTTACAAATATTATAGAAGAACTAGTTTTATAAGGTTTTTCATTAAGATTTTTGATTTAGCGTCGATATTTTTGATATTTGAACCCAGAAGTTATTTAAATAATAAAATTCTCTTAGACTTTATGAGGCTTGGAGTATTGTTTTCAGGTGGAAAAGACTCTTGTTTGGCTTTAATGAAAGCAAGTGAGATAAAAGAAAATACAATTGTTTGTTTAATTTCTATTCTATCAAAAAATAAAGAAAGTTTTATGTTTCATACACCAAACATCGAGATAACAAAATTACAAGCAAAAGCATTAGAGATTCCTTTAGTTCAAAAAATTACAGAAGGAATTAAAGAAGAAGAGCTTGAGGATTTAGAAAACGTGATTAAAGAAGTAAAGAAGAAATACAAATTAGATGGAATTGTTACAGGTGCATTAGCCAGTGTTTATCAGGCATCAAGAATACAGAAAATTTGTGATAAACTTAGAATAAAATGTGTTAACCCTCTTTGGCAAAAAGATCAAGAAGATGTTCTAAATGAAATCATAAAAAATAAATTTGAAGTAATAATATCTGGTGTTTTTGCATATCCGCTTGATGAAAAATGGCTTGGAAAGAAAATAGATAGAGAAATCATAGAAAAATTGGTTAAATTAAAAGAAAAATATCAAATTAATCCAGCAGGAGAAGGCGGAGAAATAGAAACAACGGTTTTGGATGCTCCTTTTTTCAAAAAGAGAATAGAAATTACAAGTTCTGAGAATAAATGGGATAGAAATTCGGGGATTTTTATAATCAAGAAGGCAAAATTAATTGATAAATAAGATAAAATCAAATAATAAAAAAATAAAAAGAAAATAAAAATTATTTGACCCTGTATGTTACTGTAACTGTTCCTGAAATGTCTAGGTTTTTTGGCATTATGTTTGTTGTTGCTTCTTTTGCACTACCTGCATCCGAACTCATCGCCATATCATAGAGCCTATATGGTCCGTAGTTCCATTCAGATGTTTGTACAGAAACAAGTTCTCCAAGTTTATTTCCTAAACCCTCTGCAATTGCTTCTGCTTTCTTCTTTGCATCTTGTGAAGCATTTGTTAAAGCAAGAGCCTTATACTCATTTGTTTTTGCATTTGAAAGCTCAAAGTTAATGTAACTAACTATAGCTCCATTATCAACAGCGGCATCAACAATTTTTCCTGCATAGTCAAACTTAGTTGTTGTTATTTTCACATAATTTGAGACAGAATAATCCTTGAATTTCTGTTCACCATTTATCCAATCATATTCTGGGTAGATATTGAAATTTTCTGTTTCAATTTCTTTCCTTTCTATGCCAATTTTCAATAATTCAGTCAAAACAGCATCTGAGATTCTTGCATTTTCGTCTTTTGCAACATCAGCAGAGATATTATTTGTTTGAATTAACAAATAAACAACAACTTGGTCTGGCATAACAGTCATTTCAGAATTTCCCGTAACACTTATAGTTCTTTCATTATCTGTTCTACCAATATTTGTTCCAAAATAAATTGCGCCGATTACCCCTAGCACAACCAATGCCGTAATGATTATTGCAGTTACATTTATCTGGTTTGTCATTTTAATTTTTTAACCTCCTTTGCAAAATTTAAATTTTTCATAATTTTTTCCAATTTAGTATTAAAAAAATGATTCCGATTCCAACAGCCCCAATCAAAAACCAAAACCATGGTTGTGTTGTAATTAACTCAACAGTACTTGGTGCAGCTAAACTTGCTCGTGTTAATAATTCAGGAGTAAAATCAGAGGTATTTCCCATAAAATCTTTTGTTTCATAGATTATTTCGGGAGGGTTAGTTGAGAAAAGCTTTATTAGAATTGCTGTTAATCCGCTAATTCCAAGTAATGCGAGGATATTTTTCATCTTATTGGAATTTTTAGGTGAGATTACAATAGATTTGTTTGAAACCTTGTAAACAGAGATTTTTTTACCTTTTGTACTCCAAAAATAGTTTTTTGATTTTTCTATTAAACCAGATTCATCTAATTTGTTAACATTATATTCTACGGTATTTAGCGGAATCTTCAATTCTTTAGAAATATCCGTTTTAGTTGATTCTTTTTCAGCTAAGAAGTCTAAAATCTTTTTGCAGGTATTATTCCCAAGTATTTCTGATATCTTTTTGATTTTTGGATCTTCAAAAGAAACCATTAAGTATTTCTTATTCATATTATCTTAATACAAAAAGACTATATAAATAAAACGATAGCCCCAATTACGTTTGAAGTGATCAATCTGAATTGGATAAATTTAAATAATAAAATTTGAACATCTAAATATGAAAAAAGGCAGGATGGTATTTTCATTTCTGGCATTATTACTATTCTTATTAGTCGGTTCTGTTTTTGTTCTTGCAGTAGATTGCCCTTTTGGTTTAATTAATGATACCTATCCGGGTGATTGTGCAAGATATATTGATACAAATGGCGATGGAATTTGTGATTTATCTCAAGATATTCAGCCAACTCAAACAACAACAGAAAATACTTCAACAAATATTTTTTCAGAGAAATACCCTTTTATTTCGGTAATTCTAGTTTCATTAATTTTTTATTTTACTACATTTATTCTTTCAAAGAAAGGGAAAATATCTGTTTTAACTCATAGAAGGATTTGGAATATTCTTTTATTGATTAGTTTTATTTGGTGTGCACTAACAAGCATAATTTTTATTTTAAATCTTAACTATGGTTTAACCCTTGGTCAAATGCAGACTTTAACTTTTTGGCATATTGAAACCGGAATCGTTATGATAATTATTTCAATAATACACATCATATGGCACACTTCTTATTATAAAAATATATTTAAATCTTAGATTATTAAACCTTAGATTATCAGCTTTTAAACAAAAATGAAAGTATCAAAAATAGGTGAAGTTTACAAATGCAATATTTGCGGTAACATTGTTGAGGTAAATCATGTTGGCGGAGGAGAACTTGTTTGTTGTGGTCAGCCAATGCAACTTCTTAAAGAAAATACCTTTGAATTAGTAAAAGAAAAACACATTCCAATTATTATCAAGACAAAAGAAGGAATAAAGATTCAAGTCGGAAAAATTGAACATCCAATGAAAGAAGAGCACTATATTGAATGGATCGAATTAATTGCAGACAGAATTTCTTACAGGCAATTTTTAAAACCAGGAATGAAACCAGAAGCAGAATTTTGTATCAGCGCAAAGAAAATAATCGCAAGAGCCTATTGTAATGTTCATGGTTTGTGGAAGAGTAAGTAAATGGTCATGTTAAAACTAAAATCCTAATTTTCCCCAAAAAGTTGAGATCTCTAGTTTGAATTCATTATCTGTATTTGTTTCTATCATTTTTCTTTTAAAATATTCTGGAAAGGATTCATAGAAAAACGATTTTAATCTAAAATCATACTTATATCGAGAATCTGCAAAGATAACGAGTCCTTTTTTATTTTTTGTTCTAAAGATTCTTCCAGCAACTTGACAAGTTTTACTCATGGTGTTGCTATAAATTATTTTATATGCTTTTTCTTCACCATATTTTTTTATAAGGAAATCTCTTCTCTTGATGAAAAAATAATCATCTGGTTTTGGGATTTGTATTCCATAAACATAAACCATTTCAAGATTATGTGCCTTATTTATTCCCCTACTTCCTTTACCACCAAGGACGACATAATAAATGCCTTCTTTGTTACATTCTTTTACATCATCTATATTTTTCGCATTAATTAAGGGAAGAATATCGAGTGAACTAGAATATGATGGAAATGCCACAAGTAACCCATTTACTTGGCTTTTGCAAAATAAAATGTCTCGTGCAACGCGAAGAGCATTTTCTTTTCTTTGACTATAGATGGATGAAATGTCTTTTTTTAAGATTACTTTAAAATTATTTGTGTTAAATTCATTGGAGGCATAAAAAATTGCATGTTCTATTCCTAAATTTTCTTTGAAAATTTCGTGATTTCCAATAGTTGCTGAAAATAAGAAAGATGCATGAAATGAATCCAAAATATCTTTCATTAAATATTCTCCTTCGCGATCTTTCAAAATAGTTATATCTTTTAATTCATATGGTGCGATTGCTAGGGCTTCTTTATTTAGTTCTTTAATCCCATAACTGAAATATTTTTCATTTAGATTTTGCCAGGATTCTAAGAAAATATTTGGTTTTGAAGATATTTTTTCAGATTCTTCAGATACTTTTAAAATAATGTTTTCTAATTTTACGATTAATTCATCAACATTTCCAAATTCATTATCTAGATATTTTAGGAAATCTTCTTTTTTTACATCAAAGACACCTTTTTCTTTTTTTGCTCTAAAAAATTCAGTAAAAGAATCTGTAAAGTTACTTATGAGTTTTATTTCTTCTTCAGTTATTCCATTAATCTTTCTAACTTGTTCTCGGAGTCTTAATAATCCCAATAGGGACATTTGTTTTGTTAATATGGATAAAATACGATTCTTTAATTCATCTGCTTCATCAACAAAAAGAATGCACTCTCTTGGATTTAAACCCATTTTATTTTTAGCTACAGCAAAAATGCTACTGAATATGTGAAAGTAATCTAAAATAACAACTTCTGCGCGTCTTATTAAACCCACGGTTATTTCATAAGGACACATTCCATTTTTCAATGCACGTTCCTTAACATGTTTCGCTAAACTCAAACCCATTAATTTTTTTGGTTCTTTAATTATCTCTTTTTCAATGGATTGAATCAAAAGATTAGCCTTTTGTGAAAATTTTCTTTCTCCTTCATCGGATTTTTGTTTTGAAAAACATTCATTGTAATAGTCACATTCATTATTTTTTCTAAGATATTCACAATAGTCATAACTAAATGAATTTTCGAAAGCACACAAGCTTTCCTTACCAACTAAACTTGCAACTCTTAAATTTCTGCCTAATTTTTCATTTATCTTTAAAACCTCATCAACAATCGAATTATGTGCAGCCTTATTACAAGTAACAAAAACAATTTTTTTTCCAGTAGCGAGTGCAGCAGAAAGCATAGCTATACTTTTTCCTATCCCATAGGGTGCTTCAATTATTCCGATTCCTTGTTCCTTTGTTACATCGAGGACAAAACTCGCGATTTTATCTTGATTTAATCTCGGATCATAAGGAAAATATTCCTTCCAGGGCATGATTATTCTCGCGATGTGAAATTATTTAAACGTTCTCATTCTTTTTTATATATGTATGAAATGAAGAAAGAATTCAAAGAGAGAATAGAAAAACAAATAGGAAAGAGAGATGCTGAGAAGTTTTTTGATACATTTAAACAAAGAACTAGGAAAGCATTTAGGGTTAACACAATAAAAGCTAATTCAGAAGACATAAAAGAAAGAATTAAAGAAAGGGGATGGAAATTTAGACAAATACCTGGATTAAATGGGGCATTTATTATTGATACAGAGTTAAATCCAGGAGAGCTTGGAAAAACAATTGAACACAATATTGGGGGTTATTATATTCAAGAAATAACAAGCATGCTTCCAGCATTAGCCTTGAATCCACAAGAGAATGAAAAAGTTCTAGATTTGTGTGCTGCCCCTGGCTCAAAAACCACACAAATTGCCGCACTTATGAATAACAAAGGGATTTTGTTTGCAAATGAGGTAAGAAAAGACAGGGTAAATATTCTTTCCACAAATTTAGAAAGATGCGGTGTAGCAAACACTATTGTAACAAATTCAGATGGCTTAAGAATTTGTAAATTTTTTAGAGAAAATAAATATTTATTCGATAAAATTCTAGTAGATGCACCTTGTTCTGGAGAAGGAACTATTATGAATGATCCAAGCATTCTTCGAACATGGAATCCAAATATGATCAAAAAATTCTCAAGAATTCAAAAAGGTTTGATAGAATCTGCTTTTAATACACTGGTTGTTGGTGGAACATTAGTTTATAGCACATGTACTCTTGAAGTTGAAGAGGACGAAGAAGTTATTCAATATTTAATAGATAAATTTCCAAAACAAATTAAGGTAGAAAAAATTTCCTTACCATTAAAATCAAGATCCGGATTAAAAGAATGGGATAATAAAAAATTTGATAAGGAAATATTAAATTGTGCAAAATTTTGGCCACAGGATAATGGTTCAGAGGGTTTTTTTATTGCAAGGATAAGGAAGATTGAATAAAATGATGCCAAATAGTCTAATAAATAATACAATAATAATATTGACCGCCAAGTTTGTGTCATGTGGCGGAATTGAAATTAAAAAGAAAATAAACCATTAACAATTTATTAATATTCAAAATGGAATTTAAAATACTTGGAAGAGATGAAAAGAAAAAGATAATTGAATATTTTAGAAATTTCTATGATCTGGAAGAAAAATTCATAAAAGAAATAATGTCTATGCAACTTTTTGCTTCTGGAAAAGAAAAAATAAGGATTTATTCTGGGGCATTAGATTTGGCAAATATCCCAAAAATACAGAAAGAAATTGTAGTTTCAAATGCAGGCCTTTATTTAATCAAGAATGAAAATGGTTATACAAGATTAAGTTTCGATGGAGCAACAATGTTTGGCAAATATGCAAGAAAAAATGTTGTGGTGCTTAGTGAAGAACAAGTTGAAGATTTATTTCTAGGATACACTCTTTTATTTGAAGAAGAACAAAAAAAAGGATTAGATAAGGGTTTCATTATTTTAAAAGAACCAAGACATAAAGAGATATTGGGTGTTGGACTTTTTAATGGAAATGAATTACTCAATTATCTTCCAAAAGAAAGAAGAATTAGTTCCTTTGAATATCACAAAATTCCCGGCCAAAAATAGATATTTTTGAGCACAACTAAATTTAAATACCAACAGTAATTGTTCTTGATATGGCAGAGAAAATAGAAAATTGGAAAAAAGCAGGACAAATTGCCAGGGATGTTTCTGAATATGCAAAATCAATTATCCAGCAAGGCGTTTCTTTAAGCCAAATAACAGATTTAATCGAATTAAAAATAAATGAATTAGGTGCAAAACCCGCATTTCCAGTAAATTTAAGCATTAATGAAACAGCAGCACATTATACTCCAACTGCAACAGACCCAAGCATCGCAGAAGGTTTGCTTAAGGTAGATCTTGGTGTCAATTACCTGGGTTATTTAGCAGATACAGCATTTACTATAGATTTAACCCCAGATCACGAATATTCTGAATTAATTAAGGCAGCAGAAGATGCATTGGGGGAAGCAATTAAAATAATTAAACCAGGAATAACTGTTTCAGAGATTGGAGCAGCCATAGAATCTAAGATTAGAGACAAGGGGTACAACCCTATAAGAAATCTTTCTGGTCATGAAATTAAACTGTGGAATTTGCATGCAGGATTAACTATTCCAAATTATAATTCAAATTCTGGATCAAAACTAAAAGAGGGAATGATTATTGCAATAGAACCTTTTGCAACAACAGGTAAGGGAATGGTAAAAGATGGAAGACCATCTGGAATTTACAAATTTATTGCAAATAATCCAATCAGAGACACAGAATCGAGAAAAATTCTTCAACACATTATGGAAAATTATGCAACACTCCCCTTTGCTGGTAGATGGATTATAGATATTTTTGGAAACAGAGCACAATTAGCATTAAACATGTTACAACAGCAAGGTATTTTGTATCAATTTGCTCATTTGAACGAATCTTCAAATGGTATGGTCAGCCAAGCAGAACACACTATTTTGGTTACAAAAAATGGTTGTGAAGTTTTAACAATTTAAATTCATTTAGTTTATATTAATCTATAGGGGAAGGGGAAAATGGAAGAACAAAAAACTTTTTATCAGCAAGCAGAAGAATTTTATGATTTAGCATTGCGAGCAGAAGATTTTTTTAAACAGCGAATTCCATTAATGAAATGTGTTGAACTTTTATATAAGGCATATAATTATGGACAAATTGGTTCTATAGAATTATTGCCAAAAGATCCATTAACAATTTCACATGCAGATAAAAAAGAAACATCTGATTTATTAAAGATACTGCATGACGATTTTTTTCTTTTAGAAGAAGATTTTCCAGAGATAATCAGGCAAGAACATTCATATCAATGTTAATTTTATTTATAGAATCATAATATAAAAAAATGGAAGACAGTTATGCAAAAATACAAGAGTATCTGGAACAATCCAAAAGATGCCTTTTTAATCTAAAACAATATTCTGCACAATATTCTTTATGTCAATGTGTTGGTTTATTACATTTTCTTCATCGTATTGGAAAAATAGAAAAAATTGTGGATTTACCTTCAGACCCATTGCAAATTTTTAATTTTGATGAAAAAGAAATAAAAATATTGCAAGAAAAAATAACTGGAAGATATTTTCCAACAAATAAAAAAGGATTTAACACAATAGAATTTAATTCAAGAGAACAAGCAGAAAATTTTTGCATTCCTGGAAAATACTTCTCCCTTCCCAAGGAAATTTTTGAAAAAGAATTTCTTTATTTTTAATAAAACAACATGAACAAGAATAAATGTGTAATTAAATATCAAATAAGGGCGTAGCCCTATTTTGTGTTGAGACAAAAACTCTCGGTTTTAAATCACTTCTTTCTTTGATTATCTTTTTATAGGTTTTTGACGCAATATCCGGAGTATTGTTTGTCTCACTTAAATGTGAAAGAACAATTGCTTTCAATTTGGGATTTGCATTCTCTAAAACAGAAACAGCAGATTGATAATTTGAGATGTGTCCTTTATCACTGAGGATTCTTTTCTTTAGGAAATAGGGATAAGGTCCATTTTTTAACATATTTTCATCATGATTTGCTTCTAAAAATAAGAAATCTGATTCGGAAATATTTTCGACAACATTTTTGCAAGGACAACCAATGTCTGTAATTATCCCAACAGTTTTTTTATCTTTTTTTGAATCAATAACATATGAAACCGGGTTTCCGCAATCATGAGATTTTGCGAATGCAGTAATTTTTATCCCATCTATTTCAAAAGATTCATTATTTTTTATGTAATTAATTAAACTTTCTTCTGAACAAATAAATGCATTTTTTGCAGTTTCTTTTGTCAAATAAATAGGAATATTCAATTGTCTTGCAAGAACATCAACACCTTTAATATGGTCACCATGTTCGTGTGTGATAAATACTGCCTTTATTTTATCTGTATTTTTTTTGATTGAATTTAATCTTTGATTTAATTCCTTGAAAGAAAGACCATCATCAACTAAAATTGCAGAATTATTATTTTCAACATAAAATGCATTTCCAGAACTCCCAGATGCCAGTGCAGATATTTTCATTCTCTTTTTTTATTTTTCCCTCGTATAATCTTAGAAATATCTTGCTATTTAAGGTTTTTCAAAGGTTGTTTTTAGTTGTAACAATCTTTATAAAAATGGAAGAGATGTTTATTAAAGAGAATATGGAAACCGCACAACCAGAAAAGATAGTTGAAGCAGGTAAATATAAGATATTAGCAAAATCGTATCAGGATTTAGCATTGGCATCTTTTCTTAGGAATAAACAACCAATAAACAAAGGAGATTTTGTATTATATAGTGAAAAGAAAAATGGGAAAAGAGAAGATTTAGGAGAATATTCTGGGCTTAAGGCTATACAAACAAGAATTTTTAATAAATATAAAAAAAACTATCTTGTTCTTTGCCTTGTAGATTTTAAGAGACCAGAAGATTTTGGTTACGGGCTTCTAAAATTATTAGAGCCCCATATTAACTTAAACAAAAATTTTATTTTTTTTGGTAAAGGAAAAAAAACCATTTTTGAAGGATACAATGTTGAAGGCAATTGGAATTTATTAATAACTTCTGGAATGTTAGAAGAATTTGTTTTATCAGATGGTCCTGCAACTTTTTTTGAAGGATTAAAGAATAAATCAAAAGTCTATTTTATAGACATAAAACCAGATCAATTTAAACAAATATAATTATCTAATAAAAGATAACAGCCGGAGGAAAAGAGGAACCTCTCGGCTGTTTGAGTTACTCAGTATGATGAAAATCCCTTATTGGAATTTTCAGATGCCGAAAATCTTTTCAAGATTTTCAAGCATGATAAAACAAAATTAAAAACAAAATTAAAAACAAAAATTAACCAGTATAGCTTTGTTTATTTAATGCCGCTCTTGCACTTCTCAAATACTTTGATTCAATTTCCTTGTATCTTTTCAAATCATCTGGCGAAATAGATCCACCTATTTTTTTCAAGGCATTATCAAAATCTTTTTTCTTTACAGATTTTGTATTTATGTCTTCACGCAATGCAAGCATAGCAGCTTCTCTGCAGACACCTTCAATATCTGCCCCACTATATCCTTCTGCTTTTTCAGCAAACATTGCTATTGAAACATCTTTTGCAAGAGGCATATTTTTTGTATGTACTTTAAAGATTGCTTCTCGCTCTTCTCTATTCGGTGATCCGACAAAAACTAATCTATCAAATCTTCCAGGTCTTAACAAAGCAGCATCAAGCATATCTGGACGATTTGTTGCACCAATTATTACAACATCTTCTAATGATTCAATACCATCCATTTCTGCTAAGAGTTGATTTAAAACACGCTCAGTGACATTATGGCCCATTTCCATCCCACGTCTTCCAGCTAGTGCATCTAATTCATCAAAAAAGATAATACAAGGGGCAACCTGTTTTGCTCTTTCAAAAACTTTTCTTATACCTTCTTCTGATTTTCCGACCCACATACTCAACAAACTTGGCCCTTTTACTTGTATGAAATTTGCTTCGGATTCTGTTGCAACTGCTTTTGCTAATAACGTTTTACCAGTTCCAGGTGGTCCATATAATAAAATTCCCCTTGGTGGTCGTATTCCAAGTCTTGCGAAAGCATCTGGATTTTTTATTGGCCATTCAATAGCTTCTTTTAATTCTTGTTTTGCACTTTCAAGTCCACCCACCTCATTCCATTTTACATTTGGACTTTCAACAAGAACTTCACGCATTGCACTTGGTTGTACAGATTTCAATCCTTCTTTAAAATCTTTTTGGGTTATTTTTAATTTATCTAAAACTTCTGAACTTAATTCTTCTTCGTCTTTATTTAACTTTAAATCAGGAAGAACTTTTCTAAGCACAGACATTGCAGCTTCTTTGCACAAAGCAGATAAATCAGCTCCAACAAAACCATGTGTAACACTAGAAATTTCATCTAGATTAACATCTTTTGTTAAGGGCATGTTTCTCGTGTGAATTTTTAAAATATTTAATCTTCCCTTTTTATCTGGGACAGTAAAGCTAATTTCTCGGTCAAATCTTCCAGGCCTACGTAGGGCTGGATCAATTGAATTTGGAAGATTTGTCGCCCCAATAACAACAACTTTTCCCCTTGATTTTAATCCATCCATCATTGTTAATAATTGTGAAACAACTCTTCTTTCAACCTCGCCTACACTATCTTCTCTTTTTGGGGCAATTGCGTCAATTTCATCTATGAAAATTATACTTGGCGCATTTTTTTCTGCACTATCAAAGATTTCTCTTATTTTCTTTTCAGATTCTCCATAGAATTTGCTCATAATTTCAGGGCCATTCAATAAAATAAAATGTGCTTCACTTTCACTTGCAACTGCTTTTGCAAGCAAGGTTTTACCAGTTCCAGGTGGTCCATATAATAAAACACCTTTTGGAGGTTCTATGCCTAGTTTTGAAAATATTTCTGGATGTTTTAAAGGAAGTTCAACCATTTCTCTAAGTTTTTTAATTTCTTCATCTAATCCACCAATATCTTCATATGTAACTTCTGGAATCCCTATTTTGTCTTCGGAAATTTCAACTGCCTTTGAATTTAATATAAGTTCAGTATTTTCTGTAACGATACATGGTTGTTTTGGATCTAAATTTACAACTGCAAATCTTAATTGACTTATAGGGTTATTAATACCAGCCATTCCTCCACCAAGCATTCCACTTAACATTTCGCTAAAATCTCCCCCAAAGAAATCATCAAAATCACTCGGAGTTTGGCTTCTTCTTCCTCCTTGTCCCCTTGCACTCATAACGAGCAAATCTCCTTTGACAAAAGTTCTTCCTAAAAGATTTTGTTTTAATCCTTCTGGATCTCCTTTGACCATTATTCCAGCTTGCGCAGGTGCAATGGTAATTTTTTTAGCTTCCTTAAGATTTGCCTTACTCACAGAAACACTTTCACCAACACCGGTTTTAGCATTTTTTCTTATAATTCCATCAATTCTAATAATCTGTTCTCCAGAATCACTAGGATATGCTTTGTCTGCAATTGCAACTGTTTCTCTTTCACCTTTGATTAATATAACATCTCCAGATTTAATTCCAAGAAAATTCATAGTATTCTTATCTATTCTTGCAATCCCCTTGTATGCATCTTCTTGTAATGCTTCTACAACTTTTAATTTAATCTTACCTTCTGTTTTTTCAGATTTATCTTCTGCATCTTTCATATTTTTGTCTTTGTTTTCTTTTGCCATTTTATTTCTCCGTTTTTATCCTCTTTGATTTTAGTTTAATTTTGTTTAGTTTTGGTTTTTCTTGAGTAACTTTAACATTTGGTTTGTTTGGATTTTCTGGGTGGTATGTTTTTTCTATTGTAATACTTTTATTCTTTTCAGGATGTTCAGAATCTCTGTGTTCTATTTTAACAACTTCTTTTCCAAAACATAAAGAGATTCTTCCAGATTCTTCTAAAGATAATTTGACCATTTCATTTACCTTATCCCTCATTTTATCTTGAATTTGTTTATGCATATTTTCTTGAGTTTGTAAAAAATCAATAATTTCTCTTGGGATACTTACTGCATAACTATTTCCGACCATTCTTAATTTTACTTCAAAGGGTCTTTGTCTTAATTGTGAAAATCTTTTAAATTCTTCAACATCATTTGGATGATAAATTCTTTTTCCACATTTTATGCATTGTAGCGCCCTTAATTGAAAACCATCTTTATTTACAAGAACTTTTTTCATTTCAGTTCTGCATTCTTTGCACCAAATCATTTCGTCAAACATATCGGTCATTTTTCGTGTATTTTTGTTATTTGATTTATTTGTGTATACTTTATGTGTATACACAGGCATATATACAGGTATTTAAATGTTTCCCTTTTAGAATTTTTATCGAGGAGACTCATCAAGTTGTTTACAGAGTTTCTTTTGATTTTCATAAACTTTGGTTAGAATTCTTTCAGCAATTTTTATTACTTCTTGATCATTTTCTAAGGTATGTTTTCCCGGAATAAATATCAAAAATTCATCCCCCGCAGATTCATTCAACCTATGTCCTGCAATATCTGGAATTCCTTCAGCTATTGGATAAAGATTATGGAATCTTAAATTATCTTTAATTGTTTTCCCGATAGCTTCAAGATATTTGTCAACTATAGTATATCCTAATTTGACATTCCAATCATGCAAATCATCTATATCAAAGAAAATATAATACCCTTCAAGAAGACCCTTTTTTTGAAATTCGTCAATCCTTATTGCAAAACCAACTTTATTTAATAACCCGGTAACAGGATCATAAAGGGTTATTTGGTCTAACCATTTTTTTTGTCCAGGAGTTAAACTTTTAGCTAAATCAAGATATGTCTTAGCTTTTTCTTTTATACCTTCATGAATTTTACTTTGTAATCTAGGACCATCATATACTATAATATTATATTCATTTTTACCTTTTTTCCCCTTGGCTTCGAATAGAGCAGTAACCGCTTCTTCATAGCTCTTTCCAACCCCGCAAGATAATTTGATTAATTCCATAATTCCCCCATTAAATGTATATCTCTGAAATTATCGAATCTTATAAATCTTACTCTGCTAAACTTTAAAAATGTCGTTGCTATATTATTTATATGCTAAAGAAAGCAAAAAAACAATTAGATAAAAAAAAGATTAAAGAGGAAAAACAAGAAAAAAGGATAGATTTTTCTATAATTGAAAAAAAATGGCAGAAAGCTTGGGCAGATAAAAAAATATTTGAAGTTAAAGAAGAAAGCAAAAAAGAGAAATTTTATGTTCTTGAAATGTATCCTTATCCTTCTGGGTCTGGTTTACATATGGGTCATGCCTTTAATTATACCATCGGTGATGTTTATGCAAGATTAAAATTAATGCAAGGATATAATGTTCTCCATCCAATGGGTTATGATTCTTTTGGATTGCCCGCAGAAAATGCGGCAATTAAGGCGAAATCTCATCCAAAAAAATTTATAGAAGAAGCAATTGAAAATTTCATTAAACAACAAAAGGCATTAGGTATAACTTACGATTGGTCTAGAATTGTTATGAGTCATGATTCAAATTATTATAGGTGGGATCAGTGGATTTTCCTAAAGATGTTTGAAAAAGGATTAGCATATAAAAAAATATCTCCAGTAAATTGGTGTTCAAAATGTAATACGGTTTTAGCAAATGAGCAAGTCCATGATGGAAAATGTTGGAGACACACAGACACTAGGGTTGAAATTAAACAACTAAACCAGTGGTTCTTAAAAATTACAGATTATGCAGAAGAACTTTATGATAAAATAGATTCATTGACAGAATGGCCTGAAAGAATAAGGGCAATGCAGAAAAATTGGATTGGAAAATCTTATGGAACGCAGATTGATTTTGAAATCAATGGAAAACCCTGGCCAATATTCACAACCCGCCCAGATACAATTTATGGGGTTACATTTATGGTGGTGTCTGCTCAACATCCAAAATTATGGGGGCTTGTCACAAAAGAGCAGAAAAAAGAAGTAGAAAAATTTGTCAATAAAATAAAATCTACTTCTGAAAAAGATTTAGAGGGATTGGAAAAAGAAGGAGCATTTACAGGAAGTTATGCTATTAATCCAATTACGAGTGAAAAGATTCCAGTATATACTGGTAATTTTGTTTTAGCAGAATACGGAAGCGGAATGGTAATGGCTGTTCCAGCCCATGATCAAAGAGATTTTGAATTTGCTAAAAGATATAATATTCCAATAAAAATTGTTATTCAGCCAGAACAAGGACATCAATTAGATATTAAAACAATGAATGGGGCTTATGCTTTTGATGGAAAATTAGTTAATTCTCATGAATTCAATGGAATGAAAAATAGAGAAGCAATCGGAAAAATTACAGAATTCTTGGAAAAGAAAAAATTAGGAAAGAAAACAAAACAATTCAAACTTAGAGATTGGCTTGTTTCAAGACAAAGATTTTGGGGAACACCAATCCCAATTATTTATTGTGAAAAATGCGGGGTTGTTCCGGTTCCAGAAAAGGATCTTCCGGTAAAACTTCCAGAAGATATTAAATTCACAAGCGAAAGAAACCCTCTTGTTGGTTATGATAAATTTGTAAATGTAAAATGTCCAAAATGTGAAGGAAAAGCTAAGAGAGAAACAGACACTATGGATACATTTGTTAATTCTTCATGGTATTTTTTAAGATATTGTGATTCAAAAAACAATAAAGAAATTTTTGACAAAAAGAAGGTAGCTTATTGGAATCCAATTGATGTGTATATTGGGGGAGCAGAACACGCTTGCATGCACCTTATCTATTCAAGATTTTATGTTAAATTTCTTAGAGATTTAGGATTATTAAAATTCGATGAACCAGCTAAATTATTATTTAATCAAGGAATGCTTCATGGAGAAGATGGTTATGTTATGTCAAAATCTAGGGGAAATGTTATAGATCCAATAGATGCAATGAAAAAATATAGCACAGATACTCTTAGGATGTTTTTAGTTTCTGTTGCTTCCCCTGATAAGGATTCTGCATGGAGTTCAAAAGGTATAGAAAGCATGTATAAATTTGTAAATAAATTCTTTTCATTTATATTAGAAATAAAAAGGGGAAAATCTTCAGAAAGAGCAGAAAGCAAAATAAATAAAGCAATTAAAGAAATAACAAAAGACTTAGAAGAAATTCAATACAATCTCGCAATAATCAAGATAAGGGGATTAATAGAAGCATTATCTGAAGAAAAAGAACTTGCGAAAAAAGATATTGAAAGTATTTTGAAATTGATTAGTCCTTTTTGTCCACATATAACAGAAGAATTGTGGGAAAAAATAGGTAACAAACAATTTATTAGTTTAGCAGCATGGCCAATTTGTGATGAGAAAAAGATAAACGAAGAACTCGAGAAACAAGAACAACAAATCAATCAAACAGTAAATGATATCCAAAATATTTTAAAGATAATGCGAGAAAAACAAAATAAGGGAGCAGAAAGAGTTTACATTTATTTAATTCCAAAAGAATTACCAATATACCAACAACATATTTCTATGGTTGAAAAATCTACTGGCTTGAAGACAGAGTTATTTGCAGTTAATGATTCGAAAAAATACGATCCGCAAAACAAAGCACAAAAAGCAAAACCAGGAAAGCCAGCTATTTATCTAGAATAGGTATTAAATGAAAGCATATTTTCTAGAATATAAATCCTTTTTAAAAGACCAACTCTTTAATAAAGATGTTTGAAAGAATCGAATGTCCCAATCCAGCATATGAAAGAATAATAAATTCTAATATCCGTAATCAGATATTTAATAAAAAAAGAGAAATAGAGACCCTTTTCATATACCATAACTTATATCAGGAGCCAATTGAAGAAATTCTTGAAGATGCAAGGAAATATCTTTTTGATATTAAAAAGAAAATTTCCCAAAAAACAGTTATTTATCAAGATATTTTAAATTTAGAAGTGGATTTAAATGAAAACGAATTTATCACATCTCGTGATATGGTGCCCCATTTAATGAATCATCCAAGTTTATTGGGTTTTCTTGTTTTAGGAGAAGGATTGTTTGATTTTAAACAATGTGGTTTTCCTTCAAGGAGGAGTTTAGAAGAATCTATAACTAGTTTTTGCATAGGTGAAAGAAATACCTTTGATATATGTACTAGAGATTACTGTTGGAGAAATGGAGATTATAAAAATGTGGCAAATCAATCTATTCATGGAGATATGTTTATTTCTCAAATAGATGTATCTGGTAAAACTTGGAATGAATTAACTTTTTTCGGAGAAGAAACACATTTTGATACTTTCAAAAAAGATTCAATTGATTCAGGAATTGCCGCATATCAAGATTGGTCCGAGTTTTTGATAAGCTTGTTAAAATATGCAGATCATCTTGGTATGAAAGATATCCCAGAGATAATTAATTGGAAAGAAATAATGGAACAAGGTGGTGCAGTCCATTGCAATAGTGCAGAGGGGTTGTTTGGGTCTAGTAGTTTGGAATATAGGATGGTTGAAGGGAAAATTAAAGAAGATATACTTTTGAAAGATAAACAAGAAAAACCAAATGGATTTCCAATAATAATCCCCTATGCCCAAGGTCATATTTATGTTCCTTTTTTAGTTAAAGACAAACTATTATATCTGGTTGAAAATGAAAATGGAGATATCGAAATTCCAGGGGGATATTTTGAAGGGAAAAAATTTTCAAGACAAATAATTTATGATTCAAAAGATCTTCCAGAAGCATTGAAGGCAACATATAAACTTTTTTCTAGAGACCGGAGAAAGATTCCAGTAATAATGAATGCTTTTTTGAGCCAAGAATCCAAAGCTTTTTAACTATCTTTTTTCTTCAAAGAATGCAAATAAAATGAAAAACAAAATAGATTCAAATCCAAAATATTCACCAGTTTTAGATGGCTTGAATGTGGGTCAATTAGATAGGATAACATCCCTATTAGATTCACAAAATAGAATAAATTTTTTAGAAAAATCTTTAATCGAATTTAAGAATCCAGAAACAATACAGGCAATACACATCCTTCTTGGAAAAGCATATGAAGAATCTTTTTTTAATAATCCATTTAAAGATAAAGAATCGGGGGCCTTACATTTATCTCGCTCGGTAAATTCATATATTCAAGCAGGATTTATTGAGGGTTCTCCAGAACAACTAAGAAAATTAATCCATTTAACTAGAATCACATCAAATGTTTGTTTGAACGTCGGAGATTTAGACTTATTTATCAAATATTCTAAAATGTCTGTAGATTTAGGAAAAAAATATGGTAACTCACTTTTATCTTGTTTAAAACCCTTAACAGAAGAACAGAAAAATATTGAGAGAGCAAGAAGCAAACAACCACACACTATTCCTTACGCAACATATTTTTAAAACGATAATCTTTAAAAACTATTAATTTCTATCAGAATCATAATAAAAATAGAGGTTAAAATGGATGAAAAAAAAATAAAGTTAGCAATAATGACTGCATCTGCTAAGACTCTTGAATATATGAAGAAAAACCCAAAGGTTTCTCAAGAAGAGGTTTTTCAACATGTTATGAAGATAGAAAAAGCAAAAGGAGAGGCTAAAATTGGGGCAATGGCTTCTGTATCAAAAACACATGAATACAAAGAAAAAAATCCTGGCGCATCAGATAAAGAAATAATGCAAAGGATAATGAATGAAAGTGAAGAAATCATCGGAAACATTGTTCTAGAATAAGGAGAAATTGATTTAGTTTCTTTTCAACGCATATTTTTTAATATCTATTTTATAATCTCTACTTTGTAATATATATTTTACAGTATATAGGTTCTATTGCAACAGCAGATTGGATATGTTATATATTATGATAAACACATTATTTAATAATGTTTTATTTTAACACCGCTTTAATTCTTCTAACACCAGCTGCAACAGCTTCTTCTTTTATAATTTTGAAATGTCCTAGCTTGCTTATGTTTGTAACATGTGGGCCGGCACAAACCTCTTTGCTAAAATCTCCAATACTATAGACAGAAACCTTTTCCCCATATTTTGTATCAAAGAAAGCTAATGCACCTTTTTTCTTTGCTTCTTCTATAGTCATTTCTTCTCTTTTTACATCAAATCCTTCTTTAATTTGGTTGTTAACAGTTGTTTCAACTTCATTAAGTTCTTCTTCTGTTAATTTTCTATCAAACGAAAAGTCAAACCTCAATCTCTCTGCAGTAATATTAGAACCACGTTGTTTTATTGTTTCTCCAAGAACTTTTCTCAAAGCCTGATGGAGTAAATGCGTTACTGTATGGAGTTTTGTCGTTTCTTCGCTATTATCTATAAGTCCTGATTTAAAGGTTCCAGCTGTGGCAGTTCTACTCAATTTTTGATGTTCCTTAAATTCCTGATTAAAACCATATTCTTCAACATCCAAACCAGATTCTTTTGCTAGTTCTTTAGTTAGTTCAATAGGAAAACCATAACTCGAAAACAAGATAAATGCATCATGCCCGCTAATTATTTTATCAGATTTTCTTTTTATTTTATCAAATTCCTTTAATCCATTTTCAATAACTTCCTTGAATCTTTCTTCTTCCCTATCAAGTTCATTTAAAATAAAATTTCTATTTTTTTCTAATTCAGGATAGTCTTTTTGATAGTATTCAATATAAATCGGAGCGATAAAACTACAGAAATTTCCTTTTATTCCAATTTGTCTTCCATATCTAATCGCTCTTCTGATAAGTCTTCTTACAATATATCCATGTCCAATATTCGAAGGAGAAATTTTTAATTCATCACCCATAATGAAAACAGCAGCTCGGATGTGGTCTGCTATAATTCGCATAGCTCTGGTATCATTTTTATTGAATCCATATCTCCTTTTACTAAGTATACAAATTCTTTCAATTACTGGAATAAAGATTTCAGTAAGATAATTATCTTTTAATCCTTGTAAAACAGCAAGAGTTCTTTCAACACCCATTCCAGTATCGACATTTTTTTGTGTCAATTCTTCATATTTTCCATCTTTTGTTTTATTATATTGCATAAAAACATCATTCCAAATTTCACACCATTCATTTTCTTTTGTTTTAGGATTACTTTCTTCTTTTGGTTTCCCTATTCCAACAAAATAAAACATCTCTGTGTCTGGTCCACAGGGTCCGGAATTTCCAACAGGCCCCCACCAATTATTTTTCCTTGGCATAGGTGAAATTCGTGATTCTGGAATTCCCATTTTAATCCACACTTTTGCACTTTCTTCATCTATTGGAGAATCTTCATCACCCTCAAAAATAGTAACAGCCAATTTTTCTTTTGGGATTTGAAGAACATTTGTCAAAAATTCAAAACTTAATTTTATTGATTCATCTTTAAAATAATCCCCCAAGCTCCAATTTCCAAGCATTTCAAAAAAAGTGTGATGGAAACAATCTCCGACTTCATCAATATCATCTGTTCTTACACATTTTTGTACATTAGTTAATCTTTTTCCAGAAGGGTGCGGTTGTCCAAGTAAATAAGGGATAAGGGGGTGCATTCCCGCAGTTGTAAATAGGACTGTTGGATCATTTTCAGGAATGAGTGAAGCTCCACGAATAATATTATGTTTTTTAAGCTTGAAAAAATTCAAATAAGTATCTATCAACTCTTTTCTTGTTTTTATCATGATTTATTCAGTCTTTGACGATTTAAAACAATTTCGCCTGGTTATTTTTTTTCTCAAAAGTATCAACAACATAAGACATCATTTTCTCAAAATTTTTCTGACTATATGCTTCACAAAATCTTTGATTTCCTACATGACTATCAAAACTTTTAGCTATTTCCCTGTTTTGACATTGTCCAAAAAGATTGTTTAGATAGATTTTTCCAGAAGCATATTCGATGTATGTTCTTTCATCATTATATAGTAAATTTAGGAATAAAGAATAACTGCCCGCATAATCTTTTCCAGTAGAATTAACAAAAACAAATTTTTTTGTTTCAGTTATAGGTATTTTTTTTGCAGAAATATTGTTAAAAACAACATCATTTTTCCTTACCCATTCTAAGAAGAACGGTTCCTTATAGATTTCATGATATGTTAGACCATAATTCACAATATTTTCAATAAAACTAAGAATTTTTTCAGGATTTTTATTACCTTCTGAAAAAATTTGGCTTAATTCAAATAATTTTGATTTTAAAATGCTTTTATTATTTTCAAGATTTAAAAGTTCTGGATATCTTTCAGATATTTTGGTTAATATTTCAAGACAATCCTCATAACAGACGTCTGTGATTGGGCCAATTCCAAATAGCCATTCAATTTTTTCTATTTTTTCTTTAAAAAATTCATCTTCTTTAAAAAGGAGATAAATCATTCCACTTGAAGATATATTCTCTTTACCAAATATCTTTTTAGGGTTTATAGAAAAATAATGTTTGTGATTTATACTATAATTCATATTATGGTTAAAGTCAATTATAATCAATTCTCTTTGTAAAAGTTCTTCCAATTGGGATTTTGTAAGTAAGATATCTGCAAGGAATACGAGCCTTTTCTCGTCAGAGATGTCTATAAATTTATTTGTTGGGGTTTTGCTGAATTCAATATCGCATTTTCCAAAAAGAGAAACTAGGGAAAAAGTTGTAATAAGGCCATCATTCCCAGAATGACTAATAATAACTCGTTGTTCTAATGGTATCGAATTTATTTTCTCTTTCAATTCTTGAACGAATTTTTCTTTATCCATTGTAATCTTTTAAATCTTATCAAGGTTTTTTAACATAAACCAAAATATTTCTCTTTGAATATTTTGAATCTTTATTTGCCTTATCTAATATTTTAATAATTTTAAAACCAACACCTGTTACAAGGTGGGATATCTCTTTTTTGTCATATAGATAATAATATCTCATCAATTTTTTATTATTTATTGACCAAGCAATCATTATTTCCTTGGGTTCTTTTTTGAATTTTTCCTGGTCTTTATTCCAAATCGTAATAAGTGCTTCGCCCCCTTTTTTTAATACCCTCAATATCTCTTGAAGTGCTTTTTCCCTCTTTTTTTCTGAATCAATACAATGAATTGTAGCGATACAGATTATTTTATCAAAAAAATTATCTTTGAATGGTAATTTTTCAGCTCGTGCTTTTTTTAAAATAAGACTCATTTTATTTTTGTTAGCAGATTCTTCAGAGTATTTCAATTGTTTTTTTGAAAAATCTACACCATAAATCTTACCCGGTATTTTAACAAAATTTCTACCGCTACCGCAACCCAAATCTAAAACATTACCTTTACATTTTTTTATGAAATCTACAGCTTCTTTTACTGGGACTACTCTAAATGTCTTCCAATTAGTAGAAATTTCATCCCAGATTTTTTCTTGATTTGGTATTTTCATTTTTAAGATATCTAAACATACATTATCAATGTTTTTAAAGAATATTGTTTTTTGATATCTATTAAAATAGTGTAATAGAAATATCAAAAGATGACGAGAAAACCAACAAAAACAATTTCTGGAGTAACGCCCTTAGCTGTTGTTTTAAAGCCAATGAAATGTAAACACGGAACTTGCTTATTTTGTCCAACATTAAATGTTCCCCAGAGTTATACCCCCCTGAGTCCTGCAATTATGCGTGCCAAGGAAATAGGTTATGATCCCTATAAACAGGTAAAAATTAGGCTAAAAGTTTTTAAGATTATGGGTCATCCAACAGACAAGATTGAATTGATAGTTCTTGGAGGAACCTTCCTTGATTATCCTACTTCATATCAAAAAAAATTTATTCTAGATTGTTATAATGCCCTTAATAATAAGAAATCAAAAACAATAAAAGAAGCCCAAAAATTAAATGAGAAATCAAAACACCGGTGCATTGCTTTGTGTTTAGAAACTAGACCCGATTCTTGTTCAAAAATAGATATTAAAAGAATGCTTGAACTTGGGTCAACACGAGTTGAATTAGGGGTCCAATGTGTTGATGATAAAATTTATCGTTTAGTAAAGAGGGGGCATACAGTAAGACAAGTTGTTCAGGCAACGCAATGGCTAAAGGATGCCGGATTCAAAATAGGCTATCATATGATGCCAGGTCTCCCGGGATCAAATTTTAAAAAAGATCTTTCAATGTTCAAGGAAATCTTTCAAAATGAAAAATTTAAACCAGACCAAATAAAAATTTATCCAACACAAGTAATTGCAGGTTCTGATTTAGTCAAACTTTATAATGAAGGTAGATATCTCCCATATTCTGAAAAAGAATTAACTGAATTATTATTAGAAATAAAAAAAGAGATCCCGAGATATGTAAGGATAATGAGGGTTATGCGAGAAATTCCCCCAAAATATATTGTTTCAGGAATTCATCGAATTGATTTGAGAAGGGTTCTTGATGAAGAAATGAAAAAAAGGAAAATATCTTGTAAATGTATTAGGTGCAGAGAAATAGGTTTTGCTATTCGTGAAAGAAAACAAATATCAAGGGAATTATTCATTAAAACAACAGAATATAGGGCGAGCAAGGGAAGAGAATATTTCATCGAGTTTGTAAATAAAGAAGATATAATTTTTGCATTAATTCGTTTAAGAATTCCTTATTCACCATTCACCCCTGGTATTAATAAGAAAACCTTGGTTATTCGAGAGTTACATGTCTATGGGCCAGCAGTTGAACTTGGAAAAAAAGAAGATCAAGCATTTCAACATATGGGTTTAGGAAAAAAATTGATGATAGAAGCAGAAAACATTGCGAAAAAGAATAAATTAAATAAAATTGCAATTATCTCTGGTGTTGGTGTAAGAAGATATTATAGGGATTTAGGATATAATTTGGAAGGCACATATATGGTTAAGAAAATTTAAAATTTAATTATAATTTAACAAAATGACCTCACAAAATTTAAAAAATTTAATAAAGGAATTGAATGTAGCAAGCGATAAAGAAAAAGCAAAAATTTACCAGAGGTTTTTTAAAACAGGAAAAGGGGAATATGGTGAAGGAGATATTTTTATTGGTGTAACAACCCCAAAAATGAAAGAAATCGCAAAAAAATATTCTAATCTTAGTTTAAAGGATGTCAAAATCCTCCTTTCTAATAAAATCCATGAGTATAGGTCATGTGCATTAGCAATCCTGGTAAACAAATTTAATAAAACAGATTCTTCTGAAAGAAAAAACATTTTTAACATCTATATCAAAAATGCAAAATCAAATAAAATAAATAATTGGGATTTGGTTGATTGTTCTGCGGATAAGATCGTGGGAGCATATCTTTTTGATGAGAACCCGGAAATATTAAGAAAACTCGCAAAATCAAAAAATTTATGGGAAAAAAGAATAGCAATTGTTTCAACATTTCATTTTATTAAGAACAACAAACATGAAAAAACAATAGAAATTTCAGAAATCCTAGTTAATGATAAACATGATTTGATTCACAAGGCCGTCGGTTGGATGTTACGTGAAGTTGGAAAAAGGGTTTCTCAGGAAAAAGAAGAAGAATTTTTAGAAAGACATCATAAAACAATGCCAAGAACAATGTTAAGGTATGCGATAGAAAGATTTGATGATAAAAAGAAGAAATATTATATGTCCTAAAAAATCATAAGATTTTTTGGACACCAGAAATTAAAAATTTCTGAGTGGGGAAATAAATCAAAGCCTATAATTCAATTATTTTTCCTTTTTTACCTACATTAATTACTCTTGTTTTTCCTATTTTTTCTTCCATACCTTCTGCCTCATGCACATGGGAACAAATAGCAATATCTGGTTGGAATTTTTTTATAGCAGATTCAATAGCATCACTTCCTGGGAAAAAAGCAGTTAATTTTTCCATTAAACCACCACTAGGATGAACATGGGTTACCATTATCTTCTTCTTTATATCTTTAATTTTATTAAACCCTTTTTTTAACGTATCAAATGTTTCTTTTTCATTTAATTGAAATAAACCAATATTTGCACCACCAGAGGCAAAAATCCCAACATTCTTTTTTGTTAAACCAAGGCCATGTATGTTTTTTACATAAGGGGAATAGGCTTTTTCTAAGAAATTTGCCGCAGCCATTGTTTCATGATTTCCCGGAATTATTAAAACTTCTATTTTACGTTTTGCAAAAGGACCAAGAAGATAATCTAAACTAGATTCTGCAAGAGTAATATCTCCACTAAGAATAACCAAATCAACTTTTTCTTTTTGTGCCCTCTCTGCTAATTTTGAAGCTTGCCTAGAATCACCATGCAAATCACCTATTGCAAGTATCTTTAATTTTGTTGATTTTTTGTTTCCTACCATATTTAATAAAAATCATCCCCATATAAAAAGATATTGAATTCTAAAAGAAAGAAAAAAGAAACGCCGAAAATCTCTGATTTTCGAGCGAATAAAAAATTAAACTAGGTTTATTTGTTCCAAGCCATTATTCCGATTATTACTAAATTAACAATTGGGATTAATAGCAATAAACTCCACCAACCAGGTCTTTTGATTCTTTCACAAACTATCCATAAGAACCAAACACCAATTACTGCTAGTGCTAACCCTCCAACAAATGGAATCATTGGTAATAAAACTGCTAAAGTCCACCAAGGTGATTTTTTAGCCATTTGTGTTACTAAATAGAAATTTGCTATTGGGATAAATGCAAGCCATCCATTTTGGGTTTTTGTTTTATTTGCTATTGCCATCAATGCAAAGGCCATGTAAATATATATTGCTAATGCAATAATTGCATAAACAACTAAAAACGCACCCATTGCAGCTAAAGCACCAGCACTCATCAGGGTTTCAGGATCAATTCCCGGAAAATATTCTACCATTTTTTAACCTCCTTTTTTTATTTAATTATAGTTAAAATTATTTTTTTGAAATCTTATTTTTCTTTTCTAAAATTTTCTTAGGATGTTTTTGTTTTATAATCTTAGTTTTTGATTTAGGCTTTATTGCAAGGGCTTTGATTATTTTAAATCCAGTATATTTTTGTAAAACGGTTGGAATTTTTATTGAGCCATCTTTTTGTTGATAGTTTTCAAGAATTGCAACAAGGGCTCGAGATGTAGCAAGGGCAGTATTGTTTAATGTATGAACAACCTGTTTTTCTTGATTATTATCTCTCATAACTTTAATATTTAATTTTCTAGCCTGATAATCAGTACAGTTACTTAAAGAAGCAACTTCCCCATATTCTTTTATTGTGGGTCTCCAGACTTCAATGTCATGAGATTTTGCTTTCCACGAACTCAAATCACCTACACACATTTCAATAATTCTATAGGGTAATTTTAGTTTTTGAAATATTTCTTCTGTATTTTTTAATAGGTCATCATAATATTTCCAAGAGTCCTCTGGTTTGCAAAAAATAAATTGTTCTATTTTATTAAATTGATGGGTTCTCCATAATCCTTTTTCATTGATTCCGTGTGCACCCACTTCTTTTCTAAAACACATTGAATAGGAAAAATATTTTTTTGGAAGTTCAGATTCTGAGAACGTATCTCCAGAATGCATTGCAAGCAAAGATTGTTCTGCCGTTCCAATTAAATTAAGGTCTCCTTCCCCTTTTATTGAATAAACAGACTGTTCAATTGCTCCACGATCCATAGAAGCATAAACTTCTTTTTCATGTAGCATTAAAGGGGTTTCAATATATTCATATCCCTTTTTTGAAAGAGAATCTAGAGCAAAACGGATCAGTGCTTGATTTAACAGAGCCAATTCTTTTTTAATATAATAAAAACCATTTCCACTAACCTGACTAGATTTTTCAAAATCAGCAATCTTTAAATTTTCAGCAAGTTCAACATGATTTTTTATAGGAAAATTAAATTTTGGAATTTGTCCAACTTTTTTAATTTCCTTATTTTCAGAAGCATCTTTTCCTAAGGGAACATTTTTGTGCATAATATTTGGAATTTTAAATAAAATTTCTTTTGTTTCTTTTTCTAAAAGACCATATTTTTCTTCTGCTTTCTTAATTTTTTCTGGAAGTTCTTTTGCTTCTTTTATTTTTTGTTGAAATAATTGGTTGTTTCCAGATTTTTTAGCCTCATTTATTGATTCAGAGACCTTATTTCTAGAATGTCTAAGGTTATCTAGTTCTAATTGCAATTCCCTTAGTTGTTTGTCTTTATTAATAAATTCTTTAACAATTAGATCAGAACCAGTTCTTTTTTTTGTATTCTCCGAAACAACTTTTACGTTTTCTCGAATAAATTTTGAATCCAACATTTTAAAATTAATATTTTAGCTTTTAATAAGTTTATGCAGTATAAAATTTAAAGATGTTATTTGCCTCACTTTTTATGAATAATTTATAAGGTAATGGGCTTGCAGAAAGTTGCCAAGGATTTTGATTATTCTCATTAAGGACTTTTTTATTTTGTAAATTTAGGGTTAAGATAACATCATATTTATCTTCACTTTGTTTGTTTGTGGTTGTCATTACATGTATATTCCCGCTGGTAAGAGGTGTGCCTTGTTGGCTATATTTCAGGTTGGTATTATTTAACATGTAAACAATTGTACCATTTGTTCCAAAAGTGGCGTTATAAATAAATAAATCCCCTTTAGAGATTTTAATTTGCCTCATCACAACTGTACCAGTTGCTTGTGAAGCAGTTTTGATTGCATCATCAATATCATTAATGAGGATAATTGTTTGTTCAACAACGGCTCGGTCTTGGGCCTCATTGATTTTTGGTTCAACAATCATATAAACAGAAGAAAGGATAACTAAACTAATCAAAACATAAAGTACCACAGATACCCAAATGTCCCCTTTTTTATTTCTGTCCATTTTAAATTAAGTAAATTGAATATCACGAAATCTTTTTAGATTTCGGGATGCAGAAAATTCTTGCGAATTTTCAAGCATAATAAATAAAATAAAAAAATAAAATCTAACAGTTTGTTACTGTTTTTTCTACTGGTGCCTTACCGCACTCTGTTCCATCAACTAATACAAGAACAACCTTAACATTATTTGCATTTTGTGCACTTTTAACTGAATAAAGTTTATCTTCATATTTTCCTAAAAAGTCAGAAGTTATTTCTGCACTAATAGTACCTGTACTGTTTGTGCTCATAACCAATATTTTCTTCAGTTCAAATGTTTCAGAACCTCTACCCAACATTATGCTAATGTTTCCGTTAGTGGCATCATAACAAGCACTTTTTACATCAATTCTTGCATCAAAGCAAGATTTTGATTCGCCCATTATGTCTTGTAACCATGGAACAACGAATACGTAGACTGCTGCAATTAAGGCAATTGTTATTGCAATTAACAAAACAGTTGCGATAACAGCGTCCATTCCTCTTTTGTTCATTTTTGTTTTTTGGTAAATTAAATTTAATTAACCGACTATGATTTAATTAACAGTTGAATGTTTTTGCTTGTTTTTCACAGGCATATTCTTTTTCTTTTCCTTCTTTTGTTTTTCCTAAAAGATAGGGGACAATTTTTATTTTTGTACAATCAATTTGGCTAAATGTTGTGCTTCCTGCAGGAGAGATATCTACTGGATTTTCACTAGTAGTAATTCTTTTTGTTCCACTAGATGTTACATCATATAATTCAAATCTGTGAATTGGAAGATCTGCCATATTTGTTATTTGAATATTTTTATTTATATCTGTACCTGTAATCATTGCATTAAAAGAAACCCTTAAGCAAGCAGTTTCAATAGGTGAATTAAATTTTAGAACAGCCTCTTTTTGAAAGCTAGTTATCCATAGGTAGACTAATAAGAAAAGAATTATAGCAATAACAACAAGCATAACTGTCGCAATAACAGGAGATATTCCCCTCTTATTTTGCCTCTTTTTATTCATATTTTTATTTACTCTTCAAGATTTAAATAGTTTATTAGTTCTTCAGGTCAAGTTAGTACAAAATTCTTCATTTAAGCTGTTTACTTTAATTTTAACAATAGCCTCATCACACAATCTGTTATATCCCTCTTTATCAACAATATAAGGATATAATTTAACATAACTTAATGTCTGTAGTGTTTGAGAATAAGATAGGGTTGGAAGAATTGTCTCGTTTGAAACATTTATTTTAGTAGAATGATCATATAATTGAATCTCTCTTTCTTGCGAACCGGTTATGTTAACCCCATTGATAATTACCCCAGCTAAATCAAATCTTCCATTATTTTTTAATGTTAAATTAATAAAACCATCACCACAACTAAAATTTGTAACAGTTATAGAAAGCCCTTCCGAACATTCCCCTTCTTCAAAAGGATTAGTATAACTTGATAAGAAAGCATAGGTTCCAGTAGCTAACCCTAATGCAAGTACAACGAGTAGAACATACGAGACAATTTCACTTATTCCTTTTTTATTTAGTTTATTGAACCTCATTTTTTCTCACAATTAAAAACTTCTTCACCTTTTTTTAGTTGTATTATATAATAAAAATCATGATTATTTAAAGGTTTATCGTTGTTAGCAATTTTTTCTCCTTGAGTAAAATCGAGCTGTTGTGGATTCCCCTCTATGGTGTAATTGGCCCACAAAGAGATATTATTTCCATTATCTCTTTGATATTTAATAAAAGTTTCAGTAAAATTTTTTATAGCCTTAAATTCATTATCAATATCTCCCTTAGAATACATTTCACTTATTCTTTGGATTTCATAATCGTAGTTGTCACAAGCTTGATAGAATCTTTGAGAATTAAAATCTGGTTTGTAAACATAATTGTAAAATGTAGTTACCCCTAACAACAGAAATCCGAATAAAACTGCGAAGATAATAAAGAATTGCGCTTTGTTATTTTTCATCCTTTTTTTAGTCACCGTCTTTTTTTAAGTGCAGCCTGGGGAATTGCCTGAAAACCAACTAACAAGTTGATCTTCACTCTTTCTCCGACTTGTGACCCCACAAGCACCTTAACTTTAGTTTATGGCTGCTTCCTTCCGGATCTGACCAGATTCGTTAAAGCAAGATCGTGCAGGACAAGACATCAACGTCCAAGCAAAGACTTGCTAGCGATAATCTCACGCATCCTTTGCGGTTCGCCATAAAGCCCGTGTGCGAATGGCGTAGGGCTAGCACGCCGACCTAGGCTGCATATTTAGAAATGATTTTAGATATTTAAAGTTAATGAATCAATCCTTAGAGAGGACATATTCTAAATCAGAAGCAATTTTCTTACTACCAATAATTTTCTTTATTAATTTACCTTTAGAATATATTCCTATTGTTGGAAAAACATAAACACTATCTTTTTCAGGAGTTCCAGTTAAAATGGCATCAACTATACCAAAATAAAAATCAGATGAATATTGTTTAGCCATTTTTTTATAAAAAGGATAAATTTCTTCACAACTCTTGCATCCTTGAAATGTATAAAATACAACTGTTTTTTCTTGAGAATAAAATTCTTTTATGTTTTTATTCTTCCGACTAACATGGGTTACGGGAGAATTCAAGGTATCTTGAACAGAGATATTTTGTGAAACTTCTTTTCTTGGGTCTTTTGCACAACCGCATAAACCTAATAATATCAACCCAAGAGTTAGAGCCTTATCAATATTTTTCATTAAAAATAAAAGAAAAAGAAATATTTAAAGCTTTTGTTTGTAACTACTAAGAAATAATAAAAAATAAAAAAAATAAAATTTTACCAACCAAAGTTTATATCACTAACCTCATAAAATAGCGACCTATCATAGCAAGGTGTACAAGGATCTACCCAAAAACTTACAGGACAACAATATCTTAGGAAACTTGTGGATAATCCTGCTTGGCATCTTTGCATATAACAATCACTTGAACCTCCACCACCACCTGTTGCTTTTTGTATCCCTATTAAAAGAGATTCTTTAGAGATTTTTGATTTAGCCAATTCTTGATTGTATATTACAGTCAATTGTTCTGCAGTCATTGTTCCAAGATTCTTTTTAGAAAAAGTTTTTTCTAAAACACTACTTGCAATAAGATATTCTCTTAGATTACTCCAATCTGTTTCTGACCAAAGGTTATAGTCAATATATCCTGTAGTTCCAGATAAGATCTTTATTACATTTTGTACCTTTTCTTGGTTTGCATTAACAACGGCAATGCTGTTTTCAGGTACAATCGCAGCACTAGGTGTCACAATTGGCGTTGCTGGTGCCGGTTTTAATGTATCATCCCTCACATTAAATATTGCTTGTCCAGTTAATCCTGAATTAAATATTAGTAATCCAAGAACCAAACCCAACATCAAGAAAATAAAACCATAAAGCCAAATTTTTCTTTCCTCTTTTTGTTTTTCCATTTTTAACCTCCTTTGTTATATTTAGATATAAGATAACTTAATATTACTAAAAGATAAAAGTCTCCCACTTTATAAAATTTATGCCCCCAACGGACTTATACGGGACATCGAATATGATTATTTAAGAATAAAATTA
>Ga0208375_1000720_pt1 | contig 43957 bp, 38 predicted proteins | sample RifOxyD1_FD_184038 | JGI IMG/M metagenome (GOLD analysis project Ga0208375, IMG submission 184038) | Soil microbial communities from Rifle, Colorado - Rifle Oxygen_injection D1 (SPAdes) | ecosystem: Environmental > Terrestrial > Deep subsurface > Rock core/Sediment | place: Rifle, Colorado... | reverse complement strand
AGGTTTGGCACCTCGATGTCGTCTCGTCACATCCTGGAGCTGGAGCAGGTTCCAAGGGTCCGGCTGTTCGCCGGTTAAAGTGGCGCGTTAGATGGGTTCAGTACGTCGTGAGACAGTACGGTCTCTTTCCACAACGAGCGTTTAGAGTTTGAGGGGACTCATTTCTAGTACGAGAGGACCGAAATGATCAAACCGCTAGTGTACCAGTTGTCGTACCAACGGCATCGCTGGGTAGCTACGTTTGGACGTGATAAGTGCTGAAAGCATCTAAGCACGAAGCACACCCCAAGATGAAACTCTTTCAGCTATAAGCTGACGCAACTCCTGGGAGATCACCAGGTTGATAGGTTGTAGGTGTAAGCACAGTAATGTGTTCAGCCAAGCAATACTAATAGTTGCGCGTCTTCACCTATTGAAGTCATGAAAAGGAGTTTTTGTAATTACTAAGCAACTTTACGCGTTTACGCGAAAGGTTGTGAAGAGCTTTTATTCAGTTTTTAGGGATACATCTTCTACGCGCAAGCGAGAAGTTTTGATCTTTATAAGCGTTTTTGCAAAAAGAAACGCAGCTGCTTTAAAAATAAATATATGTCTGTAAGATAGCTATGAGCTTGCAGTCATGATCCTGGTGATGATAGCGATGGGGTATCACCTCTTCCCATTCCGAACAGAGAAGTTAAAACCATCAGCGCCGAAAATACTTGACAGAATGTCTGGGAAGATAGGTCGTCGCCGGGATTGTGATTACAAGCTTATCCGTTTTAAACGGACTACTATTTGTATTTAGATCGGGAGATGTAATTTGTTTACTCAGTTTGCTGAGGTTTTCCTTTATGAGGTGTAAACGGCTCTTTCGGCAGTTTCCCGGAGTTTAGTATTTCGTACTGTCTTTTCATCTCAGCCAGTTTATCTTGAAATAATGCATTTTCGTATTCCATTGAATCAAATCCTTCTGCTCTTACTTCCATTTCCTGCACGCCCATAATAAAAGTGACTATAGCAAAAACCAGCATGTTCAGATCGTTAATGTTTGTGCCATTGTAACTATTAATAAACACTTTTATCTCATCTATTACGGGGCTGTCGTAGTTGAGACTTTCGATCAAACTTATTAATTTATCTTTGTTTAATGTAGGTTCCATATTAAAATCCTTTAATGCTTCCCTTTTGCAAGTAATTCCTCCAGAAGCTGATCTGCTTCAGCGTCATCAGTAAAATATCTGCGCATGCTTGCGAGTAAAAGTCTTTTTATCATTTCAACGTTTTCGCTAGTTGGATCTCGGGCAAGCTCCCTCGACAGCCATCCGAAGTATTCGCTGTTCATAATTTCCTTGTTTCTTCTTTGAGTTTCAAAAGCACGTCTGACTACCTCTGCGGCTAATTGATCCTTACGCTCCTGCGCTTGTTGCAAGTCTTCGTAATAGGAATTTACAAGTCGGTCCATCAGATCACCCCTATACCTATCTGATTCCGCAGTATGTAGATCTACTTCAAGTGCCTGATCTCTTCTTTTCCAAAATTCATCAGGAGTTATGCCATTAGTATCAAGAAATTCCTTGTTATACTGTTCTAAAGTTAACTCACCTCTTGCTAATTTGGCTCCCGGAGAGTTGAAATAATAAGTACTGACTGTGCGGATCTCGGAGTTGGATCCAAGTACAGTTTTCTCATCCGCAGGTAGAAATTTTGCGTGATAATCAGCTTCGCTGCTCAAATCCATCTGAGACTCTGAGTTCATGTCTATTTTGTTATTCTCATAATGAAAAACACCTGTGATTACGGTGTTATTGTCTGGATTTTTGCCGTTATTAAGGCTTATTGTCACTAGAACCTGTTTTGTCGGCTTACGTTGAATTTTTGGTGAAGTACTCTCAAACGCCATACCGTTGGAATGTGCCCGAATTGCGTTATAGGTATCTTTTAGTTTGTCCCATGCGTTTCTATTATCTTCGATCTCGTATACCTGCTTAACAAATATCTGAGGACCTTTTTTGTTTCTTATCGCACCAAAATCTATCTGTTCGTCTTCTTTGAGGAGTTTTGCATATCCAAGATGAAGTTCCGGAGACCCCGCCTCCTTAAAGGCTTTTAAAAATAATTCCTCTTGTATAACCTCGACATCTGATCTTTTACCATATTCGTATACTCTATAAATTTCTTGATGTGAATAACTGCCCTCAGAACGTTTGATAGCTTCATTTAAATTTAAAATAACATTATCTATGTCCTCTCTGGATTTAACATTAGCAAACATATTTCTGTTTTCGGGTGTGCGATTTGGTCGAATATCAATTTGTTCCACTATGTCGTCTCTGCCATCTCTGCCACGATCCTCTTGTGAGGGGGCTCTACTATCATAATTTAAACCATGTGTTCTTGTTTCGGGCGTTCTTCCAGCAAATGCCATATCACTTTAAATCATTTCATAAATCTATATATAGTTCAAGCACAGGCTGTTTCGCGATTTACCTAATTTTCTTGTGTTGTGACGCCTATTTGGTTATAATCACTTAGCCCTGAGTACAGGGAGAAAGGAGGTTGGGCATAGCAGAATTTGTGCGTAATCTAAGCCTAATTTTGTGTTGCTCTAACCGTTTAATGTCAAAATCGTCAAAAGTTAAGATAGAAAGCTCAATTATGAGCAAGTTATTACAAGATCACGGTCTTGTCCTTAAGGAATTCCGTCCCGGAGACCTTATTGAAGGTACAGTTGTCAGTTCTACCCACGGAGGCGTGTTGGTAGATGTCGGGGCAAAGTCTGAAGGTATCATTAGTTCTGCAGAGTTGGCTGATGAAGACAGCGCCTACAAGAGTTTAAGAGTAGGTGATGCAGTATCCGCCAAAGTAATTCAGGCTGAAAACGATCAAGGTTACATTGTTTTGTCGGTCAGAAAGGCCGAAAGAGAACGAAAATGGAAAGATGCCGAGGAGGCACTTGACTCCGGTAACACAATAGAAGCAGAGATAATTGAATATAACAAAGGTGGTTTATTGTGCGATTGTTTGGGTTTAAGAGGGTTTATACCTCTTTCACACCTAGATCGAGTACACTTTTCCAACGATGTTGCTAAATTTGCTGCAGGAAGCGAAGCTGAGCTAAAAGAATCGCTCAAAGTACTAAGCGGCAAGAAATTGAAAGTTAAAGTTATCGAGCTCGATGTCGAGAAAAATCGATTTGTTTTATCAGAAAAAGATGCATTACAAACTTACAGTGAAGGCGCCAGACAAGAAAGACTATCAGATATCAAGGTAGGAGATACTATTGAGGGTATAGTTACCGGTATCATGCCTTTTGGTGTTTTTGTCGATCTTGACGGAGTCGAAGGGCTTGTTCACATTAGTGAGATTGCCTGGGAAAAGGTAAATCAGCCTTCGGATTATTTCTCTGTTGGCCAAACTATTCAGGTAAAAGTCTTAGGAATCGATGAAACTTCCAAGAAATTAGCGCTTAGCGTGAAAAGATTAACTGTTAACCCATGGGAAACTGTTGAGGATAGATATCCAGTTGGTACAAAAGTTAAAGGTCTTATTAGTAAGATCGTTCCATTTGGAGCTTTTGTAACATTGGAAAAAGGACTCGACGGCTTGATTCACATTTCCGAAGCTGACGGACCTTTATCAGAAGGACAGGAGGTAGAGGCTGTTGTTACCCAAGTTGATGGTGAGAACCAGAAACTTGCTTTAAGTATTAAACAACTCAACAGCTAAAAGCTTATAAGTATAAATATGATCTTAGACAGGTTAACAGACAGAGCGAAAACTGCCCTGTTTGAACTCCCAAAGCGGAAGAAAGTTTCGACGTTGGAGGTGTTGGAATCGATAAAAAGAGCTGAAGGAATGGGAAGTTATCTTATTTCTAGTTTACCTAACATTCAGTTACCCAAAGATAGAATTGTCGAGACCGAAAAACTTGTCAAAGAGGCATATTACCAGTCTGTTAAATTCGAACACCCGTATGTTGGTACCGAGCACCTACTCTTAGGTTTACTAAGACTTACCTCGTCCAGAGATATTAATAAGGTAAAGTTAGAGCTGATGAAGCTTAACGTTTTTCCTAACACTGTTAAGAATATGGAAAAAGGTAAGAAAACTCCCATTTTGGACAGTTTTAGCGAGAATCTCAATCAAAAAGCCATAAAAAGTTTAGATCGGACTCTCGTGCATAGGGTGGAGTACGATACGTTAGTTGCTTCTCTATTATTAAAGAGTTCTTCCAACGTATTACTAATAGGTGACGCAGGTGTAGGTAAAAGAACATTAGTTGATATTCTGGCTAGAAACATTACTGCTTTAGATGTTCCTCCAATTTTAGCAGGCTATCAGGTCATTGATTTTGACTTGGTTTCCTTCCTAACCAGTGTTTTCAACAAAGGTGGTATTGATCTAGGGCTCGCTGCACTGTCAGACGAACTTAGAAGCATGGGTAGGGTAATATTTAGTATCAAAAACTTCCAGAACATCTTCTTTGCAACATCCACAGGCTTGGCCATGCCGATGTTCTATTCTATGTTCAAGAATGTCCTTGACGCGTCAGGCTCAAAACTAATTGCCACCATGAATACATCGTTATACGAAAAAGTAGTTGGTGAAAATGACCATATCATTGAAGACTTTACAATTGTTGAGGTAAAAGAACCTTCCGAAAAAGAAACAATCAAAATATTGGACGCAACTGCCTCTCAACTAGGGGAGTTCCACGGTGTTGAAATTCCCACAGATGTTCTAAAACAGATTTACAAAAAGGCGAGAATTGGTTCCAGCGACGTTAAATTCCCCCAAAGAGGGATAGATCTGATGGATCATTCATGTACGCATTTGATTTTAAGAAAAAGCAAAATTCCTCAAAGCTACAAAAAGTTGGTTGATAAAAGCTTTGAGTTGCTAAATAGTCTGGATGAGCACGTAGAGCGTGGCCACTACGACAACGCATTAAAAATGAGAAATGACCTTAGAGGCCTTGAGGCAAAGCTAGTTAATAAAGAAGAAAAGATATTTGTCGGAGATAAGTTGGTACTCACAGTCGATGATGTAAACGAGGCTGTTAAGAGTTTTTCAGACGAGAGAAGAGATGAAAATGACAACATAAGCATGGGTAAGCTGTCTGCTTTGGCCGATAATATAAAGAAAAAGATTATTGGACAAGAGCACGCTGTAGACTCTGTTGTTAAGAGTTTAATCAGAGCCCGACTTAGTTTAAGGTCAAGAAAACGTACTTTGGGTAATTTTCTTTTCCTTGGCCCAACAGGTGTAGGTAAAACTGAACTTGCAAAGGTACTTGCCGATGAATTTTTTGGTGAGAAGTCTCTAATCAGGCTAGATATGAGCGATTTTGCAGAAAAACACAATGTAGCACGTCTAGTAGGAGCACCTCCCGGATATGTCGGATATGGAGAAGGTGGCGAATTAACAACAAAAATTGAGAATAGACCTGATAGTGTGGTTCTTTTTGATGAAATTGAAAAAGCCCACCCGGATGTTCTCAATATCTTGCTTCAAATCATGGAAGAGGCCGAGTTAGCCGACGCCAAAGGCAATATTTTTGACTTTTCCCGTGCAGTAATAATACTAACAAGCAATTCGGGTACAGAAATACTTCATGCGTCGGAAATTGGCTTCGGAGATAAAGTTATGACCGACAAAGGTACTGACAGCCGTTTAAGGCTTAATCTCAAGAAAATCCTCAAACCCGAGCTAATAAATAGATTTGATGACGTGATAATCTTCCATAAGCTGCGTAAAGAAAGTCAGTTTAGAGTACTCGAGATACTCATCAAAGAAATTATTGCAACTTTAAGTGCTCAAAAAATAAAATTAGTTGTTTCAAACCAAGTCAAAAATTATTTACTAAAAACTGGCTTTTCGGAGGAGTATGGTGCAAGAGCCATGAAACGATCCATCGAAAAGGAACTTCTAGATAAAATAGCAGAGTTCCTGTTGAAACACAGAACAAAACCTTTAGAATTAGTCGCAGATGTAGAGAGGGGTGACATTGTGATTACAGGCAAAACCCCCGTAAAGAAGAAACCGGTAAAAAAATCAAAAAAAGTAAAATCCGGTAGAAAATAGACTCCATGAGTAAAATAAAAACCTTATATGTATGTCAGAACTGCTCGTACACGTCGGCACAGTGGGTTGGCCAGTGTCCTGGATGCGGCAGTTGGAACACATTTGCTGAAGAAGTACAGATCTCTAGTGTAGCCAGACCATCAGGAAGCGGTAAACCAGGCAGAAATGTTCAACCGGTACAACTCTCAACCTTTGCAACAAAATCACCAAAAAGAATATCTTCTAACATTGAGGAATTTGACCGCGTTCTCGGGGGAGGATTTGTTCCTGGTCAGGTTATTTTGCTTGGAGGTGAGCCAGGTGTTGGTAAAAGCACACTTCTTACAGAAATAGCAAAGAACATGAAAGGTACAAATATAATGTACGTTTGCGGTGAGGAAAGCATCGACCAGATAAAGCTAAGAACTGTGCGAATGGAATATCCAGCTGATAACCTTTACATGCTGGGGGAAACAGATGTAGACACAATAATTAATGTTATGCAGACAAACAAAGAGATAACTTTAGTAATTGTAGACTCTATCCAAACGTTAACAAGTCAGGAACTTCCAGGTGTAGCAGGTTCGTTAACTCAAGTGCGAGGGTGCTCACAATTGCTTACAAATACGGCCAAAAGTACTGGCGTGCCTATTGTGTTAGTCGGACATGTAACCAAAGAAGGGGTAGTTGCCGGACCAAAGGTGTTAGAACACATTGTAGATACCGTTTTGTTCCTTGAGGGCGACTCCCAGCATATGTACAGGATTTTGCGCACCGATAAAAATAGATTCGGTCCGGTTTCTGAAGTCGGCATCTTTGAAATGACAGAGAAAAGTATGATGCAGGTAGCTAACCCTTCTGAATTGTTTCTTGGCCAAATGCTCAAGAAATCCTCAGGATCTTGTATTACCGTTGTTATGGAGGGTCAGCGTCCCCTTCTTTTTGAAGTTCAGGCTTTGTGTGTTCGTACGGCTTTTGGGTATCCAAGGAGAACCGCAAGTGGATATAATGTAAACAGATTACAGGTTCTAATTGCCCTTTTGGAAAAGAGGTGCAATCTGAACTTGAGCGGACACGATGTATATTTGAGCATTGCCGGTGGATTTAAGGTAAGCGAATATGCTTCAGATTTGGCAGTATGTTTGGCAATTGCGTCATCATTAAAAGATGTTCCGCTTAAACCCAAAACCGCAGCTTTTGGAGAATGCGGCTTAAACGGCGAGGTCAGAAAGGTGCCTCACCAAGAAAAAAGGATTAAAGAAGCAAAGAAACTTGGCTATACAAATGTAGTTAACTCAGACGAAATAAAATCTCTGAAAGAGGCCGTAGATTTGCTGATAAAATAGTCTTTTAATCCCTTCTAATCAGATATAATAAATGTGAAGTTAATTGGTATTTAATTCGACTTGGAATAAATTGGATATATGAGTGCAAACGGAGAAAAAATGAAATTATTGGAAGCACCTAAACACGTAAACTCAGGCATGGAAAAGCTTCCGAACTACAAAAATACATTGGTGCGCTCAGTTCTAGCGTTAGCGCTTTTCATTAGCGGTTTTAATTTTTCAAACACAGACTTTTTTAAGGAATACCCGTTATTTGGACTTAACTATCTCGCACAAATACTTATTTCTATAATGGCCGGAGTCCTGGGATTTTTTGTACTGCCGGACGTGTTTTATGGAGTTAAAAATGCGATTGAGAAGCTGATAACGGACACTGTTTCGGATATTGTTACCAATTTTTGGGAGCAACAATCGCGTCGGATACAAGAACAGAGAAGAGAGAAACAAAAGAAAAAAGCTGAGGACATTAAGAGGAAATTGGACGACGAGATGAAAAATGCGATTTTGCTCGATACTTCGGTGTTAATAGACGGAAGAATATCAGATATTGTTAAGCTTAAGTTTTTAGATAATCCGCTAGTAATACCCCAAGTAGTAATAGACGAGCTGCACGCACTATCAGACAGCAAAGAGAATTTAAAAAGACAAAAAGGTCGAAGGGGACTTGATATAACTAAGGATTTGAAGAGGAAAACAAAGATTTTAATCCCTGAAATAAAGTCAAAGGATAAAGATCAGGGGGTAGACAAGCTTCTTGTTACGTTTGCCAAAGAAAACAACTTTAAATTAATGACTCTTGATTTTAATTTAAATAAAGTCGCGTCAGTATCGGGTGTAAAGGTGCTAAATATCAATGATTTAGCTAACTCATTAAAGACAGTAATGCTTCCGGGGGAGGATATTATGCTAAAAATTGTGCACGAAGGAAAAGAAAAGAGTCAGGGTGTCGGTTACTTGGTTGATGGCACCATGCTAATAGTAGAGAATGCCAAAGATAAAGTGGGGCAAGACGTGTCAGTAAAGGTTTCTAAGGTTATTCAATCTCCTGCAGGTAAAATTATATTCTGCGCATTAAATTAATTCTCATTTACAAAGGTAGCTTAGCTCGATTATTCATTGATTCATTGCGTTTACAAATAAAAAAACGCTCCACAAAAGCCGACATATAAAGCGGCAGCCGCAGGGCGTTTTTTCTTTCGAAGCTTCAACCCAAAGGGTTGAAATAAGTCCATGCTTCTGGACAGTAGAAGCATGTCAATGTAATTAGCGTATATTATTTAAAATATTTAACAAGCTATCGACATTGTATTGTTATTAAAGGAAAACCGACGTGCTCTATAAAATTGTTTTTCATTCTAATTTACGTTAGTGGTTTATAAATATATATGGTTGTATGGTTATATTGCTAGACCTCGGAAGCACGCAACCTATAAGTTATTTTTAGATGTGGATAAGTGCGTTTTTGTGTATAAGTTGATCCGCTTGAGTAAAGTAGTGAGGAATTTTAAGAATGTCTGAATTAGCTAAGCAAAATAAATCCGAAAAAGTGAAAACTACAATCGCCATAGATAAAACTATTAAGAAACTGGCACAAATATATGCCTTGCAGAATGAAATGACGCTGCAGGAGCTTATAGAAGTATCCCTCAAAGAGAAGATAATGGACAGGTAAGCCTTTATTTTTTTGTTTCCCTTTGACAAACCTTACGAAATTTGGTACGATCTCGTGATTTATACTTTCACATGTTGTAGTAATTTACTATATCTATGAGCATAAATGATGCGCGAAGTGTAAATCATAACCTATAGGATTGACTTTTAGGCGATTTTACGGTAAAATGCGGTTGTTCTACCGAAACCTGTTTTAATTGACCGGATTTCATAGAACGCATGTACTTTTAAAATTCGGACGGTCAAATTTCCTCTTGTAGTCGATTGATAACTAGGTCACCCGGTCCCATAAGAACATATGTACTGTGTGTTTTTACGGGACTAGGGGGATCCAAATCAATCAATCGATCATAGAAAAAATCAGGAGGATATGACAATGGAGAAAATGAATGTTCTGGAAGCGTTGCGCGCGAGAATTGATGCCACGAAGTTGTCGATAATCGAGGTTAAGCTGGAGAAGCTCCCGGGGAGCAATCGGAGCGAAATCACGATTGTAACCGCCGACTCACGGTTGCTTAGTGCAGTACTCCGTGACCTTCGTGAGTTGATTCGCATTGGTGTGCGTCCGGCAGTTGTTGATGCGCAGGATGCTGCGTTCGATGCCAAAGATCTGAAAGCGCACATTCATGCCACCAACTTGCTCGATGAGCTCGGGAAGGTAGAAGAGACCATCGTTGCAGCAGTTGCTACGCTTGGCGATGCCCCAATCAAGAAGCCGCAAGGAATTTTCGAGTGGCTCTGGGCATGGATTGAGTACGGTACGCAGTACCTGGTCTCTCAATTCCAGAAGCCCGCAGCTGAGGAAACGAAACCGAAGCCAAAGCCCAAGTCGAAAGAGGCGGAGTATTGGTCACAAGTCGAGCAGCACAGGCGTCCTTCAGATGGTTTTGAATCGATAGACGTCATTCCACCTGCGCCGCGCGAAGAGCCAGCCTTGAACCCCGATGAAGATAAAGAGCTGGAAATTCCTGATTGGATGAGGCACCTCCAGACAAAGTAAGCTTCAGCCAGACCGTCCGTAAAATAACTCCGAAGTGTGATAGTTACAATTTTGTGACGTTGCATTTCGGAGCTGGCCTGAGGATTTAAAGCAATTTGAATTCTCAGATCCAGCTTCAATATGAAGTTGAGCAGATTGAAAAATACAAATATTGGCGGAAGAAATCTTCCTACAAGCTGATTGTCTTTCAATCCGCTAGTTTGCTAATAACATAAGTTGTTGGTGTACTGGCGGGTTGAAGGTTGTTTTAATAAAAATCAGAATCAGTTCAAATAGTAGGAGGTTCAAATGTTAAAAAGTAAGTGGTTTAAGGTAATCGCGTACTCCGTTGTGATGTTGACTATCCTGGCGTTATGGATCGTCCCGGCATTTTTGCCGAAGGACTCTGCAGGGCTCTCAAAGCCTGCTTCTCGCGCCGCGATGTCAGACAACTCGGAACCCATGGAGGCTTTCAACGTCCCTGCACCAGAAAAGGCTGAGCAGATCGTTGAGGCAATGGCAGCCGTAGAAGCTGAGGTCCCAGTACCTGTGGAAATGTCAGAAGACATGGAAGAAACCGTGCAGAACTTGGCCGATGCTGACGAAGTTGCTGAAGAAGTCGCTCCGGTAGCCGGATCCCCGGCTTCACAGGAGGTTGTGGCATCAGCCGCACCTACCTCTACCGTCACTTTGACCCAGGCGTCGGTCCGACCAGATGGTCACGTATTGGCAACAATGTCCGACGGAAGCACAGTGAATGTTGACGTAGCGACCATGTGGGAATCATATCCCACCCCTGCGCACATGTACGAAAATCAAAATGCGCTGGTAAAGGAAAATCCGCGTCCGGAAGCTCCCTATGAACCGCTCGAGTACGTGGTGGATTCTGGTCAGACGATCGTCTTCTTCAATGAAGGGCAGTTCGAATTACCCGACGGTACCGTTGTCATCGCTGTAGGCGGCCGTGGGCGCGAAAACTTGTCTGTTATTACCAACGCGGGCACTGCGCCTGTTAAGGTTGTACAGACCGGCTACGCACCCAGCGGTTTTTCCGTCTGGACTTTCCCGAAGGGCTACACCGCAAACGTGGAATTGCTCGCGCGATATTCGCTCGGACGATACTCACATTGCGGAATTGCCGAAGGATGCCAGGTCGTGTTTTTGCGACAATATAGTTGGAACGGTGCCAAGGCAACGGAAACTCGTAATGATGAGCTGACCGAGCCGATGGTGATTGATAATCCGACGACCTTTGTCGACAATCACACAAACTGGGCGTCCGAAACTGCAGGTGTTGCACTCCAGCACGAGCATGCGCTCCTGGATCAAGCGCCCTTTGAATTAGGCGCAAATGCCACTCCAGCTACAGCAATTGGAAAGGCACAGATCGTGTTCTTAAGCGCCGGCGAGTTGACCCTTTTAGGAGGTGAGACTGTAAAGTTGGACGCCAAGAACGGCACTCTGTATATGGTAGTACTCTTGAACGAAGTGGGCGACGCAACGTCGTTTGTTACGTTCGAGGAGATGACCAAAGGCCAGATGCTGGAATACCACTCCGGTCAGGCACCACACGCAGACTTGTGGGCGAGTGCTCAGATCGGAACTAATGGTGTAGATAATGTTGTGGTTTATGTGGTTCGCTACACGGTCGATGGAATCAATGTCACCGCGCAGGCAGATGCTGCATACAACGTGACCACACCGTTAAATAAGTAACCTTCCTCCCGCCAATCGCCTCGCACAAGCACCAACCCTGCTTAGAGGCACCCGAACTCTCTAAAGGCCAAAAACCGCCTGATAGAAAGTTCAAAATCGATCTGCAGAGACCCCGGATATAGAAGACATTTATGTCAAAACTATCTCCGGGGTCAAAGCTATCTTTAAGTACTTTTCAAATAGTAAGTATTATTTGCATGTCCTTGGGTTTCTCGATTTGATTAAATTAATCCAAAACATTTGTTGAACGTGAATTAAATTTAGAATTTTGTTAGAAATCCAAAGATCTGCAAATAAAAGGTCCAAAATACCGTAAAAGCAGAAGCATCTGCCCGGAAAGAGAGTAGTTGATGCCAAAGAAACTAAATATTGCTATCATTTTAGTAATGAGGAGTATTAAATCTTACCTGACCGAGTCGAGAATACTTTTAATTCTTGTTGTCCTTTTTTCAGTTGTCTCCAATATTGTATGGCATTTTGTTAATAACGCCCCTCCTACTTGGGATAGCGCAGGGCACCTTGGTCTTAGTTTTTTGTTTGCTGATACTTTACCCGAGTTATTATTTGGCGAGATCAGCTTTACAAATTTCTTAAGAATTTCCAACTATTATCCACCTCTTGTTCAATTGTTGGGCGGATTTTCCATTATGATTTTCGGTAGACATTACTACAGCGCCATATTTGTAGGTACTGTCTTTTTAGCAATTTCAATTTTCTATTTATTTAAGATTATTCTTTATCATTACAACGACGAGAAACTCGCCGCTTTAACCGTTTTTATTTATGCTCTTTTCCCACATGTTTGGGAGCAGAGTAGACAGTTTCACTTGGATATTCCGCTAGTAGCGTTGCTGCTTGCTGCGTATTTCTATTTAGTTCAATCTAATTCCCTAAAAGATAAAAAGAATTCATTGTTATTTTTCATATTTTTTGTAGGCGCGCAGCTTACTAAATGGTACGGGTTTGTTTATCTGGTGGTGCCGTTTGTCTATTTAGTAATTGCAAAAGCGATAAAAGAAAAAGATTTACTAAACAAAGAGAGATTAACAAACATATTCCAAGGTTCGTTCTTGATACTTTTTCTTGCAGTGCCTTGGTATATTGCGAATTATTCAAATATCGTGAACATCGTGAGTATCACCTCCCAAGGTGAAGTAGGTGACCCTGAAAATGTCTTGAGCTTGGAGAGTTTATTCCACTACCTAAAGTTAATAATGTCGCACCAAATCACTTTTGTCTCAGTGCTGTTAGTTATTTACTCGATATACATGTTCGCAAAGAGGGAGATGCCTCATAAAAATTATATCTTTCATTTGCTCATATTCCCGTATTTAGCCTTCTCGATGATACAGAATAAGGATTTACGCTACGTACTTCCTCTGACGCCGATATTTGCTTTTTACATTTCGTATACTTTGCTTAGATTTGAAGTTAAATTTAAGGTACATGCAGTTTTAAGATACCTTTACCCAACTTATTTAATGGCCTTGTTTATGTTCCTATCATTTAATCAGTTTAAGATGTTACCTGATAACATGAAGCCTTTAGCCTATATTATCGGCGGTCCTTATTATCACGGGTGGTATTATGAGCCGTATGTATATGCCGCAAATACCCAGGATTGGAAGAATGACCAAATAATTAAGGAGATAGATAAACTTGCTCAGGATGAGCCACTAATTCAGGATCATTACAAAGTATTGGAAATTTCGGATAACAGATACTACTCGTTAGCTTCTTTTGAGATGTTTAGAAGGCAAAATAACTTTGAAGAGATGGAGATTGTAGTTCCATATTTCCAGTTTGAGCCGTTTGCGCCAGAGCAGCTTCAGGATTACCTAAGAAATATCCATTTTGCTTTAGTGCCGGATAATCCAGGTCCTACAGGTTTGCGAAATTACGCAGTTCTTAATCAACTAGTTACTTATTTTGGATCGGACTTGAATAACGATTTTTCGTTGATTACTGTGTACAACATGCCTGACGGAAATGTATTGAGCTTATACAAAAGATCCAACTTTTTGGGTTACGATGACCCGAGTATCAGGGAAGATAGCCTGAAAATTAGCGTTGGCAACATTTTATTTTTAGACAGATCAAAAACTGAAGGTTTGCCATTCAAAGTATTTTTATACGACAAAGAAGGACAGGAAACTGTTGTAGATGTGATTGGTGGTGGAAGTCAAAGAAGAATTTCGCTGGACGGGTTAGTTAAATTCCGAATAGATTTGCCGTTGGAACAGCAGGATGTACGCGAACTTAGGGGTTGGACCTTTGAAGATGGAATTTTTAGTGCAATACCTAATTACGGACAGGTTATAACTGATTCCGGAAATGAATATATTTACGATAACTTCAAGATCACTCCAAGAGCAAAATATGTAGCCTTTAATTTCAGGCCAAAGAGTTTGGTCAGATTCACAGAAGATGGAGTGAGGGTCTCACTTGAACAGTTTGGAGTAGAAGAGGGCCAGAAGGTGTTTGTTGCCTATGCAACCACCGGTTGGCAGTGGAATAACATTTGGTTAGAAGGTGAAAACAGAGAGATTACCATCCCTGTAGATGGCCTTTTGCAGCTTGAGGTAAGCCAAAAGAACCAGTTAATTGTAGGTTTCCCTTCAACTTGGGGCTTTTTCCCCTGTTATGAGGGTAGAGCAGTCTGTTATTACCCATTAGTAAGTGGTCTTTAAACCACCCTATAGTCTTTGACACCGGCCTTTTTTCTTGGTATAATGCGCATATCCAAAAAGTAACACTGAAAATAAAATAGAACAAATAAGAAAAATCTATCAAGGAGGTAGATCATGAAGAAGTTAGCTTTGATTCCGATGGTTGGTCTGGTTCTGCTGATGCTGGTTTGCATATTTGGAATCCAGCTTGCCGTCCAGGCCGCGCCATTGGGCGAGATCTCGACGGAGGTGTACTTGTACAACTCCGATGGTCGCGCCGATCCTGGCGAGGTTCTGACCACGACGCTTAACGCCACCATTCAATCAAACGTATTCAATTGGACCGACGGTCCGATTGACGCGTTTGTCGAGTTTGGCGGAGTGTACCCGGAGTGGGAACCTGCTTTAGGTCATTCCGGGAACATCACTGGAACGGTAAGTTACGATCCGGAGCTCGGTGTCTACACATGGCAAGGAGTGATTCCTGCAATGTCAGTTGCTGAGTTTTGGGTGCCGATCAAAAACGTCTCATACCAGATTACGAGCCACTTCCAAGTGAGCTTCAGCCTGGATGGTATTGCGGTGCCTGCGGTTCAAGTTGGGATTTATAATCCAACGCCGCCTCCTCCGCCAGCTCCCGACGAGTACAAGGTCTACCTGCCGTTGGTGATCAAACCTGAGGTAGAACAGCCGGTTCTTGGGATTGATGTTAGCGCCAGCGATGGTACTAGCGATTCTCGAGAAACCGGTGTGCTAACAACGACCAAGTCGTATGCAGTAAATTTTGCCGCGTACTCGCTGGTTGCTGATCAATTAACCGCGGTCGTGACGTTCTCCGGTTTCGAAGACTGGAACGTTGTTACAAAGAACGAGCCCGGTCTAGTCGGAGAATGGACAGAAAATGGCGGTGGCCGTTTTACCTGGCAAGGCATCTTGGACCAAGGCATCGGCGAAATTACTGAGCTGTGGATCGAGGTTCCCGCAGGGTACCACGGCACACATCAGTTCACTGTCGATGCGCAAGTAATTGGGCGTTCGCTAGTATACGCAGGTCACGTCACCGTGATCGTGCCTTAGCCCTCGCCCCTAAACAAATTTGTTCTTTATTCAGTAAAAGCGCCGAGAATACGGAAACCCTTACCCAAGGATTTCCCGACCTCTCGGCGTTTTACATTTAAACAAGCAAAGCTTCACTTTTAAACGGTAATGCTATACTAAAAACATATGCTCTTATCCTTCAAATCGCGATTTTTGAAGTTTGTTTCAATACTGTTTCAACTGGCAAAAGGTGTGTTTTTCACTATAAAAAGCTTTTCCATAAAGGGCACGCTTTATTCAGCAAAAGAATTCTCAAAAAAATATTCAATTGCTTTATTACTTATTCTTATCGCTACCCTTATATCACTTCGAAATTATGATCCCGGAACATACTTAACGGGGTGGGACACGTTGCACCCGGAATTTAATCTTAAAGAATATTGGGGACGTATCATCGACGGAGTATGGCAGGAACACCAGGCGTTAGGCTCTGTGGCAACTCAGGCGCACGCTTCTGAGATACCAAGGATACTTATTATGTCTTTTTTCAGTTTGTTTATGGCTGTGCATCAAATGAGGTATGTGTACGCATTTCTCATGTTGGTACTCGGTCCCTTTGGAGTTTATTGTTTTTTGAAGTACGCTGTTCTTAAGAATCTGTCGTTCCGGTCACGTGAACTAGGTGCATTCGCAGGAGGTATGTTGTATCTGCTAAATCTCGGAACACTCCAACATTTTTATGTTCCTCTTGAAATGTTCCTTACGCATTATGGTTTCTTAGGTTTTGTATTTCTATTTGGGAGTAAGTACTACGAAGAAGGTAAGCGTTCTGACTTATTTTACTTTTTAATCTTTTCATTTTTTATAGCCTCGCAGGCGCACACAGCAACATTATTTTATGCTTTTATGGTTAATTTTCTCATGTATTTTGGGCTGCTGGTTTTTCAAGACTTATTACGTGCGTTGTGGCAAAAAAACATCTCTATTTTCTTTACCGGCTGGAATAAGGCATTTCTGCTGGTCATTTATACGTTGCTAATTAATGCTTTTTGGCTTTTCCCCAACATATATTTCATTGTTAAACACAGCGCCGAGATCAAAGAGTCCAAGATTCACCATTTATTTTCCGAGGAAGCTTTCTTGCAGAATAAGGAGTTCGGCAGGATTGAGGATGTCTCGATATTACGTAATTTTCTCTTTAATTGGGGCGAGCACGTAGGCAATAACGAGTTTGGGCGACTGCTTGATGAGTGGAGTTCCCACCTGAACCGTCCAGGCGTAATGTTAATTGGTTACATTACGTTTGGTTTAATGTGTCTGGGAATTGTGTCATCTGTACTCAGAAGGGAGAGGTACATGCTTCCGTTGGCCGGTGTACTGATAGTTTCCATGTTTTTTCTGTTTAATGTCAATCCGCCATTGGGATTTTTATTCATTTATTTACAGAATACTTTCGAAATTTTCAAGGAAGCCTTTAGATTTCCGTTCACAAAATTTTCAATCACAGCTATGTTTGCGTACGCATCCTTTTTTGGAATATTTTTTGCCCATTTAGGATTTTTAATTCAGAGAATTTTCAAAAAAACATTCGCAGTTTACCCGGTGTACATAATTTTGTACTCAATAATAGTTTTTTCACTATTCTACTACATGAGACCTGCCATTAATGGTTACATGGTCAGCCCGTCAATGCGCGTAAAAATACCAGATAGATATTTCCAAATGTTTTCGTATTTGGAGCAACAAAAAGAGTACGGTCGAGTAGCTGATTTACCCATTCATTCGTTTTGGGGATGGATGTACTACAACTGGGATTCCAGAACTAAACTTGGATATCAAGGAGCAGGATTTTTGTGGTTTGGAATTAAGCAGCCGTTAATGGATAGAGAGTTTGATAGATGGAATCTACTTAATGAACAATATTACAGGGAAATGTCTACAGCAGTTTACTCAGAAGATTTAGCTTTTTTTGAACAAACTTTAGAAAAATATAAAATCAGGTGGATTTTCTTGGATGAGAGTGTTCTAGCGCCAGGTTCTGATCCTACAATCCTGTATTTTACTGAGATTAAAGCACTTCTAGAAAAGTCCGAGAGAATTGAAATGGAGAAGAACTTTGGAGAAGGACTTGTTTTGTACAAGTACACCCCAAAACGTGACTTTGCACTTTATGAGGTATTAGACAACTTTGCATATACAGGTGATTCAGTTTTTAAAGAATATACAGATCCGATGTACGAAATATATGGAGATTACGTCAAAAAAGACTCTAACAGGTACTTTCCATATGTTGGTATAACTCATTTTGACGAGAGTATATTGCCCCAGTATGTATCTTCAGACGAGAGTAATACGTATTTCACAAATAGATTGGCTTTTTCCAAGATCGCTATCGAGGAAGTCACCGATCTATTTCAATATAAAGTGCTGCTTAAGCGCACTAACGAGGGGATAGGTATGCAGTTATCAGATGTCCCGGGCTTTGTTGGTTCTGCCGATTTTGAGGCAGTACTGCCGGATAAAGATTTGGCTGACAGATTTGTTTTGAATATTAACAACAATTTATTTTCTATAAACACTTCAGAGCTAACTGAAGAATACGCAACACAAGGTTTTGTTGTCATTAATCCAAGTGAGTCGGTAAACGTAGTGTTGCACTCTCCGCAAGACATTTCACTGGTGCAACTTGATTACTCGTCCTTGTTAGAAAGATGCGGCGACATTGGTTCCGGGTCAACTTATTCGATTGAATTTGTAGAGACGGGTTTTAAGATTTTTGCTAAAGATATAAAAACCTGTTTAACGGTTAAATTGCGAGATTTGATTGGAGAAACTGATACTCTGCCAAGCTATATTCAATTAAGTACTGTTGTGGAGGAGTTTGGCGCCAAAGCAGGTATCTGTATCCTGGATAGTGCTACAGGGCTGTGTGTAAATAAACCAATGTCCGCCGGTAGAACTTCGGCTTTTATAGATCCTCAAAGATTTGATAATTACTTCTTGAGATTTAACGTCAGTGGCATTTTGAAGTCGACGGAGGTTGGTGCTGGGTTCACAAATCTTAGTGTTAGCAGTCTTGAGCCTGTATATGCCGAGACATTTGATATTAGCTTGAATACCAAGGTTTCCGGTGAGTATTTTGGCAGACTCGTCTTCAAGAAAGATTTGGATTATTCAGGCAATGTAGCATCACTAAATTACAATCCGAGAATTTGTCAGACAGGTTATAGAAACTTTGACAAATCATCTGTAGATGTAGGTGAGAAGGGAATTTTATACACATCTAGAGGCGACTCATTGTGTGACTCTTTTCAGTTCCCATTTGCAGTGCATTCGACAGGTTACATCTTGGAAGTAAAAGCTAAGAATGTTGAAGGCATGCCACTACGTGTTTGTCTCACCAACGAATCCTCAAAAAGATGCGACTTATATGTTTCATTGGGTGAGTCAAAAGAATTCAAAACGCATTACTTTTTGATACCTCCTATGGGGGATGGCTCAGGTTACACGGTTAATTTTAGTAACACAGTCTTTGGAGAGGGAGTAAGCATAAACGAACTTGAGTACATTTCACTAACACCATTTCCATATAGTCTATTACGTAATCTTCATGAAAAAGTTCCAACAGCGCACGGTGAGAAGCTGCTAGTTTATAATCAGGCGTATGAACCAGGTTGGACTGCTTTTTGCGGTATCACGCCATGTAAGGCTCAGCATTCAATGGTAAATAACTGGTCAAATGGGTGGATCTTTGAAGATGGGGCAGTGCCTGCAAATGTACGAGTGGTGTTCTTGCCGCAATTGCTGGAGTATCTAGGATTTGTGTTAACTGTAGGTGCTTTTTTGTTGGTTAAGAGAGTGCACTAGTTGATTTCTATAGCCCGTACTCCCTCAGACTAACTGTGCTATAGGTTGACGTGATGCGAAAATTGCGGTATAATGCCCCAATCAATCAAAGCAAAATAGCTTTAATAAATGGAGGATGAAATGTACGATTTCAGAGTGTATGTTCCAGAGTTCGTTCGCAGAGCTGGTTACACAGGCAACTATAGCTCTTGGGAAGAGATACTGGGGCGCCATCCGGAGGCAGTTTTTGTGGTGGATATGGGGTCAAAAGAACCTGTCAACCCAGACGAAGTTCCTGGCTGGCAGAAGCCCCGTATGTTCCTAACCTACATCGTTGCAGACCCCATCAGCGAACTGGACTCAATCCCAGTGAATTCCTTCGTGGAGATTCCTAGGAGTCTCACTTTGCTGGGTATCGACCCGGACGACCCTGAGTTCACGAATCGCCAGCTCAGTAACGACGGGCTGACCTGGGAGGCTGATTACCGAGGTGTGCACTACAAGTCCACGTTCAGTGGGTACGATTCTGAATCGTATTTCATTGTAACCCTCGGACCGAAAGTTGCAACCTCAAAAGTGCGTTCTTACAACTTCTGGCGCGCACGTGACGTAGCAGATCTGTTGGCATATGCAGCTACTTTAAAGTAGCCCATCTTGTCAACAAAAAAAGGCTTGTTCGATTGGTATATCCATCGCGCAAGTCTTTTTTGGTTTAAATGGGAAATTTTTCGTCGCTCCCCCCCCAAGGCTATAAGCGTCCTATAGTATTGACACTACAAGCATTATAGGGTATAATACCCGACATAAAGGTTTATATGCCTTTTAGGCCGTTATTACGGCCCAAAGTTTCCTGCCAAAACCGTATATTTACGTCCTTTTTGTTTTAAAGAGGATATAGGTATAGGAATAAAACAATGAACTTATTTAACAAAGATACTAAAAAATTAATAGCAGTTACAGGCTTATTTGCCGTAGCTTTAGTTTTATCCACAGTAAGCGTTTCCGCTGAAGAGTGTGATACAACCTATGGTGGAGGCGAAACCTGCATCATTAACAAAAGCTTTAAGATCAGAAAATGGGTAAAACTTGAAGGTGATGAAACCTGGAGAGAAGAAGTAACCATTGATCTTAACGACGATGATGAAAACGATAAAGAAATCTACTTTAAGATTGAAGTTACTAATAATGTAACAAGCGATGATGTAGATGTTGACGACATGGAATTTGATGACATGAAGATGAAAGATATCTTACCTGACGAGCTTAAACTTGATAAAGACAGTGAGGATGAGCCTGAAGAGAATTGGGATAATTTCAAGGCTGGTGATAAAAAGACCTTTTATCTCACCGTGAAGTTGAAAGATAAGGAAAGAGAAAGAGATGGCACATTTCATAAATGCGCTATAAACAAGGCTGAATTATACTTTGACGGTGATTTTGAAGGCGCCGATGATGCAGCTGTATGCTGGAAAAGAGGCGATAAAGAAAAGATCAAGGAACTTCCTAAAACAGGAACTCCTATCGAGACTGGTATTGCCGGTGCAGGATTAATCGTACTCGGTGCTCTTATTAAAAAGAGCAAGAAATCAGCCTAATTATCGGCTGTTAGCAGGCTAGTTCTGCATTACACACTTGAGTAAAAGTTACACTCTTGGGCCGGGAATAGAATGGTTGGGTTTGGCCCCCGCCTTACGCGACCATTCTGTTTCCGGCCCAAGACTAGAATACACTTTACTTACAAATCTCAAATTACAAACACAATGAATCTCAAATATAGAATACAATACAATTTAGAGCAGTTAATCCTAGATAAAAGAGTGGGGTTAGGAATTGCAATTTTATCCCCGATTATCTTTTTAATAAGCGGTTTTTACCTTAGTGGATATTCTAGAGTTGTAGGTGTAGACAATAACTTTAATGACATTGCGAACTATATTAAGTCAGCTTCAGCGGGTGACGAAACAACAGAATCGGATATTTCAGTAGTTAATGACAAATCTGCTTTCGCTGAAGCGTTAGAGCCTATTTTTACCGAACCCAAAAGATTGTTTACTGAGGATAAGAAGCTGGATGTGGAGTTAATCATGGTTGGTGTAGATGAATCCGGCATGCTTTTATCTCCGGTTAACTGGAATGAAGGTGGCTGGTACGAACAAGGCGCTAAGCCCGGCCAAACAGGAAACATGATAATTAATGCCCATTACGATACCAACTTTGGGCAGCCGGCGGCTTTTTGGGAGTTGAAAAATGTTAAAGTTGATGATAAATTGACTGTATTGGACAGATACGAGAAGAGTTACACTTACATTGTTAAGGACTCCTTTTACGTAGATATCAACGATCCCACCAGATTGCAGATTTTTGAAAATGAAGAAAACAGCTCAACTATGACCTTAATTACATGCGGAGGTATTTGGTTGCCCGGACAATCTACATACAATAAAAGATTAGTTGTTAAGGCAGAACTTTTGACTAAGTAATACAAGAATTTTGAAGTTGGGAGGTAGCACGGGGCAGTGGCTATCTCCCATCTTTAGAATTTTTGGATTCTAAAACATTCTAATGCCTGCAAGTATAAATTTCTTAAGCTGAAACCAATAAAGTCTATAACCACACCTTTGGGTCGTTATGGATCTAATTGATAAAACTATATGCCTGTAAAAAAACAAAAAGATGAAGAAGTAACAGAAGTGATTGAAGAGACACCAAATTTGAATACAGCAGTAATGCCTGTAGATGCCCCTGTTCCCACAGTAACTACTGCGCGCACAGATCAGGGTTCTTCGGAAAGCACTTATAGAAGATCACCTAGGACTTCAAGCAGGCCCAACACTAGAACTCAAAGATCCAGTTATAGCAAACCGACCGATTCGTATGCTAATTCATATTCCAGTTCAACTAACGGTCAGACAAACGGTCAAACCAATGGCCAGTCAAGTCAGACAAACGGGGATTCTTCCTACTACAACGGGGAAGTAATCTCTATTAAAGGCATGTTGGAGATATTACCCGACTACGGAGTAATTAGACAAGAAACAACAATTGTTAATACTTCAGATTTTGAATTACCAAAAGATGTTTATATAAGCCAGTCCCAGATTAGAAGATTTAACCTTAGAATGGGCGACTTAATCGCCGGATATGCGCGTCCTCCAAAAGAGGGTGAAAGATACCTCTCACTTTTACGCGTGGAATCTGTAGAAGGCATGGATCCAGAAGAAGCTCGAAAGAGACCGATATTCTCAAAATTAACTCCAATTTTCCCTAATGAGTGGATGAAGTTGGAAACGGTTCCCGATGTAATTTCTACCAGATTAATAGACTTAATTGCACCTATCGGACGTGGACAAAGAGCTATCATTGTTGCCCCTCCTAAAGCAGGTAAAACTTGGCTTTTAAGAGACATTGCTAACGGTATCACCACAAATTATCCGGAAGTTATCTTGCTTGTAGCCTTGATAGGTGAGAGGCCAGAAGAAGTTACTCACTTTAGCAGAAGTGTAAAAGGTGAGGTATTTGCTAGTAACTTTGACGAAAAAGCTGACGAGCAAACAAGAATATCCGAAATTTGCTTGGAAAGAGCCAAAAGATTAGCTGAATCCGGCAAAGATGTTGTAATTCTAATGGACTCTATAACCAGACTTGCTAGAGCTTACAATATGGTAGCTCCTCCATCAGGTAGAACGTTGACCGGAGGTTTTGACCCCGCTGCTTTGTATCCTGCAAAACACTTTTTTGGAGCCGCAAGAAAATTCGAAGAGGGCGGAAGCCTTACAATAGTAGCAACTGCTTTAGTAGATACCGGATCAAGAATGGATGACGTAATCTTTGAGGAATTCAAAGGTACCGGTAACATGGAATTAAGATTAGACAGAACACTTGCCGAAAGAAGAGTGTTCCCTTCAATCGATATTAAATCCAGTAGCACTAGACATGAGGAGTATCTCTTAAACAAAGAAGATCTTGAGAAAGTCTTTAGACTAAGAAGAATGGTCGATTTACTTGACGACAGAGATTCAACTGAGTTAGTGATTGAAAGACTAAAAAAGACTAAGACTAATAAAGAATTCTTCGACAACCTGCATAAGGCTCAATGAAACCACAGTCGACATGCCAAATATCTTTCGTAGTTCGCGGATCAGTGTGTAAAAAGATATAATGGTTCGACCAACATACATATGATTTTCACTATCAAAAGACCCAAGTCGAAAAGATTCTTTCAGCTTAGCTTTGAAGGTTTCAAACCCGGGGGACACACGAAACTAGAAAGACTCTGGAAGGCGTGGTTGGGGTTTTTTAGCTCCTTGTATTTATACACGGTGCGCAAACTTTGGGCCCTTTCATTACTTTTTGTAGCCCTAATAAAATATCTCTTCAAATTACCGTCTCTAGCTAAGTCATTTATTGTCAGGAAATTAATTTGGTCCAGAGGAAAGCTCGGACGACCGATCGCCACAACTGTTGTAATTTCACTAGGCTTTATTGTTTTTATGTTCGGAGAGGTTTTAAGCAGTCTAACCTTTGTTATTGATAAAGAGGTCAATGCGGATTATCTTACCAACACTTCTCCAATAATTCCAAAAAAAGAAATCGCAACAACTACCATTCCGGATATTAGAAAACGTACAGAGCCAGTCGCATACAAAGTTGAAGGAGGGGATACACTTTCTGCTATTGGTGAAAAATTTAAAGTTTCAGTTGACGCTCTTAAATATGTTAATAACCTTACAGATTATACTGTTCTAAAAGTCGGACAGGAAATTACTATTCCACCAGTATCAGGTTTAATACACACAGTTAAAAGCGGCGATACACTTAGTTCTATTGGGTCAAAATATGACGTCCCTCCGCAAGCTATTGCGGATTTCAACTACGTTCTTGATACTTCAAAACTTGCTGCAGGTACAGAACTTGTTATTCCAGGAGCAAAGGTGCCCGAGCCTATTCTTCCGCCGGTTTATACGCCGCCTGCTATCATCGGTCCGTCTTCAGGCGGTCAGGCTTCGCCCAGCAAGAGCTTTTGCGTTTGGCCTACAACCGTGCGTATAATCACGCAATACTTTGCTTGGTACCACAATGGCTTGGACATAGCCACACCTTGGGGTGGCGGCATGCCTCCGATTTTTGCCTGTACTGGCGGCAAAGTAGTTAGAGCAGGTTGGGATCCTTACGGCCTTGGTTTACATGTAAGAATAGACCACGGTAACGGTTATTCGAGCATCTATGGTCATATGAGTAGAATTGACGTAGGATATGGTCAGAATGTTGGAAGAGGGCAGGTAATAGGTCTAATGGGTAACACCGGAAGATCCACGGGACCGCACGTTCACTTTATACTTAATTTCAACGGTGTTGCGCAAAACCCGCTGAATTATACTAATTAACATGATAGATGTAGCTAAAATACAAATTAAAGCTGGCAACGGAGGCGACGGAAAGGTCTCATTTAGGCACGAGAAATACGTGCCAAAAGGTGGTCCGGACGGCGGAGATGGTGGAAAAGGCGGGGATGTTTACTTTGTGGCGGATGCCAACATGGCAACATTAATGGACTTTAAGTCAAAAACTATCCTTGCTGCAGAAGATGGACAGGCCGGCGGTAAAAAGAAAATGTCCGGCAAAAATACACTAGATCTTCATGTCAAAGTACCTGTAGGTACATTAATTTACGAACTCAGAGAAAATGATGAGGTTTTAATCGCTGATATGAACGAGGAAGGTAAGTTATTCTTGGCAGCTTCCGGCGGCCGCGGAGGAGTAGGCAATTTTCGTTTTAGAAGCTCTACAAACCAGACACCAACTCAATATACAAAAGGTGTTTTGGGAGGTGTTAAAAACATTAGACTAGAAGTAAAGTTGGTTGCTGATGTAGGTATAATCGGACTTCCGAATGCAGGCAAGTCCACCCTTTTAAATATTTTAACTAAAGCAAACGCCAAAGTTTCCGACTATCCCTTCACTACTTTAAGCCCAAATTTAGGAACAGCTTTGTTAAAGAGCGGTAAAACTGTTGTTTTAGCCGATATCCCAGGTCTAATAGAAGGCGCATCAGAAGGAAAAGGACTGGGAGATGAGTTTTTACGTCACGTTGAAAGAACAAGGATTTTACTGCACTTGATTGATCCTTCCGACCTTATAGGTATGGAGATTGACGTGGTACAAGGTACGCTGGACAAATACGCAACCATCAGAAATGAACTTGAGCAGTACGGCAAAGGTTTAACAGATAAGTACGAAATACTTGTTATTAGCAAAATGGATGTTACAGAGGTTGCTGAGGCTTTTAAAAAAATTCAGAAAGAATTCAAAAAGAAAAAGATCGAAGTTTTTGGAATCTCAGGTGTTACAGGCGAGGGAATCGAGCATTTATTGGAAAAGTTGGATGAAGCTCTGGCTAAAATAGATAAAAAAGTGGAGTTCCAGACAGCCACGCCGGTGAAGCTTTACGATTTGAATAATCTACCTAACAGAAGGATGGTTTTCAAGCACAATAGGGTAGATATCGCGGAGCAATGAAGATATAATGTCTAATGTTATTTCTTGCCGAGATTGTTTGGGACGTTAGCTTTAGACGCGAAGCGTCGTAAGTTAGCGCTCAATGAAATGTGTGCAGGGGCCGTTAGCTTAGTTGGTAGAGCGCTTCCATGGCATGGAAGAGGTCAGCGGTTCGACTCCGCTACGGTCCACCAAAAACAGGTTCTTCACCGAGTGCAGCGAGGTGGAGGTTCTGTTTTTGAAGACTGACAAGGATGAATCTACGAAGCGGGTTCGTCTTCAGTGGCGTAAGCCACACTCCGCTACGGTCCACCAAAATCCCCATTTAAAATGAATGTCCCCACGTGAACCTACAAACGCATCTTAACTGAGTTATCTCTAGTCTCGATTTGTTTTGCATGTTCACGTGGGGTTAAGGTTCAGAACAACGGAACGGTTACGCCGGTAAGGATTTGGAAAAGACCAAATACCCAGCCCGCCAGAAATCCGAACCCGATCTCCATGCCCACCCTCATCCAGGGAAGTGAATAATCGGGTTCATAACCGTTCGACTTTAAAATGCTCTGTGCAGCCACAATTGGCCCAAAGTTTAAGCCCAAAACCAGCACGGCGAGTCCGACACACCAATTGTTTGGTAACCAAGCAGTTTGGTAACCGCCGATGGCAGCCAACATAGCGCCGAAGAGAACTAAACACACAATCAGAGGGTGATCCAATATGTCGTCCATTTTTTACTCCTTTTTTGGTTTGATTGCAGTATTATAGGTTATATTGTTCGGCGGGTCAAAAAGACCCTAGGTTTTACCCCAGGGCCTTTTTTTATCAGTTAGTTGCTTAAAGCTTATTGATTCCCACTTTTCGGCAGATCTTCAACGTTAATGTTCTCGTTATTTAGGTTATTCTGCTCCTCTGGGTTGCTGAGAGGGGGCTGGTTCTGGCCGGTTTGTTGGCTAGGTCCGGCTATTTCCTCAACAGTTGGTTTATCGGAGGCAGCGCCTGCGACTTCAGGAGCCGTTGAAAGTGCTGCGATTTCCTGCTCAACTATTAAGTAATCCTCTGTATCTTGAGACAACAAACTCTTAGTTATTTCTAACTCTGCCTTAGCGTTGACCGGATCATTTAGCTTAAGGAGAGCTTGTGCAAAGTTGTAGTGTGCGTTAGCGTAATTTGGTTTAAGAGCTGTAGCCTGTCTGAAGAGGTTGGCTGCCGCAAGATATTCATTTGCTGCAAAGTAGATACCTCCTAATTCAAGTCTCAGTGAAGGGTTAGTAGGGTCAAGCTGTATTGCGTTGTTATATGACGCAATTGACCACTCAGCTGCATTCTGGGCGACTCCAGCTATACTTCTATAGATCAGTCCGCGTGTTTGCCAGTTATTTACGTTTAATGGATTTACAACTTCCGTTGCCATTCTTGAGCTTCTGATTGCTTGGGCGATTAATGTTTGCACGGTCTGTTTTTCAGCGTCAGTGATATCAGCTTTACCTGCTAAAGCATTCGCCAAGACCAGGTTTGTTTGTGCATAAGCTGTGTGGTAAGAATCTCTTCGGGGATTTATGTTAATTGCGCGTGCTTGATAATCATATGTTGTAGTAGCTTCGCTGTTTATAGCAGCTACGATAGCTTTTCTCATATAGAATTCACCAAGATATGTTTTGGAAAATGTATATTGTCCAAATAACACTAACGCAATTACAGGTATAGCGGCGATGAAATTAATGAACTCCTTTTTCAGCGCACTTGCTTCGCCAATTGTTGAAACAGCCGCGAACGAAGAGAAACTAAGTGTGACCAATTCTCCAAGTTTGCCGTATTCAACTATGACACTTGCTGCCACAAATAAACTTAACATAAAGAACAGCACGAAAGTATTTAGTACAGTCGCGTAAGTCACGAAGAAGAAAGATACTGCAGTTACTGTTCCTACTGCGGCAATTTTGCTTAGCCCGGCTTCGTCGGAAGAGAATCTGGCATTACCTGCTAAGTTCAATATTCTCGAGCCTAGGAATAGGAGGGCAACTAAACCTAGAATTCCCATTGTAGCTAATGTGTTTAATATCTCGTTGAACGGTTTATCAAATCTTATATTCCATAAATCACCGGCATTTAGTGAAAGTGGTCTATATCTTGTGAAGTTAAGATGGAATGTAGAAGGACCTGTAGCGAGTAGGGGGTAGTCCTGAACTGATGAGGAACTTACGACCCAGCTCTCTTTAACCGGTAAAGCAATTTCAAGTGGGTATGCTGCGTTAACAATTACTTCTCTTGTTGTAGGCAATATTGTTACAAGTAGCACTGCCAATAATGTTCCAAGAGTTACCATTGATACCAACTTTTGTGCAAAGAATCTTGCGATATCTACAAATACTATTAATGAGATAAGTCCGACACCAAGGATTACCCATCCCACTATTGAGTTTATAAGTCCAATGAAAAATAAGTTTAAGACTGTTGTGCTAGCTAGGATAATCTGCATTGGCAATCTTTTTTCATAGGTGATATATGCTAACGCCAGTATTATTGAGAACGCTGCCAGACTAACTATAGTTGTTACAGATCCTGTTGTATTAAAATTCGGTGTTCTTAAGAAAGCTTCGCTGCCCAAGAAAATATTAAAGTAGCTTAAGATTGCTGTGAGTGTGGCTAATGTTGATCCGAAAATTAAACCCAACATTGACCATCTGATTGCAAGATGATGTTTCATGTTTGGTGTGTTTATGTAGTAATAGATTACAAGTGTGATGATTCCAAAGAGGCTAGGAAACCACCTTCCCTGACTACCGAATATACTTGTATTCTTGTTTAACGAGAAAATTGTAGCCAGAATAAAGATTGCTGTGAAGGCCAGAAGTGGGATATCTAATGCTGATTTAACCAGCTCAATTTTTTGACCTAATAGAATTCTGATTCCCCACAATACAACCATTAATACAGTTGCAGTTATTAATAAAGCCATTTTGTTGTATTCAAAGAATTCAGTTGTAGTAGGTAAGAAGAATAGAGGAAGTAGTAATCCTAGTGCAACATTAATAAAAATAGAGAATCGTTCGAGTATAAGTATTTTGTTATTTGAATTTTCCATACATTAATTTATTCATTTATCTTAACTAGTGTCAAGGGGGTAATTCTCGTAACGAGAATGCGGAGTGGTGCGGTTAATTAGTTATCCACCAACTGAACTCGCTGTTATTAAACACAGGTGTGTCGAGTTCAACTACAAATCCGTCGTAATCTTTTATTTCTGAAACCCAGTATCGTACTGCAGGAAGGTACTCTTGATTAAATGTAACGTACACTTTTGAGTTCGACTTAATTAGTTTAGTTTCAATATATATTTTTCTCTGATTTTTTGGAACAAATGCAGTACCGCTATCCATAATTTGCTTAGGTAGGCTGCTGTCTATTGTGCCGAGTTCGGCCTTATTTTTGCCCAAAGTTACGATTCCGAGTTCGTTAGAAAGTATCAAGACCAGCAGGATAATTGAAAGGTAAGTTATTAATTGATTACGACCTTCTGTTGTCATTACAGCGTTTTTGAAGTCCTGAAATCTGTTTTTTATCTGAAGACTTTTGTATATTTCATCGTTTGAGCTGCCCTTAGATTTGAGCTCCTCGATTGCAATTAATCTCTCAACTGCCCAAAGGGGGTAGTGACCTCTAATATTTCCGACGCTATCTTTTTTTCTGAACATGTGAGGCATCCAACCGATTTTTGTGTAGTATCTAAGCCTGTTATAAGGATCACCTTTACCAAAATCTATTCCACGTTTTTTGGCTTGTTCTATTAGATTTTCTACGCTAATTAGATTTTCCATATATTTCAATTGACTTTTTGGATCATATCACACCATGCAAGTGGTTTGCTACTGTGGATAGAATGTACCCGATTGTTAAATGTGTTAACCAATATAAATTATTACGATATGAGTAAATTCAGTTCCTATTATGTAGATTTTGACTCTACTGCGTATCCTCAATCTTTGAAACTAATTAAAAATCCTCCTAAAGGGCTTTATATTAAGGGTGACATAGACAGCGGAATCATGAATCGAAAAATTCTTGGAGTAGTGGGGAGTAGAAAAATTTCTGAATATTCCAAATCAGCGCTTGTTCATTTATTTACAAATTTACTTGTTAATGAAATTACAACTGTGTCCGGATTTATGTACGGAGTCGATACAGAAGCACACAAGGAAAGTCTTAATCGTAGTATACCAACAATCGCGGTTTTACCCTGTGGTATCGAGCTTATTCATCCTACATCTAATTATTTTTTATATCAAAGGATATTAGAGCAAGGAGGGTTAATTATGTCAGAATATGAAGGAACTACTGCGCCTAAAAAATGGACATACCCGAATCGAAACAGAATTATTGCAGGATTGTGTGACGCGCTGTTAGTTGTACAGGCCGGTGAAAATAGTGGCTCATTGATCACCGCTCATTATGCTAACGAATTTGGTAAACAGGTGCTGACAATTCCTGTCAGTATATTTGCAGGCAGTAGTGTAGGCAATTTGCAGATATTGCACAAATTTGCCAGAGCAGTTTATTTAAGTCGTCAAATAAACACTTTATTAGGTTTAGAAAATACTAAAGATGCCGAGAATGATCTAATATCCCAATTAACAAATGAGGAAAAACTACTTTATATTTCACTAAAAGATAATCCTGCGAATACTGATGTTCTAAGCTCGCAACTTAACTTTTCTTCATCTGAAATTTCCGCTTTGCTGACTATTTTAACTATAAAAGGATTAATTTACGAAGAAAGTGGTTTCTACCATGCTCGTCAAAGTTAAATGCATCTCATTCAGGGGGATAACACCGGTAGAAGTAACTGTCGAGGTGTACGTTAACAATAGAGGCCTGCCGTCCTTTGACATAGTAGGTCTAGCTGACAAATCCGTTGAGGAAAGCAAACAAAGAGTAAAAACAGCTTTCTTAAGTTCAAATTATGACTTTAGAGATAAAAAGATAACTGTCAATTTAGCCCCAGCAGACCTTCACAAAGAGGGAACATATTATGATCTTCCTATCGCTGTAGGAATATTTTGTGCTCAAAAAAACATAAAAATAAGTGAGGATGCGCTATTTTTCGGTGAGTTGTCGTTGGATGGTTCTCTAAGATCTACTGCAAGAACTTTTTTACTTGGCTTATTTGCTAAAGAGACTGGGTTCAGAAGAATTTATATTCCAAGTCCAAATGTAACTGAAGCTTCGATGTTAAACGGAGTAGAGGTGATTGGAATATCGAATTTGGACGATTTATTTAAGCATTTACAATACGGGTCTAATATTGCGACAAAATATGATAAAGCTCGCGTGCAAGATAAATCGGTTCCGGCTAGTATTGAGAATACCTTAGATTCGATTCAAGGACAGGTTCAGGCAAAGAGGGCACTAGTCATCAGTGCTGCAGGTGGACACAATCTCTTACTAACCGGAACGCCGGGTACTGGAAAGACGATGCTCGCTAAAGCCTTGCCGGAGATTTTGTCCGACTTGTCAGAAGAGGAAAGTCTTGAGGTAACAAAGATTTATTCCTACATCGGCGAACTAAATCAAGAAGAGCCTCTGATAAAACGTAGACCTTTCAGATCTCCGCACCACACATCATCATTTGCAGGTGTAATTGGCGGCGGAAACCCAATTTCACCTGGGGAGATAACTAAAGCTCATCGCGGCATCTTATTTCTAGACGAAATGCCGGAATTTTCTAGAAACATTTTAGAAGCACTTCGACAGCCTGTTCAGGACGGATACATAAATTTGACTAGGAGCAGAACCACAGCTAGCTTCCCGGCCTCGTTCATGCTTGTAGGAGCGTGTAATCCGTGTCCCTGCGGGTATTCCGGCCACCCTACAAAAGAGTGCGTTTGTTCTGCGGCCAAGATTAGTTGGTATAAAAGACGATTATCAGGTCCTATTTTGGATAGAATAGATCTTTTTGCCAAAACTGTTCCATTGTCAGATAAAGAGGTACTGGAGTTTACTAAATGTTTGTCCGACGGTACTGGTCAAGATCAGAGTAGAGCTCTGGTGACCGAAGCAAGGAAGATTCAAGCCAAGAGGTTTTCAAAAATAGGAATATATACCAATGCAGAAATGACCAATTCTCACATCAAACACTTTTGTACAATGGATTCGCAGGCAGAAATACTGTTACACCAAGCAATGGAAAGGTTTGCGCTATCTCCGCGATCCTATTTTAAAATAATTAAAATCGCTAAGACAATTGCGGACTTAGAACACAATGCGCTTATCACTTCTGCGCATATTGCAGAAGCTTTGCAGTATCGGGACCGATAACTAACGCATATGGATTGCATTAGTGCAATCAGTATTGTATAGTGTCGTCATGTTGTTATCCAAAGTTTCCAAAGCATTTTCTGATGACAATAGATTAAAGATTCTAAAATACTTATGCGACGGTGAGCGCAATGTTACCCAAGTTGCCGAAAAACTAAATGTAGAAGAAAATCTCGCGTCCCATCACTTGAGAGTGTTGGCTTTGTTAGGTTTTTTGAAGAACGATAAGAAAGGTAGAGAAGTTTTTTATCGAATTAACGATGCCAAGTTTATTTCCCTTATTAAGGATCTCAAGAGGAGTAAGGTGTTTCGAGAGATCATAATAAAAGCAATCGAGGAGTAATCTTCCATTTTTACAACTAAATACTGGTTTTTTTTGATGAGTATAGTTATTGTCGGGTTGTTTTAAAGCTGTCTGCCGGCATATCTGCGGTTAATGTGCGGTAAAAGATAGTTTTACTGCTGCTCTTGACTGCAAACACAGCCGGTAACTATCGGGAATTATGCGGTAATTATTGTAAATGAAGCAATTTCTAGCAGGACTAGGGACTGCCGTATTGGATTTTTGTGTCTTTTTAATAGAGTGTAGTGATGCTCGAGCTCTTAAATTCAAAGAAGTTAATTATTGTTGCCTTACTTACGGTGTTTGTTGTCGGAGCAGCGTTTTACCTTCAGAGCAATTTCTTAAACGAATCCTCTGTGTCAGTTGAGTCGCTAGGTGATGTAGTTATTGAAGAGGGAAGCTCCGACGAATATGTTTATGTAGATATCTCAGGCGCTGTTCAAAAGCCGGGAGTATACAAGTTGCCGATAAACTCATTAGTTGTGGATCTGATTAACGATGCCGGAGGTTTTGAAACTTCAAGTTCCGTTACATGGGTTGCAAAAAATTTAAATTTAGCCAGGAAGCTGGAGGACGCTGATAAAATTTATATCCCATTTCTTTGGGAGGATTTAGAGAAGGTAGTAGGGCAGGTAGACAAAAGTTCAGATTCATCTGTTTCGGCAGTCAGTGCCGAGACTTCAAATTATTCTGAAAAACTAAATATTAATAAAAGTACAAAAGAGCAGCTCATGGAATTACCTGGGGTAGGAGAAACATACTCTGACAAGATACTACAGAACATGCCATATAAAACGATTGATGATTTTAGAGAACGGTCCGGGCTTTCTGAAAAAGTAATAGACAAGTTCGTTGAATTAATTGTCATAGAATGACAGGAAGACCTTTCATCATAATTATATTAATTGTTGTGTTGGGATGGAGGCTACTGACACAATATAACATACAAAGTGATGTCAGTAAGAACGTCCACGAATCCGCCCAAACTTATCCAGAATTGGTTAAATTAAGAATGTTACTGTACGAAAAAGTATCCAGTAGGGTGTCAAAAATACTGCCAAGTCCACACTCCGACTTACTCTTAGGTCTTACTTTGGGTTTTGATGACATTGGCGAAAATAGACTGTTTAACAGTTACTTAAAGAAGACCGGTACTTTACACGTGGTAGTTGTATCTGGTTTCAATATAAGTCTTGTACTATCATTCATTGTCAGAGTTGTGGGAAATAAATACAGCCGTAAAGATTTTGTAATTATTTATCTTTGTCTTTTTTTGTATACAATTGTCACAGGATTCAACCCGCCGGTAGTCCGCGCTTTTGTTATGAGTCTTTTTCAAGGTCTAGGTAAGATTTCAGGTCGTGCCATACCTATTATTCAAATCTTGGTTGCTTCCAGTTTAATTATGTTAATAGCCAATCCTTTGTATCTAACTAACCTAAGTTTCATTTTGAGTTTTACAGCAACGCTTGGTTTGTTTATGTTTAGCATGTATTTTCATATGTTATTTGAGCAATTAAAGTTGTCCAAAAATATGTTAATCCAAGATCTAACTGCATCTTTGTCAGCACAAGTCCTTGTTTGGCCAATAATATCTTATTACTTCGGCGAGATCAGTTTAATAAGTCCACTTGCAAACATGTTTTCACTTTGGACAATTCCCATCTCAACTATTTTGGGTTTTTTGCTTTTAACGTGTGTATTTATCTCTGAGCAACTGGGGTCATTAGCCGGAATACTAATTTTTCCTTTTTTAGATACATTTGTGTTTTTGATTGAAGTGTTCGGAAGATTGCCGTTTGCCTCAGTAGTGTACAAATTAACATTTTTACAACTCGCGGCATATTACATTGCTGTTGGAATTATATTAGTTTGGCTAAAGTTAAAGTTTAATAAGTGTCCGTGAATGAAATCTGAAATAACCAAGGTTTTAGTTGTGATAACAGTGTTTTATGCCATAAGATTTTTTGTACTTTGGACACAAAACGTTAACAATAACTTGTCTATTAAGGTTTTGGATGTCGGTCAAGGGGACGCAATTTTAATTAACTCGGGTAATTCAGGTTCTATGTTGATAGATGGGGGAGATAACTGGGATGTAGATTGGTATTTAAGCAAGCAATTCGTGTTTCCCAGATGTAATATCAATGCTTTAGTAGTTACACATCCGCACGCAGATCACTTATATGGAATAAATAGAATCCTAAAAAGATGCAAACCAAATTTAGTTACGTTTAACGACGTCTACTACTCCTCGAAGCTCAGTGAAGTTTTTTTGGAAAATATTCAACATTTAAGTTCAGATAAGAAAATTACAAACTTCAATTTTGCGCATTTAAAATCCGGAGATACCTTTTACTTCGGTAAGGTAAAATTTATAGTTCTTTGGCCGGATGAAACCTTTTTGAAAAACGCAACCTACCTAAACAACATAAACGATATTTCGACAGTTCTTCTTCTCGATGCCGGAAAATTTGAAGCTCTTTTTACCGGGGATCTGAGTGGCGAGATATTTTCCAAAATTGATAAAGAGCTCTATAAAAAGCATATAGATGGAGATCTGGAAATTCTAAAAGTTCCACATCACGGTTCGGCCGATGGTAGAAATATTGACTTCTATAGATCACTTTCACCTAGGTATTGTGTTATATCTGTAGGGTTGGATAATAGATACAGACATCCGGACAAGCGGCAGGTAGAAGATTTGGAGCAGGTTGGCTGCAAAGTAGTGCGTACGGATATAAGTGGCACTATTGAGTTTAATATTTCCGGAGTGTTATGATGCAAAAGACTATGAATATAGCGCAATTAATACATGAAAATATTGTAAGTACAGTGAAAAAGGTATATGGCGTTGAAGTCGAAGCCTTTATTGTCGAGCACCCTGAAAACAGGGATTTTGGCGACTTTTCAACAAATGTATCCTTTATTTTGTCAAAGGTACTTAAGCAGAGTCCTCTTGAAATTGCCAAAAAACTATCCTATGAGTTATCAGAGGTAAAAGAGTCGTTAGTTGACCCTACAACAAACACACCTATTTTTGAAAAAATTGATTTTGTAAACCCGGGCTTTATAAATTTCACTATTTCTAATGTTTGGTTAAAGTATGTACCCATCTCAATCGCAACCGATAAGAAGAGCTATGGGTCTAGTGATATCGGAGGTGGAAAACGGATTGCCTTGGAGCATTCAAATGTAAATCCGAATAAAGCAGCTCATGTAGGTCACCTTAGAAACGCATGTATAGGTCAGTTTCTTGAAAGAGCCTACGAAAATTTGGGCTTCAATGTGGAGGTTCAGTATTACGCAAATAATGTCGGAGTGCAAGTAGTCACCTCTTCAATGGGTATGGACAAAGTAAAGGAGATCAAGCCGGAAAGTTACAAGAAATTCGATCACTATGCTTGGGATGTTTACGCAGAAATGGAAAGCAGAATTACAGACAATCCGGAACTTCAAAAAGAAAGACAGGAGTTACTATTAAAACTTGAAGACCCAAGAAGCGAACAGTTCCAGAAACAAAGTAAGTTGGCAAATAAAATCCTTTTAGATCAGCTGAAAACCTTCCAAGAGTTAGGATTTGACTACGACGTTGTCATTTACGAATCCGATATTTTAATGTTGGAGCTTTGGAAGAAAGCCTTCGAAATGCTCAAGAACAACCCAAATGTTTATTACGCCACAGAAGGAAAATCTCAGGGGTGTTGGTTAGTAAGGCTTGCGCAGGAAGATTCAACAAAAAACAAAGTGGCAGAAGACAGTGAGGACGAAGTCGAGGAGGATAAAATTATCGTTCGTTCGAACGGAGTTCCAACTTATACCGGAAAAGATATTGCTTACCACATGTGGAAATACGGCCTTTTGGACATAGATTTTGGCTACAAGAAATGGTCAACGGACACCCAAAAGAAGGATTTATGGGTTACGTCTTCCCTACCTGCCGATCAAAATTCCGGAGTCTCATTTAGCAAAGTTGATTATGTGTACGACGTTATCGGTAGTGAGCAGACATATGCAATAGACGTTGTTAAGAGAGCCTTAGACTTTTTGGGTTATTCAAAACAATCCAAAAATATGAAACATATCAATTATGGTTTTGTTTATCTTTCAAAAAATACTGCGAAAGTATTGGGGATGGATGTATCGGATGAGAAGGGCTTTTACGCCATGAAAGGCAGAAAAGGGTGGGGAATCAAAGTAGACGACCTGATTCAAATGGTGGATGACAAACTCTCGGCCGATTACGGTAACTTTGAGTACCTTAGGACTGTGAGAAACGGCGCGATTAAGTTTCAGATGTTGCGCCCAAACACCTTCCAAGACATAATCTTTGATCTCGATGAGGCTATGGACATGAAAGGTTACTCCGGTCCGTACGTTCAATACGCATATGTCAGAGCAAACTCAGTTCTTTCAAAATCCGGAGTCGATAACAGAGTGTTTGAAAAACTTGATAATTCTTCATTGGAGCTATCCGGTAGAGAAATGGATTTACTCAGAACAATCTACAAATTCCCGGAAATAGTAGAAAAATCGGCAACCTCATTTTCGCCAAACATACTCTGCGATTTCCTATTCGAGCTTTCTAAGTCATTTAACGCTTTTTACAATGATATGCCTATTTTGAACGCAGAGGACGAGAAGCTAAAAAACTTCCGTTTGAGCTTATGTTTCGGAGTAAAGCAGGTAGTGGAAAACGGCTTGTTCCTATTAGGAATAGATGTGCCGGAAAAGATGTAAGTTACTGTTTTTTACCTCTAAAATTTGAATTGTGCACTATAATATAAGTAGAGATGACTAAGACAAAGAAAAGTACATCAAAAAACAATTTCACGTACAGACTGCTAAGGTCGTTTATGGCTATTGTAGTGCTAACAGTATTTGTACTAAGTATTTCATTTTTTGTTAAAGGTCTTTCTAATGCTGATTCTGAGAAACTGCTTGGTTATCTTGAGCCTGTTTTTGATAAATTTAATATAGATGAGGATCAGCTCGGTGAGGTTGCAGGTAAATTTGTTTCAAGAATAGGTGAAACCAAAGTGTTGGACGCAGATAGATCCCAAGATAGCACAGATCCAGATGCTCCAGAAGGTGACAAGGAGGAGCAGATTAGTCATAACGAAGACGACAAGCTGTTAACAATAGCTTTACTTTCGGACACGCATAATGATTTCGACAACTTAAGAGAGGCATTAGCTTCGGTGAAAGAAACAAGTGCCAGCGAAGTCTTCTTTTTAGGTGATTTTACTGAACTTGGGTTGATCGAAGACCTCGAAGAAGCAAAGAAAGTGATGGACGAAAGCAAGATAGATTATCTTGCAATCCCCGGAGATCACGATTTATGGAAAACAGTCGGCCCCGAAAACTTCAACACCGTTTTCAAGAAAAACAACCACAGCATTACCTTAAATGGCATAAAATTTGTCCTCTTAGACAATAGTGCCAATTACACTTTAATAAGCGAAGAAACAATTAACTGGTTTAAAACTGAAATTGCCGATGCCGACTTTGTTCTACTTTCCCAGCCTTTATATCATCCCGAGCTTCAAGTAGTTATGGGTGTAGTAAATGGGGAAGAAGAGCCTGCTGTAAAAGCTCAGGCAGTAGAGCTCTTAAAGTTAATTCGCGAATCCGATGTGCAGGCAATTATTTCCGGGGATCAGCACCGATCTGACATTAATTCAGACCCCGAGAAAAAAGAATTAAAACATGTTGTAGTAGGGGCCTTAACGGACGAAAGAAACCTTCAAACACCTAGATTCTCGATAATGAACGTATATCTTGGAGATGATTTTGATATAAAAGATGTTGTGTTAGAATGATAAACTGAACGTTGTAGCTAGTTAATTAAAGGATTATATGTTGCAGAAATCTTTAGTTTTAATGAAACCCGATGCAGTTAAAAGAGGCATTGTTGGGGAAATACTTCACAGATTTGAAAGATCAGGATTAAAAATTGTCGGAGCTAAACTAGTTCAAGCCGACAGCGAGCTGGCTGAAAAACATTACCCAAATTCAGATGAATGGAAAAGTAAAGTTGGCCAAAGAACTATCGATGACTGTGAAAAATACGGAATTGATTTAATGGCTAACATGGGCACAACCGATCCAATAGAAGTGGGCGCGATAGTAAAACAGTGGAATGTAGATTTTCTAACCTCCGGCCCTGTTCTTGCAGTTGTGTTTGAGGGCGTAAACGCTGTAGAACGTGTAAGAGCTCTGGTAGGCGAAACTATTCCAGTACGAGCCGCTCCAGGCACCATAAGAGGTGATTTTTCACTGGACTCGGCGATAGCTGCCAACAGAAGAAAAAGAACAGTTTTCAATCTTATTCATGCGTCCGGCTCAGAGGAAGAGGCTGCAACCGAAATTAATCTTTGGTTCAAAGAAAATGAACTTTTTTCATATAAGAGAGTGCATGAAGACCTGTACATGTATTAATGGTCGATGTACGCATCGTAATTTGTACTAAGTGTTATGAAGTTTGACTATTACAATTCTAAAATACTTTCAAACGGTAAAACTTATGTGCTGACTGATCCCGCCCGAAGAAGGCTTTATTTTGAGGCCAAGTTGGGTTCTAAGATCGATGAAGTAAAAGAATATCTTGATCATAATTCATTTGTTGGGTACTTATTAGCTAAGAAACAAGCCGGTAAGGGAATGTACTCCAAGATGGTCGAAGAAATATTAGGGTCTGAGAGATTTGCACATATTTCAGTAGGGGACGTCGTCAGAAGCTTCCATGAAAAACTGAATAAGGACGAAGATGTTTCAGATGTTTTGGAGTATCTTAAACTAAACTACAGAGGATTTATGTCCATAGACGAGTCAATATCCGCTTTACGCAGTAGAACTACTGACAAGGTTTCTGTACCTGCAGAACTTATACTTACACTTTTGAAAATGGAAATCGATAAGATTGGTAAAAAAGGGCTTTTTATTGATGGGTTACCCAGAACTTTGGATCAAATATCTTACTCTTTGTATTTTAGAGATCTAATTAACTACAGGGATGATCCTGATTTTTTTGTATTAATAAACATTCCTCTCGAATTGATTGACATTAGAATGAAAAGTAGGGTAGTGTGTCCGATTTGTCAGACATCGAGAAACACAAAGTTAAGTCCTACGTCAATTTTAAGTTACGACAGTTCTGCTAAGCAGGTGAAGTTGTTGTGTGATAACTCTACCTGTTCAGGTTACGGAAAGGCGCAATACGTTATAAAAGAGGGCGATGCTAGCGGCATACTTTCGATTTCCGAGAGACTAAAAACAGACGAAGAATTAATGCAAAAAGCACTCAATCTCCACGGTATACCAAAAATACTTATTGAAAGTGCAATTCCAGTTGAAGTTTCCTCAGATTATTTAGAAGACTACGAAATCCAGCCTGCTTACGAATATGAAATATCAGGCGAAGTCGGTAAAGAGAAAGTTATTTCAAAAACGGCGCCATTAACATTTAAAAATGATTCCGGAGATGATTGTCATACTATGTATGCTGCCACTTATGTGGTAAATATCTTTGATCAGCTCCACAAAACTTTGTTAGGATAGGGTGGCAAAGGTCCAACTTTCGACTTATAATAAGGTCTTCTTTTTGATATGCTCTATATGGTTATGGAGGGATCGCATAGTGGTCTAGTGCGGCGGTCTTGAAAACCGCTATAGCCGCAAGGTTATCGTGGGTTCGAATCCCACTCCCTCCGCCATGAAAGTGATCAGATCAATGTTCGCACCATCCCGCCAATCCAATATCCATTTTTAACCATTTTTACTTTTCTCAGCCGCATGGTATACTATGAGTTATCAATAATACAAAAGTAGTGAAAGGATTGAAGAAAATGAAGCGTCCAGAGTTGAATAGGGAGTTGTATCCCGAGGAAAAGGCGAGAATTTTGGTTGCGGCGGTGGTTTCGACGATTTTCGGTTTCGTCAGTACAGTATTATTCGGACTGCTGTCCGGCGTCGAAAAGGCCGTGAACTCGCCAGGTGGCGGTAGTATCGTTGGAGTAATCATAGGATTCTTCCTGATGGAAAGATTGCCCAGTCGAGTTCGTGTGCCGTTTTTAATCATGATGGCGTGCTTCGGCGTACTTGGGTGGTGTATTTACTATCTGATCTTCAGCTAGGTGTAACCACCCTCAACCAAACCCCTCAATTGGTATAACAATAAAATGTTGTCCATGCGAGGGGTTTGATGCTTTTAAATTCGTATCTTTGTTATAATATCGGCAACAAATCAACCAATAAATACGATGAAAGGAGAGCGTGCCATGTATTTTGGAAATGACTATTGGCTTATGCCGTATCACGACAAAGACGGGAAAGATGTAAGGGAGGTGCTTATAAAAATGGGTTTTAAGATAAACCATTTGCACAACGATCTCCTTTGTAATGCCACACCGCCGGAAGGATGGGCAAAAAAAGGCGTGAAGAATGAAGAACGCAGATTTGTTCCATCAGCGTTCCCGATTAGTACAGGGTGGACTGAAGGAAAGATCATCTCTGACCAGAACGGCACCCCCAGAATCCTGGTCCTTTACTATCATAGCGATGAAGAAGAGCTGTTCGATGATGATTTAGGCTGGTTGAGTATTGCTGCAGACACTGTTGAGGCTTAATGCTGCCGCCTTGTTACCAGACCCTTCAAATTTGCATAACTATCCAAAAGTTATCAATGCGAGGGGTCTGTTACGTTTAGCTCAATTCATTTGCTATAATATCGGCAACAAATCAACCAAAAGACAAAAAAGAGGAGAGTGGTGTATGTTAAAAAAAATGTGGGACGAAGTGCCGGGGTTGCAAAAGGCATGGATTCTGTCAGCAGGATTGATCATGCTGTTTGCGCCAAGACATCCATTAGGAAGCGTGCTCATGTTGGCCTTCATAGCAATGTTTTTGCTCGCCCTGATGTTTTACAACCTGATTAAACTGAAGCTGCGCGCAGCAACTTTTCTGCTGATCCTGAGCCTGATTCCGTTTTTTATCACGTTGTATTTGTCGTATACGTTGCACATGATGTTGAGGGCGCCTTTGACCCCGGGAATGTACCCGTTGGGTTGACAGCTTTGCTCCGCCAGAGTATACTATAGGCCATATTCAATAAAAGCGCTGATTTTTGGCGCACATTCTTACCTGGAGGGTAAAATGAAAAAGAATTTGGTTTTGGTCGGACTGTTGCTGGTTGCCTTTTTGCTCACTGCGTGCGCGGAAGCTCCTGTCGAAATTTACGAAAATGAAATGTCAGCGGAGGTAAAGACAGGAATGATTTCCGGGCGATCAACTACGTGGCTGGACCTCATTTTTGACGAGCCCGGAGAGCTTGCCGAGGCGGCGACAAAAGAGGAGTATAGGGGCGGAAGGGCATTTGGCACCGGAAGCCTTTATGAGCTTGCAGCTCTTAGTTTTGAGCACACGTTCTATGGCCGAGTATGCTGTCGGGAAGTAGATGGAATTTATTCCTACATGCCTGACGAAAGTGCAGTCGTGAACGAGCTCTATTATTTCGAGGAAGATGGGACGGTATTAGTCATACACCTCGAGGGCTTAGAATTCGACTCAGACTTAATCGGTCCCAAAATTCTGGACGTAACGCGCTACGAAAAAGCTACTCGTTAGCTAGTTCAGGTCCTGATATTTCGTTCAGAGCAAACCAAAAAAAGAAAGAGCCCCGGTTAATTTATACAATTAAGCGGGGCTCGATCAGTTTAAAGTTCAATAGCGCTGTGAAACACCAATGTCTCGGCGTTGAATTCCCATCGGATCGCAAACTCAACGTCGACTTCGTTCAGGTGAATCTGGTCCCATGTGAGATTTTCCAGGTCGATTCTCCACATACCAGGTTCTTCCTGAGTGAGTTTCGCTTGTTTCCCCAGATGATCCGCAATCATCCGGCAGACCTTCTCATCGGTGCCGAAGACCTTAACTACAGTCCAAGGACTTATGCCGTCGCCAGTTACTTCTTCCAGGCTGTCCGAGACGACCTGCTCCTGCCCATTTAACGGGTGGTTAAAACGTACGATCACCACCTGCATGTTTTCGGCAAGCATGTTTTTTACGGTAGGCATAATGTCTGGTTCAGAAGATATAATTCTTCCTATATCCATCTCTTCCTCCTTTTTTGATTATTTTTTTGTGTTATCCGCATTTTAGCAAGTGGCGTCAATAAATACAACCTATAGAAGTTAAATTTTAGCTTTATAATTGTCATGAAAACTGTTGCGGATAGGAAAATATGGTAAACTGCGTTTAATTAAGTCGTTAGTCTTTTTACCCAAAATAAACAAATGAAAGGAGGATTCACATGAGCGTTAGAACTGGCACAGACGTGTCTTTCGAAGTTTGTAGAGCGCGTGTTGTAGGAATCGGGGGAGCAGTAGCGTTGTGGGTGTTTGTCGGACTTGTAACGCTTTTAGAAATCCTTATTACGCTTTCTAAAGGCCAAATGTTCCAGGAAATTGAAAGTGCTAAAGTTGTTCTTACGCTTTTTACAGTAGTGGGGACATTAAATGGAGACACGAATCGTAGGTCAGTTGGTGCGGCTTGGGTATGTTTAACAACTTTGGGGCTGTTTGGCGTGATAACAGGTGTGGGATTTGGTGCGCCGGAAACGGTAAGCAGGAGTCTAGAACTTTTCTTAGTTGGAATTCTGACGACTACTTTGGTGCTTTTACCAGATGTTCATTCAACCAGTTCAACCATACCGATAGGGGAACCTGATAAAAAACCAGGTTAAATAGGAGTGTGTGGCCGCAAGGAAATACACTCCTGTTTTGTTTTTAAAAGGGCAGCGCTTGGTGCCGTCTAGGTTGACCTGACGGCCTTCGCGTGATATACTATAGGGCATCATATTAAAATAACACAAAAAGGAGATAGAAATGAAAGGAAAGTTTCTGTACGTAGTAGTGGTTGCAATGCTGTCAGGTGGCTTGGTCGGTGCGGTTCTGACAGCGCTATGGGGGATGAATGTGGCGGAGTTCGGAGGAATCCCGGCAGCACTAGTCGGCGCGGTTATCGGGACAGTTTGGCCCAAAAATCGCTATGATAGAAGTGGCGCTTTGTACTACGCTGGTATTGCCTCGGCCCTTATAGGGTGGTGGTTGTTCATCACCTTCTATAACCCTGCAATCTAAGACCCATTATAAGTTCGTAAAATACTTGGGTTTTTGCAGTTCGATTCGTAATACCTCTTGATTGTTCACAGCTCAAAAAGTTGTACAGTCGAGAGGTATTTGCTTTTAAAACATAGATTTTGCAGTTTTCAAACGATACATTATTAAATTAAGAAAAACTTGGTAGAATAACGCATGGCAGGCCCCCGTAGTTCAACGGACAGAACGCGGACCTCCTAAGTCTGAAATGCAGGTTCAATTCCTGCCGGGGGCACCAATAAAGAAGAATAGCTCATCGGGGTGTGAAGCTTTGCTTCCGACCCCTCGCTTCGCATCGGGGTGTGAAGGCCTTGCCTTTCACCGCCGTCTCGCAGTAGCTC
>Ga0208375_1000718_pt1 | contig 44012 bp, 62 predicted proteins | sample RifOxyD1_FD_184038 | JGI IMG/M metagenome (GOLD analysis project Ga0208375, IMG submission 184038) | Soil microbial communities from Rifle, Colorado - Rifle Oxygen_injection D1 (SPAdes) | ecosystem: Environmental > Terrestrial > Deep subsurface > Rock core/Sediment | place: Rifle, Colorado... | reverse complement strand
GTCCGACTTCACTCCGCTACGCCCCCATTCCACGCTTGTGCTGTTTCCCACAATATCCGCCTTCGGCGGATTGGCTCGCCGCCCTGCTGGTCGGCTCGCTGAACGCGCCGGAATTCCTCCCCCCACAAAATTTATAGCTCGAGGCCACATGGCCGAGAGACATTATTGATTTTTTAAATATTTCTTAATTCGTTCGCGGTCTTCATTTTCCTTGTCGCCTTTATAATATAACTCGATAAATTCAATCTGTTGATTTTGTTTGAAGTAAGCATAGATAATCCGCAAAGATGTTCCTTTCAAGTATCTACAAAATAACCGTGCTTTAATAATATGCAAAACCTCGGTTTGCATTATGACATTAAAATGTTTGCTGTTTCCAAGCGGAACAGCAGAAACTACATTCCGAAATTCTTGCAGATCGTTTAAGAGTGATTTGTATTTTTTACCAAGCCACTTGAGTTCTTTTTGAAATTCCGGCAGTTCATTAAAGTTCATCGCTATAGTTTCTTACGGAGTATCTTTCATCGCGGTAAAAGACGCTCTCATAAGAAAGCGGCTGCCCTTCTGTTGCGGATTTCCACGGAATATCCTCGTGCGAGTAATTTTCTATCTCCGCGGCGTTCTTGTCTGAAAGGCGAGCCAACACATCATCAATGTGGTCAATTTCGCGTGCCGAAAGTATATCGAGATTTGGACGCTTTCGCGGGAGATATTTTTTCTGGCTGTATTTGAAATACTGACTTTTTACAGCTTCCAACTCTCCTTGTTCTTGCATATCCTTAACGATCGCACCAAGCTCAATTGAAGTAGGACCATGGTGGTTCTTAATATATGTCGCTCCCATCAAGTTTTCTTCGAACTTCTCGTAATAATCAAAATCAATGAAGTAGAGTAACTTGTGCAATACCGTCTCGCCAACATTTGGTTTACTGCCTACCTTGCCTAGGACATACAGTAATACCTGTTTGAATTTATCAAGATTTTTTTCTGTAACACGAATTTGCAAGTCGTCTGATTTTTTTGCGGACTCCTTTTCAATAGTTACATTGTGTTTTGGCTCCTTCCCCTCTAAAAACTTCTCAAAAGGGATATCAAAAACCTCTGCCAGTTTTTTGGCTTCGGTAATCGTTAAGTCGCGCTCACCTTGTTCAATCTGCATATAGGTTGGGCGGGAAATTTTGAGCGCGGATGCTAAAAATTCCTGCGGCAGATTACGCTTTTTACGTTGTTCTTGAATGAATTTAGCAAGCATGATTTTAAGTTGATGATTCGCTAATTTTTCCGACTTTTTTTTCTAATCGCTGGATCATATCCCAAACCAAACTGTCATATTCTTTGTAGATGCGTAGAACCTTGCTCTCAACCACTTCGGTATCTTCTGATAATAAATTATGGATATATTCATTCCGCTTCGCTTTAAATTGCTCAAGCTTTTTGAATTTCTCTGTATCAATTACTCCAAGTAAATAAAGGTCATTAATCGCGTTATCGTAGCCATACCACTTATTTCTTTTTCCCTTTAATGCACTTAAGTTAGCTTTACCATCCAATAGCTTTAGTCCATAACTCACAAGCACTCCTTCCAGCAAAGCTGTCTGCAGTAGGAACGCTTCAATGTGTCTTGTTTCCTTTCCTTTTCTTCGTCTTGTCCGGCTGTGCGCCCCTGCCCGAATATAAAGACGTTTGATGTCCTCTATGCTCGCTGAAGTTTTTGACCTCGCGGACATAGTTTATTTATCTTTGTTCTTTGGCGGTTTGTACTCGCGGATTTCTCTACGCTCAAGGCTTTCAGCAGCTTCTTTGCTCGGTGTTGTCTTATACTGAAACCGCGTGCCTCCTTCAAACTCGCCTTTGTGCTCCGCAATCCGGTCATCTAAGCGGCCGCCTTTTGCCTTGCCGATGTAAAGAACATCTCCCTCGGCGTTTTTAATGCGATACACGCCCGGCTTATCGCCCGGAACCTTTTCAATGTTTCCCTTCGTGATCGTTCTCACGGGGCTAAATTTCTTCATGGCCATAGTGGTTGAAAAAAATTATGGTTAATTAATACGACTATACTGTCAGTATGGGGGATGCAGGATTCCTTGTCAAGTGGTATGTAAAGAAGTTATACATGGTTAAAACAGCCTCCTTATGTGTCCAATCCAAACGGGTGAGCCGGAAGGAGGGGTGGGGGGAGGAATTCCGGCGCGTTCAGCGAGCCGACCAGCAGGGCGGCGAGCCAATCCGCCGAAGGCGGATATTGTGGGAAACAGCACAAGCGTGGAATGGGGGCGTAGCGGAGTGAAGTCGGACTTGGGAATATTGGGGTGCGAGAGCAAAAAGACAAGCATTGGCGGGGAGATTGAGGCGGCGTACCCCTTCAACCCAGCACCGAGCGAGTGAAGGGGTGCGTGAAGGGGTAAACCGTAGTGAAGTAGGGTTTGGAATTTGGAGGAAGTGAGGTCAGAATAGCGAGGAATGACGGCCAGTTTCAGGAACGCAGGGTAGTCATACGGAGATAGGGCGAATGACTACCCGTATGACTAGGTAAACCTCAATAATTCTTGGTAAAATAGGTTAGTAAATTAGCGTATAATCCCACCAAGAGAGTAGAGAGGTTAGAATTTTCAAAATTTTCTTTGGCGTGAGCCAAAGAAAGCCATTGGTTTTTGGGGATACCGCGCGCTTCGCGCGATTTTAGTGTGAGGTTGGAGCCGAAGATTTTTAGGAGAAAAGATTTTTTTGGAGGGGAAGTCGGGAACAAAAGACATAACGCTTGCCCCGCCCTACCCGTGCGCGCGTTATGAGTAAATTATTTTCGCCGATTGCGTTGTCAGCGAAACTCCCCTGAAGAATAGGACCCATGCAATTACTTTCCAGATTTGGTTCGGTTGTCTTCTTTACACAACATCTGGCAATTCTCTGCAATCGTTTTTCCGCCCTCATGCCAAGGAGTAATGTGATCGGCTTCCATTTCGGAAATATCCCATTGTTTTTTATCTTTTTTCTGCTTTTTACAAAATGGACAAATGCCATCCTGTCTTTCATACGCCTCGCGCTTCATTCTGTCGGTAAAAGCACGAATTGAAAGGTGTCTTTCTTGCTCGGTCAAAACATACGGATAAATACCGGACTTTTTGGTAACATCCTCGTCTTGCATCAGCTCTTTGATCTCGGCTTCTAGTTTTTTAGAGTCATGTTTCTTGTCTTTGAATTCGTTATACAACTCACCCCACTGCACGCTGTTCATTTCTCGGCGATAATTCGTAAAAGTTTTTCGCACCCATGCGATAACATCCTGAAAGTATTGCCACAATTCATCAGCTTTTTTGTCATGCTGATGTTTGGCCATATAATCTTCTATTTTGCCGTCATTTATCCATGAAAGCGTGGTTTCTAAGTATTCTTGCCGGATTGGTGAGCCGCTAACTAATTGTCCGCCGTCATTCGCTAACAGATACGCCGCACAGTTTGATTTGCTGAATTTTATTTTTGCATCCGAAAGCCATGGGCCAGTATAAACTGCGTTGCGGATTTCTTGATCGGTCAATTTTTCCCCCGCGATGTTGATAATCCTAAACCAGTCCAGCCTCTCTTTGTCCGTGCCTTCGCAGAAATAAATCATTAGTTCATAATCTAAAATTTTATCCTGCTCCTCTTTAGTTAGATTATGAAAAAAGCGGTCGTTCAACGAAAAATCGCCGTTCACATACTGACCAATACTGATAGTGCGCTGTTGGCCGTCCAGCACTTCGTAGCCGCCATCATCTCTAATCATCCAATACATAACATTCAACGGAAAGCTGTTTTTGATAGTTTCGATCACGGCATTTCGTTGCTTCTCCTTATACACAAATTCGCGCTGATATTTTGGGCGAATATCTAGCTTACCGCTATAAGCCATAACACCTTCTTCGGCACTGTCTTTATAGCCGACAATTACTTTTCCAATTTTAATTTTATGTAAATCAATTTTCATATTTTTTTACTTAACTAACAACATCAGGCAAGTCTCGCAGTTTCTTACCTTTATATTTAAAATAATCAGCACCAGCATAAGCTCCGCTAGTATTCAACTCTCCACGTTTCTCATAAAGATTGTATGCGAGTGGCGACAACTTCCAAATCTGGCCGCCGTATTCCACTTCCCGTTCGCCGACAATTTTTGCCGTTATTGTTTCATCATCTTTAAAAACAATCTCATCACCATTTTTTAATCCTTTTTTATAAAAACTGAATAACCTGCTCTGTTTTCTTACATTTGATACTTCATCAAACTCTTTCTCTTGGTCAATATTTTCAGGATAAATAACCTTACCCTTAAATGAGAGTAGGAGCTGGCGTATCAATTCTTGATCGAGCGCGAATAATTCACTTTCGCCAACTTTGTGTTTGTTAAAAATGTCGTGCAACAACGCTTCTTTTTCGGCGTAATCTTCAAGTTCAATCGCAAAAAATCTTTTCAATCCAGCGACATTATAGTAGCCATTTGCCTCAAGGTTTCGCATTCGCTCTTGATAATTATTCGTACCGGTTTGTCCTATTTTTATTAAACCGGAAACGGCCGTTGTCATTATGTAAATAATTCCTTTCATATTATTTTTTTACTTTTTTATTCTTAATCAAAACTCTAAAATACGTTGATTTTCCACCTATCTCTGTCATATGAAGATGGTTTTTTACTGCATTGTCATTCAGACCAGCAACATCTAGTACGGTGTATCGATTTAATCCATCAATAATTTCAAACTGCCTGGGATTGTATTTATGTAAAAAAGTTATAGGTACTCCCATCACACCATTATAATCCATAGGGATTTGTTCTGTCCTATCTACATTTATCGCATTGTAGTTATCAAAGTTAGAATACTCTTTCTTAGTATATTTTTTGTACAAAACCAACTCTTCACTTCGTTTCGGTACATCAAGGTTGGTAAACCAAACTACGCTTTTTGGGAAAGCATACTTTTTACCATCAATAATTTTGTAATAGCTTTCATAGTGATCTGGAATTTGGAATAAAATATTTTTACCATTTAAACTTTGTCCGAGCCACATTTTATTTTCTTTAATCAATTTAAAGATTTCTTTATAAGTAATCGCATTTTGATTACCCATAATTAAGAACTTTTTCTTGTGCTTTACAAGTTGAGCAACATATTCGCGGAATAAAGAAAATGGGGGGTTGGTTATGACTATATCGGATTGCTTGAGTAATTCGATGCATTCGTCGCTCCGAAAGTCACCACTACCACGCAGAGGGGTTGCGGTGTTCTTGTCGTGTTTGAGCAAATACTTAACATCATCAAGATTTATCGCTCCATCCTTGTCGATATCCGGCACTTCTGTAATTTCAATTTTGAAAGGTTGTTTGCCTTTTGATCCAGCCACTTCAAATAATGGTAATTGCCCTCCAACAATCGGTGAACCGCTGTAGCTTGTAGTGATGAGCTTCTTCAGCCCGAGAGCGTTGAAATTAGATGCAAAGTATTTGAAAAAATTACTCTCATACGGATCATCGCAATTACAATAAACTACTTTATCACGAAATGCTTTTTTATAGTATTTCATCTCGTTTTCTATATCAACGAGCTGGGTATAAAACTCATCCTTTTTAGCGGAGTTTGCTTTGCGTAGGTCTTTATTTGAAGATTTTCTTTTCATAACTATTTCTGTATTAAATCATCAACGCCAACGCCTAAACCTTTGGCTATCCTGCTTACTGTTTCAATACGCGGGTCGGGCGTTGCGCCGGATTCAATTTTTGTGAGTGTATGCAAAGTAACACCAGCAAGCTTTGATAACTTGTCTTGAGAAATACCGAGTTTGTTGCGGTATCTCTTTATATTTTTTGCGATGGTTGATAATTCTTTTGACATTGTAGTAAAGTTTTACTATGCTATACTTAACTTGGGTTTAGTATATAAAATAATCAGCGTTTTAGCAACCTAAATAAAAGTTATGACTACCTACTTTCTCTACGCCCGCAAATCTACCGATGTCGAGGACAAGCAAGTCCGATCTATTGACGACCAAATCTTGGTATTGCGTTCACTTGCTAAGCAAGAAGGGCTAAATATTATTGAAGAGTTTAGAGAATCAAAGTCGGCAAAGATGCCCGGCCGTATAATTTTTAACGAAATGATCCGGCGCATACAGCTTGGCGAAGCACAGGGAGTTATCTGTTGGAAGATTGACCGTCTAGCCCGTAATCCAGTAGACGGCGGACAAATTAGCTGGCTTTTACAACAAGGCGTGATTCAGCATATACAAACACACGACCGCAGTTTTCTGCCTACCGATAATGTTCTTATGATGTCCGTTGAGTTGGGAATGGCCAACCAATATATACGAGATTTAAGCGCAAACACCAAACGCGGACTATGGGAGAAGGCAAGGCGGGGAGATTTTCCCGGCCCTGCCCCTGTCGGGTATCTGAATAATCCACGCACTAAGACGGTTATGATAGACAGGCGTAGAGCACCTATAATCAAATCTGCTTTTGAACTCTACGCCGAAGGCAAATCACGCCTCACAGACATCGCATATTTTATTTACGACAAAGGAATTAAAACTCAACGACGCAAGGGCGGAGAGGGTGGCAGAAAAATATCAGACGACCATGTTAAACGGATACTCACCGACCCATTTTACTACGGGCATTTCAGCTATGGCGGTGATATATGGAAAGGCAATCATACGCCGATTGTTTCTAAATCTCTTTTTGATAAAGTGCAGGAAGTCTTAGAAATTCGCGGACGAGGGCAGAAGGCTAAAAAAGACCCGCAAGCCCTTTGCGGCTTGCTCCATTGTGGAAATTGCGGATGCTTTATTACTGCCGAAGTGCTGACAAAATATCAAAAGAACGGAAATATCCACCGCTATGTTTACTACCATTGCACGGGTAAACGCGGTAAATGTTCAGAGCCATACATACGAGAAGAAACATTGGCCGCGCAACTGTCCGATATTCTTTTACGCTACACACTTCCGCCGGAGTGGGCGCATGAGTTAGGACGCATGGCCGATAAAGACGAGAAGGAAGCCCAAAGCGTGGCGGCGTCGTCCGTCCAAGAACTGCGGGCAAAGGTGGCCGATATAGACGGCGGGGTTAGCCGTCTTACCGACCTCTATGTTGAACAGGACATAGATCGCGACGCTTACCTAACGAGGAAGCGTGCTCTTATGTCCGACCGAAAGACGGCGGAAGAACAGATAGCCCGTCTTGAACGGAACGCTACCGCTTGGCTCCAACCTATGCGAGAGTGGATAAACGACGCTTCATTACTTGAAGAAATACAAAAAAATGACGACCTCCCCTCCAAAAAAATCTCCCTCCAAAAAATCTTCGGCTCCAACCTCACACTAAAATCGCGCGAAGCGCGCGGTATCCCCAAAAACCAATGGCTTTCTTTGGCTCACGCCAAAGAAAATTTTGAAAATTCTAACCTCTCTACTCTCTTGGTGCGCGCTCGAGGGATCGAACCCCGGACCTACCCGGTGTAAACGGGTCGCTCTACCACTGAGCTAAGCGCGCAAGAAAATAAATATTTATTTGCGTAACAATATATTAGCAGAATTGACCAATCGTGGCAAAAAGGCTAAGCTATTTTTAGCGTTCTGTATTATTACGCGAAAGGAGGCGCCACAAAAATGGAAGAACGAGAAAGCGAAGAAATGGAAGAAAACAATGTGCCGAAAAGAAAAAGTTCGATTGGTGTTTATTTGCGCGAAATCGGACGGACGCCTCTGCTAAGCAGAGAAGAAGAGGTTGCCGCGTTTATTAAGCTGGAAGAAGCGAAAAACGATTTTGCTCTAGCCACTAAAATTCGGGACAGCATAATAAAGGCCAACCTGCGCTTAGTGGTTAATATCGCCAAACATTATCCGAGAACGCCTTCGATGAGTTTGCTGGATTTAATACAAGAAGGCAATTTTGCGCTAATGAGGGCTATTAGCAAGTTTGATTATAGGCGAGGCAACAAACTTAGCACGTACGCCGGACCGTGGATCAGGGCGTGGATTGCGCGAGCTTTAATTGACCAGGGATGCGTCATCAGGGTTCCTGTAGGCCAGGCTGAAAAGATTAAAGCAATTTATCGCGCCTTTGGTGTTTTAGCACAAAAAAATGGCCGTAAGCCGACAATGGAAGAGCTTGTCGAAAAGCTCCAATTGCCGATGGAAACGGTTGTTGATATGTTGGCTACGGTGAAAGAACCAATCAGCCTGAATGCCAAAGCTGGAAATGATGAAGTCTCCGAAGTAGGCGATTTCGTGGTAGATGAAACAGCGCCTGCGCCCGGATTTTTAGCGGAAGAAAGCCAGATGCGGGAGTTGGTGAATCGCGGGTTGGATGGGCTGAAGCCGCTACGCGACGCAGTTATTTTGAAGATGCGCTCCGGAATCGGATATGCCCATGACTATACTCTAGAAGAAATTGGGAAGCATTTTGGCATAACGCGCGAACGGGTCAGGCAGGTGGAAGAAAAAATGAAAAAAAAGCTGAGGCGCTTCTTACGTCGCGAAAAGCTTCGTCTAAAAGCGAAATTTACGAGCAACCCACAGAAAACTTGAACGCCGCGGCCTCTCGGCGTTTTTATATTTATTCTAGCGATAAATTCGGCGAATGAGAGGATTGAGCCTTGTGACTATTTCGTAATTCGTGGTGCCGGATAAATCTGCCAATTCATCCGCTGTGATTTCAGCTTTGCCTGGTTGGCCAATTAGCACCGCGGCGTCGTTCATGGCGGCGTTTGGTATTTTAGAGACATCAATAATAATCATATCCATTGAGACGCGACCCAATATTTTCGCTCTTTGCCCCCGCACCAGTACGTGGCCGACCGTGGAGAGCGCGCGGGGATAACCGTGCCAATAACCAATCGGACAAATCGCAATCCGGCCCTGTAGCGCCAATTTTTCGGTAAAATCGTAGCCGATTCTGCTTCCGGACGGCAAATTTTTGATTTCACTGATAACTGTTTTCCAGGACAGCGCCGGTTGCAGATTTAATTTCTCGGCGAAGCTCGCTGCTACTTCGCGCGAAGGCCAGAGACCATAGAGGCCGATGCCAATCCGCACCAGATCAAGGTGAGTTTCGGGGAATAAAATCGCACTGGAGGTTGCGGCAGCGTGCGTGAGCGGCGTAAAACCAGCGCGTTTTACCAGTTCAACTGCGCCATTAAACAGCGCCAACTGCTTCCGGGTGTCAGTCGGGAAGGCCGGATTTTTTGCGGAGGCGAAATGTGTGTAAATGCCCTCAAAATTTTCCGGCGCTATTTTATTTTGCTTTAAAATTTTCAACGCTTGAGGCATTTCTTCGGGCAAAAAACCTTGGCGATGCATGCCTGTGTCTACTTTCAGATGAAATTTCAGATTGTATTTTTTTAGCGCCTTGATGCCGACGAGAGTTGAGATTGTTAGACTGACTTTATGTTTTGCTGCTCCGGCGAATTTTTCCTGCAAAGTGTGACCAAGCGCCAGAATAGGAATTTTAATGCCAGTTTTTCTTAGCGCCTCGCCCTCTACGATAGAATCCACGCCAAGCCAATTGACGCCGAGGCCGACCATTAATTTTGAAAATTGAAATAAGTCATGGCCGTAGGCGTTGGATTTTACCACTGCCATCAGCGCGGTTTTACGCCGCAAGAGAGAGCGGAAAAGACGATAATTGCACGCCGCTTTTTTAGTATCAATTTCCAGCCAAGTCCGCAAGCCGCCAGTTTCTTTGTTTAAAAAATTTCTTTCCAAATTTTAATTTTAATCTAGCATAAAAAAATATTTTTTGCTAGCATGTATTTGTCATGCCGGAGTAGCTCAGTGGTAGAGCGCATGCCTGAAGAGCATGGCGTCGGCAGTTCGATTCTGCCCTCCGGCATAAAACCTCTTTGCGCCCATAGCTCAGTGGTAGAGCGTTTGCATGACACGCAAAAGGCCTGAGGTTCAATCCCTCATGGGCGCACCACAAAAAATTATGCCCGAACTTCCTGAAGTAGAAATTACAAAAAGAAAACTTGAACCGCTTATTAAAAGCAAACGGATTTTGAATTTGGGCGGAAAAAAGATTTTGAGGATAGAGCGCAAGGGTAAGGCGATTTTGATTTATCTCTCCGGCGGTAAAATTTTGGGATTCCACCAGCGGATGAGCGGGAAACTACTTATTGTACGACGCGGCTGGAAGGATAAGCACACTCGACGTATTTTTCATCTTTCTGGTGGCAAGGATTTGGCTTTTCATGATGTCAGGAGATTCGGAGTTATCTGGTACGGACCAGTGAAAAAAGTTTTGGACGACCCGTATTTTAAAACATTGGGACTGGACGCATTAAAAATATCTTTTGGTGAGTTCAAAAGAATCTTAGGCGAGCGGAGGGCCGGAAAACTAAAACCATTTTTTCTCAACCAAAAAAATCTGGCCGGGGTTGGCAACATTATTGCGGATGAAGTTCTTTGGCACGCAAAAATTCATCCGGAAAGAAATATAAACAATTTAAGCGATGCGGATATTAAAAAGTTATATGTCTCGCTCAAGTTTATTCTAAAAAGAAGTATTAAACTCGGCGGTTCCACTATGCGCGATTGGTTTCATCCCGATGGCGGACACGGCGGCTATTTTAAAAAACGCTATACTTATGGCCGCGAAGACGAAAAATGTTTCCGTTGCAAAACACAAATAATCAGAAAAAAAATAGCCGGCCACTCTTCTTGTTTTTGCCCAAAGTGTCAAAGAGAGCAATAGAGCTTGCGCGATTATTTAATTGGATGGTAAACTTAATTTAATACCAAACATGTCGTTTTCATTAATCACGCTTTGGATTGATATAGCGGGAGTGATAATAGGGTTGTTTTCAATTTGGATTATCATACAGATCAAGACGCAGACAGGGGGAGAATCCACCCGCGGGCTTAATTTATTTGTTTGGGGTATTGTTTTAATGATCTTGGCGTTTACGGACAGCGTAGTTTTTTTGCGTCTTTCTTTACTGCTTGCTTTTCCTGTGCCGCCTATAGACATTCATCATATTTTGATGACAATTGGGATGCTTTGTTTCGTTTTTGCGGCAAAAGATTTAGCGCAAAAACACTGACTGTTTTGTTCTATAAAAAAACGAGGCATTGCCTCGGGCGGGCCATCGGATAGTGGCAGTCCGCACCCTTGGGGTGGGTGCAGCCCCAGTTCGATTCTGGGTGGCCCGACCAATAACTCAAAAACCATCAGCGCGGATGGTTTTTGAGTTTGTTTAATCGTTTACGTCTGTGAGACTTTTCCGAATTTCTTCCCTCAACTCGGGAGTGTCTTGGTGGCCGTGGTCGGAGACTGCGTGCTTTACCGCAGTGTCCAACACTTCCTCTGCGGTGCCGGAGATGTAGAGAGAGCAATTTTTCTCGCTCGGCATCAATCGGCAATCCGCCGCTTTTCGATTTGCCATGTGATTAAATTTTAATTAACAATTAATGCGACCTTTATTTTATTGCTTTAGCTTTCAATTTCAAATGCTTTCCGGCTTTTAAGCATCTTGTGCAGATTTTTACTCTTCCGCCCGAAGACAAGCGAGCCCATTGGAGGTTGGGATATTTTCTGGATCTTTTTGTGGGGTTATAATGCCCGCGGAGCAGTCGGCGTGTTCCCATTATTACGGATCCTTTTTTGCAAATTGGGCATGCTTTCGCCATAAGTTTTTATGGTATCATTAATGCATCTATGAATCAAGTTCTGCAGTTTATTTTTCAAATCGCAATTTTGATACTTTCCGTAATCATCCACGAAGTTTCCCATGGCGCGGTGGCTTACGCCTTGGGGGATTCTACAGCCAAAGATGAAGGCCGGCTCACGCTAAATCCCATAAAGCATTTGGATCTTTTCGGATCTATTTTACTGCCGGTGTTTACTTATTTAATGGGAGGATTTATTTTCGGTTGGGCGAAACCGGTACCTTATAATCCATATAATTTAAAAAGACCGCGCTGGCTTGGGCGGATTTCGCCGGACGCTTTGGTGGGCGCGGCAGGACCTATGAGCAATATTTTGTTGGCGATTACGTTCGGTTTTTTTATTAGGTTTGGCGGCGCTTATACTATTTTCCCGTCGGCGTTTTTTCAAATCGCTTCTTTCATAATTTTTTTAAATTTGGTGCTCGCGATTTTTAATTTGGTGCCGATTCCTCCCTTGGACGGCTCAAAAGTTCTCTTCGCTTTTCTTCCGGGGCGAGCTTATGAAGTCGAGCATTTTATGGAAAGATACGGTATTATTTTGCTTTTGATATTTATTTTTCTTTTATCCGGCATCATAATTCCCATTGCTGATTTTCTTTTTCGCATCATCATTGGTCTGGGGGTTTGACCTCTTGTTATTTGTTTGTTAGCATAGCTCCTACAATGCCAACCATTAATCAATTGGTAAAAAGAGGCCGGAAAAAGATTCAATATAAAGCCAAGTCAGTTGCTCTGGCCAAAAGTTTTAACGCGCTTCAAAACCGGCCGAAATTTTATCCTTCGCCTTTCAAACGCGGGGTATGTCTCGCCGTAAAAACAATGACGCCAAAAAAACCCAACTCTGCTTTACGTAAGGTAGCTCGTGTGCGCCTCACTAACGGCATGGAAGTCACCGCTTATATTCCAGGCGAAAAACATTTTTTGCAGGAGCACTCGGTCGTCGTTATACGCGGAGGCCGCGTAAAAGACCTTCCAGGGGTGCAGTATCACATTGTCCGCGGGGTTTTGGATGCAACTGGCGTTGAGGGTAGAAAACAGCAAAGATCGAAGTATGGGGCTAAGCGGCCAAAACAATGAGGAGAAAGAAAAAAGAAAAACGAGAATTAGTTTTAGACGCGATTTATGATTCGTCTTTGATTTCCAAATTAACCAACCATTTGATGTTTTCCGGTAAAAAATCCACCGCTCAAAAAATAATTTGGGGAGCTTTGGAAGAAATAAAGAAAGTTAAAAAAACGGAAAGCCCCGTGGAGGTTTTGGAGAGTGCGATAAAAAACGTAACACCAATGGTGGAAATCCGTCCTAGGCGTATCGGCGGAGCGACTTATCAAGTGCCTCGGGAAGTCCAGCCAGACAGAGGCTTTTCTCTGGCTTCCAGATGGCTTATCAGCGCAGCGCGCGCCAAAAAAGGCAAACCAATGGCTAAAAAATTAGCTGAAGAGATTTTGCTCGCGACAAAAAACGAAGGCGCCGCAATTAAGAAAAAACTGGACACTCATCGCATGGCCGAAGCCAACAGGGCGTTCGCGCATTTTGCGTGGTAAGTTTTTTATGGCACGCGAATATCCATTGGAAAGAGTGCGCGATATCGGGATTATCGCTCACATAGACGCTGGAAAAACGACCGTAACCGAGCGGGTGCTTTTTTATACAGGAGTTTCGCATAAAATCGGCGAAGTGCACGAAGGTGAGGCGGTAATGGATTGGATGGAGCAGGAAAGAGAGCGCGGGATTACCATTACCGCTGCCGCCACAACTTGTTTTTGGACGCCGACTTATCTCGGCGCGTGGAATAACGCGGATGAAAACGCAGAAAAACGCGGAAAAGAAAACGAATATCGCATTAACATCATAGACACACCGGGGCACGTTGATTTCACCGTTGAGGTGGAGAGGTCTTTGCGCGTTTTAGACGGCGGCGTGGTTGTCTTTGACGGCGTGGCTGGAGTGGAGCCGCAGTCCGAGACCGTTTGGCGGCAGGCGGACAAATACAATGTACCCAGAATTTGTTTTATAAACAAACTGGACCGGCTAGGCGCATCTTTTGAGAAAAGCTTCAATTCCATTTTGGACCGCCTGACTCCAAACGCCGTTGCTGTCACAATTCCAGTTGGTCTGGAGGGAGATTTTTCAGGCGCGATTGATCTTATGCGGATGAAATGTATTACATTTGAAGGCGAACACGGAGAAAAAATCGTGGAAAGTGAAATTCCAGAAAATAAAACAGTTGAGGCAGAAAAGTGGAAACATAAATTAATTGAGCGAATCGCCGAACAGGACGACGCACTTACGGAAAAATACTTGAATGGCAAAGAGATTTCTTTAGACGAACTTAGAAAGAATCTTCGCGCTGCGACTTTATCATATAAACTTGTCCCGGTATTTTGCGGGTCGGCTTTGAAAAATAAAGCGGTGCAGTTGATGCTGGACGGCGTGGTGGATTATCTCCCGAGCCCACAAGACCTCCCGCCGGTCAAAGGAATCGATCCAGAAACCGGAGCTGAAATTTTTCGTGAGCCGAAAGACGAGACCCCTTTTACCGCTTTGGCTTTCAAACTTCAAACAGACCCTTACGTGGGTCAGCTTACTTATTTTAGAGTTTATGCCGGCACTTTGCCGGCTGGGTCGTATGTTTTAAATATGCGCACCGAAGATAAAGAAAGAGTGGGAAGAATTTTGCGCATGCACGCCAACCGCCGCGAGGAGGTTAAAGAAATGCAGGCCGGGGATATCGGCGCGATTGTCGGCTTGAAAAATACAAAAACTGGAGATACGCTTTGCGATCCCGGGAATCCAATTCAACTTGAATCTATAATTTTCCCGGAGCCGGTGGTTTCTTTGCGGATTGAACCTAAAACAAAAGCCGACCAGGAGCGTATGGGCTTGGCGTTGCACAGGCTTAGTGAAGAGGATCCGACTTTCAGAATCAAGGGAGACGAAGAAACAATGGAGACGATTATTTCCGGAATGGGCGAGCTCCATTTGGAAATTATCGTGGACAGGATGAAGCGCGAATTTAAAGTCGGAGCGAATGTCGGGCGGCCGCAGGTCGCTTACAAAGAAACTATTAAAAAAACGGCGGAAGCCGAAGGAAAATATATTAAACAATCTGGCGGACACGGGCAATACGGCCATGTCTGGCTCCGGGTTGAACCGCAGGAACGTGGTAAGGGATTTGAATTTCTTAATGAAATAAAAGGCGGAGTTATCCCGCAGGAGTTCATTCCGGCCGTGGAAAAAGGAATAAAAGAGGCGCTTGAAAAAGGCGTTATAGCTAGTTTTCCTTTAGTTGATATGAAAGTCGCCCTCTATGACGGCTCATACCACGACGTTGATTCGTCGGAAGCGGCTTTTAAAATCGCGGGTTCCATTGCTTTGCAGGAAGCCGCCAAGCGCGCCCAAGCTGTGCTTTTGGAGCCGATTATGAAAGTTGAGGTTGTGACACCAGAGCAATTTTTGGGAGACGTAACCGGAGATCTTTCTTCCAAGCGCGGAAAAATTGAGCAGATGTCGGAGCGCGGCAACGCGCGCGTGGTGGATGCGAAAGTCCCGCTTTCAGAAATGTTCGGGTATGTGACAAAACTTCGGAGCATGACGGAGGGGAGGGCGAGTTATTCTATGGAGTTTTCGCATTATGAGGAGGTTCCGCAAACCATAGCTGAGCTTATTAAGGAGGGTAAAAAATAGCCCTCACACACTACTACAAACAGCCAAAAAACCTTTGTAAAATAGAGACATTTGCTATGCTTTCTAATCAATAGCTTCTTTTTTAATATTTTAATGGTATTATAAGTTTATGAAAAACCCAAAAGGATTTACATTAGCGCAAATTGCAGTCACGCTGTTTTTGGTTACTGTTATTTCCTTGGCATATTTTGTTTTCGAGAATAAAAACATGAGAGAGCTTGCGGGTGGTAGTAAAAACAAGGAGACAAAACAAAATTTATCTTCGAAATTTTGTCCTACAAAAAACACTGAAGACGAAAAACCTGACCCTAGACTAAAAATAATCGCCGAAAAATATGAGCAAACGCTCAATATGTACCCGGGGACACTTAACGATCCGCAAAATATGTTGATAATAGATAAAGAAGTTTATATGGTTGGCTATAATTCGCAACCGAAGAATTATGGAGCGATACCTAATAGACCGGAATATTTTATTGCAAGAACTAATCTCGACGAAGCGCTTAATCCGAAAACCATGGCTTACATTGCCGTTGAGGTTGCAAATCAAGAAGGAACGCTTTCCTTTTTGAAAAATGATGACTCTACTATTTTTTATGTAACAAATCCGTACGCCGCTGATGATGCCGGTGGCCATTTGCATGCTTTTGATTTAAAAACTCATAAGGATAAATTTACTTTTGAAATTAAAAGTTACTTTGACATATCCCCTGAGTTTATTGATAACAAAATTTATGTCTATGATCGTTTTTTTGGTATTTACACCCTTGATAAAAATAATGGCAAGATTTTGTGGTCTTACAAAATGCCTTCTACCGGACCGTTGGGTTATTTGAGGGCGCGCCCCATTTTAAACAACGACCTGGCATATTTTGGCACCGCCCAAGGTTTTATAATTGCTTTAGACAAAACCACAGGAGCAGAGAAGAAAAAATTCGAAACCAACTACAAAGGTTTTGGTGGGGTTTCGTCTTTAAACGCAGCAGGTGAAACATTGTGTTTTTATGGTGGAATGGACGGCGTTGGTCCGGCTGTTTTGAATACAAATACTGGAGAAATACAGTATCCACAAATTTTTGCGGATCAAACAAAAGCAGTTTCTCAATACGCGAATATGGAAATAAAAAATTTACAAAAATACGAAAATAAAAAATATGGTTTTGAACTCAAATATCCACCCGAAGTTAAAATCGAAAAGCAAAACGGTGATTTTATAAGCTTTCTAACCAATCAGACATTCGATGTTGACAAGGGCATTTTAGCTAAGGCGGGTATTTTTATCTCAGCAGAAACAATTGATTATAATGACGTGATTAAAAAACTATTTCGTGGTGTAACCTCCAAAAAAGCCGACGAGCAAATCGGAAAATATATTTGGACCAAGATATTATCTGGTGGGATGGTTGAATCTATCGACTATTTTTTATATAAAAACGGCATTCTAATCAATTTCGGAATGCCTGCGGCTGGAGAAAAAGTTGAACTTATTATGAAACAAATGATTTCTACTTTTAAGTTTTCAAACGACTAACATGGAACAAGAATCGCAAGAAATAATTTTGTCCGACAAACTGCTCGCCGAGGATTTGGATTCCGAGCCAGAGTTAGATGAGCTTCCGGTGTAGGTTTTTACCCACTTTACCACGTTAGAAACAAGGTTTCTAACGGGGTTGACAGCGTTTTAGCTTTCATATAACATACCCTTATGCGCAAAATGCGTATTTTTATTAGTTTATTTCATTAAATACTATGGCGGAAAAATTTGAGAGGACAAAGCCCCACTTGAATGTGGGCACAATCGGCCACGTTGACCACGGCAAGACCACTTTGACGGCGGCTATTTTACACGTGCTTAATTTGGCGGGGAAAAAGGCAAGGGTTGAGAAAATTGAGGATATTGATAATGCTCCCGAAGAAAGAAAGCGTGGTATTACCATAGCCTTGCACCATTCTGAATACGAAACCGACAAACGCCACTACGCGCACATCGACGCTCCGGGGCACGCCGACTATATTAAAAACATGATAACTGGTGCGGCGCAGATGGACGGGGCTGTTTTAGTGGTATCGGCCGCGGATGGCCCGATGCCCCAAACCAGAGAGCATATTCTTTTAGCGCGCCAGGTGGGAGTGCCGGCGATTATAGTTTTTCTAAATAAAGTTGACACGGTGGACGATAAAGAACTGGTTGATTTGGTGGAAACGGAAATCAGGGAACTACTTACTAAATATGAGTATCCTGGCGACAAAACTCCGATTATCCGCGGTTCGGCTTTGAAAGCCCTAGAATCTAAATCCGCCGATGACGAATGGGCCAAACCGATTTTGGAATTGGCAAAACAGTTGGACGAATATATTCCAGAACCTGTCCGCGACATTGACCTGCCGTTTCTTATGCCGGCTGAAGACGTTTTTTCAATTGAAGGCCGCGGCACCGTGGTTACCGGAAGAATTGAGCGTGGAAAAGTTAAATTAAACGACGAAGTTGAAATCGTGGGACTCCGAGACACTCAAAAAACCGTGGTTACCGGCATTGAAATGTTCAACAAGCAATTAGACGAAGGCATGGCCGGAGACAACGCCGGGATTCTGCTAAGAGGCGTTAAAAAGGAAGACGTGGAGCGCGGACAAGTAATCGCCAAGCCCGGATCTATTACTCCGCACACCGACTTTGAAGCCGAAGTTTATATTCTCACCAAAGAGGAAGGCGGACGGCACACGCCATTTTTCACGGGTTATAAACCGCAATTTTACATCAGGACAACTGACGTAACCGGAGACGTAACTTTGCCCGCGGGGACGGAGATGGTCATGCCTGGAGACACGGTTAAATTCACTGTAAAGTTGATCGCGCCGGTTGCCATGGAAGAAAAATTACGCTTCGCGATCCGCGAAGGAGGCAAGACCGTCGGCGCGGGAGTTGTAACCAAGATTCTCAAATAAAACTAAAGATTAAGCGATGCCGAAGAGCCCATTAAAAACCAAAGAGAAAGAAAAAGAAAAAGAAGCGGAGGAAAAGCAAAGGTTAAGAATTCGCGTGCGGGCTTACGACCACAAAATTTTGGATTCGTCCGTAAAACAAATTGTGGACACGGCTTTAAGGTACGGCTCGGAAATACATGGGCCGGTGCCTTTGCCGACGGAAATTAAAAAATACACCGTGAACCGTTCTTCTTTCGTGCACAAAAACGCGCGAGAGCAGTTTGAGATGCGCGTGCACCGGAGATTGATTGACATTTTAAACCCCACGGCGAAAGTCGTGGAAGCAATGACTAACCTCAATCTTCCCGCTGGCGTGGATATTGAGATAAAAATGTAACATGAAATTTATTCTCGCGAAAAAAATAGAAATGTCGCAGGTTTTTGGCGACGATGGGAAGGTCCGGCCGGTTACTTGGCTGGAAGCCGGGCCGATTTTTGTGACCCAGAAAAAATCAGCGGAAAAAGACGGATACGTTTCCGTGCAAGTCGGCTTTGGCGCGAAAAAAGAAAAAAACGTCAATAAGCCACAGAAAAAATTGGGGAATTTTGCTATGTTTAAGGAGTTTAAACCTTTAACTTCCGGCACTTCGCTTCCGGAAGTGGGGGATAAAATTGATGTTTTGGTTTTTAAAGAAGGCGACGCTGTTAATGTTTCCGGAACTTCCAAGGGTAAGGGTTTTCAGGGCGTTGTGAAGAGGCACGGCTTCGCCGGAGGCTCGCGCACTCACGGGCAGAAGCATTCGGAAAGGGAGCCTGGCTCCATCGGCGCCACTTGGCCGCAGAGGGTTTTAAAAGGCAGGCGCATGCCTGGGCGGATGGGAGGCGAGCGTGTCACGGTACGGAATCTTAAAGTAATAAAAATCATTCCCGAAAAAAATCTTTTGGCCGTTTCTGGCGCCATCCCCGGAAACCGCGGCAGTTTGGTGGAAATTAGGGGGTAGCCGATGTGGGCTTGACAAGAAAACCGGTATTTGTTAGGCTTAATTCAGAGAAAATTCAGTAAAGAAAAAAGAAAGGAGAGTACACAAATGGAAAAGTATTTTTTTGGGTTTCTTGTGCTTGCGCTTTTATACCTGGTTTTTTCTTCATCTTCTACGGGCGATGAAGTTGGAAAAGATCACTACGGGCACTATGTCTGCTGGGGGCCTCGCTACCATCGTGTCTGTTATCGGAAATCAGACATTATCGTAGAGGAGATTGTGCATCTTAATGCATGGTTTCCTCTTCCCTTTCACTTTCGAAAAAGTTATAAAGTGAAGGAGAATGACGAGGTTATTAAATTCAGGGATTTTGGGAGCGATTTGTACACCACTTTGAAATGCTTACCAGGTGCAGCGGAAGCCGCGCTGGAAGAAGGGCGATTGAGGTTAGGTGTATACCAAAGTCGCGCTAAGACTTAAGGAACAGAAGAGGGCTACTGGGTTGCAAGAGCAACCCTTTTTATTTTATGAGAATGATTGTTTTAGGCGCCATCCCCGGAAACCGCGGGAGTTTGGTGGAAGTGAGAGGAAAACCCCCCTTGCGGGGGGTTTTTGGTTATGCTAATATCTAAATCACTTGTGAGAAGCGAACAAAAATATGATTTAGGAGGATAAAAAGGATTAGAATCCAAGGTTTTTAGCCGAGGAGGTTCTACCTCCTCGTTTTGGTTAAAGTTTGAAAATAGAAAATGAAAGTCAATACATATAATATAAAAGGAGAAAAAGCGGGGACTGCGGAATTGCCGGAGGGGATTTTTGGAGTGGTTTGGAAACCAGCTTTGGTAAAACAAGTCTTTGACGGAGAAATGGCAAATAAGCGCCGCCCTTGGGCGCACACTAAAACCAGAGGCGAAGTTCGCGGCGGCGGCAGGAAACCCTGGCGGCAAAAAGGGACTGGCCGGGCGCGGCACGGCTCAACCCGTTCTCCTTTGTGGATTGGAGGAGGGGTTGCCCATGGGCCGAGAAACGAAAGGGACTACAGCGTAAAAATAAATAAAAAAATGAGGCGGGGCGCGCTATTTTCTTTGCTTTCCAGAAAATTAAAAGAAAAAGAAATTATTTTGATTGATAATTTTGAAATGGTCAAACCCAAAACTAGAGAAGCGTTTAATATTTTTAAAAATTTAAGAACCGCAGGAGATATTTATAATTTGGGCCAAAAAGGTGGTAGAGCGCTTTTAGCTTTGGCAAAGGGCGACGTTAAAAAAGCGGTTCATAATCTGCCCTTCGTGAATTATATAGAACCGAGAAATTTGAACGTTTCGGTGCTTCTGCAAAATAAATATTTAATTTTGGATAAATCCAGTATTAAAGAATTAGAAAAAATTCACCCCGTTAGAAAATAATATATTATGGCTAAATTTGTAAAATATAGTTTGTTAAAATTTAAAAACCCGATTTTGTCGGTCGGGCTTAGTTTAATTTTCTAACGGGGCAAGTGCCGTTTAATTTATCGCAAATTTTCGGAGGATGGAGAAGGAAGGAAAGTAGAGGACGAAAGTCTTCGCAGCAGCCTCAGGTTGTTGGCCCATTGACTCGTCCTTCGGACGAGTTGCGAGGACGCAAACCCCCCGCCAGCCACCAACAACCTAAGGCTGCTGCTCCGTCCCAAACCAAAAATAAATCCGAGCTTGCGTGGAGATTAATCGTCGCGCCGCATATTTCCGAGAAATCAACCATGCTTGGCGACGGAAAATATGTTTTTAAAGTCGCTGGTTCCGCGAATAAATTTTCTTTAAAACATGCCATAGAAGCAAGGTACGGTGTCGCAGTTGAGTCCATAAACATACTCGCGGCAAGAAACAAAAAGCGAAAGCGCGGCGTGATTTTGGGCGTAAAGCCGGGATTTAAAAAAGCAATAGTGGTATTAAAAGCAGGGCAACACATAACCGAATTTTAATTTATGAAAACTTTCTCTCCAACATCTCCATCCAGAAGACAGATGACCGGAATCAACTACCGGGAGTTTTTGACGCGCCGGCGCCCGGCGCCTGAAAAATCTTTGGTGTTTGGGAAACAAAGGGCCCGAGGCCGGAACAATTTGGGCCGCATCACTACGCGCCACAAGGGAGGGGGCGCCAAAAGACTGTTGCGAATCGTTGATTTTCAATTTGATAAAAAAGATATCCCCGGGCGCGTGGAGTCTGTTGAATACGACCCCAACCGCACGGCTTTTATCGGGCTAGTTGTTTACAAAGACGGCGAAAAGCGCTACATGGTTTTGCCGAAAGACGTCCGTCCCGGGCGGGAAATTTTGGTGTCCAAAAAAGCTCCTATCTTGGCCGGCAACCGCTTGCCATTGGGCGCTCTGCCGCCGGGTACTCTCATTTATAATATTGCTTTGGCTCCCGAAGGCAAGGCGGTTTTGGCGCGTTCCGCAGGAAGTTTCGCGGAAGTAGTAGCTCATGACGGCGGATACGCAACAATAAAACTTCCTTCGAGAGAAGTTAGAAAAATAAAAGACAACGCTTGGGCTTCGGTAGGACAAGTTTCAAATGAAGAAAATAATCTGGTGATAATCGGTAAAGCCGGCCGGTCGCGCCTTTTGGGCATTAGGCCCACCGTGAGAGGCTCGGCCATGAATCCGGTAGACCATCCTTACGGGGGCGGCGAGGGGCGTACCATGCGTGGAACGAGGCGACCCAAAAATAAATGGGGCAAAGGGACCAGAGGCGTCAAAACCAGAAACCGTAACAAATATTCTTCCAAATTTATAATTAGCCGGAGGACTAAAAATTAATTTAAAATTATGTCGCGAAGCTTAAAAAAAGGCCCATACACCGATCCGAGACTGCTTGAAAAATTAAGCAGGTTTAAATCCGGGGGGCGGGATATAATCAAAACCTGGTCTAGAAGATCGCAAATTGCTCCAGAGATGATTGGCTATACTTTCGGAGTGCATAACGGCAAGGATTTTATTTCGGTTGCGGTTACCGAAGAAATGGTTGGGCATCGCTTGGGAGAATTTTCCCCAACGCGCAAATTTGTGAAGCATGGTGGAAAAATGCAGAAAGAATTGGAGATGCAGGCCAAGGAAGCCGAGAAAGCCAAAGCGATTTCCGCGACCGCTTCTGCTTCCGCCACTGGAACGACTGCCATCCCGGCTAAAAAATAAAAATTATGAAAGAAATAAAAGCACATTTGAGATATTTGAGAATGGCACCAAGAAAAATAAGATTGGCGGCGGATTTAATCCGCGGAAAATCAGCCGAGGAAGCCGAAACGGCTTTGGGATTTCTCGCTCGCCGATCCGCCGAGCCTTTAAAAAAGCTCTTGCATTCGGCCATCGCCAATGCCAAGCATAATTTTAATGTTGAAAAAGAAAAATTATTTGTACAAAGCATTAACGTTGACAAGGGGCCAACATTAAAACGCTTTATGCCCCGTGCCCGCGGTATGGCTTCGCCCATCAGGAAGCACGCCAGCCACATTACCATTATACTTTCAGAAAAATAACATGACGCATACATCGCATCCATACGCAATGAGATTGGGAATCATCAGGCCGTGGAAATCGCGCTGGTTTTCCGTTAAGAATTACCAGAAATTTCTGAAAGAGGATGTTTTATTAAGAAAGCATCTTGAAAAAAAATTGCGCGGCATGCTGGTAGATATGGTTGAAATTGAAAGAGCTCCCTCAACGCTCAATGTAATCATAAAAACAGCCCGGCCCGGGCTTTTAATCGGTCGTGGAGGCGAGGGCGTAGAAAAATTAAAAAAAGAAGTTGAGGTATTTTTAAAAAAAATAAGAAAGGCGTCTGCAAAAATAGGCCTTAAGCTCACAGTTGAAGAAATAAAATCTCCAGAACAGCATGCCGGAGTAATGGTTGAAACAGTAGCGCAGGATTTGGAAAAACGCTTGCCTTTCAGAAGAGTACTCAAACATACCATGAGCAAAATAATGTCATCTAAGGGCGTTAGAGGCGCTAAAATCACGCTTTCGGGGAGATTAGACGGAGCAGAGATGGCGCGGTATGAATGGCTGAAAGAAGGGCGAGTTCCTTTGCAAACACTACGCGCTGATATTGATTTTGCCAGAGGCAGGGCGCATTTACCGTATGGAGATTTGGGAATAAAGGTCTGGATTTATAAGGGAGAAATTTTTAACAAAGAAAAAGATGTTGTTGCCCAAAAGAGTAAAATTTAGGAAATGGCAGAGGCTGGCAACCAAAAGAAACCTCAAAGAAACCAGAGGCGTGTCTTTGGCTTTCGGGTCTTTCGGCCTCAAAGCCGAGGAAGCGCTTTGGGTAAAATCAAAACAATTGGAAGCCGCCAGAAAGGCCATGACCAATTATATTCAGAGAGGCGGAAAAATATGGATTCGTATTTTTCCCGACAAGCCCGTTACCCAAAAACCGCCGGAAGTAACCATGGGCGCTGGGAAAGGCGACGTGGCCGGATACGTTTTTCCGGTGCTTCCCGGAAGAATAATTTTTGAGATGGACGGCGTGACTAAAGAAGTCGCCAAAGAAGCTTTAAAGCGAGCTGCGGCTAAATTGCCGATTAGAACTAAATTTGTTTCAAGATAATTTTATGGCAAAGATTAAAATAAAAGATTTAAAAAATAAAGGCGGGGCAGAACTAACGGGACTTCTTTTGGAGGAGCGGGAAAAATTGCTTGCGCTCAAAATGCGCGCCAGAGAGTCCAAGACAAAAAACGTGAAAGAATCCAAAGAGATCAGAAAAAATATTGCTCGCATGCTAACACTAATATGGCACAAGAATTAAAAGGGAAAATAGTCTCAAATAAAATGGCCAAAACCGTGGTTGTGGAGGTTTCTCGCCTAAAAAAACACCGCCTTTACGGCAAGTTTATGAAAATTTCCAAAAAATACAAGGCGCACGCCGACGAGCAAATCCCGGAAGGAACCACGGTTATTATTAAATCCACCAGGCCGGTTTCCAAGAATAAAAAATGGAAAGTAATTAAAATTTTATGATACAACACCGCACCATGCTCAACGTGGCCGATAACTCCGGAGCAAAACTGGTCCAGTGTATTAAGGTTTTGGGTGGAACCCGCCGCAGGTACGCTGGCATCGGGGACATCGTTGTCGTTTCGGTAAAAATCGCCGAGCCTAGAAAACCGGTCAAAAGAAAAGAAGTGCATAAAGCTTTGATTGTCAGGCAGAAAAACGCCTTAAGGCGCCCGGATGGGTCTTACATCAGATTTGACGACAACGCTGTAGTAATTTTGGACGGCCAGGAGCCAAAAGGCGGAAGAATTTTCGGGCCTATTCCCAGAGAAATAAAAGAAAAAGGTTTTAATAAAATAGTTTCGCTAGCGGAAGAAATTGTATGAAAATAAAAAAAGGAGATATGGTGCAAATAATTTCCGGAAAAGACTGCGGCAAGCAGGGCAAGGTTCTTAGAGTCTTTCCTAAATCTGAAAAGATTTTGGTGGAGGGTGTGGCGCTTCGCAAAAAACATCAGCGCCCGCGAAAGCAGGGCCAAAAGGGCGAGGTGGTGACGTTGCCGACTCCGTTTCATACTTCCAACGCCATGCTGTTCTGCAAAAATTGCGGAAAAGGTTCGCGCGCGGGATATAAATTTTCCGGAGACGTTAAAACCAGAATTTGCAAAAGATGTAAAAACGAGATTTAAATTTTATGTTATCCATTAAAGAAAAATATAAGGAAGCGGTGCCGAAAATAATGAAAGAATTCGGGTTTAAATCGCCGATGGCTGTTCCGCGTATTTTGAAAGTCGTTGTAAATGTCGGTACTGGCAAAATGCGCGATAAAAAAGAAGTGGTGGAAACCGTGGAAAAACATCTGGCGCTGATCACCGGCCAAAAAGCCTCTCCGCGTCCCGCCCGAGTAGCCATCGCTTCCTATAAAACCAGGGAAGGCATGGTTATCGGATACAAGGTTACTTTGCGCGGCGAGAGGATGTATGATTTTCTGGACCGCTTGATTAATTTCGCCATTCCCAGAACCAGGGATTTCCGCGGAATTCCTTTGAAATCGCTGGATCAGGGAGGCAATTTGACAATTGGCGTAAAAGAGCATATTATTTTTCCTGAAATGATCGGCGAAGACGTAAGAAATATTTTCGGGCTGGAAGCTACAGTTGTAACCAGCGCAGAAAAAAGAGAAGAAGCTCTAGAACTTTTTAAATTACTGGGCATGCCTTTTGAGAAAAAATAATATGGCCAAGACTTCAACATACGTAAGGTCGCTAAAACCGCCAAAATTCAAAAGTAGGGTGGTGCGCAGATGCTTCCGCTGTTGGCGTAAGCGTGGTTATATGCGCGATTTTGACCTTTGCAGAATTTGTTTTCGGGAGTTGGCAAATGACGGCCTGATACCGGGCATTAAAAAGTCTTCATGGTAATAATATACAAAATATGACAGACCCAATCGCAGACATGTTAGTAAGAATAAAAAATGCCCAAGCGGCCAAAAAAGAAACCGTTTCTTTTGAGTACTCCAATATTAAACTTGAAATCGCCGCAGTTTTGGAGCGCGCTGGCTATGTGGAAAGTGTTGAACGGAAAGGTAGAAAAGGCGGCAAACAGATAGAAGTCAAACTTTTATACGATGAATCCGGTAGCCCAAAAATTTCCGGCGGCAAGAGAGTATCCAAGCCTTCGCAGAGAATTTACCAGAGATGCCGCGAAATTTATGCTTTAAAAAATGGATTCGGAATAACGATTTACTCCACGCCCAAAGGAATTATGACGGACCGCGAGGCCAGAAAAAATAAATTAGGAGGGGAGGTTTTAATGGAATTATGGTAAAAAATTTATGAGCCGACTTGCGAAAAAACCAATAATTTTGCCAGCTGGGGTATCTGCGAAAAAAGAAGCTGACCTCTGGATTTTTAAAGGGCCAAAAGGGGAACTTAAAAAATCTTTTTCCACTTACATTATTATTGAAGAGCGTAACGGCGCTTTTCTGATTTCTCTAAAAAAAGATTCCATCAAAGACACTTACGCCATGCTGGGCACGACCGCCGCGCTTTTTAAAAATTGCATTAAAGGCGTCCAAAGTGGATTTGAAAAAAAACTGGAGATTGAAGGTGTGGGCTATCGCGCGCAAATTGACGGCAATGACCTGGTTTTATCTATAGGATTTTCGCATCCGATAAAAATCCCGGCGCCGGAAGGTATAACTTTCAAAGTTGAGAAAAATGTTATTACCATAAACGGCGTAGATAAAGAGCAAACTGGTCGGGTAGCCGCTCAAATCAGGGCGGAGAAAAAACCCGAACCTTACAAAGGCAAAGGCATACATTATCTGGGCGAGGTTATTAGGAGAAAAGCCGGAAAAAAAGCAGTTTCAACAGCGTAATAATTTATTATGGCTCAAAAAAGAAAAATCAGGCATAAGCGCGTAAGAGCAAAAATTTCCGGGACTCTCCAAAAGCCGCGCCTTTCGGTTTACCGCTCCAATAAGCATTTGTTTTTGCAACTGATTGACGACGAAAAAAATAAAACTTTGCTCTCTGTTTCTGACAGGGAATTTAAGTCAAAAAAGAAAAATTTAAAGAAAACAGACGCGGCTTATGAAGCAGGCAAACTTTTGGCAAAAAAAGCAAAAGAAAAAAATATTAAAAAAGCCGTTTTTGACAGGGGCGGCTATCAATACCACGGCAGGGCGCGAAAAGTTGCCGAAGGCGCGAGGGCAGGAGGATTAGAATTTTAAAAAAATATTATGGCTAGACCTCAAAAACCAAAAAGCGAATACGAGCAAAAATTGATTGATCTCCGGCGCGTGGCGCGGGTGATGGCGGGCGGACGCCGCTTTACTTTCCGGGCGGCGATGGTCATCGGCGACCAAAGAGGGCGCGTTGGTTTTGGCTTGGGCAAGGCCGCCGATACCTCGCAGGCAATTGAAAAAGCGGTGCGCCGGGCGAGGCAGAATTTGATTTCGGTGCCGCTGACCAAAGACCAATCCATCCCGCACGAGATTTATGCGAAATTCGGGAGCGCCAGGGTGATTTTAAAACCCGCCAAGGCGGGCAAGGGCTTGGTGGCAGGCGGTTCGGCCCGCACGGTGCTGGCCATGGCTGGAGTTAAAAATGTCAGCGCCAAAATTTTATCGCACACAAAAAACAAGCTCACCAATGCCCTGGCAACCCTGGAAGCGCTGAAACTATTAAAAAGCCCTAAATAAATAAATTTTCAAATGATTTTTTGTGATTTTAAGATTTGCAATTTGCCAGCTATAGCACGTATATTGCAAATTGGATTTTTCGGTTTTTGGGTGTGGTAAATTCTATGAAAAAGAAAAAGGCGCCGTCTTGAAAATCAGCGCCCGTTGAAATGGAGAATCTTGTCACGGAGTGTGGTATTAGGCCGTGGATGACCCAACGCCTTCCGCTTTCTTGGCATTCTTTGCAGCTTCCTCTTCGGCCTCCTCTTTCTGCCGAAGAACGGCTGCTCGCACACCGAAAAGCAGTTCATTGTCTTCGAGGCCTAATTCTTCGCGCTTGCTGTCCCAGACAGCCACAATGGTGTCGTGATTCTTCGGGATCTTGGTCTCGGCAATAAGCGGCGCCAGAAACGCTAACTGTTCGGCGTTTTCGACCCGCTCAGTGGCATCCACGATCGTCTCGTGAAAAGGCCGTTTCTTTTGCTGTTCTGCCATAAACATTCCTCCTTTCAAGGAATTTTGTTGGGCACGCCAATAATTTAAACTTGATTTACATCTGATTTAAAGCTAGCATACCTGTTTATTTGTGTCAAGTGCTTGCATACCGGAGGTTTTTAAGCTAGCATAGTTGGCATTATGCAAGTTCATAATTTGTTAAAATCAAATAATAAAAAAGCCAAAAGAATCGGGCGGGGTGGCAAGCGCGGGTCGTTTTCGGGCAGAGGAATTAAAGGGCAGAAATCGCGCTCCGGACGCAAGATTCGCCCGCAAATCCGTGATATTATAAAGAAGATGCACAAACGCCGGGGCTACGGCAGAAATCGGGCTCAATCGGTGAATGCCAGCAAAGCCAAACCGGCGGTGGTGAATTGGGGGGCACTGGATAAGGCGTTTAAGGACGGCGAAAAAGTGACTGCGAAACTTTTAATTGAACGTGGCTTGATAAAGTTGCGGGGAAACAAATTTTCAAAAGTGAAAATTTTGGGTGACGGCCTGCCTCACAGCAAGGCGGGCAATCTTTCAAAAAAATTGGTTTTTGATAAAAATATTTTAATGTCCAAATCAGTCAAAGAAAAAATCGGCTAACATGTGGGAAAAATTCAAGCTTATTTTAAAAGACATTGATCTCCGCCGGAAATTTTTATATCTTCTGGGTTTTTTGGCGGTTTTCCGCTTGATTTCATCCATTCCCATTCCAGGGATTGACGCTTTAAAGCTCCGCCAATTTTTTGAGGCCAACCAATTTTTCGGGCTTTTGAACCTTTTTTCTGGAGGCGCCTTGGGAAATCTTTCAATTATGATGCTGGGAGTTGGCCCTTATATTACGGGTTCCATTATCATGCAACTTTTAACAATGATTTTTCCTGCTTTAAAAGAACTGGCGCAGGAGGGAGGCGAAACCGGCAGGCAGAAATTTAACCAATATTCGCGCCTTTTAACCGTGCCTTTGGCTTTGGTGCAGGGGTTCGGACTGCTCACCATATTGGAACGACAGGAGATTGTGCAGTTTTTGACTTTTTACGAAAAATTCGCCAATGTGATAATTGTCGCGGCTGGCTCTATATTGCTGATGTGGATAGGCGAGCTGATTTCCGAATACGCTTTAGGAAATGGCGTTTCTTTACTTATTTTCGCCGGTATTGTGGCCAGTTTTCCTTCAGACCTCCGGCAGACTTTTTTGGCATATGATGCGTCGCAGTTGCCGACGCTCATTGCTTTTACGGCGATCGCGGTTATAACCGTGGCGGCCGTCGTTTATATATCGGAAGGTGACCGGCCAGTTCCGGTTTACTATGCTAAAAGAATCCGCGGTATGCGCATGTACGGTGGCACAACTACTTATCTTCCCTTGAAAGTAAACCAAGCTGGAGTTATCCCGATAATTTTCGCGCTTTCTATTTTGCTTCTGCCGCAGATGATTGCCAGCTTTTTCGCCAGTTCTGCAAACGCTCTTTTAAAAATTGTTTCGTCTTTTATAATTAATTTTTTCGCGGGCCCATGGACTTACGCCGCGGCGTATTTTCTTTTGGTTTTTCTTTTCACTTATTTTTACACCGCTGTCACGTTTGACCCCCAGTCGGTTTCCAAAAATCTACAGCAAAGCGGAGCTTTTTTGCCAGGCATTCGCCCGGGAAATTCCACAGCTGAATTTTTAAGCAAAATCGTGACGCGCATAACTTTTGTTGGGGCTTTATTTTTGGGCGCGGTGGCAGTGTTACCGCTTATTTTGCGCGCCATGACCGGCATTTCCACTCTGACCATCGGCGGCACAGCACTCCTCATTGTGGTTTCCGTAGTTTTGGAAACGGCCAAGCAGGTGGAGGGACAGCTTTCGCTCCGCGCGTATGAATGATAAACGCTACAACATTGTTTTTATTGGGCGCTCCGGATGCGGTAAAGGCACGCAAGCGGAACTTTTTAAAAAAGTATTGGAAGAAAAAAACGGCCCAGGAAGCGTGCTTTATGTTTATACCGGCGCGCGCTTGAGAGAGCTTGCCAGTCACTCGGAATTTTTTACTGCAAGGCTATTAAATAAAAAAAGCTTAGAGTCCGGCGAGTTAACCCCGAATTCTTTGGCTATTTGGGCTTACGCGACGGAATTTATTCATGGGGTTACCGACAGCAACCACATTATTATAGACGGCTCTCCGCGTCAGGCGCTGGAAGCGGAAGCGTTGGATGAAATGTTTTATTTTTACGACAGAGAAAATATTTTTCATGTTTGTCTGAATGTAAGCGAGGCATGGGCAGGCGCGCGCATGAAAGAAAGGGGGCGGTCCGACGATGGCTCCGAGAGCATTAAGCGCCGTTTCGCATATTATGAAAGAGAAGTTGTTCCGACTATTGAATTTTATAAAAAAGACACAAAACATAAGCTTGTGGAAATCAACGGCGAGCAATCAATAGAAAAAGTTCACAAGGATATTATAAAAGCAGTTGGCTTATGATTATCGAAAACCAAAAAGAGCTTGAGATTTTACGCGAAGGCGGCAAGAAACTTGCCGCTGTTTTAAACGAGGCTGCTAGTAACGCGAAGGAAGGCGTCACGACCCGAGAGCTTAATAACTTGGCCGAAAATTTAATTTTAAAATCCGGAGGCACTCCATCATTTAAAGGATATAAAGTGCGTGGCGTGCCAATACCGTATCCGGGCTCACTCTGCGTTTCTATAAATGACGAAGTGGTGCATGGGCTGCCTAGCGATAGGGCTTTAAAAAACGGAGATATAGTAGGGTTGGACATAGGAATGCTTTGGCCTGCCTCGTCGGCAGGCGGGGAAGGGTTATATACGGATACCGCGCTTACGGTTTTGGTCGGCGGCGGGACAAATAAATTAATCAACGCGACAAAAAAATCTTTGGAGATCGGCATCGCTCAAGTACGCGCGGGAGCGCGAGTTGGCGATATCGGGCATGCCATTCAAAGTTTTTTGGAGCGCGAGGAGTTTGGTGTAGTGCGCGAGTTGGTGGGGCATGGCGTTGGGAGAGCCGTACACGAAGATCCGGAAATACCGAATTTTGGCAAAAAAGGAATTGGTGCAGAACTTGTTGAAGGAATGATAATTGCCTTGGAACCAATGGCCACTGAAGGCAGTCCAAAAGTAAAAATCGCAAAAGACGGCTGGACATGGGTTACTAAAGACAGCTCTCGCTCCGCCCATTTTGAACATACGGTTGTGGTAACTAAAAACGGGGCGGAGATTCTAACCCAAACTTAGTTTGGGATATTTTTTATGCTAGAATAAAAGAATGCCTAAGCCCGATATTTATCTTTCGGTTATTGTCCCGGCATATAACGAGGCGGAGAAGTTGCCGAAAACATTGCGCCGTTTTCAAGAATATTTTTTAGCGCAGGCGTATAGTTATGAAATTTTGGTTGTAAATGACGGCTCGCGCGACCGCACGCCCGAGATTATTAATGAGATGACAGGCGAGATTAAGAATTTGCGCTTCATTGACCGTAAAAAAAATATGGGCAAGGGCTATACTGTCAGGGAGGGGATGCTTACGGCTTACGGCCGAGTCCGCCTTTTTGCCGATGCGGACAACGCCACGGATATTTCCCATTTTGATAAAATGCGCCCGCTTTTTGACAAAGGTTTTGACGCAGTAATTTGCTCTCGTAACGCAAAAGACGCTCCCGGCGCACGGCAAGCCGTGGCGCAGGCATGGTGGAAGCGCGTGCTTGGCAACTTAGGCAATTTATATATTCAATGGATAGCGGTTCCGGGAATTTGGGACACTCAATGCGGTTTTAAGGCGTTTCGCGATTTCGCCGCTGAAAAAATTTTTTCCGCGGCGAAAATAAACAGATGGGCTTTTGATGTGGAAACTCTGGCGCTAGCCAAGCGATTCGAATACAAAATCGGAATCATTCCGGCCAATTGGGTCAACGATCCGCGCTCTGCTGTAAAATTTACGGCTTACTTCCGCACCCTTTGGGAGGTTTTTAAAATCAGGAGATCGTTAAATAAATTAAAGATTTAATTTATGAAGTCTACCATAGAATTTCGCAAAGACATTGTTTCTGGAGACTGGGTTTTGATTTCAACGGACACTCAAAAAAAACCTGTATTTTTTAAAAAGGTGGAGAGCAAACCACTTCCAAAATCAAAATGCCCTTTTGATGATATTAAAAAGTCAAGACAAGAAAAAATTTTGCTGTGGATACCCAGGCCGGGTGGGAAGAATCTGAAAGACTGGTGGATTCAGATTTTTCCGAATAAATATCCGGTTGTGGCGAGTTCTCGAATTTGTCCTCCGTTGGAGAAGTGTGGCATACACTCAAAAAAAACCGGCGTCGGGTTTCAGGAAGTAATTGTGACGCGTTCGCACGAAAAACATTTCGGGCTGATGACCAAAAGCGAAATCGAGCTGATTATTGAAGCATATCAGTCAAGATTTCAAGCGCTTTCCGCAGAACTCTGCGTGGATTATATTTTGATAATTCATAATCACGGATCACGCGCGGGAGCCACAGTGCCGCATCCGCATTCGCAGATTTTCGCCATTCCCATAATTCCACCGGACGTTAGAAGAAGTTTGGATGGCTCTAGAAAGTATTTTCAAGAAAATAAAAAATGCGTTCATTGCGCTATTTTAAAAAGTGAATTAAAAGAAAAGAACCGTATAATTTATCAAAATAAGCATTTTGTTGTTTTAGCGCCTTACGCTTCGCGAGTGTCCTATGAGATCAGGATTTTTCCCAAATTTCATGAGCCGCGCTTTGAAGCGATTGACCAAACACAAAGAAATGATTTAGCTGACACCTTAAAAATAATACTCTCTGAAATTTTTAAAACATTACAAAATCCTGATTACAATATGTTCATCCACACCGCGCCTCCCAAGGAACGCAATGTCGAACATTATCATTGGCATTTGGAAATTTTGCCGCGCCTTGCCACTTGGGGCGGGTTGGAATTGGGGGCTGGGATTGATGTTGTCAAAATTTCTCCCGAAGAAACCGCTAAATTGTTGAGGAAATGAAAAAAATAATTATTGCAAATTGGAAGATGAACCCCCAAACAGCACGACAAGCTTTGCAACTTGCGGACGAAGTTAGGCGAGGAGCTAAGAGTTTAAAAAATGTTGAAGCAGTTCTCGCCCCTCCATTTTTATATATTCCTATTATTTCAAAAATTTTATCTGGCAAATCAAATTTAAGACTTGCGGCGCAGGATATATTCTGGGAAAAGGGAGGGGCTTACACTGGAGAAATTTCCGCCGATCAACTTAAGGCCTCCGGCGTAAAATTGGTGATTGTTGGCCATTCTGAAAGACGCGCTTTGGGCGAGACAAATGAAATTGTAAATAAAAAATTGAAGGCAGTTTTGGGAGCTAGCATGCGGGCTGTGCTTTGCGTGGGCGAGGCGGAAAGGCAAAAAGAAGTAGCGTTTCCAAAAATTATCCGTGACGAACTTCATGAAGGGCTCACGCGCATTAAAAAATCATTATTCCGGAATTTGGTTGTTGCTTATGAACCGATTTGGGCGATCAGCACAGCGGGGCGGGGGCGAGCTGATAATCCCCAAAACATTTACGAAATTACGACAATTATCCGCCGAGAACTTTACCGCATGGTTGGGAAAAGAACCGCTTCCAAAATCTCGGTGCTTTACGGTGGTTCGGTGGACGACAAAAACGCCCGTGCTTTTGTAAAAGATGGAGCGGTGGACGGGCTATTGGTTGGTGGTGCAAGCCTGGATGCCAAAAAATTCATCGGGCTTTTAAAAGAGGTTGAAAAAATACAATGAGAGTCCGCGGCAAAAATATTCTTTTAAGAGTTGATTTTAACTGGCCCTATGAATATAGAGTGGCAAAAACTATCCCCGCAGTACGCGCTCTTTTAAAAAATGGTGCGGCAAGTGTTATTTTAATCACCCACTGCGAAAAAGACGATAAAATCATACATCTGGACAGCCTTCATAAATATCTCAGAAAATTTTTCAAAGATATTGTATTTGTTAAGGGGCCGATCAAAAAAATGCCGGAGGCTTTTTTTGATTGGTATAAAAATCGTGTCGTGCTTTTGGATAATCTAAGATTTAGTCCGGGAGAACAAGACAATACTTTGGTGTTCGCGAAAATTTTGGCTTCTTGGGGCGACTATTATGTCAATGACGCATTTGCCGCTTCACATAGAGAACACGCTTCTATTGTCTTGTTGCCAAAACTTTTGCCGCATGAAGTCGGGCCCCTTTTTAAAAAAGAAGTGGAAAATCTCTCCAAGTTTTTCAAACCAAGGCACCCCTTTTTGGTTGTGATTGCCGGGAACAAATTTGCGACCAAAGAACCGTTGATTTCTAAATTCATCAAAACCGCCGACGCGGTTTTCGTAGGAGGGGCGATTGGAAACGCTTTTTTGAAAAAGCGGGGGGTTGATATTGGCAGATCGAGAGTTGAAAATACAAAAATCCCAAAAAATATTTTATGGCATAGAAAAATTCTGCTTCCGGAGGACTGGGTTACAAAAAACGGCGTAATTTACGACGCTGGGCCGAATACGGTTAAAGAACTTGTAAATTTAGCGAAAAATTCAAAACTAATTTTGTGGAACGGCACATTGGGCCTTTGCGAAAAAGGATTTACTTACGGCACACAGGCGCTGGCGCTTGGTCTTGGCAGATCAAAGGCATATAAGGTGGTAGGCGGAGGCGATACGGTTGCGGTAATTCGTAAAATGAAGCTGGAAAAGAATTTTGATTTCATCTCAACCGGCGGCGGTGCTATGCTGGAGTTTTTGGCCAACGGAACTCTCCCGGGGATTGCCGCCCTTGGCGAGCCTCGCCTTCGGCGGGAGGCTTTAAAGAAAAAATAGGCCGCGCTATACTAATTTAATATGTGGTTTAAAGATGTGGAACATTTTAAGAAAGAGAATGGTTACGAAGTGGGCGGAGCGTGGTATCCTCGGGTCACCAGAATTTTAGAAGTGAAAGCCAAGCCGGGGCTTCAAGTTTTTTTTAAAGAGATGGGGAGTTTTGACGCCGCGGAAGACGTAAAAAATAAATCGGCGGAGGAAGGGACGCTTGTGCATGAGACTGTGCAGAAAATTGCTGTTGGTGAGCGGATTGAAATTCCCAAAAAGATAGAACCAGCAGTAACCGCTTTCCAAAAATTTCAAGACGAAAAACAGATTTTTTTTTATCCGGAATTCATTGAGCGACAGATTTGGTCTTCCCTTCACCGCTACGCGGGGACTGTTGACGCGCTTGCCACCGTTGGTGGAAAATTTGGGGTGTTGGATATTAAGACATCAACCGGATTTTATCCGGAATACAATTTGCAGACGGCGGCTTATGTTTTGGCGCTCCAGGAAAACGATTTAAAACGCGCTTTGGGTTTGCCGCGGGAGATCGAAACCCGCTGGATTTTGCGTGTGGACCAGCAGAGAAAATGCCTCCGGTGCAGAGCGATGCTCCGTGAAAAAGGCGGGAGAAACAAAGTGCGCGCCGCCCGGGCCAACGGAACAAATGGCAATGGGCATTGCGGCGATTCGCATGATGACCACTACTGGGGTCCCGCGGAAGGGATAGTCGAGATGCGCGAGTTTCCGTATTATTTCAAGGACATCAGAGCCTTTTTGGCAGCCAAAACTCTCTGGGAGTGGGAAAACGATTACTGGCTGAAACAGGTTGGGTATTTGAGATGAATAAAAATAAACAAATTATGGTTTTATATCATGATGGTTGTATTGACGGCTTCGGTGCGGCCTGGGCCGCCTGGAAAAAATTTGGCGCACGCGCAGAATATTTTGGCGTTGAACGCGGCCAATCTTTGCCAAATCTTAAAGATAAAGAGGTCTATATGTTGGATTTTTGTTATCCATTAGAGGTTACTAAACAATTACTCAAAATCGTAAAATTACTTACTATCATTGACCACCATATTAGCGTTGAAAAATCTATAAAACTTGCGCATAAATATGTTTACGATCTTAAGCATTCGGGGGCTGTGCTGGCTTGGAAATATTTTCACTCGCGCAAAAAAGTTCCTTTATTACTTAAATACGTGGAAGACGTGGATATTTGGAGATTAAAACTGCCTTATACCATGGAGTTGGGGGTTTCCTTAAGAACCTATTCGCAGTCATTTGGGGTTTGGCATAAGTTGGCCAAAGAGTGGGAAAAAAGTAAAACTCGCAAAAAATACATAAAAGAGGGGATAAATATGGTGCGCTATGAAAATGATTTGGTCAAACATCTTTTAAAGGCCGCGGAAAGAGTGGTTTTTTGCCGGAAAAAGACTCTCGCGATAAACGCACCTGTGTATCTTGCCTCCCAGATCGGTGACGCAATGCGTAAAAAGGGATTTCCGCTCGGGATTATATGGCAAAAAAAGGGGGATAAAATAGTGGTTAGCTTACGTTCCACAAATAAAGTTGATTCAGCAGAAGTTGCCTCGCATTTCGGCGGTGGCGGGCATAAAAAAGCTGCTGCATTTAGATTGCCGATTAATCAGAAATTTCCGTGGAAAAAAGTAAAAAAATAGTATATATAATTCACGGGTGGTGGGGTTATCCTAAAGAAGGGTGGTTTCCTTGGCTTAAACAAGAGCTCGAGAAGCGCGGGTTTAAAGTATATGTGCCGAAAATGCCTGACGCCGGCAAGCCAAAAATAAATGCTTGGGTTTCTAAATTGCGTAAGTTGGCGAAGCGGCCGGATAAAAATACCTATTTTGTTGGGCATAGTATTGGTTTGCCAGCAATACTTCGTTATTTGGAGAAACTACCAGCCAATAAAAAAGTCGGCGGGGTAATTTCCGTTGCCGGCTGGTTTAAATTGATCAATTTAGAGCCCGAAGAGAAACCGATTGTAAAACCTTGGCTGGAAATGCAATTAGATTTTAAAAAAATAAAAACTGCTGGCAATAAATTTGTCGCGATATTTTCTAGCAACGATTTATATGTGCCGCTTAAGGCAAATGCCGATATTTTTAAAAGAAAATTAGGGGCAAAAATTTTTATAGAGCGAAATAAGAGGCATTTTAGCGGCAGCGACGGAGTTAAAGAGTTACCCATTGTTTTATCAGAATTATTAAAGATATCTAAATAAACATGTCTAAAGCCATGCCCGCCGGCAGGCAGGAAAAACTTATTGTCTACACCGATGGAGGCTCGCGCGGAAATCCGGGGCCGGCTGCGCTTGGAGTGGTGATTACGGATGAGAAGGGGCGGACGATAAAAGAATATGGAGAAAAGCTGGGTGTTAAAACCAATAATGAGGCCGAGTATGGAGCAGTGATTTTCGCGCTGAAAAAGATAAAAGCGCTTTTTGGCAAAGAAAAAACAAAAAAGATGGAAATAAATTTTAAAATGGATTCGGAGTTCGTGACAAAGCAACTAAATGGAGAATATAAAATTGAGGAAGAGCGTATGTTTCCATTGTTTATCACGGTGTGGAATTTAAAAATGGATTTTGCTAAGGTTACTTTCAGCCATGTTCGGAGAGAGAAAAATCGTGACGCGGACAGATTAGTGAACGCCGCGCTGGACTCCGATCAAGGCCGACTGTGGCAATAAAATATACACCATATTTTTTGGTCGCGTTTTTGGCGGGGGTCGGCCTCCGCTCATTTTTTAATGTGCCGTGGACAATTAATTTATTGTTAGTGGGAATTGGTTTAGGTTTATTACTTGTTTTTTATTTTTTAAAATTTGACGGCAGATTTTTAATTTTTAGTCTCGCATTTTTAATTTTTCTGATTGGCGTCGCCCGATTTTCAATTTTTGAAAATAAAATCGCGGCCGATCAGCTTCACAATTATTATGGACAAACCTTAGCTCTGCAGGGCAAGGTATTGTCAAGCGCTCTCAAACAAAACAGCTCCCAAATCGTTTTGGAAACCGATTTGGGTCGGCTTTTGATAGTAAAAAGAATTTATCCGGAATATAAATACGGTGATGTTTTAGAAATCTTCGGAACAGTAGCCGAACCAGAACCTTACGCTGGGTTTGATACAGCGAAATTTTTGGCCAAACAACAAATCTTTTCCCAAATGATTTTTCCAGAAATTAAAAAAATTGGCTACTCTCCAAATAAATTTTTAAACTCGCTCTTTTTTATAAAAAATAAATTTGAAGAAAGCTTAAAAAGTATTATGCCGGAGCCAGAAGCTTCACTGGCTTCAGGCATGCTATTAGGTATTGAGGGTGTAATACCGCAGAACATTTTGGATAATTTCAGAAAGGCGGGAGTAATACATATTTTGGTGCTTTCTGGGTACAATATTACGGTTGTGGGCGCGTTTATCATGGCTTTTTTAGGATTTATGCTGCCAGTTTTTTTGGCGTGGACAGGGTCGCTTTTTGGAATTTTAGTTTTCACTATAATGACCGGGGCCGAGCCAGCGGCGGTGCGGGCCGCGATTATGGCTGTAATCGGCCTTTTGGCTATGCGCACTGGCCGGAGCTACGTCGCAGTACTCGGCCTTTTGTGGGCGGCTTTTTTTATGGCTTTTTGGAATCCGATGTATATCCGGTTTGACCGCGGTTTTCAACTTTCTTTTTTGGCGACTTTGGGCTTGATACTTTTTTCTTCTTGGTTTATGAAAAAACTTTGGTTTCTCCCGAAATTTTTGGGTATTCGTGAATCGGCTGCTTCCACGCTCTCCGCCCAAATTTTTGTAACCCCCCTTCTTCTTTCCTGGGGCAATTTAGTGTCCTATCTAAGTCCTTTAGCTAATATCGTAATTGTCGGTTTTGTGCCGACAATTATGTTTTTCAGTTTCGCGGCCGGTATTTTGGGATTTTTCTCGAATTTTTTGGGCGCAACCTTGGCTTTAGTCCCATATTTTTTGATAAAATTTCAAATTTTAGCAGCCCAGTTTTTCGCGAGCTTTGATTGGGCCGTGATTTATTTTAATTTTTGAGTATGAAAATCTTTTTACAACTTCACAAAAATAAAATTCTATTTGGGGGGCTGCTATTTTTGGCGGCGCTAGTAGTCTTAGGTGGATTGTATGTGTGGAATCTGGAGCAGGAGCCCGAGCTTCGGGTTTATTTTTTTGATGTGGGGCAAGGAGAAGCAATCTTCATTAATACCAAAAACGGCGAGCAGATTTTAATTGACGGCGGGCCCTCCAACAAAATCCTGCCGCTTTTGGGCAGGGTTATGCCGTTCTACGATCATTCGATAGACGCCGTTATTTTGACTCATCCGCATGCCGATCATGTCTCTGGGCTGATTGAGGTTTTAAAAAGGTACAATGTTGGAGAGGTAATAGAGAGCGGGGTGGATTATAATACCGCAGAAGCGAAGGAATTCGAAGATTTGATTTCCAAAAAACGAATAAAAAAGATAATTATAAATAAGCCAGCCAAACTCTCATTTTTTAAAAACGCCACTTTAACCTTTTTGTCACCGGATAAATATTTTGAGGGGCAGATTTTAAACAATGTCCACGATTCAGTTTTGGTCAGTGAGCTGGATTTTGAGGGCAAGAAAATTTTATTTATGGCTGATGCTGAAAAAAATCTGGAGCGCTATTTACTGCAAAAAGGAGTTTTAGAGGACGTCGATGTTTTAAAAGTGGGCCACCATGGTTCCAAAACTTCCAGCACCGCGGATTTTCTAAAAACCGTAAAGCCGGAATACGCAGTGATTTCGGTTGGCGCCAAAAACCGCTACGGGCACCCGCATCAACAAACTCTGTCAGGTCTTGAAACCATTGGCGTCCAAATTTTACGCACTGACATCAATGGCACGATTATTTTAAATATCAATGGAGGCCAGCTGACTTTGCAAAAAGAAAAGTAATCTGTTATATTTTTGAAATATGGCAAAACCCCAAGACGAGAGGACGTTGGTTCTGGTAAAACCAGACGGCGTAATTCGCGGTTTGATCGGCGAAACAATTTTGCGTTTTGAAAAACGCGGACTTAAAATCATCGCGTTAAAGATGGTTTGGCCCACTTCGGAGCATATTGATCAACATTATCCATCGCATAATGAATGGTTTTCAAATGTTGGGTCAAGGACTAGCGAATTTTTCAAAAACAAAAATATAGATGTAAAAGAACACTTCGGTACGGAAAATGCCGTTGAAATAGGGAAACAAGTAAAGGACTGGCTTTTGGACTATATGACTGTGGGCCCGGTTGTGGCTATGGTTATTGAAGGTATGCACGCGATAACGACCGTGAGAAAATTGGTTGGGCATACCTATCCAATAGAAGCGTTGCCGGGCACTATTCGCGGAGATTTTTCAGTGGATACGCCTTCGGCCGCGAATGTTGAAAAAAGGGTAGTAAAAAATATTGTGCACGCGTCCGGCAACGAAGACGAAGCCATGCACGAGATTGAACACTGGTTCTCTCCTGAAGAAATTCATCATTATAAGCGTGCGGATGAACATATAATGTTTTAGCATGAAAAGATTTTTTGAATCATGGGTGTTTATTTTATTTTTTTTGATTTTTATTGTGGTCACTTTGGGTTTGGCGATTTATTTTAGGCTTTATTATCTTTTTTGGTGGCTGGATATTCTACACCACTTTCTGGGCGGGCTTTGGTTGGTTTTATTTTTTAATTTTTCAATAAAACATTTTAAGATAATGTTGACTGGCGACTGGCGAGCGGCCGCGTTTTTTTTGACATTGATCGGGCTGGTCGCGCTGGTTGGCGTCGGATGGGAATTTTTTGAATTTATTTGGGATAGATTTATTTGGCATGCCGGATTTACTTATTTGCCAGGCATATACGAAGACACCCTTTCCGATTTGTTTTTTGATTTACTTGGCGGAGCTACCGGATTCGTTTTAGTTTTATGATCAAACTTTCTTTTTACGGCGCTGCGCAGGAGGTTACCGGAAGCTGTTTTTTGTTGGAGAACCTGCCTGCCGGCAAGGCAGGCGGCAAAAATAAAATTTTAATAGATTGCGGACTTTTTCAATGCCCAAAGTTTTGCGATATCCGGAGCCAGAAACCATTTGATTTTGATCCCAAAAGCATAGAGGCGCTTTTTGTGACCCACGCGCACGTTGACCATACCGGGAGGATTCCGAAGCTGGTAAAAGAAGGTTTCTGCGGGGAAATTTATTCAACGCATCCCACAAAAGATTTGGCGGAGATTATGTTAAAAGACAGCGTCGGCGTTATGATCAAAGAAGCCGAGCGTGATGGCGGTGTGGTTCCTTACACCGAAGAAGATGTTGACCGCGTTATGTCTTTTTGGGAAGGCAAAAATTACCGCGAACGCCTGCAGATTGGTGATTTCGCCGTGACTTTTTACGATGCAGGGCATGTTTTGGGCTCGGCCATGATTTTGGTGGCTTGTCCCGATCGAAGCGGAGGGAAAAATATTTTATTTAGCGGGGACTTGGGCAATCCAGCCAACCCGTTGCTTAATGGTTTTGAGAAAGTCGTGGGGGCGGAGATTTTGGTGCTGGAATCAACCTACGGCGACCGCGAACACGAAGGTATTGAGGAAAAAAAATTAAAATTGGAGAGAGTGATAGAGCAGAGCATCGTACAGGGCGGAGTGCTCATGATTCCTGCGTTTTCCTTGGAAAAAACACAAGAACTTCTTTGGGAAATATCAGATATGCTGCGGAAAAAACAGGTTCCAAACATCCCGATTTTTTTGGATAGCCCGCTGGCCATCCGCGCGACGGAAGTTTACCAAAAATATTATTCTTACCTCAACAAGGCATATGTTGATAAAAGATCTTTTTCTTTTTTAAATTTCCCGCAGATTCACGTGGCTTTGACGACAGAAGAATCTAAAAAAATAAATAACGCGCCTTCGCCCAAGATTATTATCGCGGGAAGCGGGATGTCCACCGGAGGCAGGATTTTGCACCACGAACGGAGGTATTTACAAGACCCAAAAAGCACCATTTTGTTTATCGGCTATCAATCCCCGGCGTCTTTAGGGAGAAGAATTCAAGACGGCGCCGATGAAGTTACAATTTTTGGAGAAAAAATTCCGGTTCGCTGCAGCAAAGAAACCATCTACGGATATTCCGCGCATCCAGACTACGCGGCGCTTTTTGAATTCGTCCGCGAAAAATCCGACACTCTAAAAAAAATTTATACAACTCACGGCGAACCGAAATCTTCTCTAACTCTTGTCCAAAAAATCCGCGACAATCTGGGCATCGAGGCCTACGCCCCAAAATACGGCGAGAGTGTGGAAATATAAAGTGCAAATTAATTTGCTATAGCGGATTAATTTGATATTTGACAAAGTTTACGGATAGGAGTATAATAAAGACAGAAAGCTTAAAATAATGCTAAATAGAAGCGAAAGGGCTAACCTGGGGCCTTGGATCCAGGCAAGGCGTGTTTTTTAACAAAAAGAAAGGAGGCTGACCATGGCCAAATTAGACGTGGTCGGTTGCTTGCCGAGTAAGGTGCTTGGCTTGCAGAGAGATATGTTGGAAAAGTGGTCTGGGCCGGATGGAGACCTTTGGGTGGAGCGCATCGCACTCACGCTCCAAGGGAAGAATCCTCTTGAAGCGGTAGTGCGAGGGCCAAAATGGGCCGATGAAATCCGTGCGCAAGTCCGCAGAAAGCTCAAGAAGTTTTTTAGGCGGCGCGTGCAAGTTGATCCTATCCCTGGCCTTTGGACGTCGGCGTTTCTGGAAAACGCCGCCAAGTACAATATGCGCCCAGTTTTCTTTCCAGAACTCGTTCTGGCAGAAGATTTGAAGCTCAAAGATTATGTAATGCCGGAAAGCTGGCTTTACAAGCAAATCCAAGAGGGAAAGGTGAGCGTTGACGCCATAACTTTGAAGCGCCGTTGGTGCCTGGCGGATTTTTCTATTGGTGCGAATTATACCGACGGGAGCCAGATTTTTCCGGATGACCCTTGGGCGCCAATTATTGAGCGGCTGCGCCGCGACCTGAAGGTTGTCGGTAAATACGACAACACGCCTTGGGGTTCGCGTTTTGTGATAACGCCGCAGGAATGGAACGATGTCGTTTTAGCTCACATGGCCTCGGCTTTGCAAGTTACGCGAGCTCAAATTCGTTTGGAGCGTGCCGGAGAATTCAACTTCATTGGCAATGTCTATGATTCAAACCGCGGCCGGTTCAATATGTGGGAGTGGTTTGAAGATGTTTTTGGGGGCTCCGGCCGGCTTTGCGGCGGTAGTCGTAGGAGCGGCGGTTTGGCCCGCGTCAGTTACAGTTCGGCGTCGAGTCGCTACGACAGCTTCGCTGCTCGTCCTCTGGTGAGTTTCACTTAAGGATTTGGTTTTTGGTCCTTTGGGTTTGGAGGGTGCTGAAATTTAGCACTCTCCTCTTTTTTATTTTTAATTTTTAAGATAAGCTAAACTTGAGCGAAGCTAATGTAGAATAAATCAAGGTTTATTCTCGCATTCGCTCCTGCTTGCAAAAGCAGAACTGAAACTCCTTGTTTTAGGCTAGAGCGGGTACCTGCAAATGCGAGATTGCCGCGTAAAAAACTATCCGCTAGACGCGGATTTCAGGAGAGATAATTTTTAAAAAGATTAAATCTTCGGTGAGTGCGGACAGCTTGAAACAACTTTGAGGACTCCAACCGGCTTTACGGCAGTAATCGTAAGAACGGCGGTTTGGCCAACGTCAATTACAATTCGGCGTCGAATCGCAACGACAACATCGCTGCTCGTCCTCTGGTAGTTTCTGTAAGAGCGCCCCCGCGACGCTCTTTAGTTTGATTTTAACCATCCGCCAACCATTTTGCCTATTTCTATCACCATTTCTTCTAGGGTGGTATACTTCTTTATATTTAAACTTTTTGTTTCAAAGGCGAGGCGAAAAAGATATTTAAGAAGATCAATTTTGCGGCTTACTTTTCTGATTATTTCTGATTTTGTATTTTTTGGTGAATAGATGGTCTGAAGTATTAATTCCATAGCTTCCAAAATAACATTTTCTATTTTTTGGCCAAGCGTATATTTTTCTTGCTTTGGGAAAAACCTTAGACATTCATGGAAAGTTTTATAAAGCTCATAAGTCTTTTTAAAAATCGGTATATCAAAGTCACTCATAATGGAAATTTGTGAAAATATTTTTAATAAAATAACCTTGTTGGAGAATTTGTTCTCTGTATGGGATAAATTTAAAAAAAATATTTTCACAAAT
>Ga0208375_1000717_pt1 | contig 44057 bp, 43 predicted proteins | sample RifOxyD1_FD_184038 | JGI IMG/M metagenome (GOLD analysis project Ga0208375, IMG submission 184038) | Soil microbial communities from Rifle, Colorado - Rifle Oxygen_injection D1 (SPAdes) | ecosystem: Environmental > Terrestrial > Deep subsurface > Rock core/Sediment | place: Rifle, Colorado... | reverse complement strand
GGAATTATAAAAAAGTTCCAAACCGCTTTTGCCTATTTCATCACCTAAACTAATTTTTTTATCTTTAATAATATCGGACGAAGAGACCTCGCCTGTGTAACCGATAAGATGGGCAAAAACTGGACCAAAAGTGTAATCGCGGCGATAATCATCAATTATTTGGAGTGAGTTTATTTTTAAGCTTTTTGCTTCAAGAGCTTCCGATAAAGAGAGATCTTTTTTTATGACAAGCTCGGCGGTTTTTTCCAAGTTAATATTAGAAAGTTTTTCTTTTAAAGATACGGAGTCTATTTTAAAAATTTCACTTATCTTTTTAAGGATGGTCTCTTGGCTAACTTCATCTTTAAAAAAATCCACTAAATTAAGGACGGCGGAAAAAGTGGGTTTGTTTTCAAGAAGAGGAATGCTAAAACGATCTGTGATAAGACCGCGAGGAGCAGGAATTTGAACGGAGCGGCTCATATTAGCTTCCGCCCTTTCAGAAAAAAAAGTTCCTTCAAAAAAGTTAAGATAAAGTAGACGACAAAAAACAATTAAGGAGAAAATAAGAGCAAGAAAAAAAACGAAAGAGAAAGCTCTATTTGAGACTGGGCTTTCCAAAGAATTGCGACTTTTAGCTTCCGCATCTATAACAAATTCGTCAAAAGAATCTTCTTTTATCCGTCGTCGCAGAAGATTGCGAGAGTAAGCTAGCGGGTGAATGTGTTTTTCCTTCTGCTCCGGTAAATTTTGTTCCACTGAAGTTTCTGGTGATATCGTAGGTGTAAGTTTGCGGAGCTTTATTTTTTTATTACTAAAAAACATAAAAGGAATCTAAAAGAAATGAAAACGACTAGAAAAAAAAGAAATAAAAAAAGCCAGAATGGCGGCAAAGAGAGAATTTAAAAATATTTCTTTTATAGCTATAAGAGGAAAATGAAACAAAAAAAGAGGGGAAAGAAAAAGATAAAAGAGAGCACTACCAGTGGCCACTAAAATAATAAAATTAATTGTTTTTGATAAAGAAAGAAAACGGCTAGCAAAATATGCCAAAATAGTTACTACCGCCAAGACGCAAAGCTCCGGCGATAATTCCGGTCGCCAGCTTAAGATAAAAAAAGAAGAGAAAAGATAAAAAAGAAGCTCTATAAAATTAGGCGAAAAAAAAGCGGCCAGAAGAAGAATAATAAGAGAGATATTAGGGCCAAGTCCTTTTATTAATAAAAAACCGGAAGATTGGATAAAGCCGGCTAAAAAAATAGCCAAAAGAAAAGAAAAAAAGTGGAGAATATTAATATTAAGTATTTTAATCATTTTTAGCCTAAAAACGAAGATAAAAAACTTAAAGGAATAAACCCCAGTTAAATAATTTCATAAATTTAATGGCCTACCTGCCGGTAGGCAGGGGTAAACTTAAAATATTTACTTTTCTGATTTCATTAAGATTATAAGAAAAGGCTACGGGGGCACTCCAAAAAGGGCTACTTTCTTCTCCTTCTACACGGCTAACTTTTCCAATAATTAGTCCCGGAGGAAAAAGTTTGGGGTCAGCAGTTAAAATAAGATCACCAGCTTCTATTTGCAGTTTTTTACTAATAAGTTCAACTTTTGGTTCAAGTCCTCCTTTATATAACCCTCTTGCTAATTCTTTACCAATATAAACAGGGAATTCCCAGCCGGGTTCAAAGAGAGTGCGAAAAGAGGAATATTCAGGAAAAACTTCGAAAATTTGCCCAAGAAGAACTCCTTGAAAAACGATGGGAGATTTTTCTTCCACGCTGTCTTGCGAGCCTTTATTAATAGTAAGCCTGCTTTTATCGCTAAAAGGATAACTTGCGTAAACGTAAGCTTCTAACTCACTTTTTAAAGACGGGGAAATTTCCCCGGATTTAGGAATAAGTTTTTCTAAACGTAAAATTTCTCCTTTTAAAAAAAGATTTTCTTGTTTAATGGAAAAAATTTCAGACGGTTCTTTATTCTCTAAAAATCCCGTTTTTATTTTAAAAAAAAAATTCCCGCCAAAAACCATACTAAGAATTACAAGAACGGCAAAAGCGATAATTAATGATTTGATTATTTTTTGTTTCATAAAATTATTTCTTTGGGACGCAAAGGATTATCTAAAATATATTTAAGCTTGCTATAATTTTCAATAATAGAACCAATGCCACGTACAACACAGGTTAACGGTTCTTCTACAATTTTTGTAGAGACGGCAGTTTCTTTTTCTATAAGCTGGTCTAAGCCCCTTAAGAGAGCTCCTCCACCAGAAAGATAAATGCCGTGTTTTAACATATCACCGACTAACTCCGGAGGAGCAGTTTCTATTATTTCTCTAACAGAGTCAACAATACTTTTAACAGATTTAGAAAGAGCGGCGCGCACGTGGCTACCGCGGATTATTATTTCTCTTGGCAGGCCGGAGGAAACATCGCGACCGCGAGCGGACATTTCTATTTTTTCTCCTCCTGGGACAACAGAACCGATGTTTATTTTTATTTCTTCTGCTGTGGTTTCTCCAATTATAAGTTTAAATTCATCTTTTACAAATTTAACAATATCCGAAGTGAGTTCATCTCCAGCAATTTTTAAGCTTTTAGAAACAACAACTCCGCCCATAGAAATAATGGCTATTTCCGTGGTACCACCACCGATATCCACAATCATATTGCTAGTAGCTTCTTCTATGGGAAGGTTAGCGCCCAAAGCAGCGGCAACTGGTTCTTCTACAAGATAAGCTTTATTGCCGCCAGCGGCAATAACAACATCTTCGGCTGATTTTCTTTCCACTTCGGTAAGATTACTTGGAATGCCAATGATAACTTTTTGAAAATTGAGAAAACTGGAAGAAGGAGAAATTTTTCTAAGCATATGCCTTAAAATTTCTTGAGCCACTTCAAAGTCGGAGATAACACCTTTAACAAGAGGTCTAATAACACTAATATGCATCGGAGTGCGTCCGAGCATTTTTTTTGCCTCCTCCCCTACCGCCAGTATTTGATTTGTTTTATTGTTAATTGCAGAAATAGACGGTTCATTAATAACAATCCCCCGTCCTTTTACGTAAACAAGAATATTGGCCGTTCCAAGATCAACGCCGATATCTTTTCCAAAATAGCTTAAAGGATTAAACATTGAGATAGTTGTAAAATTATTTTTCTTTGAGGATTTCAAGTAAGTTATTAGTACTAACAAGTTTAACTTCCGGTTCGGTACGGCTTTTGATTTCCGCTTTTTCTCCCGTTCTTTCACTAATTACTACGCGAAAAGGAATTCCAAGAAGGTCGGCATCGGCAAACTTTTCTCCGGCGGAAATTCCGGGACGATCGTCATAAAGAGTTTCTATTTTAGACTTTTTCAGTTTTTCATACAATAAAGTAGCAGCTTTTTTATCACCTCCTTCAAGAAAAAGGAGATGAACTTTAAAAGGGGAAATATTTTCGGGCCAAATAATTCCTTTTTTGTCATTATTAATTTCAACGACGGTTCCTAAAAGCCTGCTAAGGCCAATGCCGTAACAACCCATAATTACATCTTTTTTTTCGCCGTTTTCATTAGAAACTTTAAGATTAAAAGGATGAGAGTATTTTGTGCCAAGTTTAAAAATGTTTCCTACTTCAACGGATTTTTCTTCTTTAAAATCGGAATTATCGCAAGCTGGGCAAGACGGCACTTCTTCTTTTATCTCGCGATTAATAGCTTGATCACATTTTTTGCAAATATAAATAATATCCTCGCCGGAGGAAGTAATAGTTTGAAACTCGTGAGAATATTTAGAGAAAGAACCACCAGAGGCAAAGGTGAGATGAGTAAAATCGCCAATACCAACACGGATGAAAATTCGACGGTAAGCTTTAATAGCTTCATTATAAAAACGTTCAAGGCTTTCTTCGTCTTCATGAAAGGAATAAAGATCTTTCATTAAAAATTCGCGGCCGCGTAAAATACCAGATTTTGCCCGAAGTTCCATGCGAAACTTTGTTTGAAATTGAAAAACAGAAAAAGGAAGATCGCGATAAGATTGAATAAATTTTTTTACAAGAGGAGAAACAATTTCCTCATGAGTGCCACCTAAAGCAAATTCTTTACCGCTTGAGTCTTTTATTTTATAAAGGTCGCCCATAGAAGACCAGCGACCGGTAGTTTCCCAATTTTCTTTTGGATGCAAAGCAGGCATATAAATTTCTTGACCGCCAAGAGATAGCATTTCTTCGCGAATAATATTTTCAATTTTTTTTATAACGAGCAATCCTAAAGGCAAAAAGGTATAAATACCGGAATAAAGTTTATCTATAAATCCGCCGCGGATTAAAAGCTTGGCGTTAGTGCTAGTTTCATCTTTAGGATTTTCTTTTAAAGTTTTTGTAAAAAGATTAGATTGTAGCATATATAATAAAGAAAGAATAAATTACTAATTTCTAATGACTAATAATAAACGGGAAAAAAATCGGCTATAAAAGCGTATTCGGTAGTAGTTCTTATACGGAATTATATGAAAAAAGTATAAAGCTTTAGAAAAAGGTTGGCAAATGCTTTTTAAAATAACCCGGCAGAAGTCTATTATTTAGGACAGAGTTTTAAAATCTACTAAAAAAACGCAAGAATATCTTTAGCGGTGATAACTATTAGAAAGAGGAGGAGAAGAGAAAAGCCGGTAAGATTAGCCCAATTCTCAAATTTTACCGGCAAGGGAGAGCCTTTTATTTTTTCAATAAAGAGAAAAAACAGACGACCACCATCTAAAGCCGGAAAAGGAAGAATGTTTAAGACGGCAAGGTTTAGAGAAATAACAGCAAACAGATGAAAAAGATAAATAATTCCTTCCTGACCGACTTGATAAGCAATACCAAAAATGCCAACCGGGCCAACAACAGCAGGAGTAGATTTAAAAAGAAGCAAATCTTTTATAGCCGTAAGAAGACCAATAAAAATAGAAGAAAGGGCAGAAATGGTAAATTTAGCACTATCAATAAAATTTTTTCCAAAGGAAGATTTTGGAATTCCTCCTTCAGCCAGAAGAATTCCTAAAGCGCCTTCTCCTTTTGCGGTATTTTCTTTAGGAGTTGCTTTTATTTCTAAGTCTTCTCCTCCTCTTTTTATTTTAAAGATTGTTTCTTTGCCTTTGTTTTCGTTGATAAAAGAAATAAAATCCGCTGATTTTTGGTAGCCAACTAAAATATCCCCTTCTTTAAAGCCAGCAGAGAACGCCGGAGAATCTGGTAAAACACGCCCAGTCATAACAAAAGAAGGACTACCGATAAGAAAAATGAAAGAAATTAAAAGCCAGCCAAAAAAAACATTCATAAAAACTCCCGCGGATAGCATCACCGCCCTTTTCCAAACAGATTGAAAAGCGAAGCTTCTTTTTTCATCGTTTTCTATTTTTATTTCCAGAATTTCAGTTTTTTTTATTTCAATTTCTTCTCCGCTTTCTTTTACTGATTCAATTTCAGTTTCGGTAATTACTACTTCTTCTTTTTTTTCTTTTTCTGTTTCTTCCCTATTTTCACCAAAAATACGGACAAAACCGCCAAAAGGAAGAATGTTTAAACTATAAAGAGTTTCACCTATTTTTTTAGACCAGATTTTTGGAGGAAAACCAAAGCCAAATTCATCCACGCGCACTTTAAAAATTTTAGCGGATAAAAAGTGCCCGAATTCATGGGCTAAAATAAGAAAAGCAATACCTAAAAAAACTATAAAATAAGTCATAAAAAATTATTCTTCAATTTCCTTCACTTTAAGAGAAAGCGCTTCTTCCACTTTTTTGTTAGCTTCATCAACAATCTTCTGAATTTTTTCTTTTATACGAAATTTTTCATCTTCAGAAATAGAGCCATCTTCTTCCGCTTGGGCAGTTTTTTTGTTGCATTCGTCACGCAGTGATCTGATTTTTATTCTGGTTTCTTCCACTGTTTTGCCGCAAAGTTTAATTAATTCTTTTTTTCTTTCTTCAGTAAGAGAAGGAAGATTAATACGAAAAAGATTATTTTCTGATATGGGAATGATTTTAATTGCCGCTTCAATAGCTTTAGCTATTGCCGAAGAAACAGATTTATCCCAAAAAGATATGTCTATTTCGCGCGGGGGAACAATACTGATAGTGCTAAGCTGTTTTAAAGGCATAATTTGCCCATAAGCTTCAACTTTTATATCTTCAACAAGTTTAGCGCTCGGACGATTACTACGCAAGGATTGAAGATCAGATTTAACAGTATCAACGGTTTTTACAAGCTCACCTTCTAGATTTTTAATAAGATTATCAATCATCATTAATAAATTAATACAAAGTATCAAACGAAATTATTCTAACATAACGAAAAGGACAAAGAAAAGAAATACTAACCGTTTAATTCTTCGGCTAAGCATTCCAAGTGAAGGCGATGGTTTAAGTTAAACTCGGAAAAATCAGAAATTTTTTCTAAAACTATTTTTAAAGGGTGGCTGTTTTTTTTTACATCTTTAGAGAGTTCAAAAACTAGAGAGTTTAAAAAATCAGTAAGAAGGTTTGGCGGAGATTTTTTTTCGTCTTTTTCAGTTTCTAGAAGCTGACGAATAACAGAAAATCTTGCCGCATTATGTGATTTTAAAAAGGAAGAAGCAAAACCGCGGGCTTTTTCAGAAAACGCTTTTTCTTCAAAAACAACAGTATCCGGAAGATAGACGCATTCTAAGCGCGAAGAAATGGTAGGCAGAAGATTTTCTTTATTTAAGACACTGATTAGCAAAAGGGAAGATTGCGGCGCATCCTCGGAAACTTTAAGGAGAGCGTTTTGCGCTTCACTGGTTAAAAGTTCGGCTTGAAAAATAGCAGCTGTGCGGTGGGAGCTTATAGCTGGTTTTTGATATAAAAAATTTTTTATACCGCGGGCGAAATCTATGCCGACAGATTCCCCTTTCGGTTCAATAGAAAAAAAATCAGAAAGAGGACGAGGTTCAATATTAAAAAATTTTTTTTCAAGATAATTAGCTAAACTTAAAATAAAAGATTTTTTATCATTCCCCGCTCCATAAAAAATATAACCGTGGGAAAGGCGGCTGTTTTCGGCAAGATTGATAAAATATTTTTTAGCTTGTTCAAAAAGCACGATTATTTTTTATTAAGAAGAGTGCGCTTATAAGTGTCCAGGTGATTTAGAATAATACCAGTGCCGCGAGCAACGCAAAAAAGAGGCTCTTCCGCTTGATAGGAAGGAACGCCGATAATCCTTTCAAAAAATTCATCAAGGTTGCGAAGAAGGGCGCCGCCACCGGAAAGAATAATTCCTTTATCCATAATGTCAGCTACTAATTCTGGCGGGGTGCTATTAAAGACATCCTGAACAGCGGCGGCGATGTCGTTTAAAAGCGGACTAATAGCTTCCGCCACTTCGTTTGAGTTAATAATTAAGTCTTTTGGAAGGCCGGAAATAAGATCTAGACCGCGAAGTTGAAATTCTAATTTTTGTTTTGAAGGTAAAGCGGAACCGATAGAAATTTTTACTGTTTCAGCCATTTGTTCGCCAATAGATAAGGAATGTTTCTTTTTTATGTAATCCATAAGAACCTGATCAAATTTATTACCAGCCACACGCAAGCTTTTCCAAGAAACAATACCACCTAAAGAAACTACGGCTACTTCTGCGGTGCCGCCGCCGATGTTAATAATCATATTACCGCTATAGGAATTTATAGGAATACCAGCGCCGAGCGCCGCAAGAATTGGTTCGCGTACTACATAAACTTCTTTAGCGCCAGCTTCTTTGGCAGCGTTGATTACCGCTCTTCTTTCTGTTTGGGTTATTCCAGCAGGAACAGAAATGACTACTTCCGGTTTAATAAGATGAAAGCGACCAGCAGCTTTGGAAATAAAATAAGAAAGCATTGCCTTTGTTATATAATAATCAGCGATAACTCCATCTTTTAAAGGACGATATGGAATAATATCATCCGGAGCGCGGCCAATCATTTCTTTGGCTTCGCGGCCGACAGCAAGAATTCTATTTTCCGGTTTTGTTAAAGCAACAATCGTGGGTTCGTTGATAATAAAACCTTTTCCCGGAACAAAGACTACAGTGTTAGCCGTGCCTAGATCTATGCCTATTTTAGTGATAAACATATTTTAGAAATAAAACAAAAATTAATCTGTTTTTTTAATACTGGCGCCTAAAGAACGAAGTCGCTCATCTATTTTATAATATCCCCTTTCAATTTCTTCAATGCCAGATATTTCTGATTCACCAGAGGCGGTTAAAGCGGCGATAAGATGAGCAATTCCGGAACGCAAATCTCTGACAGTAATAGATACGCCTTTTAATTCAGAGGGACCATTAATAATAGCACTGTGATAAAATCCTTTTCCTTTAAATCGGCAAGGGAGTTCACCTAAACATTCAACAGATATTTTAATACTAGCCCCCATAGAATTTAAATCAGCGGCATAACCAAAACGGTCTTCATAAATAGTTTCATGAATAACAGATCGGCCTTCGGCTTGAGTCATAAGTACGGCAAAAGGTTGTTGCCAATCCGTCATAAATCCGGGATGGGTATCGGTTTCTATTTCTAAAGAGGATAAACCATTCCTGCGATAGAAAAGAATGCCTTCTTTTTCTTTAACTTCATATTCACCACCCAAAAGACGTAAAGCATTAAGAAAAGTGAAAAGATGTTCTTGAATAGCGCCTTTGACAAAAACACGACCATTAGTCGCCACCGCAAGGCAAGCAAAAGAAACGGCTTCGTTTCTATCGGGAATAATATAATGTGAAGTGCCACGAAGAGATTTTACGCCGTCTATGAAGATAGCGCGATTTGCGCCTAAACCGATAATAGCTCCCATATTCTGGAGCATTTTTATAAGATCTAAGACTTCCGGCTCAACGGCAGCGTTTTTTATTATCGTTTTTCCTTGAGCTAAGACAGCGGATAATATTATATTTTCAGTAGCGCCAACAGAAGGAAATTCAAGATTAATAAGCGTTCCTTTTAAACCGTTTGGAGCTTTTGCAATATAAGAATCAGAAGTAGTTTCTACTTCTACACCCATTTTGGAAAGTGCGCTAAGATGTAAATTAACCGGTCGCGGACCAATTTTATCTCCGCCTAAGAAAGGAATTTCCGCTTCCCCGCCGCGAGCTAAAAGCGGTCCAAGAGCAAGGATAGGAATCCTATTTTTTCTAGAAAGGGAAGTAACTTTAAAATTCTTTATTGCGGGAGTTTTAATTTCTAAAGAGGAGTCGTTAAATTTTATTTTACTGCCAATAAATTCACAGAGCTCGGCGGTTATTTCTGTTTCGCCAATGCGAGGAAAATTTTCCAAAATTACCTTATCTTCAGTAAGAAGAGAAGCAACCATAGCTTTAGAAGCGGCATTTTTTGCTCCAGAAAGTGTTATTTCTCCATTTAGTTTATCTTTGCCTTTGATAAAGAATTTCATTTATTTTTTTGACTTAATTTTACTATTTATCATATAGTAAAGGATATGTCGCGTAAAGCAAGAAGAATTGTTTTTTATGCTCTTGTAGCTGTTTTTTTTGTAGCTGGCCCATTGGTAGTGTTTTTTTCCAAAGGGTGGCGTTTTGATTTAGAAGACTTTACATTAAAAAAAGCGGGAGCAATAGCGGTAAAAACTTTGCCTAAGGACGCAAAAATTTACATAAATAATAAGGAGCAAAAAAGAAAAACTGGCTTTTTAAATGAAACGGAATTATTTAACCTTTTTCCAAAAAATTATAGTTTGAAAATTGCAAAAGAAGAATTTATGCCGTGGGAAAATTATATAGAGGTAGAAGAGGAAAAAGTGGCTGAAGAAAAAAATATAATCCTTGTTCCGCAAAAGTTAGAAAGAGAAAAAGTGGCTGAAGGAATAGAATATTTTCAAACAAAAGGAGAAAATGTGATAATAAAAGACTTAAAGGGAAATTTATTAAAAGAAGAAAAAAATATAGGGAAAGGAGATTTTATTTCCGCATCTTTAAACTTTGAAAGGATATTAATTTACGATAAAGCAAAAAAAGGATTTTTTCTTAAAAATTTAAAGGAAGGGTCTTCGTTAAATTTAGGAGTCTTGCTGAATAATTTATCCACGAGAGAAGGAAGAAAAGACGCAACAGTAATAAAGAAAGCAAAGATCAATCCAGACAACGCCCAAGAGATAGTAATTTCAACAGAAAAGACTTTTTACCTTTTAAACTACGAGAAGATGTTTTTGAATATATTAGAGAATGAGTCAGTGGCTGTTTTTGATTTTTCAGGAAATGAAATAGTTTATGGGCGAAGAGAAAAAATTTATTCTTATAATACAGCCAGTAAAGAGAAAAAAGTTTTAACTGATATAAAAGGAGAAGAAGCTTCAAAAATAGAAAGAAGCGTAGAGGGAGTTGTTTTAATATCCGCAAAAAGCGGAGCATTATATGTATTTTCCGGAACAGAAACAGAAAAAATAAGCGAGCAAGCGCAAAGTTTTGTTTTGGTAAATAATAAAAAAGTTGTTTTTATTGAAAATAAGCAAGGAGAAATAAAGATAGTAATAATTGATTTAAAAAATAAAGAGAGAAGAGAGGCGCTTTTAGGAAATAAAGAAGTAGTAACAGCAATAAGATGCGGTGATGAAAATCATTTCTTTATTTTACAGGGACAAAAAATCTTATTTATAGAAATAGCTGATAAAAATTCAACTTTAGAAGGGAAAATTTTATACCAAGCCGAAATAGATAATCGGGCTATAAGTTTTTATTTTAACGAGAGCGGTAAGACGCTTTTTATCTTAAATACAAAAGGAGTCTTAGAAAAAATAAATTATTTCAAAGAGGTATTATAAAATATTTATGCCTTAGAAAAAATTTTACTAACATCTTACAGTAAACTACGGCGAGTTTTAAAATTACATTTTTAGTAATAAAATTAACGTTTTTGCCATTGCGGACTGCGGCGAGCTTTTTTAAGACCATACTTTTTTCTTTCCACCATTCTTGGATCTCTTTTTAGGAACCCCGCTTTCTTTAATCTGCTTCTTAATTCCTTATCAAAGGAAACGAGAGCTCTTGATAGGCCATGTCTGACAGCTTCAGCTTGTGAGCTTTTTCCGCCTCCTTTTACTAAAACGCTGACACCATAATTCTTTTCGGTGGCGGCAACTTTAAAAGGAGTAGAAATTTTGTCCTGCATTTTCTTAGGCGGAAAATAAGTACTTAAATCTAATCCGTTTACAAAGAATCCCTTTTCTCCTGGAAAAAGACGAACTCTAGCAATGGAAGTTTTACGTCGTCCAATGCCCTCAAAATATTTTCCAGAAAGTGTTTTAACGGATTTTATTTCTTTTTTAGAAGCGATTTTCATAATTTTTTATTTTTCAAAAGTAAGTCTTTTAATCCTTCTTGAGCGTAGATGATTTTTAGGAAGCATATTCCAAACGGCACGTTTTAAAACTTCGGGCGGGTTTTTTGTAAAAATATCTTCAAATTTTTCCTCTTTTAGATTTCCCGGGTAGCCAGTATAATGACGATAAATTTTATCAGACGCTTTTTTCCCGGAAACTTCTATTTGGGAAATATTTTTTATTACCACTTTATCGCTATTATCTTTATTTGGCGCGTAATCGGCTTTTTTCTTTCCTTGTAAAATTAAAGCGACTTCTGACGCTAGTCTACCAAGCTTTTTATTTTTTGCATCTAAAATGTGGTCCATAGTTACAAGGGTCTATTATTAAATACTATTTCTACTACAATTTTATAAATTCGTAACGAAAGCATATTTAATGATAGACTCATAAATTAAAAACAAAATTCAAAGAAACGTCAAATAAATTCAATAACGGCTTTTTTAGCAGCATCGCGACGCCGCACATCAGAGGTTTTAATAATACGCAAATAACCTCCTTTTCTATCCTTATATTTGGGAGCAATATCATAAAAAACTTTTTCAGCCGGTTTTTTTCCTACGCGAGCAATCATTAAACGAAGACTGGCTAAATTCTGTTTTTTACCTAAAGTAACCAGGCGTTCTAATAACGACCTGATTTCTTTTGCTCTGGCTTCAGTGGTTTCAATACGCCCGTGAGTGATAAGGTTTGTAGCGAGGCCTTTAAAAAAAGCTCGGCGCTGACCTTTTTTTCTGCCAAATTTTCTTCCTTTATTCTGATGATTCATAGTTTATAGTCTTACTTTTTCTTTTTCTTAGCTGATTTTTTTATTTCTTCTTCATCTTTATTGCTTTCATTTTTTTCTTCCTCTTTGGATTCTGAATGGCTTTCAACTTTAGTGCTTTCAAATGTTTCGGAAATTTTAGAGAAATGATCTTTTAAAATGTTAGCGGCTTTATACAGTGCGGCGGACGGTCTGACAGTGCTATCTGTAACTATGTCAATGTTGATTTGATTGTAATCGGTGCGATCGCCAACGCGAATATTATCAATAGTATAATTCACTTTTATTACCGGCGAAAAAAAAGCATCAAGAGCAATAGTGCCAATAGAAAGTTTTTCGTCTTTTCTTAATTCTACCGAAGAATATCCTAATCCTCTTTCTACTGTAATTTCCATATCAAGCTCGGCACTTTTAGTAGTTAGAGAAGCAATATGTTCGTTCGGGTTTACTATTTTTACGTCAGAATTAATTTTAATATCAGCAGCAGTAACTTCTTTTTCTCCTTTAATTTTCAAAGAGAGGGTTTGCGGCTCATCGGAAAATAATATAAACCTTATTTTTTTTAAATTCAGGGACATTTCTATAACATCTTCCATCATTCCCGGAATAGTGGAAAATTCGTGATCTATGCCTTTTATTTTAGCGGAGGTAATAGCCGCTCCCGGAAGAGAAGAAAGAAGGGCGCGACGCAAAGAATTTGCCAGAGTAAGCCCATAGCCAGGATAAAGACCGGAAATAATAAAATGTCCTTCAGTATCGTTTTCTTTAACTGTTTTTATTTCCACTGATTCATTTAAGTATGAGTATTTCATAATAAAAATTATTTTTTATTTTTCTAAAAATTTAGAAATAGTTTATAAATTTAAAAAACGAAGCAAATTATTTAGAGTAATAATCAACTACCATATTAACATCAAATGGAATATCACTTTCCGAAGGAAGAGCGGCTATTTTAGCTTCAAATTTGTCTTTGTCTAAAACTATCCAAGTCGGAGTATCTATTTTTTTTGAGATTTCGGCAATTCTTTTAAAAACACCTTTTTCTTTTGAGCTTTCTTTAACGGAGACTAGGTTACCGGGAGAAACTTCAAAACCTGGTGAGATGACCTTTCGGCCATTTACTAAAATGTGGCCGTGAATTATAACTTGCCTAGCAATAGCCCGAGAAAGAGCTAAACTGCTTCTAAAAACAACATTATCAAGTCTGCTTTCTAAAAGTTCAAAAACTTTGGCGCCGGTCACTTTTTTTGCTTCCGTGGCTTTTTTAAATATATCTCTAAGTTGGCTTTCTTTTATACCGTAAGTTATTTTTATTTTTTGTTTTTCTTTAAGCTGAATGCCAAATTCAGATAAGTTTCTCGGACGTTTGCTTTGACCGTGAACGCCAGGTTTATACGGCTTTCTTACCATAGCGCATTTCGGACTTAAACAACGCTCGGCTTTTAAGCCAAGTCTTTCACCTAATGCTCTTTCTTTTTTTTCTTTAGGACCGCGCATAGTTTTAAAAAATAAAATTTAAAATATTATTATTTATACTCTTCTAACTTTTTTAGGCTTAGGACCGTTATGCGGAATAGGGGTGACGTCTTTTATAGAAATAACTGAAAAGCCATTATTAGCAAGGGAACGTAAAGCGGAATCTCGGCCGGCGCCAATACCTTTAACAAAAACAGAAACGTTGACTGGGCCGGTTTTTCTTAATTTTTCAGCAAGAGCGGCAATAACTTTAGAAGCGGCAAAAGGAGTAGATTTTTTAGGTCCACTAAAACCTAACGAGCCGGCAGACGCCCACGCCAACACTCCCCCTTTTTCATCGGTGATAGTAATAACAGTATTGTTATAAGAAGCATTAATATAAACCCGTCCATGCTCAACACGACGACTGACTCCTTTAGTTTGCGCTTTTTCAACAGCACTAGAAACAATATCTGCCTCCTTAAAAGCTTCTTCACTTGTTTGGCTAGTAATTTTCTTTTTACCCATAGATAAATAAATTATTTGAGGTCAACTTTACGGCGGCCGCTACCGACGGTTTTTCTAGTGTTTCCGCGAACAGTTCTAGTGTTTCTTCTGGTGCGTTGGCCGCGAACTGGAAGTTTTTTAATATGCCTTAAACCGCGATAAGATTGAATGTTTTTAAGCCTTTCTAAATTTTGTTTTATAAATTGACGTAATTCCCCTTCAACTTTAATATTTTTTTCCACAAAAGACTGAATTTTAGATATTTCTTCAGGAATAAAATCTTTAGCTCTTTTATCCGGGTTGATGTTAGCCGCTTTAATAATTTTTTTAGAAATAACGGGACCGATACCATAAATATAAGTTAGAGCTATTTCAGCCCTTTTATTATCCGGAATATTTACACCTAAAATTCTCATAAAAACAGAAAAAAAATAATTATCATCCTTGCCTTTGTTTATGGCGAGGATTTTTACATAAAATATAAATACGCCCTTTCCTGCGGACGGCTTTGCAATTTTTACATCTCACTTTTACCGAAGCTTTTACTTTCATTTTTTCCAGAAAAATCTTCCAGAATAAATCTAGAAGAATTTAAGTTTATCACCAAATATCATTTCTATCGTCCTAATTTTATAAAGAATTCTTAATACTGTTTTGCAGAATCAAGACAATTTTATAAATTTCGTAACGAAAACGTATTTGGTAACAGACCCAACTTAAAAAATAATTAAAAAATTATAAACGACGGATAATTCTTCCACGTCTTTCATCATAGGGAGTAGTCTCTATAATTACTGAATCTCCGGGAACTACTCTAATTCTATTTATACGAAGCTTGCCAGCTAAATGAACTAGCATTTCCTTACCATCTTCCGTTTTTGCACGAAAGGCGAGACCAGGAAAGGCTTCTTCTATAATTCCCTTAATTTGATTATTGCTCATTTGCCGGAAGTGTGGGTAATTCTAGCACAGAAAAAAGCTATCTGTCAATAACAGTAGAGGCTTTAGACTTATAAATCAAAAGAAATGTTAATGCGACTAGGATTTTCAGAAGCTTTTGATATCCAAAAAGGCCAAAAAGAGACTGCCGCTTTTTCAATTCCAGAAAGAGATAAAATGTATTCTCTAATGTGAGAAGCAGTTTTACCTTTTATCTCATTTTTCAAAACTTCTGCGTCAATTTCCCTTTTTGATGTCCCTTTAAAGCCAGGATAAAATTCCAACTGGCCTTTTAAAAAATCAGCTTTAATTTTACTAAAATCAAAAGAGGAATCAGAAAAAATTATATTAAATCCTGATATTTTTTCTGATTTATCTTTAAGGAAAGCAAGAAGCTGGTCCTTTTTAAAAGCAATGGTTTTCATTTCTGCTTCTCCGACAGCGGAAAAATTATTATCAGTTCCCACCTCACTGCCTATTTCCATCTTAGTTATTGTAAACTGCGAAGATCCGTCTAAAATATAAAATTCTGATGGGATGCCGGCGAGAGCGGCACCTTTTAAGATTTCATTAAGTTTATTTTCAATTTCTCCTTTTACTTTTTTTATATCATTATCCGTAGGAAAAGAAATACTGCCGATAAAGCCACCGGACATTGCTTCTTTTGATTCGGCATAAAAACTTTCATATTTAGAAGAACCTTGAAACCCGGGAATAGTAAAACGAGACACTGGTTTGATATTATATTCTTCTCCGGCTTTGTCGGCGATAACTTTAACGGAAATAGAAGAAGGAGTTATTTGTCCTTGTGAGATTTTTGCGCCAGGGACGGAAATAGCGCTTACTAAACGAAAAATTTTTCCATCGGGAGCAAGTAATCTGGTGTTTGCAACTAATGCTTGTTTTTCAGAACTGTAGGCATTAAAAATGGTAACTGTTCCGGAAGCCTTTTTTTCCACTTTTTTAGTGCCGCTTGCAGGAAAGCTTAAAGCGATATTTTTATTTTCGGAAAATACTTCCGCACCAATAATATTATTTTCCGTATTAATTTCACTAATTCCTTTTTCCGCTTTAACTTTTTCATTAAATTCAAAAGGAGTTTGTTTTAAATTGAGAGATATTTTTACCGAGGGCATATAAGAAAAAAGAAAAGATAATCCGACAGCAGAAACAACAGTAATAGATAGAAGCCATAAAAGAAGTTTTTTGCGCCGGGGACGGCGGGAAGCGTCCATTTCAGTAAAATCAACTTCTTCCCGTAAATCATTCGGCAAATCTTTTATAAGTTCTTCTTTTTTAGCTTTGTTTTTTTCAATTTCAGATGAGTTTTCTTTAGAATTATTAATGGAAGCAAGGGTTTTTTCGGGAATAATAATATCAGACATGCTTTTACGGCGACCAGAAAGGAAAGGATTAACGCCGGGGATATTGGCGGCTTGCGCTAAAGCTAAAGCGTTTTCGTCAACTGATTCCACTAGCAGATTTTTATTATCAGCATCAGCTTCTCTTTTTATAAGATGGAAGTTGGAAACAGATTCTGCGAGGCGGGAAAATTTTGGAATAACTAAAACAATATCTTTAGCAGTTTCTCCTAAAATCTTTTCAACAGCTAAAGAGGCGTCGTCGTTTTTATTAAAAAATATTTTTTTCATTGGTTTCTAATAAGATGATTGTTTTAAGTTTAACATAAAAATAAAATTTCTTTTAGGGCTTTTATTAAGGAATCAGCCATTTTGCCCGTCTTTTAGCTAATTTGTTTAAAACTTCGTCGCGGTTAGAAAAATAATACTCAAAAAAAGCGGCTAGAGAAGAAAAGAAAAAATTATCCGATTTAGTATTTTTTTTCCCAAAGTCTAAAGAAAAACCAAATTTTTCAGCTAAATTGATTATATTTATTTCACTGACATTTTTACCTTTCTGGCGTAAAACAGAAAAAGATTTTGGTAAAATTTCATCAGAAGAAAATAAGATTGTTTTTTCTGTGCCAGTTTTTTTAAATATTTTTTGCCAAAAAGAGAAAATTTCCGCATCTAAAATTGTTTTTATAAAAGAAAGGAAGCGGCGCGAGGCGTTATTTTCCACAAAGCGCGCAAAAACATCTTTTGCTGTTTCAAGGTTTAGATTTAATTCAACCGCTATTTTTTCTAAAAGTTTTTGTTTACTCCAAGAAAAAGATTCAGAAAGTGAAATAACCGGCGAAGATATATCGCCATAAAATTTGTTTTTTTTGGCGCCACGAGAAGTCAGAAGAAAAGAGGCGGAGGGAAAAATACGGATTAAAGAAAAAGAATTTTCAAAATTATTTTCACGCAGAATGGATTCAGCTTCTATTTTGCCAAGTTCGGAGATAAAAGTTATTTCTGATTTTTTTAAAAGGGACGATTCAATGCTATGGTATAAATCCCGGCCGATAAAAGTCTCTTCTATAAGAAATTCAACAGATTTTGCCCGAAAGCCTAAGGGGTTTAAAACTTTATGGCCGTTTATTTTAACGCCTAAAATTCTGATATTAGCAAGAAGGATTTCGGTATCGGGAAGATTAAGAGAGGCGGCGGCTTCAGGTTTATAGGTTTCCATAAATTTCCAGACTGCTTGAGAAAGAAGATTTTCCAGCTCGCCTTCGGAGATTTCTTCTTTAAATTCCGTGCGCGGAGAAGAGACGCAGGCAAGGACGGTATAGATAGAAGATTTATCCCCTAAAATCAAAGTTTTTGCGCCTTTTTTAATTTTAGACTCTTCAATATTTTTTTTTAGCAGTTCTAATTTTTCTCCGCTATTTTTTTCATTGCCGCCAAAAATTTTTAGGCGGGAAGAATTAAAAAAAATTTTTCCTTTTAAGACAGAAAAAGAAACGGATTTAAAAAATGATTCGCCAATTTCTAAGCAGACAAATTCTTCCTTTCCTTTTTCGCTAAAGATATTTTTAAGTTGATGAAAAAGCATAAATGTCTAAATGATTATAGAACAAAAAATGGCTTTTGTTATGCACACGCTATTTATTTAAATGTAACGCATAACAACCCTCCTTTTATAATAAAGTAATAAATATAGGGATTCTTGGTTTGGCAAAGAATAATCTCACTTATCTGACGATCGTCAGATAAGTGAGATTATTCTAGTAAAATTTGTTATAATAAAAGTATGAGAGGAGAAATAATGTTAAAAATTTTAGAAGGAGTTAAAGATCTAATGATAGATGGAATAGATACAATAGAGGCAATACTTAATTCCGGATATGGCGCGTCGCGGTTTAAAATAGAAAGAGAGTTAGAAAAAATTAGGCAAGGAAAATATGAAAGAGAGAAAAAAGAAAGAAGCAAGCAAAAATTTTATAGTGTGTTATCAAGACTAAAGAAGGATGGTTTAATAAAAGATGGAAGGAAAAAAGGAAAAAAGTTTTTTTCTATAACCAATAAAGGTTTGGTAAAAATAGGCCAGCTCAAAAAAATAAAAGAAGAGGGTTTGCCTACTAAAAAATACAAAAAAGAAAAAGGAGAAAAAACAGCGATAATTATTTTTGACATACCAGAAAATGAAAGAAGAAAAAGAAATTGGGTTAGAGAGGCTTTAAAAAATATGGATTTTAAAATGGTGCAGAAGAGCGTTTGGATAGGAAAAATAAAGATTCCTAAAGAATTTTTAAACAATCTGGAAGTATTAGAACTTTTAGATTTTGTAAAGATATTTGAAATAAGCAAAACTGGAAGTTTAGAAACTGTTGTTTAATATGAGCTTATTTAAGAAAAACCTCACTTATCTGACGATCGTCAGATAAGTGAGGTTTTTGAGAGTTTTTATGCATTTTATTCCTCTATTTTAATTTCTCTACCGCAGTATCCCAACTAAAAGATTAGGGATTTTTGGGGGGAACTAAAAAACAGATATAAAAATTTAATTGGTTGATTCCGAACCCAAAGAATAAAAAGTGGAGGGAGAGTTTTGGTTGTTGTATTCGGTGGCAATCCATTCGGCGGCGCGGGCGGTGTTGGAAATATGAAGTTCGTCAAGAAGACCACTGTTATAATTACTGGCATTATAACGATTTTCTAAAGCTGTGGTTGAGTTAAAAATTGAAGTTGATGGGGAAGCGGGAGGAGTGCCGGATATTTCCTGCCCGTTAAGATAGACTTTGTATGTTCCGGCATCAAAAGTACCTACTAAATGATTCCAATTAGTATCAGTAACTGTTTGGGTTGAATACCAATAGTTATTAGTACTCCCATTACTACTAATACTCCAATAGACTTTATTGTCAGTATGAACCTGTAAACCATAACTCATTTGATTTCCAGTAGTATTAAATTTAGCGATACATGTTTGCACTCCGGCGGCAGTTCTTTTAAACCAGAATTCAATCGTGGCGGCTGTAGTTAAATCAAGAGCAGAATTATCTGCCACGGTAAAATAATCAGTTGTTCCGTTAAAACTTCCAGCTCCGTCAATTTTTCCTGTTCCAGCTACTGCTCCTGATATAGTGCCAGTAAATCCGTTAGATGTAGAATCAGCAGCAGATAAAGTAGTGCCATTCGGATAGTGATGGACTATTTTATAATTAGAATCCCAGACAGAGGTAGAGTTTGTTTCGGCTCCGGCGGCGTTGCCGTAATACATATAAATTACTGTGTCAGTTGAGTTTGCTAAAGAGGGAATTTTAATCCAGGCAACAAGTTCGCCGGTAGCGGTGGTGTAGCGTTCTATGCCACGCTCAAGTTTGGTGGTGCCATCAGAGGAGGTGAAGATAATATCAGAACCATCGGTTTTGGCATGGGAGGCTAAGCTTGCGTCAGAGGAGAGGTTAATAAGGACGGGGAAGTTGGTTAAGTCGGCGGATACTTTAGTGTTATCTACGGTGATTGATTTGCGGTAGGACCAGGAGGTGGAATACCAAGAAGAATTAGTATACCAAGGAACAGAATAGACGGAACCGCCACTACCAGTAATTATTAAGTTGCCAGCGCCGCCGGTGATTTGAAGATTACCAGCGCCGCCGGTGATAATCATATAGTTATTGGTAGCAGAGGCAGGAATGGAAACGGAAAAAACAAAGAAAAAAATAAAGAGAAATTTGAAAATTTTAAAAAATTTAGGCATTGAAATAGCGAGAGATATTCTTACCGGCGCTTTTCAAGTAAAGCAACTCTTTTTTCAAGAACTGAAAATTCATCGGCATCAACTTTTCTCTTAAGACCACCTTTAATGAACGCGATATCTGTTTTGATTATTTCAACATCCATTTTCATAGAACCAATCATTTCGGTGTGAGATTCTAACGTCTTACCATGAGAGTCCAGTATCTTACTATGAGAATCCAGTATTTCAGTGTGTAATTCTAACGTCTTGGTGTGAGAATCCAGTATCTCGGTATGCAAATCAAGAGTTTTCTTAATATCTCCGTATTGCTCCGCGACAAGCGAAATTTTATCATCAATATGCTCAATTATCACGCCAAGACCTCGGATTTCATCTCTGATGTTAGTTTCTTTTTTCCCCTTTGTTTTTGATTTCTTAGTTTGTTTCATATCCTTATTATAATTACTTATTATAAAAACAAAACTTGCGTATATATTTTATTGGTTTTGGTTTACAAGTAAAGAAAAGAGTTTATTTTTATCGGATACTTTGGTTTTCCAGATAATATTTTTTTCATTTAAATAAATTTTATCTTCGGGTCCCCAGAAAGCGTCACTAAAGCGTAAGAGAACTGGAGAAGAAATTTTTTCACCTTGCGGAATTTGCAGAAGATAAACATCAGACAAAGAGAGGCGCGGGAAGTAGGATAATTTTCCGAAATAAATATCGCCGGTTATGGCGTAGACAGCGTAGTAGGAATTACTAGGGAAAAAGAAAAAAAGAAAGCAGACAAAAAGAACAGCGGCTAATAAAAAAAGAGAAAAAAAGAGAAAAAAAAGTTTGCGCATTTTTATATATTATTATTTTTTATTGCTGGTCGGAAGCGCGATCAATTTGAAAATTGCTATAGCCTTTTCTGATGCCGTTTACAAGATAATCAAAAGAGGCATTACCTTTTTTGTTGTTTAGCTCTTTAACTGTAAAATGGGTGTTATCTTTTTCAGATATAAAGAGGCCGGCGGCGGAATCGGAAGTTAAAGTTACTTGAATAGTCACTCCGGTTGGTTCGGTGACTAAAGAAAAATTTTCCGGGAGGTTAATTGTTTTTTCGCCATTTTCTAAAGTAGAAGAACCGCGAATATAAGTGCCGACTTCAGGGCCTTCTAAGGCGGCAAACCAGATATATTTTCCTATTCCGACATTTTGGACAAAACTTTTACTTCCGGTTGCAACAATGTTTCCAGAAACGTTTAAATTCCCGTCGGAAGGAGTAAGTTCATAAGTGCCGGTGCTGATAACTTTAACGTCATTATTAATAGTAGTGGTGGCAGTATGGGAAGTAGTAATACTTAAAGCGCCGTCGGTGCCAACTGTAAGGTCAGCGTAATTTGCCGCTGAACCATCGGAATCATTATAAGCAAGGCGTAAATTTTGGCCAGTGGCATGATTTAATTCAAGTGTTTTAGCGGGATTATTTGTGCCGATACCAACACTGCCAGTTGTGTAGTAGATATTACTTCCGGAGGTAGACCAAGTGGAAGTTCCGGCGCCAAGATTAGCCCAAGCGCCGCCTTGATAACCACGAAAAACATTATCCGTGCCGTTATAGTAGATAGCGCCGTTTGTGCCGGAGGGATCACTTGAGATGCTACCGACTTGCAGTAAGCCACTGACATTTAAGGTGCCGGCAAAATATCCGTTTAACCAGCGAGGATTAGAGGCGCCAACATTATAGGTGTTATCTGCCGAAGGAATAAGGTCGGAGTCAAAAGTAACGGCAGAAACTCTTGCTACCGCGGTCCGAAAATCTTTTGAAATAGCCAAACTGGAATCAGTAGAGTTGTAAGATAAAGTAAAGTCAATTTTCACCGTGTCCTTGCCGGGAGGATTAGCCACTCTAGTAAAAGATAAAGAATCAAATTTTATAGCGGTGCTGTTTAAAGCAACCGGTGTGCCAGAGTCTGTTTCTTTTTTATAGATGTTGCCGTTTTCTAGATAAACATAGGTAGGGTCTTTAGTGCCGTCAGACATTCTTAGTTTTAAATTGTCTGTTGGGGTGTTAGAAGTAATATCAATTAAACTTGCTTCCGATATTGATTTTTTTATAGCGCCTAAAATAAATTGACTCTGCTCGGTTACTTCTATGTTAGCGTTTTCTCTGTTTTGAAGTTTAGTAACGGTAGTAAGTGTGCCAACCATCAGTCCGGAGACAGTAACAAAAATGCCGCTATAAATTAAAAGTTCAAGCAAGGAAAATCCGCTTGTTGGAGATAAATTTTTAAAAATTTTCATTTTGCTGCGGATTTTTTATAAGAACAGTTAGAAATCCTAAAAACTTGAAAAAAGATTACAAGATAATTGTAACATAAAAAAATAAAGAGGAGATGGGGAAAACAACAACAGTTAAAAGTAACCCCCAGTGAAATAATTTGCTTCGCAAATTAAAAATCCAAAGATTTTTAATTCACAGCCTGCCTGCCGGCAGGCAGGAGTAAAAGAGTTTGTAAAGTTGAAAAGTAAATATGTAGTTTCTGCTTGCCGCCTGCCGGCAGGCAGGCTTGCGCCGGAATAACAGAGGAAAAAAATGAAAATTATAATAGGACGGCGCGGAGGCGGCGGATGCCGGCGGAAGATGATTCTTCTTTGATTATTTTAAAAGTTCCTTTAAGCTCGCTAGTGCGCATAACATGCGGGCCGCCGCAAATTTCTTTAGAAAAGTTTTGCGCTCCTTCGCCAATAAAATATACTTTTACTTTTTCGCCATATTTATGTTCAAAAACTCCAGTCGCGCCGAGTTTTTTAGCTTCTTCCAGCGGCATTTCTTTACAGCGCACCGGCAAATCTTTGGCTATTTGTTTATTCACCAAATCTTCAACTTGTTGCATCTGTTCCGCCGTCATTTTTTCCGGATGGGAAATATCAAAGCGCAGGCGCTCGGGAGTAATATTACTCCCCTTTTGTTCAACATGCGGACCCAAAACACGACGTAAAGCTTCCAGCATTAAATGCGCGGCCGTGTGCAATTTTTTCGTTTCCTCGCTTGCGTCCGCGAGCCCGCCTTTAAACATTCCGGCGGAGGCGGTGCGGGAAAGTTCGGAGTGTTTTTGTAATTCTTTATTAAAATCCATTAAATCAACAATTATTTCTTTTTCTTTTGCAATTTCAATAGTTAATTCTATCGGAAAGCCAAAAGTGGTAAATAATCTAAAAGCTATAAAACCGGGCATTTTTTTTGGTTTGTCTTTTATTTTTTCTAAAGCTATTTTTTCCGCATTTGGATTTTCTTCCCAGTATGCTTCCGGATCTTTATACCATTTATTAAATTCTTTTAAGCCTTTTTCTAAGGTTTGATAAAATTTTTCTTCTTCTTTTTCTAATTCGTTAAAAATAAATTCTTTATTTTTTTTGATTTCCGGATAAACATTTTCGTAAATTTTAATAACTTCTTCAGCTAATTTTATCGTAAAGTTTTGAATGATGTTTAATTGTTTGCTGTAGCGGACAGCGCGGCGAATAAGGCGGCGCAGAATATATCCTTGATTTTTATTAGATGGCTCTATTCTTTTATCATCTCCTAAAATCATTACTGCCGCTTTAGTATGGTCGGCGATAATTCTAAAAGCTTTTTCATTGCCTTCATATTTTTTACCAGACAACTCCTCAATTTTTTTTATAATCGGCCAAAAAAGTTCAGTGCGGTAATTATCATCAAACCCGTTAATAACCGCCAGCGTGCGCTCTAGGCCCATGCCAGTGTCCACATTTTTTTGCGCGAGGGGTAAAAAATTGCCATCAGTATTTTTATTGTATTGCATAAAAACATCATTCCAGATTTCTACCCAATTTTTGTCTTCCGGATTAAATTTTTCTGGCGGTTCGCTTTTGCCAGTACAATAAAAAATTTCCGTATCTGGACCGCAAGGACCGGTAATGCCAGCCGGACCCCACCAATTATCTTTTTTAGAAAGTTCGGCAATTCTATTTTCCGGCATATTTAAAGACAACCAAATTTTTTTAGCTTCTTCGTCTTTTGGCGCATCTTTGTCACCCGCAAAAACCGAAACCGCGATTCTGTTTTTATCCAATTTTAAAACTTCAGTTAAAAACTCCCAGCTTAATTCAATCGCTTCTTTTTTAAAGTAGTCTCCAAGCGACCAGTTGCCGAGCATTTCAAAAAAAGTGTGGTGTGTAGCGTCGCCAACTTCATCAATGTCGCTCATACGGATGCATTTTTGCACATCGGCTAGGCGCGTTCCTTCTGGATGTTTTTCTCCCATTAAATACGGCACTAAGGGATGCATGCCAGCCGTGGTAAATAAAACTGTCGGATCGTTTTCCGGAATTAAAGAAGCAGAAGGAATTACGGCGTGTTTTTTTTCTTTAAAAAAGTCCAGAAATTTTTTTCTTAAAGAGTTAGCGTCCATAAAAAAATAAATAGCTGATTAGGAAAAAAAAATTAGTATTCTTCCAAAGCTTTGGAGTTTTCGTGGTCTTTCATTTTTTCCAGAGCTTTAGCTTCAATTTGGCGGATGCGTTCACGAGTAACGCTAAAAACTTTACCTACCTCTTCAAGAGTATGAGTGACGCCGTCTTTTAAGCCAAAACGCATTTCCAGAATTTTTTGCTCGCGTTCGGTTAAGTCAATTAAAATATCATGAATTTTGTCCTTTAAAAGAGAACGGGCGGCATTTTGCGCCGGGCTTAAATTTTTTTCGTCTTGAATAAATTCTAAGAGCTTTGAATCTTCCTCATCGTCCCCTATTGGAGATTCTAGGGAGATTACTTCTTGAGAAATTTTTTGGATATGACGAATTTTTTCAACATTAACGCCCATTTCGGCGGCAATTTCTTCAGCTAGCGGCTCGCGTCCTAAATCCTGCGCCAGTTTTCTTTTTAGCTGGGTGAATTTGGAAATAGTTTCTACCATATGCACAGGAATGCGAATAGTGCGAGATTGGTCTGCTAGAGCGCGTGTGATGGCCTGGCGAATCCACCAAGTGGCGTAAGTGGAAAATTTAAAACCTTTACGATAATCAAATTTATCAACAGCGCGAGAAAGACCGATATTTCCTTCTTGAATTAAATCTAGAATAGAAAGGTTGGGACTGCGGTTGACATAACGCTTGGCTATGGAAACTACGAGACGTAAGTTGGCTTTGATTAATTTATGCCGCGCTTCTTCAATTCCTTCTTCTGATTTTTTTGCTAAATCTTTTTCTTCGGCAAAAGTTAATAAAGGAGTTTTTCCTATTTCTTTTAAGTAAACTTGGACAGCGTCCGGCAAGCCTTCGTCGGAGAAAGCCGCCATTTCAAGTTCTTTTTTTGTTATCTCGTTTTTATCAAGAGGGACATCAATAAGCTGGCTGGTTTCAATTATTTTAATATTTTCCCTTTCTAAAATATCATAAACCTCCTCTAAAAGGTCAATTTCTTTTTCTATTTCCGGGAAGAGATAAATTATTTCGCTGTCGGTAACAAAGCCTTTGCTTTTTCCACGGGTGAGAAGTTCATCTAAAGATTCATTTCCTCCAATAATGCCGACTTCTCTGCTTTTTTCTTGCTCTTTGGATTTAGCCAGTCTTTCTTTCGTGCGGTCTTTTGGAACTTCCAGAATTTCAATGACTTTAGATTTACTGGGTTTTGTTTTGGGTTTGGATTTAGATTTTAGAAATAATTTTTTAAGCTGGGTGTTTTTTTTCTTTTTTATCGCTTTTGGTTTTTTGGCTTTTATGTTTTTCTTTACAGATTTCTTTTTTACCGTTTTTGCTGTTTTTTTAACGGTATGCTTTTTTACCTGCTTTTTTGATTTTTTTTTAGCCATGCCTGTTTAAAAATTTAAATAGTTGTAACGGATAAAGAGCTACAAGATTCATATAAAGATTATATCCCGTTAACCACTTCGTCAAGCTCTCTTGAGACGCGATAGAATTCGGAGAGCAGGCTTTCTTTGTCTATTTTACCGTCTGCCGCGGCTAGTTTTATTTCGTTGAAAAGTTTTTCCTTAAGACCTTTTAGGTGTTCAATGCGGAGTTGTTTTTTTAGTTCATCAAGATTTTCTTCTTCATCCAGCCCGCTTTTTAAATAAACTAGTTCAAGCAGGTGGTCTAGTTCGGGGTTGGTAGTGGAGAGCTCGCTAGCTTGCGCGGGCAAGCTTTGCTTATCGGCAGGCAGGCCTTTTTTAAAATGTAATAAAACATCTTTAAATTTTTCCGCAATCATTTCTTCAAAACCTTCAAGCGCGGCTATTCCTTTTAAGACAGTTTGGCTTAAAATTTTCTGGCTTAAAAGCTCTTTTCTTGTAAAAGATTCTTCCACTAAAGGAGTGGGTGAATCGGATAAAAAATTATTTTTTTTAATGGAAAGCGTGGAAAAAGAAAGAGAAGACATTTCTTCCAGAAGAGTGTTTTCTGGAACGCCTGTTTTTTTAGAAAGTTCTTTCAGCCAAAAATTTCTTTCTACGGCGCTCGGCATAATTTTTATTTTTGAGAGTGCGAGGCGGACAGATTTTTTTAATTCTTTAACACTTTCTTTCGCAAGAGAAAGATAGCGGCGGAAGAAAAATTCCATAGCGGGAATAGCTTCGGCAATAAGATTTTTTAATTTTCCCGGAGATTTAACGGCAAGTTCAGCCGGATCTTTTACTCCTTCTAATGAAAGGACTTTGGCAGAGAGGTCAGTTTTATGAATAAGGTCAATGGCGCGTTCGCCGGCGGCAAAACCAGCTTCATCACTGTCAAAATTAATAATAATTTCATCAGCAAAGCGGCTAAGCGATTTAATATGGTCTTCGGTTAAAGCAGTACCAGAAGAAGCAACAACGTTTTTCACGCCTTCTTGCCACGACATCAAAAGATCCATTTGCCCTTCAACAAGCACGGCTTGTTTAGATTCACGAATGAAGGCTTTACTTTTATCAAAACCGTAAAGAAGTTTATGTTTAAAAAAAATGGGCGTTTCCGGAGAATTAACATATTTGCCCATTTTTTCTTCTGCTTCAAATTCGGGAAGAATACGGCCGGAAAAGCCGACAGTTTTTCCGGAAGAGTTTAAAATGGGAAACATCAGGCGGCGGCGGAAACGGTCAAAATAAGTGCCGCGGCCTTCGCTTTTAACAACAAGACCAGCTCTTAAAATATCTTGCGGGTCAAAGTTTTTATTTACCAAATAAACGAGAAGCTCGTCCCAGCCGGAAGGAGAGGCACCAAGCTCAAATTCGGCGACAGTTTCTTCTTTCAGGCCGCGATTTTTAAGATAATTTTTAAAAAGTTCGGATTCTTTTAAGCGGTGATGAAAAAAAAATTTTGCTTCTTCATTAATATCGTAGAGCACGCCGAATTGTTTTTCCCCTGCGGGATTTATTTTTTTTAGTTCAATACCAGCTTTTTCGGCAAGAATTTTTAAAGCTTCAAAAAATTCTATATTTTCATATTTCATTAAAAAAGTAAAAATATCACCGCCAATATTACAACCAAAACAGTGCCAGCTTTGCCGTTCGGGAGAAACCATAAAAGACGGAGTTTTTTCCCGATGAAAAGGGCAGACGGTTTTAAAATTTTTGCCGGCGGGTTTTAATTCCAGATAGTTTTTTAGGACATCAACAATATCCAGTTTTGATTTGATTTCTTCAGTAGCGTTAGTCATTTTGTAAAGGATTATCCTCAATATAATAGAACGATAAAAAAGATAAAGCCAGTAAAAAAACAGGCGCTTCAACGCCTGTTTTTAAATAAAACCAAAAAAATATTTTTAAGAAGGAAGGGTAGCGTTGCCTTTTTTAATTATTCTCCAGTGATAAAGATAAACTGGCATGCCGATGATAATAAAAGCTAAAGCGCCAGCTCCTTCACTTTCACGGCTACGGCGTACCGGATCGTAATCTTTCATTTTTTTCTGCCAGGCAATATAGTCGTCTTCCCAGCGGCTTAAAAGAACTCTATCCTCTTCAGTAATGGCGCTTGATCCTTTTTTAACAGTAATATTTTCAGTTTTAGCGTCTATTTCTATTCCCCTTTCTTTAACTAAAAGACTTTCCGGAGGAAAAGGAGCTACTTCCGGATATTGTTGATCGGCGTTTTTAAAAATTAAAACTTTAAGGCCTAGATCAACTAAGCGGACAAAACCGACTATTAAAAGAGAAAGCCCGACGAGAGAAAAAAGATAAAGATAAAGTGTTCTAATAACGTCTCTTCTTGTTGTTTGTTCCATATTTTTAAATTTATTTAATAATAACAGTTAATTTGGAAAAGGTTCTGTGGGAATTAAATCTTCGGGAGGCGAGTAAGACGGTTCGGATATTTTTGGAGCAGGATTATTGTTGTTATTTTGATTATTAAAGCCAAAAAAGTAAACGGCAGCGGCGATAACAAAAATTACTATCAGAAAATAAATAAGGTTTTTCATAAATCTAAGCTAAATTTAGTTTTGTTCTTCTTTATTTTCTTCTTCTCCTTCTTCTCGGGAAGATTTTTTGCTGAAATAATAAATATAGAGAATTTCAAGCAGGCCGGCAGTGTTGATTATCAGGAGAACAACAAACCAAACTGGCTGGTTTTTCTTAGATGCTTTCCATAAAGCAGTTCCTTTCCAATAAAGAGACCAAGCGATGAGAAGAAAAAAAGCCGGAAGGAACCACGAATGTATTCCAAAAAGATTGTAACTATTATTAAAACTACTGAACATATATTTGAAATAGTAAATTTTAAAACGACTTTGGATAAAAATTATAGATTGTTAAGCTCTTCATCTACTGATTTCATTTCTTTTTCAAGGTCAGTAGTATCAATCGCGTCTAAATTTTTATTTTCTGGTAAAACAGCTGGCTGTTCTAGAGTTGCTTCTTTTTGGTTTGTTTCTGCTATTTTTTCTATTTCTTCGCTATTAGCAGAAATAGATAAGGAAGAATCTTTTTTCGTAAAATAATTATAGGCATACCAACTAAACACTATTAAAATTATCAGAATAATAATGTAGGCTGATTTTTTCATTTCTAGATTGTAGCATAAATTCAGAAAAATAAAAATGGCCGCTTGTATATCATGTAGAATATGCGAGCGGCCAGCATGGGCGATTATTTGTTTTAGTTTGTTGGATTAACAGAAACGTCTTGTGGTTCTTCGTTATTTTTTTCTGCTTCTTTAATTCTTCTGGCTTCGCGTGCTTTTTTTATCGTTTCCTTTCCTGCTTCTACTGCTTCTCTTAAATTTTTACGAAATTTTGGAGACTTCATATTTTCTTTATGAATCGCTAAAGTCTCTTCGTGCCCAAGAGGAACTGGAACAATTTCGAGTTTTTTAGACATAATGCGCCTCCTTTTTCGAGACTATAACCAAATACCATCTTTACTACAAATTCCAAAATTTAGCTGCAAAATTTTAAAAGCTTCTCCGCTTATATTGTATATAAACATCGTCGCTTTTAATAATTTTTCGCTTGAATTTTGGAATTCTCGCTACGAGAGCGTATTTGGTGATAGTCCCTTATTAAAAAAATTTGCTGGTTTTATATTAACATAAATTAAGAGAATTTATAAATTTTAATCAAAATAGCCATTTTGGTTTTTTAATTGACAAAATTAGTAAGCAAGATTAGCATATTTTTAGTTCATTTATACCGTTGTAGCTCAGCGGCAGAGCACCCGCCTGATAAGCGGCTTGAAGTTCTTCTCTGATACGCGCGCTAGGCAGGGATAGAATTTAAGCGTAGGGGGTCGGAGGTTTGAGTCCTCCCAACGGTATTCAAAAAAATAAGAAAAGTCTTTTACGTTTTACGCTAAAAGGCTTTTTAATTTTTAATGTTAAAAATTATAGTATTATTTTACTTGAATAAAAAATAATATCAACTATGTTGTTTAAATAAATTGAAAATTGGCGGTGGGGGTGAGATTTAAGTCTTCAATCCTGTTGCCAAGATAACAGTTTTTCCTGTGCATAGCGGAGGGTGCAGGATTTGAACCTGCGAGAGGTTTCCCTCAACTGGTTTTCAAGACCAGCGCTATAGACCGCTCAGCCAACCCTCCGCTATGCACGAGATTGTTTTTTGTTTTTAATTATTTTTTTAAATAAAGATGAGATTGCCGCCTTCAACCGCTCGGCCACCCCACCAAAAAAATACAATAAGAATAATAAAATAAAACCAGCGCTTAGACAAGCGCCAAAAAAAATTTGAGAAATATTTTTTAATTTTGTTCGGGGGCAAAAACGGCGGCAGAGACAACGGTAGTCCATAAGCCGTCTTTATGGCCTTCGGCAGATTGGGTGATGTTAGTGGTTTTAAAAATCTTTCCAGAAGATTTATAAACTTGTTCCCTTTCGTCCCAAGCGGCGGAAGAATCAAATTCAAGACCTAAAGTAGTGGCAAGCATAGTGGCAGCAAGGTCTTCGGCGTAATCCCCTGCTTTTTGCTCTTTTTCGCCAAAAGAATGATGCTCGGATAAGTAGCCGTAATGATTTGGATCGGAAGGCTGGGCGAGGCCGATAGACGAGCAGATAAGGCGATTAGGCTCGTTGGTAGCTTGCCTTGCCATAACAGTAAAAACCACCTGACCAGGATTAAGAAGTTTTTTTCCGTCTTCGCGAGAAACTCTTTTGCAATTCGGCGGAAAAATGGAACTGACAGAAACTAAATTAAATTCCGCTATGCCGGCATCGCGCAAAGCCATCTCAAAAGATTGCAGATATTCTTTATGGCGACCGACTCCCTTGGTAAAGAACATCTTTGAGGGAACAAAATTATTCATAAAGAAAATAATAAATCAAACAGAGGAAAAATTACAAGGTGGAAAACTATTTTTTAAGTTCCTCACGGGCAACGAGACGATCGTCCCAAGGAATTTTTTTACCGCCGGCTACACAGATTGCTTGTTCGGAGCCTTTGCCGGTTATTAAAACTAAATCCCCTTCTGCCGCTAAAGAAAAAGCTTTTTTGATTGCTTCGCGGCGGTCTAGAATTTTAAAAAGATTTTCTTGCAGTTTTTTGCCACTATTTTCCGCACCGAGAGCGACGGCATTTATTATTTCTTCGGGGTCGTCATCGTAAGGGTCTTCGTTTGTAATGATAACGATGTCAGAATTTTTTCCGGCAATTTCACCAAGAATGGGACGACGAGAGATGTCTCGGCCGCCACCGGTAGAACCGAGAATATGAATTATTTTTTTATGGGGAATTTTTTTAGCGGCTTCGTAAAGCTTGCTAACAGCGTTCGGTTCAAAAGCGTAATCAATAATAACGGTAAAATTTTGCCCTTCATCTATTTTTTCAAATCTTCCCGGAACGCCAGTTATTTTATTTAACCCATCTTTAATAGCAGATAAAGAAATTTCTTCGTTCAAGCCGACAGAAATAGCAGATAAAGCATTATAAAAATTAAATTTGCCTGGAAGAGAAAGGAAAAAAGAGATTTTCTCTAAAATAAAACTTGAGCCTTTTCCATCTTCTTCTATAAAGCTATCCAAAGGGAATATTTTTTTTGAGTTTTTAAATTCAATTCCGGAAACGCTAAAAGTTATTTTTTTATCGGCAGGGAAATTTAGAAAATATGCGGCGTGTTCGTCGTCGTTATTTACAATTATAGTTTTGGAAATTTTTTTACCCCTTATTATTTTATGACGGCAGCGCGAGAGATGAGAAAAAAGTTTTCCTTTAGCATTTTTATAATTAATAAAACCGCCGTGCGCTTCAATATGTTCAGGATAAAGATTGGTAAAAATTAAAGCATCATAATTAATAAAACGATGGCGAAATTGCTCTATGCCTTGTGAGGTGGTTTCAATAACGGCATAACGGCAGTCGGCTTGCACCATTTTTTTTAGCATTTTTTGAGTAAAGAATCTTCCGACCATGGTCATTTTTTTATCGTTCAGCCATTCTTCACTGCCGATTTTAAACATAGCGGTGGAGGTGAAGCCAACTTTATAGCCAGCGCTTTCAAGCATTTTTGAGATGAGATAAACGGAGGTAGTTTTGCCGCTTGTGCCGGTAACGCCGATGACGATGAGTTTGTTTGAGGGAAAACCATAAAAAGCTGCCGAGAAAAAAGCCAAAAGAAAATGATAAGCGGGCTGGATAGATTTAAAAAGCCGCTGGGGAATAATTTTTTTTATAAAAAATAAAAGACGTTCCATAAATGTTTAATGAAGAAGAGACCCGGGAGGGATTTTTTTAGCTGGTTTTATAAGGATTATTTCTTCGGCGCCGCTTTTCTTCTTTTTTTGAGAAGCTAAAATCATAGCCTGGCTTTCTAAGCCGAAGATGGTTCGCGGCTCAAGATTAGTTATAAAAATAAATTGCTTGCCAATAAGCTTTTCCGGAGTAGAAAAAGTCTTAGCAATACCGGAGACGACTTGCCGCAATTTTTCTTCCCCAAAATCAACGAGGAGTTTTAATAGTTTATCTGAGCCGTCAATTTTTTCAGCGAAAATAACGGCACCGATTTTTAATTCAATTTTTTGGAAATAGTCAAATGAAATCATAAAGTTTTTAGTTTTTTATCCGAGGGCGGAGGAGGTGAGATTTGAACTCACGATACCGTTGCCGGTATACCGCTTTTCGAGAGCGGCCCTTTCAACCACTCAGGCACTCCTCCTTATTTATATTAAAGCGAATTTTTGCTTGAGGGGCAAATTTTTTATAAATTAGAAAAAGGAAAGGCTCGCAAATTTTCACTTGCAAGCCTTTGAATATTGAAGTTGGTTGGAAATTAGCGTCTGTGTGTTGCTTGTAACATCACTTTTAAATCGTGAGTGTAAATTTTTTGCTCTGCCTTCCTAAAATCACGCTCAAAACCCCAAGGAGAAGCCTTTGGTCCCTCAAGGTTCCGACTGCGTTTAAAGACAATATAATCCCCCTCTTCTGGATTTTTACCCAGTTTGAAGTCAGAAAATTGAGGTTCATTACTACCTGCCTCAATTTTCATACCATCGTTAAGGCGAAAATAGATTTTTTCACCTTTTTTACTAGTGGCAATATATCCATAACGCTTTTCATTAGAAAAAAAATCAACAGTGCCGAGTTCCATTTTTTTCCCGCTTTCTTTTAAAATTTTGGTTTAAAACATCTGTTTTAAAGCTAACATAAATAAACTTACTCGTCAAGTTTACTAAAAAACAGACCGGAAATTTTGTGCCCTCGCGAGGAATCGGACCTCGATTTACGCGTTAGGAGTGCGTAGTTCTATCCATTGAACTACGAGGGCTTTTAAGTTTTTATAATTTTATCACGCCAGGCGATAATTTAGAAAGGATTAATAATGCATTTATTACCATAAAAAACATTCATATTCAACTTGATATTTTATTTTGCGCTTGAAAAGGTGAGGTTTTAAAGTTATTATTTTTTAAAAAAGGGCCTATGGTATAGCGGTAACATGCGACTATGGCATAGTCGAGTCCGGGGTTCAACTCCCCGTAGGTCCACCAAGAGAAATTTTGCAAATTTTTTAATTTGGGATTTTTCTGGGGGTTTTTATTTTTTTTATGTAAATAAGTTATAATTGTCTTATGGTTAAAACAATATCAAAAATAGTTGAGGGAGCGATGCCGGCGGTAGTTTCTATAGTTATTTCAAAAAATTTAGAAAAAGTTAAAAAGGAAATGACGAATGAGGGGCCTCTTTCTTTTTTAAAAATCGGCAATAAGAAACAGATTATTCCGGAAGAAGCTATAGACGCGCACGGAATGGTGGAAATTGGAGGAGGATCCGGATTTATTATTGACGAAAGCGGTATAGTGATAACTAATAAACATGTGATTGCAGACTCGGAGGCGGAATATACAGTGATAACAAACGACGACCAAAAATTCGGAGCGGATGTTTTAGCGAGAGACCCGATAAATGATGTGGCAGTTTTAAGATTAAGAGTAACATCAGAGACAAGAGGAAAAGTGCATAGATTTCCCTCTTTAACACTTGGAGATTCTTCAAAAATAAAACTAGGAGAGGCGGCAATAGCCATAGGAAATTCTTTGGGAATGTTTCGCAATTCGGTTTCCGCGGGAATAGTCTCCGGGCTTTTAAGGTCAATAAGGGCACAAATTGATCCGACGATTCCCGCGCAAGAAATGCGTGGTTTAATTCAGACGGATGCGGCTATAAATCCGGGAAATTCAGGAGGGCCTTTGCTTGATGATAAAGGAAAAGTAATAGGCATAAACGCGGCGGTGGTTTTTGGAGCAGAAAATGTAAGTTTTGCTATTCCAATAAATGCAGTGAAAAGAGATTTAGAAGATTTAAAAAAATATGGGCGCATAAAGAGACCTCTTCTAGGGTTAAGATATTTAAGCGTAGATAAAAAAATGCAAGAGAAAATGGATTTGCCGAAAGAATATGGAGCTTTAGTTTTTAAAGAAGATAAAAATACAGCGGGAGTGGTTTTAGGAAGCCCGGCTGATAAGGCGGGAATAAAAGAAGGAGATTTAATACTTGAGTGCGACGGAAAAAAGATAGACAAAAGTTATTCTATCCAAGATATTTTAGAAGAAAAGAAAGCGGGAGATAGGGTTGTTTTTAAAGTTTTAAGAGAAGGAAGAGAGTTTGAAAAAAAAGTAGAGTTAACAGAGAGAAGATAAAAAATCAGTAGACTGTTTCGCTGACGTATTTACCAGAAGAGTCTAAAAGAATAACGCGATCGTGGCGGCTGTCTAAGATGTTTTGCCCTGTCCAAATATGCCAATCTGAAGAAACAAAATTTTCGTCTTTTTTATGCTCGTTGAAGCAAGAGGTGTAGTTAAAACGGTTTAGAACTTGCTTACATTCGTCGCTTATAAAAAAATTCCAGTTGGGATCATTGCCAGGATAGCGGCAGGAACCATTGTAACTTGAAATAGTATCCTGACAGGAGCCGGGAAGGTTTTGATATTCTTTTCTATCTATAGAAGGGCAACTGCCGCCAATAGAAGGAGAAAAAGTGTAAGCTTGAGAAATATAGCCAAAACATTTATTAGTGCGGAAGTTAACGTTCATCGGGCTTACTGAAGAATAAAGATTTAAAGAAAGTGATTTTTTTATAATTATGTCTGATTGCGGACCGCCGGAAATAGGTTGAAAAATTTCGGCGCCTTTTGGAATAAAGATGGTACCTTTATTACTTCTAACGCTCCAGCCGGTAGCATTTATTTTTTCTTCTTCTTTTAAACCGCTAAAATAAATTCTTATAGTAGAAGGATAAGAAGAGCCCTCGGAAGAAGGAGAGGCGGAAACGCTAAACCTGCCATAATAAGGAGAAATGTTTTTTTCTTCAAATCCTATTGGAAGTTCTCCTTTAAATTTCGGCTCTTCAGAGTTGCTTTCATTTTGTTCGGTTGAAGATAAATTATTTGAAGGTTCGGTTATTTTAAAATTTAAAAAGTTTGCTGGTAAAATAAAATTTTTAAAAATTCCGGTTTTAAGATTAAAAAAAGAGGTGGCTTTATCTTTATAAAAATAAATAAAAGAAAGAACGGTAAAAATTAAAAGAAAGATAAGAGCTATTTTTATTGCTTTAAGACTTTCCATAATAAATGATGGGAAATTATTTTAATTTTTTATCTCTTTACTAGATTATACCACTAAGTTAATGAGACGATTAGGAATAAAGACTGTTCTTTTTACAGGCTGATTTTTAAGAGCGGTCTGAACTTTTTTGCTTTGCAAGGCGATTTTTTCCGCTTCTTCAGAAATAATGCCGGTTTTAACTTCTATAGAATCTCTAAGCTTTCCATTTATTTGAACAACCAGAGAAAAAGTATTTTCTTTTATTTTAGAAGCATCAAAAAGAGGCCATTTTTCAAGGTGAACGGAGCGGCGCCCGCCTAAAATTTTCCATACTTCTTCTGTAAGATGAGGGGCAAAAGGAGCGAGGATTTTAATAAAAATCTGGCATTCGTTTTTACTCATTCCCTCTTTTTCCGCTTCGTTAAAAAATATCATCATCGCGGAAATAGCCGTGTTAAATTTAAAATTTTCTATATCTTCGGTTACTTTTTTAACCGTTTGGTGAAGAAGTTTTTCAATTTTTTCCGAGGGTTGTTTTTTTGATTTTGAAGATTTAGAAGATCTTACCGCTAAAGCAAAATTATGAATGCGGCTTAAAAAGCGCCAAATACCAATTACTCCTTTTTCATCCCAAGGCTTGGAATCTTCAAACGGACCTATGAACATTTCATAAAGGCGGAGAGAGTCAGCGCTAAATTCTTTAACGATATTGTCCGGGTTAACAATGTTACCGCGTGATTTTGACATTTTTTCTCCGTCCGGGCCTAAAATCAATCCTTGATTTTTTAGTTTAGTAAAAGGCTCGGGCTTAGAAACAACTTTTATATCAAAAAGGAATTTATGCCAAAAACGAGCATAGAGAAGATGTAAGACGGCATGTTCTACGCCGCCGATATAAAGAGTGACGGGACTCCAGATTTTTTCTTTTTTTTCTGAAACCAGGTGAAGTTTGTTTTTTGGATCAATAAAACGGAGGTAGTACCAACAAGAACCAGCCCATTGCGGCATGGTGTTTGTTTCGCGTTTTGCATGACCGCCACATTTCGGACATTTTACTTCCACCCATTTTTTAATGCCAGCTAAAGGAGATTCTGGTTCGCCAGTAGGCTCGTACGATTTAACAAAAGGAAGCTTAATTGGTAAATCTTTTTCCGGCACTGCCTGATTACCGCAAGTTGGACACTTAATAATAGGAATGGGTTCACCCCAGTAACGCTGGCGGGAAAAAATCCAGTCGCGCAGTTTGTAATTTGTCATTTCTTTAGCCAGTTTTTTTTCTTTAAGCCAGAAAATAATTTTAGGCCTTGCTTCTTGTGAAGTTAATCCGTCAAACTGGCCGGAGTTAATTAAGATTCCATCTCCATCATAACAAGTTTTTAATTTTTTAACTTCCGCCCACAGTTTTTCGTCTTTTGGCTTAATGGAAACTTTTAAAGGAATTTTGTATTTTTTTGCCATAATAAAATCTCTTTCATCATGGGCGTCGGCAAAAACGGCGCCAGTGCCGTAATTAGGCAAGACAAAATCGGAAATCCAAACAGGCATTTCAGCGCCAGTAGCTGGATTAATGACTTTTATTCCTTTAAGTTCAATACCAGTTTTTTCTTTTTTTAAATTAGTCCTTTCCAGGTCAGGTTTATTTTTTGCTTTTTTGATATAACGATTGACTTCCGGCCAATTTTTAATATCGCTTTTCAGTTCATTAAGTAAATCGTGCTCTGGCGCCAGTATTAAAAAAGTACTGGAAAAAATAGTGTCTATTCTAGTTGTGTAGACAGAAATAAAAAGACCACGGTTTTTTACTTCAAATTTAACTTCCGCGCCAGAACTTTTTCCTATCCAGTTTTCCTGCATAAGTTTTACTTTTTCCGGCCAATCAAGATTTTTCAAGTCGGAAAGCAAGCGGTCGGCGTAGGCCGTTATTTTAAGCATCCACTGTTTAAGCTCCTGCCGCACAACTTTTGTGTGACAACGTTCGCACTCTCCTTTTTCCGCTTCTTCGTTTGCTAAAACAGTTTTACAAGACGGGCACCAGTTAACAGGAATTTTAGCTTCGTAAGCTAAGTCATTTTCAAATAATTTTAGGAAAATCCATTGCGTCCAGCGATAATATTCCGGATCAGTGGTGTTTATTTCCCGCGACCAGTCATAGGAAAATCCAATAGAGTCAAGCTGTTTTTTAAAGTTAGCGACATTTTTTTTAACAACTAAACTAGGATGGATTTTCTTCTTGATGGCGTAATTTTCCGCCGGCAGGCCAAAAGCGTCCCAGCCCATGGGGTGAAGGATGTTAAAACCTTTCATTCTTAAGAAGCGAGAAAAAATATCGGAAGCAGTGTAACCTTCCACGTGACCAACATGTAAACCTTCGCCGGAAGGGTAAGGAAACATATCAAGAACGTAAAAGTTTTTCGCTTTAGAGTTTTCTTTTGTCTGGTAAGTTTTATTTTTTTTCCAGAAATTTTGCCACTTTTTTTCTATTTGCCGGTGATTATACATACAAAAGAGTTAAAAGTTTACCTTGTTAAATAATTTGCTTCGCAAATAAAAAATCTGAAGATTTTTTATTTAACAGGGTAAAAGTTACATTGTAAAGTTTAAAAGTTGAAAACGGGATTGAATTCCGACTACGCTGATCTGTTATAATCTATAAAATTTAGCTATAAAAACGTATTCGGTGACAGTTCTGTTTATGATAACGCAAAAAAGAAAAAATTCAAAAATTAAAAGGCCCAATGCAGTTTACTGCAAAGGGCCTGTTTCCCACTTCTTTTAGTAGTGGGGCTTTGCGGGAAGGAAAGTTGAGCGACGATTTTTTTAGATCGCCATTTTGATAGTCATCTGTTGGGAGGTCGTGGCAAGCATAGCTTTTTCTCCTATTGCTTGTTTGTTTTATAGGTTCAATCCGAATCCGCTCTACAAATGCGGGGCTTAGACAACTCGCATCGTACAGTTTTATTTAAAACTGTACGGCAGAAAAAGGATTGTGTCTTAACATAGCTTTTCTCCCTATAGAAACTCTCAAACATGTAAAAGATTCCGCCGTTATACAGCGGACCGGGACGAGAAAAAGAACACAAAAAAGACCTAAAAGTAGTGTAATAAAAAATAAAATAAAAATCAAGCGTCTAATTGTGGAAAAACAAGAAAATTAGTTTAAGTTAAAAACTTTTTTAGCGTTTTTAGTTGTGGCTTCGGATATTTCTTCTAAACTTACGTTTCTTATTTCCGCTATTTTTTTTGCTGTTTCTAAAATATAAACCGGTTTATTTTTTTGTCCGCGATAAGGCACTGGAGTAACAAAAGGAGAATCGGTTTCAAGAAGAATTTTTTCAAGAGGAATCATGTTTATCTGCTTATTATAATCCGAAGTAAAAGTAATGACGCCGCCAAAAGTGAAAAAAGCGTTAAATTTGTTTAAGATTTTTTCCGTTTGTTTTAGATTGCCGGAATAGAAATGAAAAATAACAGAATCGGAAAAATTTTCTTTTTCCAAAATTTCTATCGCATCGTTATAAGCTTCTTCTTCCCTAATATGAAGCATTAAAGGTTTTTTTACTTTTTTTGCCAGTTTTATATGGTTTAAAAAAAGGTTTTTTTGCCGGTTTTTAGCTTCTTCTATTTTTTCTGTTTCATTGTGTTTGCGAGCAAAAATGGCATAATCAAGACCACATTCGCCAACTGCAACAACTTTTTTATCCTCCGCTAGTTTTTCAAAAAGACTAAAATCAAATTTTTCTTCTTCGGTCGGGTGAATGCCGATGGAAGCATAAACTCCTTCTTTAAATTGATTAGCAATAATTATATTTTCTTCTGAATCTTTGCTGTTTGTGCCGGCGTTTATTACCCAAATTCCGGAAGTAAGGGCTTCGTTTAAGACATCTTTCCAAGTGTCATTATAAAATTCCGAGTTGATATGGGCGTGGCAGTCTATAAGCTGAAGATTCATACGCGAGGAAATAAAGGATTTTCAAAAGCGGCATTTTGGGAAATGTGAGTTTGTATTTTTTCTGAAGTATCCGGTAAAAAAGGAGAAATAAAATCAGCAACTCGCTTTAAGATAAAAAGAGAATTTTTAATCGCTTCTTTATAATCGTCTTTTTTCTCCCAAGGCTTTTTTTCATTTACAAGCTTGTCACCAAAACTAATAAGACTAAAAATTGCGGCAAGCGCTTCGTTAAATTTAAATTCTTCCATTTTTTTATTTACTATCTCTTCCGTTTTATCAACTTCTTTTTGTATTTCCTCTGTGACTTCAAGACCGCTTATTTTTTCCGAAGAGGCGAGCTTTAGCACGCGCGAAGCAAAATTACCAAGGCCGTTGGCTAAGTCGCCGTTATATTTAGATTTGAATTTATCCGGTGAAAAATCTCCATCATCATAAGCCGGAATTTCCCGCAATAAATAATAACGCAAAGCATCGGCGCCGTATTTTTCTATAAGTTCAAACGGATCCACGACATTACCTAAGGATTTTGACATCTTTTGCCCTGCTGATGTTATATAGCCATGGATAAATATTTTTGTCGGGATGCGCACACCAGCAGACAAAAGCATAGCTGGCCAGTAAATTGTGTGAAACCGGTTTATTCCTTTACCGATAACATGGATTATTTCACTTCCCTCTTCCCAATACTTTTTAAATTTTTCACCAGCGGAAGTATAATCTAAAGCGGTAATATAATTAGAAAGGGCATCAAACCAAACGTAAATTGTCTGCTCTTCGTCTTGCGGAACTTTTATGCCCCATTTTTTTGCTCTTTCATTGCTTCTTGAAATGCTAAAATCTTCCAAACCTGAATTTATAAAGGAAAGCATTTCATTTTTTCTTGTTTCAGGAATTATCTCCATTTTTCCTGTTTCTATTATTTCTTTTAATTTATTCTGGTAATTGGAAAGTTTAAAAAAATAATTTTCTTCTTCCACTATTTCCACTTCTCTATTTGGATGTTCTGGGCATTTTCCATTTTCCAAGTCTTTAGCGGTTTTAAACTCTTCACAGCCGACGCAGTAAAATCCTTTATATTGTTTTTTATAAATATCTTCCGGGCGGCAGGAGCTCCATAATTTTTCCGCTCCTTTTTTATGCTTTTCTTCTATTGAAGTTCTTATAAAACCGTCGTTTGATATATTTAAATCCACTGCTAATTTTTGGAAAAACTTGGCGTTTTTTTCCACAAATTCCGCAGTGGGGATATTTAATTCTTCCGCTGTCTGGACATTTTTTAAGCTGTTTTCATCTGTTCCCGTCAGTAAAAACACATCATTATTATTTACTCTTTTAAATCTTGCAAAGACATCCGCTTCCACAAGCTCTAGTGCAAAACCAATATGAGGCTTGGCGTTGACGTAAGGGATAGCGGTTGAAATAAAAACTGTTTTTCTTTCCATAAAAAATATAATAGCTCTAAAGATGAGTTTTGCCAAGATAAAAAACCCGACTAGACGGAGAGTCGCGCTTTAGAAAATAAGAAAAATAGTATTAGCAGAGGAGATTTCGGAATTGACTGTGGGAGTTTTACGGAAGAGAGTTTTTAGCAGCGCGGCGGGAATCTTTAATAGAAACCCAATCATCCAAAAATTCTTGCAAAATAACCGCCACCGGAACGGATAAGACTATACCGATTAGGCCCCATAACTGGAAGCCGATCATTAACGCCGCAAGAACAACAACCGGATGCAAGCCAACAGTTCTATTCATCACGAGAGGAATAATAATATGTCCTTCAATTTGCTGGACGATAACAAAAAGGGCGACTGTGTAAAGGGCAAGCAAAAAGGAATTATGAAGAGCAATAAGAACGGCGATACTACCGGCAAAAACTGGACCGACAAAAGGAATTATTTCTAAAACAGCGGTAGTGAGGCCAAGAACAAAAGAATGTTCCACCCCAAGAAGCCAAAGACCGATAAAAGCCACAAAACCGACTACAAAGCTAAGAATAATTTGTCCTTGAAGCCAGTGACCAATTCTTTTTCTGGAACGGTGAAAAATAGTCATTATTCTGTCTTCATAATTTTCCGGCAAGATAGCGCGGAGAAACCATTCCGGTCCTTCACGGCTGATAGATAAGTAAAAAGAAACGATAATAACAGTAATAACAAAAGAAATTCCGCCAAAAACACTAGTAGCAAGATTAACTAAAGATAGATCGCTAGAAAAAATCTTTTTACTTATCTCATTAAAAGTAGAATTAAAGTTTTTTATAAAATCTTGAGTGGAAGAAAAATTAAAGATATTGCCGGTGAATTCAACAATTCCGGAAAGAAGATTATCCATTTCCATTAAAGCAATCGGAAGAACGGCATAAATAATAAGCCCGATCATAATAAGAGAAAAAAGATAGGTGAAAAGAGTGCCGAGAATGCGTGGCAGTCCTTTTTTTTCAAGATAATCAATAAAAGGATTAATACCAGAAGAAATGATAAAAGCTAAGAAAAGGTTGATTAGAACATTACGCACTAAAAAAGCCGCAACGACAACGGATAAAACCGCAACTATTCTCCAAAGAGTTCCCCAGCTTATTTCAATTTTTAGATTATTCATCTATTATCCAGAGTAATCTTTTTATTTATTTTTTAAAATTTTTGTTTATTTTATATCTAATAAAGAGATTAATTTTTCTCTGTGCTCTTCCTTAAATGGTCCAATAACAGCTAAATTTAATTTTTTATTTTGGAAAATAAACTCAGCGGTGCTTTTTATTTCTTCTGCGGTAACTTTTCTTATTTTTTGAGCCAGTTCTTCCGGAGAAGCCATTTCTCTTTTTAATATTTCCTGTCCTCCATAAAAAGATGCCAGCTCATCAGAAGTTTCAAGAGATATCATCAAGTTGCCGATAATGTGCTCTTTTGCTCTTTCAAGCTCTGCAGAGGTTACTTTTTCTTTTGTTAATTTTTCAAACTCCGCAACAATAGCCGAGATCACTTTTTCTATTTTACGATGGTCAACGCCAGCAGAAGCAGAAAGAATACCATGGTCAGTGTAAAGGTCAGCTTCAGAACGGACATAATAAGCGGCGCCAAGTTCTTCCCTGACTTTTTGAAAAAGCCGCGAACTCATGCCGCCTCCTAGAATATCAGAAAGGACACTTAAAGCGTGTTTTTTTTCATCAAAGAGAGAGAAAGCTCTTACTCCAAGAACAAGATGAGTTTGATCGGATTCTTTGTTTTTAATAAAAACTTCCGGCTTGTCTTGTAACTCAACTGTTTTTATTTTCTTACTTTTTACCCCTTCTTCTATGCCTTTAAACTTTTCTCTGATATTTAAAACGAGCTCATCTTCATTAAAGTTACCGGCAATAACGACAATCGTCGCTTCGGCAACATAGTGTTTACTGCGGTAGCTTAAAAAATCATCCTGATTTATTTTTTCAATAATTTCTTTGCGGCCGGCGACATCCCAGCCGGAAGGCTGGTCGCCATAAAGAAGAGTCATAAAAAGTTCTTGTACGCGCCGTGGAGGTAAGTCTTCATACATATTTATTTCCTCAATTATTACTCCCCTTTCCTTGTTTATTTCATCCTGATTAAAGACAGGATTAACATAAATATCGGAAACGACATCCAGGGCGGTAAGGATACGGCTACTTTCAACTTTTGCAAAGTAGCCGGTATATTCCTGTCCGGTAAAGGCGTTGTATTCGGCGCCGATAGAGTCAAGTTCGCTTGAAATGTCTAGAGCTTTAGGACGTTTTTTTGTTCCCTTAAAACACATATGCTCCAAAAAATGTGAGATGCCGTTTATTTCTTTTGTTTCGTATTTTGAGCCAGCTTCTACTAAAACTAAAGCAGTGGCAGTAAAAGCGTTTTTTTTAGGAATAAGTATAAGACGCAAGCCGTTTTTTAAAGTAAGCTTTTTAAACATAAGAAAATAAGTTAGTGCGGTAATTATAAAATTTTTAATAAATAAAGTAAAATAAGATTATGTTTGGTCTGTTTTTGGTATTAATAGCTTCCGCTTTTTCTGAAATAGGCGTATCAATAGGAAAAACAGAGGTAGAGAAGAGAAAAGACAGTATTTATTCAATGGGATTTTTTAGTTTGTTTATAGGAACGGTTTTTTTCTTTTTAATAGCTTTACTTAAAAATTCGTTTGTTTTTTCTTTAGCGTCTCTTCCGACTTTTATATTAAGAGTGATATTAGAAATAGCATTAATTAATTTTACTGTTTTTGCCATAGTCAAAGCAGACAGAAGTACTTTTAGTTTTATAAAGGTGGGAACTTTGCCGCTGTTAGTAGCAGCAGATTTAGTTTTAGGGTATGAGCTCCGAGATTATCAGATTCTCGGAATAGGAATAATTATTTTTGCATTAGCTGTTCTTCTTTTTAATCATGGAATTAATAAAAAAGGAATCGCTTATGCCGCGCTTTCAGCAATTTTAGCGGCGGCAACTTTATCTTTATTTAAATATAATATAACAAAATATAATTCCGTAGAGGCGGAACAAGGAATTATTTCTGTTATTTTACTGATTTATTTATTTTTTATGGCTCGCCTGATAACAAAAGAAAAT
>Ga0208375_1000716_pt1 | contig 44134 bp, 31 predicted proteins | sample RifOxyD1_FD_184038 | JGI IMG/M metagenome (GOLD analysis project Ga0208375, IMG submission 184038) | Soil microbial communities from Rifle, Colorado - Rifle Oxygen_injection D1 (SPAdes) | ecosystem: Environmental > Terrestrial > Deep subsurface > Rock core/Sediment | place: Rifle, Colorado... | reverse complement strand
GCACCGAGTATCGAAGACCGGGCTGCTTTGCGCGAGAACACTGCGGCCTTCACGGCGCGCCTTCGCGAACTTGGGTTCTACCGCGACCTTTCGGATGCCTACATCTCGCAGACGGTGACGCCACGCTATCGCATAGAGACCCCGGCGGGTGCCAACGGAGTGACGCCGTGAGCCAGGGACTTCGCACGATCCAGCCTTACGATCTGGCCGCAGAACTCGAAGCGGAACTATTTCCCCGACTCGCCGGCCTACTGCGCGTACGAGGTCGCGGGCATTGCATGCGCGTCACCGATCTCGACCGCGACCTCATGGTGCGGTTGTGTGGCCGCTTGCGCGCTGAGGTTCTCGAAGCTCAAGTCGTCATACTCGGCAATGCCAATAGCACGACGCCCCCGACCCTCACGGTGACTTCCACGAAGCTCGTGGAACTCCGCAATCCACTGCCGGATGGTGCACTTCGGCCACCGCTGCTCGTGTTTGTTCCCAACGATCTTCGAGCTGCTGCTGAGGACAGCTTCGGGATTGCGACATTCGAGGATTTACCTGTTGGCGATGTTTACGCACAACTTCGCTCCCGCCTTCTCGGGGAGCTGCCTGCTTCGATCCGTGGCGCGGTGGCCGAAGGGTTGCGCAGGCTGGAGACTGACGTACGCTGGCCCTTCGCCGAGCCGCTGTCGGTGGTACGGTTCCTTCTGACGGCTAAGTTAAACGGCGGTGACCCGGAGGCAGTCGGAGCAGGTCTGTTCGAACTTGCGCTGGTACCTGACTTCGAGCTCCTCAACGATCCGACGAAGGCTCCTGCCCGCATCGCCCGGAACCGCGACTGCGTACGCGCACTGACGTGGTCCGCTCGCTCTGAGAGGGGTCGCGTGATGGAGGTTGGGCTCAAGAAGAGTCCGTTTCAGAGCCAACTCGGCGAGTTCCTGACCGACGCTGGTGTTGAAGACCCGCGCGAGTGGACGCGCCGAATTGTCCTCGATCGAACGTGCTGGAAGTTCGCATTCCATCGCTGGGAGTTTGAAGAAGGCACCAAAGAGCAGGGGCACGTTTTCATCGGCGACGTCTCGGTCGAGCTTCCGAAGGTCGGAGAGAATCCTTCTGACTTGAAGCTCCAAGAACTCAAGGCAGACGAGAAGATCCTCGTCGTGGGCAAGGGCGGCCTTCGCAAGTTTAACGTGGGATTCCGCGTCGATCCTCACCCTTCGCGCGTCGATGGACTCGCCAAGTTCGTTGCGCAGGTAATCTCGAAGGAGACGGGCCCTGTTGGTCTAGTGCGCAGCAAGAAGGCGTGGACCTCGTCGAAATCCAGCGCGACGATCGATCTGAACAACCTCAATAAGGTCGAGTGGGAAGAAGGTTGGCACTTCGTCCGAGTTCTCGCCCAAACAGAGGACGGCGAACTCATCCCTTTGGTCGACGAGAGCGGTCGCGCGCTGCCCTGGGCTGTCGACGACCAAGACAGCACCGTTCCGCGGCCCAACGAGAGCGATCTCTTTTACGTCGTCACCGAGGTCGACGAGCCGCCTCCGCCGCCACAGCGAGCCGTGCAGAACGATGACAGTTTGGAACACGCTAGGCTCCGGTTGCAATTCAGCGCAGCCATAGACGGTCGCGATCCGTCGTCTATCTCGCCTCAGGGAGCTGCCTGGGCCGAGCGTCGACGCGGTCAATCGTTGGGCTCTGAGATGCTCGAGCTCCAATTCGGCCGGGACGGAACTGTCCATGTTCCGGTCTCGCGCGCACTCAAGGGAGTCGAGCAATCCATCCTCGCTGCGCCCACCGGACCCGTCGCTTGGCGCATCGCTGTTCGCATGGGTCACCCAGACAAGTCGACCGTCGAGGAAGCTCGATGGCCGTCTGTGGACGAGTGCCGTGACTTCCTCGACGCCCGAACAGCCTGGTTCAACGCGGTCCGCTCCGGCGCTAGCGAGCTGATTACGCAAGCTGCCGATCTGTTGACATTGCGACCGCTGGCATTCGCCTACGCGACAACCTACCAAAGACTCATCGCTGCTCTACTCCGTGAAGCTGAGGCTGGCGACGACGCCGAAGGAAAGGCCGCGCTCGCTGACCTTTGGCGCATGCTGACGCTTGACACCGTGACCGTCGATGTCATCGACCACCGGGGGCATCGCCGTGAGGCGGCTCTCGTCGCACCAACGCACCCGCTTCGGGTGCTTTGGTTCGCAGCGTGGGCCGAGATGGGGGCGCAGTGGCTGGAGGCGGCCCGCAAAGGGCCAGCCGAGTTCGTGGTGGCCACGCGGGAGGCGCTCTTGAAGCAGCTCGCGCCCGTAGGGCACCCACCCGTACTCGCAACCCCCGGCGGGCGATCGGTCAGCGGTCGCCTGATGACGCCAATCGACAATCTCGCGCCTCATTGGACGCTCTACGCGCCCGCCCACGAACCAGATCCGCGCGGGCTCATCGGAGAGGTGTGCTCCGCATTTGGCCTCCCGGAGCCCGGTATCGGTGGCGCTACGATCGACGGCGCTGCCCTTGCGAGCCGTGTGCAGCGCTACCTGGTCCAACACCCGTACATCAGCACCCTCGTCATCAACGCATTCAATCCCGGGCGCGCCGGAGTACTTGCGGACATGCTGCTGGCGCTTCAGCGCCAACCTGCGTTCGAAGACATCAGCTACGACGTGAGGCTGTTCGTACCCGACGCCGACGCTCTTGGCGTCGGTGAAGGTCTCGCAGAATTGCTCTCGCCCTCTGGGAGCCAAAGCGGTTCTGAAGCTGATGCGTTCGCCACACCAAGTGGCGACCATCTGCGACCAAAGCTCGCGATCGGGGTTCGCAGCACGTCAGACTTCCGAGCAACCCCCGAGAGGTTTTCTTCTCACCTTACGTTTCTCTTCGACTTATTTCCTGCGGAGGAAGTGGGAGCAACCGACGAGCCCTTCCGTGAGTCTGCGGCACCTGTCCACGGGCTCCTGCAGGAATATCACGTCGACTACCAGGAGGATGACACGACCATTGCGTGGCGCCGCACTCCGAGACATGGGCTCGCTATGCCTCTCAAAGGAAGCGAGGGGCTGACGGAGCTTCTGTCCACGCTCCCAGTGATTCTTTCGAACGCGGTCTCGGCCGTAGCAACAGGCCGGATCGGAATCCGCTTGCGACCGGTCATCAGCCTGGCCTTAGACGCGACTGAGCGCGCCCTCTTGCACCAGGTCCACGAGGTGAGCGATTGGGTGCTTACCTTAGACCGCAACATGGGCATCGAGTTCTTCGATCACGGTGGCCGACGGGACCGACCCGACTATCTCATCGACCACTCTCCCGACCTGGAACTTGGGCACCGTCTAACCATCACCTCGCGCTCGGTGTCGGAGCTTGAGGCAATGCTCGTGCCTGTCCTCGAAGACTATGGTCTCCCAGCTGAAGGCAGACATGCAGTCGCAGTACTGGACCAGCTTCGTTCACTGTCAGGAAGACTCGCTCTTAAGCTCATCTCGGCACCGTCGCAACGCGCAGAAGCGCTGGGTCTCGCGCTTTCCCGCATGTACTTGGAGCACCAGGGAGCATTCCAGAGTCAAATCACGGTGCCCCTGGACGCACACCTCGAGCTCTATCGTTCGCTTAAGCAGGTTGCGGACGAGCTCGGAAGCGACGTCAGCTTCAAGCGCACCGACCTTGGCCTGTTCGACCTTAATGCTGCAGAGCGCACCATCACCTGTCGTCTGGTTGAGGTGAAGTGCTACACGGCAGTAGGCGATCTCGCGGCCTATGCAGCGCTCAAAGACCGAATCTCGGCCCAGATTGCACAGAGCCAGGAAGTGTTCTCCACGCATTTCGATCAACACCGTACGGCCATCGATCGAGCCGATAGGCTTATCAAGACACGCGAGCTCGTGGCGCTCCTCGAGTTCTATCTCGACCGAAGTGTTCGCTACGAAATCATGGACGACCAGGCCGCCGAGGAGGCGCGCTTCCTGTTGCGTTCGCTCGAGGACGGTTACCGTCTCGTGTTCACGCGCAGCGCACTCGTCTTTGACTTCGAGAAGGATGGCAGCGAGGTCGAGTATGAGCATGGGATTGAGTTCCATCGGGTGGGCCTGAGCCTCGTACGGGAACTCGTCGACGCGGCCGCACCAACCCCGGACGAGAAGTCCGCGAGCGTCGAGGCTCTCGAATCGGAGGCCCCAGCTGCAGAGCGCAGCGAGGCAGAGCTCGTACGACGTCGTCGACGCGCCCCAAGTATTCCGACGCTTGGGGCTGCGGCGTTCCTTGGTGAAAGCCGCGAGCGCTCAGTGCCCTGGGAAGACCTGATGCCGGCACGTGATAGTGGCGAGGCAATGGCGCCCCGCAGGGTCGAGGCCGAAGGGCAGCGGAACGCATCGGCCGCCAGTTCCTCGTCCGCGGCGGAGCTCAATGTAGTAGCACCGCGCGACCCCGAGATGCATCAGCCGGCAGGAACGCAGCACAGCGCGAACGCCCACGCTCAGGCGCCCGCGCGCCGGAGCGAGGACAAGGGCACTTCAAGCCTAGGCACGCCTGCTCGCCTTATCGAGGACGCTTTGCGCCCATCCGACACTCAACAAAGCCCCGAACCAAGCACGCCTGCACCAGCGCCGATAAGGATTGGAGACGAAGCTTCTGTCGCTCGTCTACACGACCCGAAGTTGGCGGACGGTCCGGCCTACGACATCATGCTGGGCGTCACCGGAGACTCGCCGCAGTACGGCATTCTCGGCGAGGTTTCCGGACGGACAATCGCGCTCGACCTCAACCACACGCACACGATCAGCCTTTTCGGGGTCCAAGGTGGCGGCAAGAGCTACACGCTCGGCACGGTCGTGGAAATGGCGTCCTTGCCGATCGACGGCATCAACCGCCTGCCACAGCCACTCGCGACCATCATCTTCCACTACAGCCCGACCATGGACTACGCGCCGGAGTTCACCTCGATGGTGGCTCCTAACAGCGACGAAGCGCAGGTTGCCGCGCTTCGACAACGGTACGGCGCCGAACCGCGTGCGCTCGAAGATGTCCTGCTGCTCGTGCCGGCCGACAAGCTCGAGGAGCGTCGTGCCGACTATCCAGGCATTGAAGTTCGCCCTCTCAAGTTCGCCGCCGCGGAGCTTCAAGCGAGTCATTGGCGCTTCTTGATGGGTGCGGCCGGGAATCAGGCAACCTACATCAGGCAGCTCAACCGCATCATGAAGCAGCTGCGCGATAACCTCACGCTCGCGGGCCTCAGGCAGGGCATTGACGACTCGCGCATGCCCGACCACATCAAGGAACTGGCTCGCGGGCGCCTCGAGCTCGCCGAAGAATTCATCGACGACAACACGCACCTCGGCGAGGTTCTTCGTCCGGGCCGCTTGGTGATCGTCGACCTGCGCGATGAGTTTATGGAAAAAGACCAGGCACTTGGATTGTTCGTCGTACTGCTCCAGCTCTTCGCTGAAGTCACCTACGAGGGCCGAAAGTTCAACAAGCTCGTCGTGTTCGATGAGGCGCACAAGTACATCGAGAGTCCGGATCTCGTGGCGGGTTTGGTCGAGGTGGTTCGCGAGATGCGGCACAAGGGGACGAGCATTCTCGTCGCAAGTCAGGATCCACCCTCCGTCCCGGTCCCGCTTATCGAGCTGTCAACCCAAATTGTCCTCCACAAGTTCAACTCGCCCGCCTGGTTGAAGCATGTTCAGAAGGCGAACGCGGCTCTAGGGAGCCTTACACCCGAAAAGATGGCGCATCTACGTCCTGGAGAGGCATTCGTCTGGTCCAGTAAGGCTACCGACGATGCCTTTAGCAAAGGCGCGGTGAAAATACGGAGCCGACCGAGAGTGACCCATCATGGTGGTGCCACGAAGACAGCTACATAGTTGTTTGACCCAGGTGCGCCGGAGGCTCTCGCTCACCCAGCGCTTCGCCTGATGGCACAGCTACCGCGTTCCAACAGGGCAACCGAAAGAATGAACACCTCTTCGATAGGTGAGCGCTTTGACTTCGGCGTGTTCACTTCGCCCCAGTCAGGCACCGGCACCATTAAGGAACTGCTTGCGGAGCTAAATCATGAGCGCGGCCAAGCGGTAGACGGGAGTCTTGTTGGCATCAACAGCTTGACCACAACGCTGGACGGTATTGAACGAATTACGGGAAGAAAGATCCAGAAGAGCGAGGTCCAACAGCTTTCCGTTGCTGCCTTGAAGACGATCAAACGGCTGTATCTGACGGGGCCAGAGCATGGCGTCAAGGTCTTCAGCATCATCGATCCTCCCCACCTAAAAAAACGCAAATGGACGCTCGAATTCAGGGAGAGCGTGCCAGCACCTCGAAACAAGGATGCAACCCTCGTCGTCCAAGATCTGCTGGATTGCTTTGCAACCGAGATCCCCAAGGAGCGCCTGGCGACAATCGAGCGAACCTTGCCTCGACTGCCAGAACTTCTGCTGCAGATCGAAAGTGAGAACACTCACATCGGCAGAAGGCTCAAGCATGGATTCGATGGCTACATGGATGCAGTTGCGTCTGCGTATCAGGAATTGACCACATGGGTAGATGCATATCCCGTCACAGCCGATCCCTCCTCCACCCCATTGGATGAAGCTGTATACACCTACCTGCGCACACTTCGTTTCGCGCACTTCGCGCTCGGCTTCAAGGACGCTTTTGAGCTGGCGGCAATCAAGGATGACATCAAGCCAATAGCAGGTCACATGGACTTGCTCGCTTACGCGGTGAGCAAGCGAGTTGGACAGCCCCTCCAACTGGCAACGCCTTTCCTCGCCATCGATCAGTTCGATTCGTTCGTAGATGACTGGAAAGATCAGCTCTCACGCGCAATCACCTCCGCAACAGGGTTTCCTGCACGAGGTGACGTTGCCGATCTGTCCGAAGGGGCAAAGCGCGTATTGATCCTCTACGGCAGCTTCGAGCTTGGCAAGCGCGACACCGACTCGTCGATTCTATCGATCTGGGACTGTGTTTCAGCACTGTGCACGATACGCCACCAGCAGGAGGCAGATACTAGGCACGCCGCTTACTGGCCGTCTCAGCCGACCCAAGGCGACGTCATTCTCCGACAGCTCTTACCGAGTCTGCGGGACAAAAAGAAACCGCATGGATACAGATCGATCGAGGACTTGTTCACTGAGGACTACGTCCCGCACGTGACCAACCAGATTATCTACCAGCGCTTCTGCAACATGCAAAGCGCGCTCCTTGGCTTGGCCGAGGTGCACACCGCACGAATGTCCTTCCGAGTGGCAAGACTCATTAAGCTTGCCGAGATCTTCCGCATGACTGATGTGGATCAGATCGTCCACAGCTATGCAGCGTTCCTGTCTTCGTTGGAGCAGACAGCTAGTTTGATTAGTTCGTCAGTTCGGTCTGCCAAGTTCTTTGCAACTCTGGACAAGTGAGTGCATGGGAGCCCCGACGAGTCGCAAGGATGATTGCTCGCTGTATGTAAATTTCTACATAGCTCTCAGGAACTATATGAGACTGGACAGTTTGCACAGGGACTAGGGAATAGAGCATTGCACCCGACGCCATAGGGGGGGCTTTTGGTATGCGCACATACCGTTTCTCCTTGCATGGCGAATTCCAGGTCAAAACCAGAGCTCATACAGGCCAGCGAATCCAGGTTCGCTGGCTTTTTTCATTTCAAAGAGAGAAAGGGTAGAAACGACATGGCTAGCTTTCATTACCGAATCGTCAGTGGAAGAAAGGGAACGGCGGCTCAACGGGTCGCATACATCACGCGCGAGGGAAGATATCGACACCATGAGGATCTCATCTTCATGGGCCGAGGAAACCTCCCGAAGTGGGCGGTCGAGGACCCGCTGAAATTTTGGAAGATGGCTGACGTTGCCGAACGAAGCAATGGCGCCGCATATCGTGAGCATCGCATTGCGCTCCCGAACGAACTGACCCTAGAACAGCAGCACGAGCTTGTAGATCGCCTCATTTCGGACATTGCCGGAGAAAAGCCCTTCCATTACGCGGTGCACGGTCCGAGAGCGGCGTTGGGTACAGAGAGGAATACTCATCTGCACCTGGTGCAATCGGATCGCGTGCCGGACGGCATCGAACGCGAACCTGAGCAGACGTTCAGGAGGTACAACCCCCACGACCCCACCAAGGGCGGATGCCGCAAGGACAGCGGAGGACGCACGCGCATGGAGGTAAGGGACGCCATGATCAGGACTCGAAAGGCCATCGCAGATGCGCAGAATCATGTCCTGGGCAAGTACGGTCACGATGAGCGCGTGGATCATCGCTCTTTGAAAGCGCAAGGAAAGAAGAAGAAGGCAGAGAAGCACCTGGGGCCCGCGCGTATCCGCACCATGGGAGACGAGGGCCGCAAGCTGTATCGCGCTGCCAGAGAAGCCGGTAAGGCCCTTCAGCAGGATCACTAACTGCGGGCTGCTCCACGCAACGCCGGACCGACGGCCATTGCAGCCGGCCGATCCTTCCCGCCGAAATGACGAAACCTGCGAATTGCTTCGCAGGTTTCGTTGAAACGCTCGACCGAATGCCGGATCTCACATTGTCATCGGAACGAGGGGTGCTGCCACGTTGAGAATGATGTAGCGCGTTCGATTGTAGGTTTCAAGGCGGATTCGCCCCCGGTAGACGAGGATGTCCAAGGCTGGGTCCAGAATCGCCTTCCGACGCAGGGAGTTCGGAACCTTGTTCATGATCATCGATTTCGCGACCCACGTGTGCCCACGCATGAACATCTTGTCGTAGAACCACCTCTCCAGCAGGTCGGCCTCGGCCTCACCGGGCGCTCCGGGAACGAATAGACTCATGAAATCACGGGACGAATCATCAACCAGCATCCGTGCCGCATCGAACGTGGTCAGCGAGATGTCGCCCTCGAACCCCTCGAAGTGGTGGAGCGCCGCTGCGACGCGAGCAACATTGTCCGCAAGCTTCGACGCGTGATCGCTCGCCTCGGCATAGCCCTGCCCTGGCTGAATCTGCTGCTCCACGAAGTTGAAATACCTCACCCAGGCCTCCGCTGCTTGGGGCGAAAACTTGATCACCTTGCGCTCAAACTCAGGCTCAGAAGCTGCGGCGGCGTACTGCTCCAGCAATTCGGTGATTCGCTCGCCGAAGGCTCGACACTTGTCGTCTGCGTCAATTTCATTCCCGGCGAAGCGAGTGCCCTGCGTTGAGTCGGGGGCACAGATGATCATCCGGGCCAGCAAGCCGGAATCCCGGGCAGACTCGCCCTTCTCCGCAACGAAATCTTCCACCGCTTTCGGCTGCACCATGACCCCGGCGGTAAGGCGGACGCCCCGAAGCACGTAGCTATCCGAGGTTACTCGGTCCACGGTTACCGGCGAACCACTCCAGAACGCGTTGAGCTTGGAACGCTCATTGAAGATATCACCGACGAGAATTTCCTTGCCCTCGTCGGAGATGAGACCTGCCGACGACGACTGCAAGAGCCCTTTCATCAGCGCCGGGAGGGTTGCTTCCTGATAGAGAATCCTGTGGATCTTGGGCGGCCTGGGCTTCTTCTTGCGATGTTCCCGCAACGCGATCTTCGCTGCCTCTTCGTCTCCGTTTCCTTCCTGGATGGCTTTACGAAACGCTCGCTCCAACTCGGAGCGCTCGATGCTCCATTCTTCGAGCTCGATTTCGTGCTCCTCCTTGGAGTGATTGCCGCGCTCGCGCTCCTTTTCGTCGAAAGCGCGAATCGCCCGGAGATAGATGCTGTCAACAGTGGACTTCCGTTCGCCGGATGACGCAGCGATCAAATTCATGATGGAAACAGGGACGACGCCGCCCCGCGGCTTCTCAACATCGATACTTCCCTGCACGGCAAGAGTGGTAGCCACCAAAGCGCAATAGTGAACGAGCCGATAAGGGGCTTGCGTCTTGCAAATGCCCTCGTTCACGGCCGCCTGATAGATGGGCAGCTGAAGCTGCCCGTACTGTGGAGAGAGAAGGGTCGGCATGGAGTTGAGGAAGCTCACGACGCCACCTCCTGGCAAGCCCTTGCCTGGGTCAGCATCTTGCGAAACGTCGGGGCACTAACGGTGAGGCCGTAGGCTTTGTTGAACCGCTCAAGCACCAGTTTGAAAGGCTTCTTTTCCTTGAGCGCTTTGTCGAGCGTAGAAAACGCTTCCTGGAAGTGCGTGGCTGCCAAGCTACGGTGGTCGGGCGTCATTTCGGCAATAGCGAGTTTCAATGCGGCGAGACTTTCCGCCTGGGTGTTGATGTTCTGCGTATTCATTTGGTTTCAGTTCGTAAGTTGGGTTTTGGTCATTTCTTCTCGGTGCATGAGCCACGCAATGACGCGGTGAGCCCACCACACCCGGGGAGAACGTTCTGAGTCATAGAGGGGAAACCCCTTCGGAAATTTGGGATCGAAGCTGACGTGCCCCTCCTTCGTTATTTCGAAGTACTTGGATCGACTAAGGTTCGTTTCTGTTATGAGCTGATCGAAGTCGAGCGTGAGCGGTAATCGCTGCAGCTTTTCCTCCCAGAGCCTGGAACAGGTCCGTTCGTAATGGTCGAGATCGCCACCAGCGCTTCCCGGCTCTCCCCGGATCGGCACAGGGTCCTTAGGTTTTTTGACTTTCATTTGCACGTCCTCGGGTTTGGCTTGCCTTCTGTTTCGCGAGCCCGGGCGCCTCGGTCTCGAGCTTCAGCTTCGCCCATGCCCGTGGGGGACGGCACTTAGAGGTTTTTCAAAGTTTTTGCGCTCGGTTCCTCGCCTTGCAGAGCTTCGACAGCGCTCAGGCTTGGGGTCGGCTACCGCTTGCCGGCCCGAGCCTCCTTGGACTTTCCGAAAAAAAAATGGTCACAAACGAAGACGGGGGCCATGCGGCCCCCGTCAATGCATACGTTCCTGTTGTGTTCCGCTCGCTTACTAGCATCAACATGTCGCTAACTGCGCTGCTTTGATCTCTAGATTTCCTTGAAGCGCCTGACCTGTCCCGCCCGTTCTTCCAGATAGAACTACTCGACTCCACCCGCAGTGGTGAGGAGCGCTATCTCACGGCGCCGATTTTCCTCGGTTAGCGTGCGCGCGCTGCAGATACACGCCCAAGCCGAACATAGCGAACCCGTAAACGACAACGCCGCCGATGATCTTCAGCATGACGCACTCCTTCAGTTGAGATGCAACGGGCCTAACCCCTTGAGGTAGGCATTTCGCAGGTAGTCGTCGCGGTGGCAGACGACGGCGTCGGCCTGTTGCTGGGTCAATCCACCGTGGATGAAGTACCGGACCAGTTCCGCATCACAGCTGCTTTCATCGTTCGACAGCACATCCTCGACCCAGGCGACCTCATCAGGCGTCAGCCCGTACTTGATTGCCCGCATCGTCTTCTCCTATCCGCTTGCCATACGGGCGACCTGGCTTTCCAGCTTGCCCCTCAGGCTCGTCGGTTGATTCTCCCGAGCCGTGTCAGCGGGGACCGGATCGTCCTTCGGGTAGAACTCCTCCACCACGGCGGGCACGTCCTCGGCCAGGTCCTCGAACGCTCCGTTCGCGAACCCGCGACGGGCCGCCTCATCAAGGGCATCCTGGTCGAGTCCCGCCTCCCTACGTGCCTCGTTCTTCTGGATCGCTTGTGCGATGGCTTCCTCGAGCGTCAACCCCGATCGGACAACCAGATCCACGTAGTAGATCGCCGACCGGTGGCTCATGGCCGTCGACTTGCCCCTCAGCTTCAGCTCCAAGGGCATGCTGGCCAGCCTCCCCCCTGAGATGGCGCTGAAGTACTGCAACCTAGCGGCGATGGTGCGGATGGTGTTGAAGGAGGTGGTGCGCAGCACGAAGCTCCCCAACGCATCGTCCTCACCGTCCCCCACCAGCACATTCAGGCGGGCATAGGCCTTGCAGTCACCAGTAGCGAAGGCACAGGTGTCCGGTCCCGGGCAGGGATGCTGAACCACGCCCTCCTTTTCCATCCGACGGGCCGTTTCCCCATTGCCCACACAGAGGGGGCGTCCGCTGGTTCGGTCGAACAGGGAGTAGTCCGCGCGGAGGTTCAGCCCCGGATCGTTGAACAGCATCCGCACCGGGATGGAGCGCAGCTTCTGCCCCTCGGAACCCCGCCTCAGCTGCTCATCGAGCGGATGCAGCACCCAGCCATCCCGGTTTTGCACCTGGCTGGTCAGTGTGAACTGGTCGTCCTTCTCCGGCAGGCGCTTGCCGTTGCGCTCCACCACCCGGCCGATGGAGATCCGCCCGACCACGGGCGGCGTAATCACAAGCCCTTTCAGCATGTCGCACTCCTTTCAGTGGTGTCGGTTTGTCGGGACAGCAGGAACCGGCGCGAGCCAGACGTGGTCACGGTGTAGCGGGCCGCAATGTCGGGATGGGCAGCGACCAACGCCTTCGTATCGATCCGGCTGCCGTCCTTGGCTCGCTTGAAGGTGACCACGCCATTGGCAAAGACCGCCTTGGAGGCATCTCCCATCGCCTGCTGGATAGCCTGCTTCAGACGCTCGGCATCACGCTCCTTGGCGGCGATCTCCTGGTCCAAATCCGCCAGGGCATCGAACGTATTGCCCAGGTCCGCATTCCCGGTGAAATCCAGCGTCGTGTCGTTGCCCTGGTACAGGTGGCGGAGGGCTCTCGCTGCGGACTCACTTCCGTCCGCAGGTGGCGGGGTGTCTGTTACGACGTACTCCCAGAACTGGGACTCCAGCACCACCAGCCGTGAGATGACCTCTTCATCTCTTTCGATCCGGTGCACCTCCAGCTTCTGGCCGCAGAGCAGGACGGCTACATCCGCCGCTCCCTTGCCCGTTACAGCAAGCTGGTGCTGGACCTGGAGCTGGACGTATTCGGGCACGCCGTCTTTCCAGAGCCGCGAGCCAAACTCCCCAGCTGTCTTGCACTCGAGGATCTGAACATCCGCGTTGCCTACGACCTCACGGTCGATATTGGCCAGCATGAAAGGGAACGTCGGGTGCTGCAGTACGGCGTTGACCTTCCGCACCTTCTGATCCGTCTTCTGCTGGTAGGCGACAGCGACGTAGGGTTCCAGCAACGTTCCCCAGAAACGTGGATCGTCCATGCCCTGGTGGTCGTCGTTAGCTGCTGCCCTTCCAGTCTTCTCCAGCCAAAGCTCCAGGCGGCTCTTATACGGACTCAGGCCGACTGCGGCTGCGGCGTCCGAGCTGCCGATGCCTCCCTTGCGAACTTCCAGCCACTGGCCTCGATCGAGCGTGCGTGTGTCTGCCAGCCGCAACGCTGCTTGCCTCTTCATTTCGCGTCTCCCAAGAAAAAGCCCGGCCGAGTGGCCGGGCGTTATGTCGTGTGCATCGATTGAAACTCAGGCGACCAGCTTCATGGCCTCATCCCAGGCCCGTTGCTTGAGCTGGGCTCCTTGCCCGAACCAAGCAGCATCCCGGCGGTGATCGTCGCTTCGCGCACGTCGGCGGTGATCGACGTACTCGGTCACGCTGTTGAGCAGGCCCCACGCCGTGCCGCGGCTGGAGGCCATCAACGCGCCCCGACCGCCCCCCTCGTACAGCGAGCGAACCGCAGCCAGTGCCTGCTCGTTGACCACCGTGCTCTTGGTGTCCTGCGCTTGGTAGGTCAGCACGCGACGCAGTAGAGCTTCCACCGAATCCGGATCGACCGGGCGCTCCACCAAGGCCTTCATGCGCGCCACGAAGCCATCCCACGAGGACACGGTGATGCCCAACTGGCGCTTGACCGCGTCCGGGTCGAACTGGCTACGGTGCGGCACCTTGATGGCGCTGCTGGCGTTGCCCAGGGCGATGGCGAGGGTGTTGTTGCAGACCACCCGAACCGACGTGAACTGGGCCGTAGTCGCCAACGTGCCATCGCAGGCGGTCGCCAGCAGCAGGTAACCGTCCACCTTGTCACGCCCCTTCAGCGTGGTGCTCTGGCCTGTACGGGCCAGCGCCCAGAACTTCCGCCCCTCGCGCAACACGCCCGCCGTCTCCAGCTCAAAGCCGTTGCAGGCGGTCAGATCGCGGTAGAACTCCAGGATCTCGCCAGGCTGCACGACCTGGAATCGCTTGGATACCACGGACAACGGCGCCTTGGTGTCCGATCGGTACAGCACCTTCTGCTCCGGGAAAGCATTGATGACGCCGATGTTGTTGCTGCCCGTGACGTAGCGGACTTCGGCTTGCTCGATCTGCCAGTCCATGCCCGCCTGCTTCTTCCAAACCTCAATGGGCTGCTGCGGCGCCAGCAGGTTTCCCAAGCCATGCCACGGACGCTCGCCGGTGTAGGCCATCGTTTCGACCAAGTGCATTTCCATCTCCTCATTGTTTGGCGGCATAAACGCGCAAGGCCCGGACGCAATGCCGGGCCCTGTGCGAGTGCCAGTGGTGGGTTGGATCAAGGGAACCTGGGGCCCCGACAGGTGGTGCATCTAGCGATGCCCATCAGAAAGGCGGCGGCCACAACCAGGACGCAATAGAGCGCCTCAAACTTGCCTTTGCTCACATCAGTACACCCTTGGAAGGCGCTTCAATGCGGAGCGCCCTGACGCGAAACCGAATTCCACCGGCTTCATGAGGGTGTTATGTAGTTCAAATTCTTTTGCTTCACTACCGCCCGGGGTAATGGCCCAGCCCCTTCTCCGGTCGTTAAGATTCGGCTAGCTGTGGCTGTCACAAGGGTCGTCGGCGCCTGCCTACGCCTATCCCCGCGGCTCCAGGATCTTGGCAACAGCATCAGCCGAGCACCGGGAAATTTGGTCCGTTGTTTGCTCGAAGAGCTGCTTACAGTCGAGCTCGTCGCCGGTCATGAAACCGCCCAGAGGAACCCTGGCGAGCAGAATCACTCCGTTGCTCCAGTACCGTGTGGTGTCATCGCTGCCCTTAAGGACATTTGCTCTCGAGAACTCCCGAATGCACTGAGCATTGAACTCGGCCGCCGCCTTCCCGCCTTTCGTCCACAAGAAGGTGTAGAAGGTCATTCCAAGCTTTGCGTTCGTTTCTAGGTAGAAGCCGACTTCTATGGGACCGCCGCGCCGCGCCCGCTTGCGCCTCACAAAAAACTTCTCGCACCACCCGTGCGCCTTTCTCCGGCGCTCAATGATGAGGCTCGGATGCTTTGCCCAAGCTTGGGCCGTATGGTTTGCGACGGCGTGAACAAGGGTATCGCCCTCGCCGGAACTCACTTCCTCGATCCGGTCGAGCAGAGCGCGGTAACGGTCGTCGTCGAAGATGCCTTGCAGCTCAGACGGCACCGACTCGTCTTCGTCGCCCTCGTATACGAATGCTTCCATGGCGTCTTGGTGCTTCACCCAGAAACCGAGAGCTAACGATTGCGACGGGAATGCATCAACCATGCGACTTAGTCTCCAGAAGCGCTTCGAGCGCGAAGCTGTTGCTTTGCAAGATCTCTTCAGTGCTGCCGGAAGTGTAAATTTCGCACAGGTCCTCCAGCAGCCCAGCTAGGAAGTACCGCGCGTAATGGAATCCTTCGGCCCCACGGCCCGCAGGCAGCACGAGCATCAAGACCCGGGCAAGTTCGAGGTAGCGGAGCGAGGTAAACCCGGCGGACATGGCTTGGTTGCCATGAGGGGTTAGAAATACGTAGGTACACAATGGAAAGGATTTCCCGAAGTCGCGGCGGTACCGCTCGGTCTGGGCGTGGCCCTCGCTGGCGTCGATCTTGGCTTCGATGACGACCGCGTTGGTTTGACTAGCGATCAAGATGTCAGCGCGGTTCGTGCCGTTCAATTCGAACTCTGTGTAGACCGAAATAGACAGATCGTCGGCGCTGCAGATCTCGCGGGCCGCCTCGGAATCGATAAGCGTTGACAGGAATGCGCGGAGCAGTAGTCCTCCGAACCGATGTTCGGCATTGGGATCCAGGAGCCAACCCAGCACTTGGGTGACTGACAGCTCACGCCTACTCTGGCCCAGTGGTCGCAGGAGGGGGCAAGTGCAAAATAGCGGACTGTCCGGAAACGTGGCTCGGTGCGCGTCGACGAGGCGGCGCGCATTCTCGCGCGTTTTGTGTAACGCACCAGAGAGGCGATCGCCGAGCTCGGCGAGAAGCCGGGCATCGAAGGGTTCTTCAGCAGGCGCTGCGGAACTCGTGGTGAGGCGCGCTGCACACTGCTCAATGTCGCGACGCAGTTGCGCATAGTCAGTTGACGAATTGCGTGAAGTCACGACGATTCTCTTGCAATGGCTGAAGTCGGAACAGCATCGGACGCACCTGTCTCGTTGTCTGCAGCTGCCGAGTACTCCGCAACCCAGCACAATAGGTTGACCAGTGCCATCTGCTCCGGCGTGTTGCACTTGACGGAGAGAAGTTGTGGGCTTGCGACAACATAGGCCAGGCACTGAGCTCGTGAAACCGCGACATTCAAACGGTTTCTGCTGAAGAGAAACTCAATGTCGCGGGGAAGCTCTTCGGCCGATGACGTCGCCATGCTGACGATGACGGCCGCGGCTTCCTGCCCCTGGAATTTGTCGACCGTTCCGACCCTGGCTCCATCGGGCAGGACCTGCTGCAGAAGGTTGACCTGCAAGTTGTAGGGACTCACGACCAGAATGTCGTCTGCGGTGAGCGGGCGGCCCGCGCATTCGCCATCCTCAATCGTGGAAGCGAGGAGCCGGAAGTACAGCTCACGCACCCGATCCGCTTCTTCGAGGCTGCTCTGTGTGCAGCCTTCATGTTCGACGGGCACGAACCGGATTCCGGTCGATGGTGTATCAGACCCACCCGTCAACCGCCGACGCAATGCAGCGCCATCGGCCTGAAGGCGCCCTTCGTAGACAGCGTTCGAAATGAATCGACAGACGTCCGGGTGCATTCGCCACGTGCGAGGGAGGAACACGCCTTCAGTCAGTGGGATCGTCGGCCGGCTGTCCATGAGGTACTCGAGGCAAGACTCGCCCGAGCGACCAGGATGGGCGCCCTGGATGGGCTGGCCCAACTGCATCTGGTCGCCGAGCAGCACAATGTTTCGCGCGCGGGTGCCCATAGCGACGAGGTTGCCGAGTGAAACCTGCCCCGCCTCGTCCACGAAGAGGAAGTCCAGCTCGCGGTGCGATGGCAGTGCGGCGAATGCCCATGCGGTTCCCGCGTAGAGGCGGTGCTGGTCCGGATAGAAGTCGTCGATGTCCTGGCTGTTTTCGAACCAGTCGGAATCGAACCGGGTATCCGGGTTATGGCCGCTCGTACGCTTGAATCCCTTAAAGGTGAATCCGCTCGCATGGGCGGCCTGCACGGTGGCTTCGAGCAGGTTGTGAATCGCCTTGTGGCTGTTCGAGGCGACGCCGACCGAATAGCCCAACTTCAGGAGCCCCGCGATGACCCGGGAGCCGGTGTACGTCTTGCCCGCCCCTGGCGGGCCCTGGATGACGAGATAGGACTGGGCAAGTCCTTTGACCACGCGCAGGACGTCGTCGACGCTGGGGCATTCCGGAAGCAGTACGGAACCGGGTGCAATCCCTGCCACGCTCGGGATCTCCTTGGATAGCAGCCGCTTCGCCGCCCGGAAGCACTCGTCTCCTCTCAGGACACTTTGGGCAAACCGGAACACTTCCGCCTGGAGCCCCAAGGAATCGATTGGCCGCGTCGGACCGAGGTTGAGCGAGTCCACAAGGTCATGGCTTGGCCCAAACTTGATGCGAACGCGACGACCTTCGAGATCGACCTCTTCGATGGAGATTTCTTTGCCTGTGTCGAGACGGGTCGCCCTTGAACCGCTGCGGAGCTTGGTCTCCTGTGGTGGGAACTGGTAGGTCACCAGCCTGGAACGCTTGACGGGCACGATGGAGACGGTGGCGTCGCGCGTAAGGCCGCCAAGGCACTCTGCATCGTCCAGGAGTTCGGCGGGTTCCATCTCCATGCAATCGAAATACTTCCACCACTGCGGCTTCTGCTCGCGGCGATGGAAGTCGATCAGCTGGAGGGCCATTTCCGCCAACTGGCGCTCGGGACCAGGCGCCAATGCCTCGGCGCCCTCGACTTGGCGTCGAAGTGCCTCCCTCAGGCCCTCGGCTTCGAGCTTCTCCGGACTGTCAGCCGTTTCGCTTTCAGTATCCGCCGATGCGGGCGGTGCCCAAGCCGCTCGCCAGGGCAACTCGGCCGGACGTAGGCCAAGCAGCCAGCAGTGGAGACCATGGGTCGACTCGACGTCGTCCCGGTTGTAGTCCTCAATGCTTTTCAGCAAGGTTGCGTCACGGGTCTGGCGCCACCGGTCGTAGTAGATGATGCTGGCCCCTGCCTCCTGCACGTCGCCCGAGCGGGCCTGTCGGTAGAAGCGCTCGATGTTCTTGATCGAGTAACCAGGCTCGGATACCCGAACGGACTCGCGCACCACCTTGTACAGGTCGACCAGGCGGTTCTGGCGGAGCAGGTCGTCCACTTCGGACTCCCGCGTCGCGTGCATTGAGGCCAGCCGCCGGAGAGCGGTCTTCTCGTAGGCGGCGTAGTGATAGATGTGGGCGGCTGGATGGCGTCGTAGGTGATCGACAACGTAATCCATGAAGGCCTCGAAGGCGGCCTTTTCCTCCGAACGACTATGTGCCCAGAACGGCCGGAAGCGGCAGACATCGCCTTCGCGGTAGCCCAGCCCGAAGAGGTACTCAAGGCCTTCCGGGACGAGCGGGTCGCCTTCCATGTCGAAGTACAGATCGTGTACATCTGGCGGTGGCAGGCGCAGGAATCCCAACGGAGGATCCGCGACCAAGGGCAGCAGTTCGCAACGCTTTTCGCCCGAAGTGCGCTCCAGCCATTGCAGCCGTGCCTGGTGGCGAAGCGTCTGCAGCGTGGACGCTGCAAGTCTCGGTACCACCGCGTCATCAGGTAGCTGAGCGATCTCCGCCATGGTCGTGATGCCGGCGGCGTTGAGTTTACGTACTTGGGATGTCCGGATATTGGCGACGCGGCTCAGGTGGTCGTCTTGCTCCCACTGGTCGGCGCAGAGGTGATCCCAAGGACACTGTCCGCATTGGCCACAGGGCACCGGATAGGTCGGGGTCTGCAGGGCTCGGGACGTGATGAAGCGGGCCTTCAGCGCGTGGTAATAGCGGATGTAGTCGCTGACACGATAGCTGGCGCGCGAGCCGTCGCCGAGGACGACATGCATAAAGGCGGGCATCCGCCCTTGCAGAGTCGCGAGGATAGATGAGTAGAAGCACAGCTGAACCAGGTAGCTCGCCTTGGGGGTGCGGGCCAGCTTTGTGTCAACGACTTCGTAGCTGTACAAGCCGAGCGCAGAGGGCGCATCGACGCGCTCGAGGAAGTCGGAATACCCGGCAAAGGGGCCGTCTCTTAGGGCTGCTTGATAGATCACATCGGCCCCGCTTCTCAGCGCTTCCAAAGTCACGGCAACCTGGTCGAGGAGCGCTCCCCCCGGCACGCCCAAGTCGACGACGGTCCTATCCTCGTCCCGCAGAGATTGCAGGTACGCGCGCTCGTGCTCGAGGCCGAGGCTCTGGATGAGTCGGTCCATCTCGCTTTCTTCGCCCACCTCCAGAGGAGATTCGAGATTTTGCGCGTCCAGGTAGGTAAGGTGCTCGCAGCCCAGAAAACGCACCAGGTCAGTCGCAGAATAGATAACCTCGCCATTAACTTTCCGCACGTCTTACCTCGCCCTTGTGTGCCTGACTGAGGGTGCTGGCTTGCCGGCTCGGAGAGGTCCGACGGCCTGTAACCGCTTGTTCTGCTTCCGAACTAGATGGCATTTCCGGTTGCCCTAGCAACGGCATCTGGCACGCCATCACTCGCTTCTGCGTTCTTCCCTCGCAAGCGAATTCCCTAGCCATGAATGAATAGCAATGGCGCTGGCCATTAGCTAGAGCTGAGCATCCAGCCGACTATCTGCCCTGAGATCAGGTCAAACGGCATTACGTCCAGTCGCAACTGATCATTGAAGAAGAATGGCGACAACGGCTCACGGAAAGTTGAGGTCTGTGGATAGAGCAGTACTAGCCGCCCGCTGCCGCCAAGATACTTCTGACCATAAGCGTATAGCTGGTAGAAGTCTGCCTGCGACAGCCCGTACTTTTCTTCAGTGTTGCCCTTGCTGGCATCAACGCGCTTCCATTTGGCATCCAGCACCGTTGTAGCGCCGTCTTCGAGAAGCAAGAAGTCCGGTCTAAGCCGGAACCATGGCTGTTCTTCATGCGTCGCCAGATACTGACTGGCCGCCTGCGCTTTAAGCGTTTGACCCGGACGCAGTTCGCGGCGGAGACAAGCCTCGACATAAGACTCGAACACCTGTTCCATCGGGAATAGCAAGCTATTTCCGGTCCAGTCCCCCAGGACGGTCAACGGGTTCTGCTCGTTGAGAATGAGCGAGCACCATGGACGCACCGGCCAGTAGTGCGCTGTCAATCGATCGCTTCGCCACTGGGCGAAATCCTTCGCGAAGTCCCGGCTTGGCGGTATCTCAAGCAACTGGTGGGCGAGTCCGTACGCGAGTCGCTTGTTACCTACCTCATTGGCTTGCCTACACACCTTATCCAGTGCCGAGCGGAGAAGGCGATTCTCCGGTCGATCAGCATCGAAGACTTCGTGCTCCACCTGGAAATAGTGGGCGCGACCGGGCGGTTGGCGCAGCTGTCGGTCGACTAGCAGTCGGCCGCGAAGGAACCGGCGTTCCTCCTCAACAGCGTGATACTCGAAACGAAGGCCACGCTTGACCAGCGTGTCCAAGGCCGCCAGGAACTGCTGAATCACCCATTCGGTCAGAGGACCGTCAAAGACCTGCAGGCCCGTCGGCGCGCTGATGCGCGGTTCTAGATGCAGGCATCGCTGAAGCATCTTCTGCAGAAGTCGCCGAGCCTGGGTGGCGTCATCCCCATCGTCGAAAGTCTTGGGCAGGATCTCGATGCGGGTCCCATCGGGCGCCTCCAGCACGCCAACGTAGTTGTCCAGGCGCAGCCAGCGCCGACCCTCCAACTGGACCAGTCCAGCACCGGCCTTGCGCAGGCGTTCGCTCTCCTTGCACAGCCAGTCAAAGGCAACATCAGACACCGCCGCCTGGTCCAGCCGATTGGCGACGGCCATCGGCCCGGTCGTGATCCGGGCGTACTCGCGGACGGTAACAGCGTGCATCTGTTGGTCAGCCGGCGCTGAGGACGCCGGCGTAGCTTTCGGGATTGTCGAAAGCCTTGTCATTGATGCGCCACAAGTCGTTGCCTTGCGGAAGGTCCACGCCCGCACCAAAGACATCGCCGAGACTGGCGACTTCCTTGATCAGGAACTTGTGGGCGTCGTCCGGTTTGGCCTGGTCGTTCATTACCCAGGCGATGCGCTGCCAGTCCTCGAAGAAGTACTCCTGCAGCAGGGGAAGTACCTGCCGGCGGAACACGTCAGATAGCCCGACGAGATTGTCGATCTGAAGGAAGTAGGCATGTCCCAACAGGTAGTCACGTCCCAGCAGGACCTCGATACGACGATTCATGGTGACCAGCAGCTCCTGCAAATCGATACCGGCAACGTTCTTGCCTGCCAAAGCGTCAGGTTGTGGCTGCATTTCCTCAAACTTGAAGCGACGGCGCAAAGCGATGTCCAGGCCGGCCAGGGACCTGTCGGCGGTGTTCATGGTGCCGACCAGGTAGACGTTGTTCGGGACGCTGAACTTCTTCTTGGAGTACGGAAGAATGACTTCCAGCGCTTCGTCCGTGCCCTTCCGCTTGGAAGGCTCGATCAAGGTGATCAGCTCACCAAACACGCGTGAAATATTGCCGCGATTGATCTCGTCGATGATGAGCACGTGCGGCAGTCCCTTGGACTGCTGGGCTGGCGCGGCGCCGTCCAGTTTGATGGACGAAGCTTCCAGATAGTCGGCAAGCTCTGGCCAGCCGAAGCGGCCCATTTCATACACAGTCTTCAAAGTGAACTTGCGTCCGCCGTTGAGCGGACGAATGTCCAGTGAAAGGCCCTTAGCCAGCCAGTGGACCGGCAACACATTGACGTAATCTGGGCGCACGCCAACAGGTGGCGTCGCCTGGTACTCATAGCCGCCTTGGACGACACCAACAGCCTGGACCTGGTCTTCCGAACCAATGCAAAGCAGGACGTCGCCAGGCTCGATCTCCTGCGAGAAATCCCTCAGAGAGCTACGGTCGTTGGTGCCAAGACTGGCATAAGCAGGCACCTCGACCAGGTGCTCGCTCTTTAGGTCGCCCACTGCGCTCCAGCCGATTCTTGCCTCACCATTGGCGAAGCAGTAGTTGCGCGTCTGACTCGGGGTCACCGTGCCATCGATGGAGATCTTCCAGATGCGCGCATCCTCTCGAACACCGATATCGGAGGCGACCTGGGCCGAACCGCGGGCGTCATCGCAGATGCTTCTAAAGACGCCTGGCTCCACCCGGTACTGCAAGATGCCACCTTCGCTGTCGGCGCGCAGACCTTCGACAAAATCTTCGTAGCTGAAGCTCTGGTGGAAGGTGACGAAGCGAACGCGGTGCTCGGCAACCAGCTCGTCATACCGTGATTTCAATGCGGCACGGTCGGCGGCGTGTTTCCCGGCGAAATCAGGGTCTAGTATCGCCAGCGCCTTGTTGATGGTGGCGAAAGTCTTGCCTGTGCCCGGCGGGCCGTACAGGATCTGGTTAAGCGGCTGATTCGTCATAACAGGCAAGGGCTTCAATGAAGGAGTGGACTGCTCGATAGGCTTGGACTCGTACCAGTCGCAGAGTTGGACCAGTTCATCCAACGATGCAACCTGCACGTAAAAGGCTTGGCGATCTGTGCCCAACTGCGGCGCGTTGGTGTCCAAATTGCTGTTGCGTGGCCTTCCTGGCGGGTAATTCTCAATGCGAGCATCCGGGATACTTGACGGCTTGGCATCCAAGAACAGTTTCACCTCAGTCTTCAGGCTTGCGGCTAGCGCGAGCTGACGGCCTTTCTTGGTTTTGTATGCTGCTATGTACTTAGTGCTGCTGCTCTCATCCGGATAACGGTCCTCCAAGTAGCTCCTAGCTACCTGCGTTTCGAATGGAGCGCTCTGGCTCTTCTCCCAAGCGTCGTGCGACAGCTGCGCGAACGGCTTACTTGAACGCTTACGCACTTCGTCCAGGGCGTTCGTGTATGCAGACAAGGTTCCTTTTGGAATGGGAACACCCGCTTCCTCAAGCCAAGGACGGGTCTGCCCGTCGATCGGGAAATAGCGATCAGGGTCCACGTAGAACAACGCCTCGGTCAGCTTCGCAAATCCGGTACCCGGGACCTGTAGCGCGCGTGCAAACGTATCCGGGTCTAGTTCTGCCTTGCTTTGCCCGAAGAGCTTCCAGAGTGTGGGGATCATCCATTCCTGGCGGTTTGCCTTGAACGGGAACATCCACACCTTCATGGCATTGGCGGTTGGGACGCCGTCAAAGTCGGATGGTGGCGGCACATTCAGTTCGGCCACCTGAATCAGCTTGGCGAACAGCTGCTTCCGCTTCTCGATCCCGTACTTCGTAAACATGCAGAAGAAAGTGAACGGGTCGATCTCCTGCAGAGAGAGCGTATTCCCGGCCTCGTCCTTGTCATCGAGACCAGCATCAATGCCAACCTCCTTGAGAATTCGGACCAGCTCTGGTTGTCGACCCTCGTAGTCAACCAGCCAACCAGCCACTGCCTTGAACACGGGAATCCAAGTGAACTTACTCGCCATCAGGTGACTTTCCTTGCTTTCTTTTGGTATCCGGCAACTTCACTTCAACCAGCTCTTGCTCCAACGTCAATGCTGGCATTTCCTGGAGCATTGACCATCCAGCACGGATCGCCGCCGCTCTCATGGCATCGCGTATCGAGTCAGACACATTCTTTCCACTGTCACTCGTTGTTGCATCCATGAGCCATGGCTGCAGCGACACGTCTGGCGACATCGCAACCTCCTGCAATCGAGCGGCAATCTGAAAACCACCGACGTCGATATCTCCCCAGTGGTAGAACGTCGCTGATTGCGAAAGATTCTCGGTTAGACGACGGAAACCAGCGACCCATGCCGGCGATGGCATGCCTCCGGTGAACACTGCCAGTCCATCCGCCCTGTCCTTCATCGCTTCAGCGGCCAGGTGGAACGTCGTCAGGTTCTCGATCGTCAGTACCCACGCCGGTGCAGCTGCCAGACCACACACGTTCCGCGGTGCCACACCAACGTAAGGCCGCACGATTGTGCAGTCAGGTCCGTCCTGCATCAGGATGGTGCCCACCCCGGCAACCATCAGCGGCAGCGGCTGCTTGACCAGGCCGAGCGTCTTGAGCACTTCCCACTTGCCACGTGGCCGGCTCGCCGGCCCTTCCCCCGACAGGACGTCGAGCTGCGGTAGCAGTTGTTCGATCCGCTTCGTATCCGAGAACAGGCGTCCACTGAGCACGCGGATGACCTGATCCTCCCCTGGTCTGGCTGCCAAGGCATCGAGCACGTGCAGGGCATCTCGCCACGAGCGCCAGGAGTCTGCTCCCATGGCGCGCACTCGGCGCAGCGCCGCCCACGCCTGCAGCACCTCGCTCAGACGCGGGTAGCGCTCCAGCCAAGAAGCCAGCGCCTCCTTGGCGGCCTGCAGCTGATCCACGTTCGTGCTCACGCCAAGCAGGTCGGCCAACGCATCCACGTCGCGCACGCGCACCCACTCAAGCGGTCGATCCTCGCCGCCTTGGTCGCCCCACCCCGCCACCACCGCGCCTCGCCTGATCGCACTCTGGATCTGCTCGTGGCCGCGCATGCGCTCGTCAAAGCCCTGTCGCCAGTAGATCGAGCTGGTGGCCGTGAGGTTCGATTTCTGCGGGGCAGCCGTGGATCCGGTTACCCGCTTCCGTTCGCCGCGCTGCAACTGCTCGCGCAGGACGGTCTCCACCCACACACACAGCACCGGCCGACGCCCCTCAGCCACCTGCGGGCTCCGCAACCTCGGCCAAAGCCTCCTCCATCAGTTCCGGATGCAGGGCGACGATGTCGCTGGCCAGCAACTCCCGGGCAGCCGGCTTCACCTCGTTGCGGAACAACTGGATCCGCTTCGATCCGAACCGCGCCATGTCCCAGTACACGTCGAGGAACGACGACATCTTGGCCTGGTCGGACTCCGGGCCGGCGATGACCATCTGCAGTCCGAGGGCATTGAGGTACTCGGCAGTCGCACGCACGTTCTGGGCGTCCATCTTCTCGAACGCCTCGTCCAACATGATCAACCCGCCGCACCCTGGCGTGCCAGGCGGCTTGCCGAACGCGGCGGCCAGCGCGGCACCGAAGATGACGTAGAGCGGCGTGCGGTGCTCGCCGCCAGAACCGGGCCCGAACCGCTTGCTGAGCTTCCCTTTCAACTCGCCGCCGGCATAGATGTCTACGTCGTAGCTGAAGAACAACCGATGGTCGTTGAGCGGACTGTTCTCCAGTTGCAGCGGCGAGCCCTTGCCGTCGCCTTCCACCAGCAGTCGGAATTCCTCCGGGATGGGACCGGAGCCGCCAAACAGCGTGGCCTCGCTCTCGCCCATCTCCCGCACGCGCTGCAGGAACTCGTAGAGCTTCCGATGCTGGTCGACCTTGGTGGCCTTGAACTGGTACCGCTCGCCGTTGGTGAACTCTGGCGCCTTGTCCAGAATCCGATTCAGTCCCTTGATTTGTTCCTCAATCGCGTCGAAGCCATTGAGCAAGGTATGCGCCACGTCCGACCGGAAGACGTCGACTGCGGCCGCATACGCACGGTCGGCCTCGCCCTTCTTATCGACCAGTTCCAATTCGGACATCCGCTTGATCTCGCCATGGATCATGGACTGGGCCTGCTGCCAGTCCTGATCGCGGATCTCGTGGTTCTCGAGCTGGTAGTTGGCTAGGTACGTGGTCATGAGACCCCACGCCTTGATGTTGGCGGTGTTGCCGTGGCGGTTGCTGTCCTCGTGCTGTTTGTTGCACTCGGTGATCGCGGCGGCCGCGTCCTCCTCGGTCTTGGCGTCCATTGCCTGCCGGAGCTCCTCGGCCGCGTTGAAATCGCACAGCGGGTTCTGGCGTGCGGCGGACTCCGCCTCCCGGGCTTCGGCTTGCTCACGCGAGAGACGCTCGAGCTGCCCACGCATGCCACCCAAAACCGATCCGATCCTCGTCACCTCGTTGGAGACTGCGGTCTTGGCCTTGTCCTTTGCGGCGTACTCATCGGCCGCCGCTGTGGCAGCAGCCTCCAGCGCGACCACCCCGCCGGAGGTGCCCGCCTCGACGATCGTTTCCGCCTGGTTGATCGCCGCCTGCTGGTTCACGATTTGGCCGACGGTCGACTGAAGACGCTTCTGGATAGTGTCGCTATCGCCAGTCGACGCCAGCGATTGGCCAATGTCCGCCACCAGCTGCAGCCGGTGCCTGACTGCCTCGTGGTGCTCATCCGCCTTTCGTAGTACCTCGCGGGCCGCCCGCAGTTGCTCATCGTTGCTGACCCCACCGATGCGCAGGCCCGCCCCCATCGACAGGCGCAGGCGGTCGATGCCACCGCCGGAACTGACCATGCCGTCGCGCGAGAGGGCCTTGCGGCCCACGCGCAGTTGCTCGCTGCTGTCTACCAACTCCACCTTGCCAAGTTCGCCCTGCAGGAAGCGCAGCGCCCCCTTGTCGTCACCGGCGATCAGCTGGGCGGCATACCTGCCGCCACCGGGGGCCTGCCATGGGCGGGTGCGGGTACTCAGCGCGAGCTTGGCGCCGTAGATGTCCCGGCGGTTGCGCCGATAGAGATCGATCGCGGCCGTCTCCTGCGCCGGGTCGTGGACCAGCAAGGCGTCGATGTTCCGCCCGAGGTAGGCCTCGATCGCGGGCTGCCACTCCGGGTCCTTGACCTCGACTAGGTCGCACACGGGCGTGGTGCGAATGCCGGCGTCCTCGAGCAACGCCTGTAGGCCTGCCACTTCGCGTCGGAGCGGCGCCCGACCCGAGCCGGCCCTGGCGACGTCGCCCTTGGCCAAAGTCAGCGCTCGGTTCGCCTCGACCGACTGCTGGGCCAGATCCATCCGCACGCCGTCGACCGCCTTGTGCAGCGCGCCGATGGCGTTGGCCAGCACCAAGGTGTCCTCGGGTTGGATCTCCTCTTCCCGCCGCGCGAGCTGGGCCAGAGCGGACAGGTGCTCAATCGCCTTCGCCCCTTCTCCCCGCACGCCGGCCAGATCCTTGTTGCCCACCAGGCGCCGCACGGCGGCGCCCAGCCGGCCGACATCGTCCACAAACGCCGCCCGCAGCCCGTCCAGCCCCTCACGGCTCTTCGCCAGCTCCGTCCGGCTGCCGAGCTGACGCAGGTACTCGGGATCCTGGTTCAGCGCCACCTGCGCGATGACCAGCCGCTTGTGTGCTTCCGCGGCATCCACCGTTGCCTTGCTCAGCGTCGCTGCTGCCGCGGCCTGCCGCCCTTCAAGATCCTCGATGCTGTCAGTGGCCTCGCCTACCTGCTCGCCAAGCCGTTCCGACAGGTACACGGCCTTCAGATATCCATAGTTGGCCGCTTTGACAAAGTGCTGCCTGACCGTGCGGTACTGCTTCTCGACAGCCTCGGCCTCGGCCAAGCGCTCGGCCAGCTCCTGGATGGTGCGTTGGATCTCTCGGAACTGGTCCAGCCTGGCCCGGAACTGAGTGACGTTGGTCGGTCGCGCCTCGATCAAGTGGCTGCGCAGGGTCTCGTTGAGATCGTCGACGTCGCGGTTGAGCTTGAGCGATCGGGCGAACGCCGTGCGGATCGCCCGATAGTTCGGCGACTCGCCGCGCTCGGCCAGATGCGCGCCGAACAACTGGCGGGAGAACTCCTCGCCGTTGATGGTGAACACCGGTGTGGTACCAACCGCCCTGCAGCGATCGGCAAGTTCGTGCTGCATCCGTCGCCAGGGCAGCACCATCTCCTTTCCGCCTTGCATCTCGATCATCTGCTCGGTGCGTAGCGCGACGCCGGGGAGGATGTAGAGGCTGTGGAAGGTGTGATCCTGGCTGTCCAGGGTCGCGGACAGGGCGGCGCCGGCGGTCACCGCCACACCGCTATCGGGATCTCGGAATACCAAGTTGATATAGGTGTTGGCCGAGTCCCGGCATACGTCGCTCGGCCGTTGCCCATACACGCCGAGGCAGTAGTCGCGGAGGCTGCGGGCCCGGCGCTTTCCTTCGCTCGAGGCGTTGAAATGGATCCGGTTGCGATCGGCGCCCAGCAGCACAATCTGCAATGCATCGAGCAGTGCCGTCTTCCCGGTACCGTTGGGCCCGAGGAAAGCCGTGTTCCAACCGACATCAAGATCTTGCCGGGTGTAGAGGAAGTACTGGACCAGACCAATCGACTCAAGCTGCTTCATCGTCGGCCTCCTCTTCGACGACTTCGGAGTCGACGCCGTAGGCCGCTAGCTGCAGCAGCGCGGTCTGGCCCAGGATGTCGGTGATCGCCGGGCGGATCGCGATCTGGAAGGGTTGGTCGTCTGCCGCTTCGATCTCGCGAGCCATGCCGTTGCGCTTTAGCGAGCGCACCAGTTCGCGCATCTCGCCGCGATCGGGCAACTGCCTGCCTAGCAGATCCTTGTAGAGCTGCTCAAGCTCCTCCAGGGTGACGAAGGCCTCCCCGTCGACGATGTCGACCGCGTTGATCCGGTCGTCGTAGACCCGTCGCAGCAGCAGCGCCAACCGCGTCTCCTCCAGCCGCATCCGGGCACCGAAGGCGTGGCGTGGAATGACGACGACGTAGCCATGGTGCGAGTTATGGGTAATCGTCATCCCGAATTGCTCGAACACATCGCGGAAAGCCCCCAGGTGGCGAGTCACCAGTTCATATGGCACGCGTCCGCTGCGGTCGCCGGCGTAGATCACCTGCTCCATCATCAGGCGATAGGCCGCCTGCTGGTAATCCTGCTCCTCGTAGAGCCCGTTGCTCTGTGCCGCCAGTCGCTCCCAGTTGGCCATCACGCTCCCTCGCGTTCGACGACAAAGCGTCGATGGGTCATGTAATCGTTGTTGGTCATGCGCTCGTCCTCGAATCGCACCCGAATCCCGCGCAGCATCTGCATGACGGGGTCGTGCCGACGCAACTGCAGAGGCGCGTCGTCGCGCGAGGCGATCAGCAGCAGGCGCTGGTAGCAGCACAGGTCGTTGATCGAATCGACCTCGAGCGCGTCCGAGTCGACCCGCTGCTTGTCGTCGAGCATCCGCGCGACATAGTTCGCCAGCTGCACCGCGGTGACCTTGCGGTTCTCGACCATGCGCCGACGCAGCCACTCCATCGCCAGCTCCTCATTCGACAGCTCGACCGCTTCGACTGCGGTGGCCACCTGTTCCCTGGGCGGCTTGCGAGGCTTGGCCAACGCGAGCGCCGACCAGTGCATGCCGCCAGCGTCGCCGGGTAGCGCAGGGTGATCTTCTTCCATCTCCGCCAGTGCGGTGCACGCCCGGCTGATGAGCTTGTCCAGGTGTTTCGGGGCGCGCAGCTTGTACTCGATCAGGGCCAGCGCCCGCTGGTTGGCGATGTTGATCTCCTCGTCCAGCCGGGCGAGGTGGTCCTCGATGTTGTTCAGGCGCAGCAGTTGGTGGGTATCACGCCGGTAGGCAGCCTCTCCGCGTTCCCGATCCCCCTTGCCGATGTGCTCGACGTACCAACTGATCAGTCGCTCACGCGAAGCCTCGTCGTCCTGCAGCGCATAAGTCCTCTCGATGATCTGGCCGCGGTATTGCAGGGGATGGTTGCGGGTACGTAGCTCGCTGTAGTCAGCGATGTACACGCGCTCGACGAAGTCAGTGAAGAAGCCATGGACGAAGTCGCGCGCGGATTCCAACTCCACCAGGCCGTCCATCAGGTCCTGCACCCGGCACCCGGTGTTGACGATGTGCGCCATGCACTGCCGTGCCTGCTTGGCAGCGGTCTGGTAGGCGCTGCAGGCGTTGGGATCGGTGCTGTCCTCGGTGACCGAGCGCAGATTCAGCAGAATCGATCGCACCTGGCCACCGATGTACTCGGGCTCTTGCCGTGCGAACTCGTTGAGCATCGTGAACAGCATGCCGATCCGCGGTTTCACGGTGACCATGTCGACCAGGCCGCGACGGCGCACCGAGAGCCATCCCGCTTCGGAGAGCGTCTTGAAGACCATGTGGCTGAGCCCGCCCACTGGGGTCTGCAGCTCGCCGTCCCAGGGATCATCGGCAACGATGCACGACTCGATGACCCGGACCACCACGGTCTTGGACACCTCCTCACCCGGGGCGCGGCCATCGTCGCCCCACAGCGTTGACATCACCCTCGACAGAACGTCCCAGTAGTGGCGGCTGTTGGCCACGCCCAAGGGCCGGAAGATGCCCTCCGGCAGTCGATCGAACAGCGGTGCGACTGCTTCCTGGTCCAATTTTGTGCCTCGGGTACCCGCCACGGCATAGGTAGCATAAAACGTCCGGTACTTTTATGCTACTTGGAACCCATCCCACCCCGGCGCCATGGCAAAGACCCCCCGCGGCCACCAAGAACGCCTAAGAGCCGTCGAGATTCTGCTGCTGTGGGAAGGCCAGGTCTCCAGACCGCGGCTGGCCGAGCTCTTCGACGTCCACGGCACCGTCCTCAGCCGCGACATGGCCGCCTACGCCGACCTGGTGCCCGACAACTGCCACTACGACACTGGCGCCCGAGCCTACGTCGTCACGCCATACGCGCGCCCACAGCTCACGGATGGTCGTTTCAGCGAGTACGAAGCCCTAGTCGGCACGCTCGCTCTACGTGGACTACGCGCAGGCGTCGAGCTCGTCTCGGCCCAACAGCACGCCACGCATATCCAGCACGGGCCGTTCTCTCGCGTCCACGCTGCAATTCGCGAGCACAAGCAGATCCAGATCGAGTATCGATCGCTCAACAATCCGGAACCACACGAGCGCACGATCCGGCCCCACGCTTTCATCCAAGCCGGACCGCGGTGGCACGTTCGCGCGTACTGCGATAGAGCGAAGGAGTTTCGTGACTTGAACCTCGGCCGGATAAGCCGAGTAGACGATCCAGCGAATTCGCTGCTGCCAGAAGCAAAGGAAGATCAGGCGTGGGACACCCTGATCTCGCTTCGTTTAGTCCCGCACCCACACCTGAATGCTGCCCAAGCCCAACTGGTTCGCGATGAGTACATGGCGGGCACCGTTGCCAGGATCTTCGAAGTCCGCCTTCCCGTGTCCAAGTACCTTGTCCAAGCGTATAGGGCGGCGATCGATACCAGCAGGCAGCTCCCACCAGACTTCATTCTGGCTGTGCAGAAGCCAAGCGAACTTCCATCAGGAGCACTGCTATAGGCTGCGGTTCAGCCCCTTCATAGCCGCCGTCTGCGGACTCGACACCGGTGTATGCCTCAATTGGCTCGCCGGAACGTGCCCTCGAGACTTACACGAAAACCGCGCGGCGCCGGTAGCACCACTTTGCCGCCGTCAGACCAGGCCTTGGCACCTGGACCGACGACTGCGACAGCTCGCTGAACTAAGCCCGGCGACGCAGTCCCAGAGGGGCCTGCCTCCAGCGTTTCCACGCCCACCACTCTGCGTCCGTCCGGAAGGCACGGACAATGGCGAACCCATGCCGCTCGATCTCGGCAAGGATGTCAGCTTCGGACTGGCCGCCGAAGACCCCCCCTGGGCGCAACAGCAGGCAGTGGGTTGCGATCTTGCCGCTGCCGAAGATGAGCTCCGGCGGCGACTGACCGCCTTGGGTGGCGACGAAGCTGGGCTGCGTGAAGCGACCGGTGTCGGTTAGGTAGAACAGATGGAACATAGTGGACATTAGTGTGTCTCCAGATGCCGCCGTCGAGCGTGCGGCGTCGGGTGGGTTTACTCCCGACTTCTACTATTTGTCCCTCCGAGCTCGAATTCCTGAGAAAACCCGGGAAACGTAGCTGCCATGCGGGTTTCCGATTCGAACTCTTCGCACACAGCCGGACTTGGCGGGGCCTGCCTAGGCGCCGGCCGGCCAGCAGGCTCCGCCGTCGCTTCTGGCGACCGCCTTTGGTCGGTGTCGATACGTCAGTCTGCCAACCGGCTGCGAGGGGCCACCCTCGATACAGCCGGGCCTGCCAGCAGGTGCCAATTGATTAGCCATGGCCGTATTGCTATTGTGCCAATTAATCACATTGGAATATCGCCCATGTTCGAACGCTTCCCACCCTTCCGTCCTGCCGACGCCGCCAGATTCCGCGACCGCGCCCAAATGTTCGCTTCCTTCGTCGACTGGGACTCAGGGCGCCTGTGGGCCGCTATCAATTGCGAGACCGCGTTCAACCAGATGGTCGCCTTCACGTCCCGCGGGCTTCCCGCGGTTGCCGGGATCACCCATATCTTGGACCCCTTCCTGATCGACATAGATGATCGCGCGCTCCGCGATCCCGAGGCGGGACGCGAAGCCGACCAGCTGCGCCGAGCTATCGGTTCGATGATCCGTGAGGTTATGGAGGCCAACGGATACCGCAAGACCGGCAAGCTCCGAGCCGTGCCGCCGGAGCCGCGCCGCCTCTTCGTGCGCGCCGAAGTATTCGAGCGCGCTCCGTTGCCTCGCGAACCCAAGCCCTTTGACTGGGACCGCTACGTTATGGCCGCACCATTCCACCAGGTGCGGCAGCTGTCGCCCGAGCTTGGCAACCGGCGACTCCCGTCGATGTACAGCCCCGACCGCGCGTGGTTCTACATCTCATCCCTAGACCTGGATGTCCCCTGTGGCGACGTGGAGCGAGTCGATATCGCCTTGCTGCAGATGCGGGACATGTACAGGTCTCGGCGGGACCCTGACCTCAGCCCTCGAAAGGCGTTCGTTATGGATCTCGATCTTCAGGAGCTCGAGGCGATGCGCGAGCGGCTGACGGACGAGCCTGGCTAAGGGCGTGAGGGCCGAAGCCGTGGTCCCATGGACTGCATGACAGCAAAGATGATCGATCAGATCGATCGAGAGAGCCGGTTGCGGCTGACCATTCCGCTGCAACTGGCCATGCCCACCAAGAGCTGCCGTTCGGCATAGGTTCGAACTGCTGCGTAACAAGTAGCTGGCTTCCGAAATTGTGCGGGCGGCACGAATCGGCGAAACGAGAACGCGCTCGCTTCAACCTACCGTTAAGCGCCCCCCACCACCAAACTCCCCCGTCATGACCTCAATCACGTCGGCGAATCTCAGCGCGGGTAGTGCCTGGCCTACTCTGAAGCCGAGCAGCCGCCAATCCCAGCGCTCCGCAAAGCGGTCGACCAACTCAGTTGACCAAGGCAGGGCCGTAGTCCGGGAGAGGCGCTTCCAATCCCAGCGATCCTCAAACTGCTCGAACAATTCAATCGACCATGGCAACGAACTATTCGTGGAGAGTGCCCAGATATCCATAGCCTGGCCGCACCAATGCCAGCGGTCCTTAAACTGCTCGATTAGTTCAATAGACCACGGCAGGCATTTATTACTGGAGAGACCACGCCCGCCCCACTGCCAGCGATCCTCAAACCGCTCAATCAGTTCAATCGACCAGGGCAGGGATTCATTTCCGGATAGACCGCCCCAAGACCAACGCTCCTTGTGTCGCTCAAGTAGCTCGACCGACCAGGGCAAGAACTCTCTTACGGAGAGGCAGCCCCAATCCCACCGATCCTTGTATCGCTCGAGCAGCTCGACCGACCACGGCAATGATCCATTGCAGGAGAGGGAGCGCCAATCCCAGCGATCCTTATACCGATCGAGCAGCTCGACCGACCATGGCAAAGTGTCGGCTTCGGAGGGTCCGCCATGCCTCCAGTTCCAGCGATCCTCAAACCGCTCTATCAGCTCAACGGACCATAGCAAGGATTTGTTTCTTGAGAGGCTGTCATAGTCCCCGCTCCAATCCCAGCGATCCTGAAAGAGCTCTACGAGTTCAGTCGACCACGGCAAAGATTCATTTGCGGAAAGGCCGCGATTACCCCAGCTCCAGCGATCCTTATACTGGTCAAGCAGCTCGACCGACCATGGCAGAGATCCGTTTTTCGACAGCCTTTCCCAATTCCAGCGGTCCTCAAAGTGCCCAAGTAGTTCAACCGACCATGGCAAGGATTCCTTTCTCGACAGGTGCTCCCAATCCCAGCGATCCTTGAATCGCTCGATCAGCTCAATCGACCATGGTAGAAACAATTCGTAATAGGACAATCTCTCCCAATCCCAGCGCGACTCAAAGCACTCCAGCAGCTGGAGGGACCACGGCAAGCTTTCGTTTGTTGAGAGGCCGCCGCCATCCCATTTCCAGCGATCCTTAAAACGCTCCAACAACTCGATCGACCACGGCAGGGATTTGTTGCTCGATAGCGTCCGCCAGTCCCAGAGGTCCTCAAACCTCGCGATCAGCGCGACCGACCATGGCAACGATTCGTTTCGCGACAGTCCCTTCCAATCCCAGCTATTCTCGAAACGCGCTATGAGCTCGGCATCGAGGACTTGAGACTCAGATAAGAACCTCGCCGCATGCAAAGAAGGAATCCGCTTGAGGATCGCTACAAATCGCTCGCGATTGAGATCCTGATGCAACTGCGCGGCAATCGATAGCTGTCTGCCAGCCACCTGTAACGGCAGCTGAGATTTTTCTGTTACGAGGGTCAACGCCCGCTGTTCGGGTCTCGAGTCGGCCATGCAACGCTACTCTTCGCTCTGCATATCGAATGTCCGGGAGATGATACTTGCCAGATCAGCCTCAAGCGCACTCTTCTGCTGCTCGAAAAAGCGCGTCCAACCATCTGCCTCCTCGCCTGCCGAGAGCATCAACTTGATAGCTTCGCTTTCGTAGAGCGCCTTCAGCTCTGCCAAGTGCTTGGAAATAGCGAACTCCATCTCCGCTATGGCCCCAGCCATAGCCTCGGCCTTGCTTAAGGTGGTTGATCGGATTCCCGGCAGGCCGCCGGCCGCGAGGACCCTATAAAGTTCTCGTACCTTAGCCAGGTCGTTTCCCTTGTAGGCCTCCTGCAATTCGACAAAGGCGCGGTGCGCTGCTTCCTTCATGCTGTCTGGGAATTTGTCGGGATGACAAAGGCTGCATGCTTTGCGATAGATGGACTTTAGTTCCCGCTCGGAGTCCTCATCGAGCTCGGGAAGAGGGAAGGCCTTCTTCAACCTCTCATGTTCTCTGGCGTAGTCCTCATAGGCATTCTTCGCTGCTGCAGCCTCTGCTTCAGCCTCTCTTTGTTCATAGGCGTTACCACTCTCGCTGCTCTCGGCTGCCACCAGCTCGGCGAGTTCTGCCCGTGCCTTGAGTAGACGCTGAATGAGATCACCAAGCGCCTCGTCGTGACGCCGATTAAAGGTAATGAGGCGCCGCTCCAGTTCAGCCTTCTCGTCGACCAATGATTCGAGACGAAGCTCCAGGGTAATAAGTTGCAGGCGCAAACGGGGCACATCAACAAGCTCCGTGGAAACCAGAGCCGTTGACCGGCGCATATAGCTATCGATCTCCTCAATCGCCACCTGATACTCGCCGTTGTCTAGCGCTCTGATAATCTCGAAAAGGCGGAGGGCCTCGGCAGCAGGTCGCAGTTTGCGAAGGTGCGGGGCAATGTCCTTTTGCTCCCCGAGCATAACCAGATTGCGAATCAACTCCAGGCGACGCCTTGCGGCATCCATATCCACTATCCCGGGTTCTGCCCCGGCACGCGCGACAAGGCCCTCGAATGCATCGACGTATTTGCTCGCAAAGTCGACGTCACCACTGATCACCGTGATGTTTTCGTCGTTGTTCCGAGCCTTGTTACTCCAGTTATAAGAACCGGTGATAACAGTAGCGCCGTCGATGACGCAGAACTTGTGGTGCATGATGGGCTGGCCGCCACTGGCCTCCGGCAAAAAGACCACATGACCACCGAGACTGCGGAGAAGGCTGAAATTAAGCCCTCTGGGGCCTTGATTGATCTCGTCGGCGATTAGTACGACAGAGACCTTGACCCCGGCGCGTACTTTCTTGCGCAGCATCTCGAAGAGGTCGCGGTCCGTGAACCACGCGACTGCCGCCACGATTTCGGTTTGAGCTAGCCCCAAGTGACCAAGAATCACCTCATGAATGTTCGAAAAATGCGCCTTCAGTTCCATTTGAGATGATGTTCCGCCTAATGCAAAGTCGATTTCGGATGCGCTGGAGCGCTACTGCGTTCAATTCGCGATGGTGATGGACCCACGGCCTTGCTCGCAGCCGCCCGCAGGTCCAAGTGAAACAGTTTCATAGGCGCCAGGCCCTTAAACGTCCGCTATGCGCGATTAGCTGCCACCCGCCCAATGCCTCATGCGAATCTCGCCTCCTGCTCCTCTAGCTCACCTTCATAGCGCATCAGCAGCTCTTGAAGCACATAGGCGGAGCCAACGGCATTCATATACCGGCCAGTAGTGAGAAAACCTCTATAAAGATGCAATGGCTCAGCGACCATCGTTCCCTTGACGATGGAGCCCGCCAACTCATGCGTCTCCTGTGCAACGAATAGTGCCAATTGCGCAGTAACGTAGGTCAGTGCACCAAGGGACAAGAAGTGCACTTCCTCCTTATCTGTCAGTGACGGCGAAAACGCACTCATGAGCGAGGACTGGCGTCCACCGTGCGTACTCTCTGAGAACATCTTCTTGGCTTCGCGGTGCCTGTCGACGAGCGACTTGGACCGTCCTTCCTCGATGCCACAGGCCAAAAGATACTGATGCATTTTGTCGTACACCTTCCCGTATCCAATGTGCCTGTTCCAGAACTCGTTCGTGTCATGGGTCGTGGCGAAGGCTTCGCATGTTTCAGCACTCAGCGCTAGCGCCATCGCGATTTCGATGTCCTCAATGAACGTGCGCGCCAAGACCCGCGCGGCCATATCCTGGCCGATGGCTAGCAGGTCGCGTATCGAGATGACATCGCGTTTGAGTTTCGAAGCGGTCACAGCGAAACCTACGAGGTTGCTGCTAAGCGGAAACTCGTACAGATAGCGCTCGAACTGCACAAAGAACTGAATGCTCTCGTCCAGTAGGACGAACCAAGGCTGCAGGTGCGCATCAATGCGCTTGGCTAAGCGTTCGCGTGTGGTGTGCAGTTCCGCAGCAACGTCGATACGCCCGCAATCCGCCGGGACCACGGCAGAAAACTGCAATCGGCTCGCCTGTTCGACGAGCCCCTGCACCACAGATGCCTCAATTCGTATCACGATGGAATCCTATCCAGCTCGCCGGATAGAGGCGACGTTCTTCGCCTCTTCGCGCAGTTGATCAAGATAGTCGGCCCAAGCCTGCATCATCTTCTTGCGCTCTTCCAAGTGTGAAGTTCTGTTGTAAGCCCGACCCAACGGATCACGAACTGCATGAGCCAGCTGGTGCTCGATGAAATCCGGCCTGAACCCCAAAACCTCGTCAAGTAATGTTCTAGCCATGGCCCGAAAGCCATGCGCGGTCATTTCGGTGTTCTCGAAGCCCAAATACCGCAGAGCGGCATTGACCGTGTTTTCGCTGATCGGCTTAGTGATACTTCTTGCACCAGGAAAGACGTACTCGCTCCTACGCGCGAAAGGCCGAACTTCGCGCAGAAGTTCGACGGCTTGCGAAGGCAGCGGCACGATGTGGGGCGTCTTTGTCTTGCTAGTGATATAGCGCCACTCTGCTGCTTCCAAGTTGATGTCGGACCAGCGAGCGTGGCGCAGTTCGCCGGGCCTCACAAACAGCATTGCCGAGAGCTTCAACGCCACAGAAACTATCGGCGAGCCTTGATAACCCCAGATCGCCCGAAGCAACCTTCCAACGTCATCAGGTTCAGTGATGCTCGCGAAGTGCTTCGTTTTTGTCGACGTCAGAGCTCCAACCAAGTCGGCTGCAGGATTCCCTGTCGCGCGACCCGTGGCGATTGCATAGCGGAAGACGAGTGAAGCAGCTGCACGCGCCCTATGCGCCGTCTCGATGGCTCCACGAGCCTCGATCTTGCGCAACGCCATAAGAAGCAGCGGCGCAGTGATTTCATGTATCGGCAGGCTACCCAATAATCCGCCGAGATCTCGTTCCAGCAGCCGTCGCTCACGAACAACGGAACCTGGCGTCAGCTTCTTGGCGCGCTTCTCCATCAACTCTGCGGCCACGACGGCAAAGGTGTTGCCCGCCTTCTCCATCTGAGCGGCGCGTTGGATGCGCGCTACTTGAGTCGGATCGGAGCCCGCCTTCACCAAGGCTCGGTTCTTGTCTCTTTCATTGCGAGCCAGGGCAAGTGTGACCGCTGGGTACTCCCCCAGACTCAACATGTTTGCCTTGGATGCAAAGCGGTATCGATAGCGCCAGATCTTTGAGCCCGACGGGCGCACTTCGATGCACAGGCCTTGGCTGTCGGCGACGCGGTAAACCGCTTCCTTGGGCTTGAGGCTGCGTAGCTTGGCGTCTGTCAGCATGAGTGAGTAAGTTGTTTGCGAGTAACGGGGCTATCCCGCTACGATCTTACTCGCTCAATTACTCACTTGCCAGCTGGATTACACTGGGCAACTACGGACTTCCTCAGACTATTTCAGGATGTTATTGCAGTGAATTCAGCCACTTGCTGGACTACTGTGGAGTGACTCGGACTTGCAGTTGGTGGGCCCACCAGGACTCGAACCTGGAACCAAGGGATTCGCGTGGCCCGGGGGTTTCCTCCCGGCGCGGACTATCTCTTCACCCTTCGCCTGAGGCGGATGGGGCGCGGGACGCTCGAGCCTGTGATCAAGGGCGCTGAAGCCCCCAGGTAGTCTCTGCACCTTCCGGCGGTGTACCGCCGGCTTGGCTCAGGATTGCCACCGGCCGCCGACGTGGCGCCGCTGAGGTTTCCCTGAATTCATCCCGTTCCCGTCCACGCATTCCTGCGTGGCGGCACCTTTCGATGAGTCCCCTGCTCTAACCATTGAGCTATAGGCCCGAAGCCGGAATCTTACTCAATTGCGGGCGCCATATCGCATGGTGCTTCCGCGCCGGGCCGGATCGACATCGGCGTCGCGGGCGCAAGTGCGACGCCGTCCAGACCTCCAGATGCCCGCCGGCCGGAAACGACAACGGCCGCAAACGCGGCCGTTGAAGTGAAACCCCGTGCAGAGGCCTACTCGATATCGAGGAAGCTGCGCAGCTGCTCGGAGCGGCTCGGGTGGCGCAGCTTTCGCAGCGCCTTGGCCTCTATCTGGCGGATCCGCTCGCGGGTGACGTCGAACTGCTTGCCGACTTCCTCGAGGGTGTGGTCGGTGTTCATGTCGATGCCGAAGCGCATGCGCAGCACCTTGGCCTCGCGCGGGGTCAGGCCGGCCAACACGTCGCGCACCGTCTCGGTGAGGTTGATGTCGGTGGTGGCGTCGACCGGGGACATCACGTTGGTGTCCTCGATGAAGTCGCCCAGGTGGCTGTCCTCGTCGTCGCCGATCGGCGTCTCCATGGAGATCGGCTCCTTGGCGATCTTCATGACCTTGCGGATCTTGTCCTCGGGCATGTCCATCTCTTTCGCCAGCTCTTCCGGCGTGGCCTCGCGGCCGTACTGCTGGAGCATCTGGCGGGAAATGCGGTTGAGCTTGTTGATCGTCTCGATCATGTGCACCGGGATGCGGATGGTGCGCGCCTGGTCGGCGATCGAGCGGGTGATCGCCTGGCGGATCCACCAGGTGGCGTAGGTCGAGAACTTGTAGCCGCGGCGGTATTCGAATTTGTCGACGGCCTTCATCAAGCCGATGTTGCCCTCCTGGATCAGGTCCAGGAACTGCAGGCCGCGGTTGGTGTACTTCTTAGCGATGGAGATCACCAGGCGCAGGTTGGCCTCCACCATTTCCTTCTTGGCCTTGCGGGCCTTGGCCTCGCCGTAGGCCATGGTGCGGCTGATCTCCTTGAGGTCGGCCAGGGTGATGCGCATCGCCGTTTCCTCGGCGATGGTGGCTTCCTGCTCGGAGATGATCTGCTCACGCACGTCGCGCAGGCCCGAGGACCACTTCTGCTTGCGCTTGAGCAGCTCGTCGACCCACTCCACGTTGGTCTGGTTGCCGTCCCAGGAGCGGATGAAGTCCTTGCGCGGCATCTTGGCGACGCGGGTGGCCAGCTCGAGGATGCGGCGCTCGTGCTGCTTCAGCGACGCGACGGTCTCGCGCATGCGGCGCACCAGCACGTCGGTCAGCGGCAGCGGCAGCTTAAAGGTGACGAAGATCTCGGCCATCTCCTCGCGCAGCTTGACCACCGACTTGTGGCCGGGGCCGTGCTTGGCGTGGGCCTTCTCGAACTTGGCGTACAGCGCGGTCAGCGCCTCGAAGCGCGCGGCGACCTCGGCCGGATCCGGGCCGGTCGGGCCTTCGTCGGCCGTGCTGTCGTCGTCGCCGTCGTCATCGGCGTCGTCGTCCTCGGTCTCGGCTTCTTCTTCCTTGGCCGCGGCGGCCGGGCTGTCGACGCCCGAGGCGGCGGGGACGGTCGGGTCCTCGAGCAGGTCGAGGAAGCCCACGACCAGCTCGGCCAGGCGCTTCTTGCCGGCAGCGACCAGTTCATAGTCCTCGACGACCGAGCGGATGGTGTCGGGGAACAGCGCCAGCGAGGCCTGGACCTGGTTCAGGCCCTCCTCGATGCGCTTGGCGATGGCGATCTCGCCCTCGCGGGTGAGCAGCTCGACCGTGCCCATCTCGCGCATGTACATGCGCACCGGGTCGGTGGTGCGGCCGCCCTCGGCGTCCAGGCCGGTCAGCGCGGCGGCGGCTTCTTCAGCAGCGGTGTCGTCGACATCGCGGTTGCCGGTGCTGTCGCCGGTGATCAGCAGGGTCTCGGCGTCGGGCGCAACTTCGTGCACCTCGATGCCCATGCCGTTGATCATGCCGATGATGTCTTCGATCTGCTCCGGGTCGACGATGTCGTCGGGCAGGTGGTCGTTGACTTCGGCGTAGGTCAGGTAGCCCTGTTCCAGGCCCTTGCTGATCAGCTGCTTGATATCGGACTGGGGGGCCTGACGTTCGTTGGCCATAAACTTGGGCACCGGGGTTGGGGCTAGAGAACCGTGCATTATACCAGCGGGCACGGGAATTGGCCCGCCGCACCGGGGTCGGGGCGGGGGCGGGAATGTCCGGAAACGACGCCGGGGCGGGCTTTCGCCGCACCGGGCCGGGTGCTTCGACCTGCCGGGTTCAGGCCCGCAGCAGGAAGGTCACCGGGCCGTCGTTCACCAGGCTGACCTCCATATGGGCCCCGAACCGCCCGGTTTCCACCCCCGGATGGCGAGCGCTGCAGGCCGCGACCAGCCGGTTGAACACCGGTTCAGCCGCTTCCGGCGATGCGGCGGTGCTGAAGCCGGGACGCATCCCGCTGCGCGTATCGGCCGCCAGCGTGAACTGGCTGACCAGCAGCAGCCCGCCACCGGCGTCGGCCAGCCCCAGGTTCATCCGGCCCTGCGCGTCGGCAAACACGCGGTACCCCAGCAGCCGATCGCACATGCGCGCTATCTGGGCGTCGCCGTCACCGGGTTCGACGCCGACCAGCGCGAGCAGCCCCGGGCCGATCTCGCCCACGGTTTCGCCATCGACGGCGACGCGGGCGTGGGAGACGCGCTGGATGAGGGCGAGCATGGGGTCCGGGCCGTTGGGAGGCACGCGATGATCGCGGCAACCTCCAGTGGTGTCACCCCGATGCCCGCAAGCGACGGGCGCGCGGCGCGGCCGCCGTGACGGCCATGGGAGCATCCGGCACCCCGGCTAAACTGCCGCGCATGACCGACCTGATCGCCCGCCTGCTGCACCTGCTGGCCACGCTCGTCGGCCGCCTGCCATGGCCCTGGCTGATGCGGCTGGGCGACAGACTGGCCGCATTCTGGCGGTGGCGCGACGTGCGCGAGAGCCGGGTCGCGCGGCGCAACCTGGAGTTGGCGTTTCCGTCCGAGACGCCGGCCGAGCGCGAGGCGCTGCATGCCGCGATCCTGCGCACCACCGCGCGGCAGGTGCTGGAAACCGTGCGCCTGTGGACCCGCCCGCACGCCGAGAACCTCGCACTGATCCGCGACGTCCACGGCGCACCGCTGCTGGACGCGGCGATCGCGGCCGGCCACGGCGTGATCATCGCCGCGCCCCACCACGGCAACTGGGAATTGCTCAACCAGTGGCTGGCGACGCGCACGCCGCTGGCGATCCTCTACCGCGCGCCGGAGTCGGCGATCGGGGAGGCGTTCCTGCAGTCGGTGCGTGCCGACCGCGACCGGGTGACGCAGATCCGCGCTGAAGGGCCCGCCGTGCGACAGCTGTTCAAGTGGCTGGGCGCGGGTGGCGTGGTCGGCATCCTGCCCGACCAGCAACCCAAAGCCGGGGACGGCGAGTTCGCGCCGTTCTTCGGCGTGCAGGCGCTGACGATGACGCTGCTCGGGCGGCTTGGCGCGCGCACCGGCGCCACCGTGCTGATGGCCTGGTGCGAACGCGTGGAGTCGCACGCCGGCCGGCCGCCGGCGTTCGACCTGCACATCGAGGCCGCGCCCGGGGCGATCGCCGATGCCGACCCGACGGTCGCCGTGCAGGCGCTCAATGCCGTGGTCGAGCGCATCGCGCGACGCGACCCCGCGCAATACCAGTGGACGTACAAACGCTATACGCTGCGGCCGCCCGGCAGCGGCGAGCCGAACCCGTACCGGGTCGGCACGACGGACTGAGCGCCGGGCCCAACGCAGGAGGCGCGATGCAGCACGCGGGAATCGACCCGGCACCCATGCCGGAACACGGTGACGAGCCTTCGCCGGGCTGGCGTCCCCTGCCCGCCCGTTCGCGGACCCTGTTCCTGGCGGGCACGACGCTACCCCTGGTGGTCCCGGTAACGGTCGCGGCCGCGGTGCTGGGCGAGCTTGCCGAAGACTGGCTGTTCGCCGGGGCGTCGTGGGCGGCCGCCGCGGCCGCGCTCGCGCTGACGCTGGCGTTCGGTCTGTGGTGGGGCGGCAAGCGCCACGCCTACACGGCGTGGCGGCATGACGACGACGGCCTGGCGGTGCGCCGCGGCCGCCTGTGGCGCAGCGAAACCCGGGTCCCCGCCAGCCGCGTGCAGCACCTGGATGTGAAACACGGGCCGTGGCAACGCCGCCGCGGGTTGGCGACGCTGGTGGTGCACACCGCCGGCACGCGCAACAGCGCGGTGACCGTGCCGCACCTGGATGCCGCCGACGCCGAGCGCCTGCGCGACGCACTGGCCCGGCAGATCGAGACCGATGACGACTGACCCGGCCGCGCCCGACGACGTGGCCACCGCTGACGCGAGTACCGCGGCCAGTGCCGCCGACGCCGAGCGCCGGCTGCACCCGATGTCGTGGCTGTTCGTTCTGCTGGCGCAGCTCAAGCAGTTCATCGTGCCGCTGGTCGCCCTGCTGGTCTTCGGCCAGCGCGCCGACAACAACGGCATGCACGAGCTGTGGCCGCTGGTCGGTGTCGGCGTGCTGGCGCTGCTGTCGGTGTGGCAGTACTTCACCTACCGCTACGGCGTGCTGGGCGACCGGCTGGTGGTGCGCAGCGGGGTGTTGCACCGCAGCCTGCGGGTGATCCCGTTCGCGCGGATCCACAACGTCGCAGTCCAGCAGTCGCTGCTGCACCGCATCTTCAACGTGGCCGAGGTCCGGTTGGAGTCGGCCGGCGGGCAAAAGCCCGAGGCCGAGATGCGCGTGCTGCGCCTGGACGACGCACTGGCACTGGAAACGCTGGTGCGCCGCCGCGGCGCGGGGTCGGCGTCCGCGGCCCAGGTAGTCGACGCACCGGACGTGCTGCTGGAACTGCCGCCCGGCGAGGTGATCCGCCTGGGCCTGATTTCCAACCGCGGCCTGATCGTGGTTGGCGCGGCCTTCGCCGGCCTGTCGCAGTTCAGCCCGCGCCTGCTGCCGAACCTGTTCGAACGCTGGGGCGAGGCGCTGTTCGGCTATGCCGATGCGCAAGCGTTCTCGGTCGGCGAGTACGCATTGGCCGGCACCAGCCTGGTGGTCGCCCTCGTCCTGCTGCTGCGCGCGCTGTCGGTGGCGCTGGCGTTGCTGCAGTACTTCGGCTTCCGGCTCAGCGAGCAGGGCCGTCGCCTGACCGTCGAACGCGGCCTGCTGGCACGGTGGCGCACCAGCGCCTCACGCCGCCGCATCCAGGCCTGGACCCTGCGCGAGGGCGTGTTGCACCGGCTGTTCAAGCGCCGTGGTCTGGAGGTCGACACCGCCGTGGCCGAGCAGCCCGACCAGCAGCGCAGCCTGCGCGAAGTCGCGCCCATCGCCACGCCGGAGCGGTGCGACGGGCTGATCGAGCACCTGCTGCCGCAGGGCGGCTGGCCGACGCTGGAGTGGCGCACGCTGCCGCCGGCCGCATGGTGGCGGCTTTTCCTGCCGGGCGCGTGGCTGCCGCCG
>Ga0208375_1000712_pt1 | contig 44382 bp, 49 predicted proteins | sample RifOxyD1_FD_184038 | JGI IMG/M metagenome (GOLD analysis project Ga0208375, IMG submission 184038) | Soil microbial communities from Rifle, Colorado - Rifle Oxygen_injection D1 (SPAdes) | ecosystem: Environmental > Terrestrial > Deep subsurface > Rock core/Sediment | place: Rifle, Colorado... | reverse complement strand
ACCCCAGCTTCAAACAATTCCCAAGCCATTGTTATCTTAGTTGTACTTAACACCTCCATATTTTACTTCAGAAGTGTCGGATTTCTACGGAGAATACAACGTACATTGTACAAAGAACAAAACTTTAAGTATAATAACGAAATAGAAATATGGACAAAATAAACTTAATTGCAACGCAACGAAAAGTATTCGGTAGAAAAGTAAATAAGCTAAGACGCGAAGGAAAATTACCAGCGAATATTTTTGGCAAAGACGTCACGTCGACTGCAATCGAAATTAATACGAAAGAATTTCAAAACGTATTCAAGGAAGCGGGAGAAACAAAAATTGTAGAAATTTCTTTAGGTGACAAAAAACTTCCAACTTTAATTCATAGCATACAAAAGGATCCGGTTGAGGACACGCTGGTTCATGTAGACTTTTTACAAGTAAATCTAAAGCAAAAAGTCACAGCAGCAGTTCCGCTTGAGTTTGAAGGTGAATCTCCGGCTGAAAAACAAGGACTTGGTACGTTTATTACTTACGTTGACGAAGTTGAAGTAGAAGCTCTACCCGGAGAAATTCCCGAGAAGTTTATTGTTGATGTTTCAAAATTTGAGAATGTTGACGATCAGGTTAAAATTTCAGATCTAAAATACGATAAAGAGAAAATTACAATTACAGATGACCCTGAAAAAATTATTGCGAAGGTTGAAGAGTTAAGAGCCGAAGAAGTTGCTCCTGAACCGGTTGCGGCCGCTGAAGGTGAAATCCCGGCTGAGGGACAGACCGAAGAAGCAAAAGAAAGCGAAACTCCAGAAGAGTCTCCAAAAGAATAATATTTCTTTCAAAGAAGCTTGATTTACTGTAATATTAAATATTCTTTACGTTTTGTATGAAAGATAAAAAGTACAAAAAAATAAATCTGACAAAACTACCGGCAGTTGCAACGGTTGTTATTGTGATTCTTTTTATATATAAAAATTCCGGGTCAATTGTAGAGAAACTAAAAAACACAAAACAATCAAGTCAGACAAATGAAAACACTTCAACGACCGCAGATATTAAAGAGCCCACACTTGATCTGACACAGTGGAAAGAATTTAACAACACCGATTATAGATTTACTTTAAGAATTCCACCACTTCTTTTATCCCGGCAGTTGGAAAATCAAACAGACTATCTACTTTTTGTTAAATTTGAGGAAAACAGATACTCAAAAGATAAAGGTGTTGCACTAGGTGTAACCAAAAGGACCAGAGACGAGGAGGTAACTAAAGTTAAAGGAGAAATTAGTGAAATTGCAAAAATTGAACCAAAGGTTAATAAAATAAAAGTTGACAACTTAGACGCAGTCAGACTTGATTACGGACAAGTTGAGGGGTTTGAGGAAAAAAGCATTGTGGTTGTGTCTAATGAAAAGTTTACTGTTTCAATAAGCACAACCCCGAATCAAATTGAAAACATAATTTCTTCGTTTAAATATTACTAATCAGAAGCTTTAGGCCAGGAAGAAACAATAATAGGTTCATCAGATTTCCGTAGTGATTTAAACTCGGTCCAAACTGCCTCTGTAATAAAAGGCATAAAAGGATGTAAAAGTTTTAAGCTGTTTATATATACATAACGAAAAACACTCAAAGAAACCTCTTTGTCTGATCTGTCTTTAATGCCTTCTAAATATTTTGATGCAAAGTCGTCCCAAAGAAAATGGTAAATTTGCTCAATTGCATAATCAAAACGATACTTATTTAAATTGTCCGTAACTTTTTTTACAAGATTTTCGAATAATTTAATAATTTCTTTATCCTCCTTGTTTAATTTAATTACCTTTCCCTTGGTAAATTCAGGTAAGTCAGAGAAGTTTTTAAAACCGTTTTCGTCTAAATTTATTTTCAAAAATCTTCCAATGTTCCAAACTTTATTTGCAAAGTTTCTCATAGACCTTACTTTTTCATCGGTCATTACAACATCCGAAGCGGGGGAGACACCATAAACTAATGCAACTCTTAAGGCATCAGCGCTGTATTTATCTACCATCTCCAAAGGATTTATTACGTTACCTTTACTTTTACTCATCTTTTGCCCGAGCTTGTCGGTCACACGTGCATGCAGATGAATAACTGAAAACGGCGACTTACCGGTAAGGTAAATTCCCAGCATCATCATTCTTGCGACCCAGAAAAACAAAATATCCCACAAAGTATCCATTACGGACGTAGGATAAAAATATTTAAAGTCGGGAGAATCGGGATATCCGAGAGTGTTGAGTGGCCATTGACCCGACAAAAACCATGTATCAAAAGTGTCGGTTTCCTGCAAAATATTTTTACTGCCGCATTTTTTGCACGCAACGTCTTCTGTAAGTGAATATTCGGAATTAGTAGGTGCGCTTAAAGATTGTAAGCCTAGTTTTATTTCTTCAAACGAACACGTGCGTTTGACATCATGAAAAACACCACTTATTTTTTGGTTATTTTTATCAATAAAATTTAGCTGAATGTCGGGGTTGCAATCAAGACAGTACCATGCGGGAATTCGTGGACCCCAAACAATTTGGCGGCTAATATTCCAATCGAGTATATTTTCCATCCAATCAAAAAACATTTTCTCAAAACGTTTTTTTGGAACTATTTTTGTTTCTCCGGCTTTAACTGCCTTTATTGCGGGTTTAGCTAAGGGTTTGGTTTTTACAAACCATTGGGGCGAAAGCATTGGCTCAATAGTCGTGCCGCAACGGTAACAAACACTGATGGTGTGTACGAGAGGCTCTGTCTTTGTTAATTTTCCGGCTGATTGTAAATCCTCAACAACACTTTCCCGCGCTTTATTGACTCTCGTCCCGACGTATTTTTCCGGTAAATTTATCATCCGCCCGTTTCTGTCGATCAACTCTATAACAGGGAGGTTGTGTCTTATGCCTATTTCATAATCGGTTTGGTCGTGTGCAGGAGTTACTTTCAACGCGTTTGTCCCAAAACCTATTTCAATTACGCCGTCTGTAATTATTGGAATCTCTTTATCGATAAGTGGGATAGTTGCCTTTTTGCCAACTAAATTCTTGTACTTTTTATCTTTAGGATTTACAGCAACAGCAACATCGGCAAATATCGTTTCAGGACGAGTTGTGGCAATACTAATTGCGCCGTAGTCTAAATAGTAGAGCGACTCGCTTACTTCTTTGTGATTAATTTCAAGGTCAGAAAACGCAGTGCCGCATTTTGTACAGTAATTTACCATTCTTTTGTCACGATAAACCAAACCATCTTTGTGAAGTTTTCTAAATGTAATGAGAACTTTTTCTACGATTTCCGGCTCCATTGAGTAGTGGTAACGTGTCCAGTCCAAAGAAAACCCAAGTCTTTTCATCTGGTCTTTATTAAGATCTTTGTTTTGGTTGGCAAAGTCCGCGATCAACGAGAAAAGGGTATTTCTGTCAAAATCAAATCTGCTTTTTCCTTCTTTTGCCAGCTTTTTTTCAAAGACGAACTGCGTTTCAATTCCTGCGTGGTCTCCGCCTGGAAGCCAAAGTGTCGGCTCGCCAAGCATTCTATGGTAACGAACCAAAATATCTTCGATTGTAAATAATGCGTGACCCATGTGCATCGGGTCGTTAGCATTTGGAAGCGGGAGTATTATAGTAAAAGGCTTTCTCTTGCGGTCAATTTTTGGAGTAAAATATCCACCCTTTTCCCACATTTTATAAATCTCGCTCTCATACTTTGTGTGGTCGTAAGTTTTGTCCATAAATTATTATAACTAAAATAAATTGTTGTTAGCGCCTGAAGAATTTCAGAGGTACCAGCGCAAACGGTGCTTAATTTAAGTTTAACGTAAACTTAACGGACTACTTAAGTTTTTTTTCGGTAATCAGCTCGTTTGGGGACTGGCCAAACTAGTAACGCTTTGCCGAATTCTAACACAAAAAACAAGAAATCTAAATATCCTGGTTAATATTTAAGTCAGGTTTTCTGTCGATTTCTTCAATTTTGTAATTTATCACTTTAGTATTTTTGTTTTTCAGATACGCAGATACGCCAACCATTGCCGCATTGTCACCATAAAGTCTTTTCGAGTAAGGAGTAATAAGTTTTAAGTTATAAGATTTAAGCAGTACGCGGAGTTTTTTGCGAAGCAATGTATTTGCCCCGACACCACCACCCAAAAATAGATAATTGGTATTAGGCAGTAGGTTATGGGAGAGATAATAATTAAGAACTCTAATAATGTGTTCGAATGCGACATTTTGATAAGACGTTGCAAGATTTGCAATTATTTCTTTGTTTAATCCTTCTTGTTTTTCTTTCTCAACCAACCGCCACAATGCCGTTTTTAATCCTGAATAACTAAACTCCATTCTTTTTTCCTGACCAATCATCGGAATGGGTAGGGGATAAGAGTTTGCCTTTCCTTGTTTAGCAAATTTTTCCAAAACAGCACCACCGGGATATCCCAACCCCAACATTCGAGCCGCCTTATCAAGCGCTTCGCCCAATGCATCGTCAACAGTTTGAGCAAGAACTTCATATTCACCAACCCCTTTTATGTAAACGAACAACGTGTTTCCCCCTGAAACAACAAGTCCGTATGCAGGAAAATATTTATTGTGTGAGAAATTGGTATTTGTTTTAGATTGTGCAAGTGGACTAAGCAAATGAGACTCAACATGATTAATAGGAATAATTAGCAATTTGTATTTTTTTGCCAAATCTTTCGCCTTGTTTATTCCAACCCCGAGTGCAATTCCCAGACCCGGACCAACCGTTACGGCAATAGCATCTACATTTATCATTTGAGTTTTAGCATTTTTCAATGCCCTGTTTATAACCCAATCTATTCTCTCTTCGTGTTGTCGTTGAGCAAGCGAGGGGACTACTCCACCGAATTTTGCATGAAGTGACGCTTGCGACCAGATTACATTTGACACAACAGTTTCATTTTCTGTTACTGCGGCCGCCGTTTCGTCACATGATGTATCTATCGCAAGAATTTTCATACTAAACAATGTCCCATGTTAGATTTCGCTCATTTTCCTTTTTTCCGTAGTTTATTTTTACCCAAACAATTATCGCATCTTCGCTATACTTTCTAATTTCATCTGAAACCCTATCGGCCCACTCAATAGCAATTATACTTTTGTCGGTAATTTTTTTTGCAAAGTTAATACCCTGAAGTTCCTTAGAATTTTCCATTCTCCATGCGTCTATGTGAATTAAGTAATAGGTATTAGGCAATGTGTTATAGGAATGTTCCAGGTCGTAGGTGGGAGATGTTATTTCTTCTTTAATCCCCATGGCCTTTGCAAGTCCTTTTGTAAAAACCGTTTTTCCGGCACCCATCGGTCCGTCTAGCGCAAAAACTATTGCCCTTGATCCTGTATGAATTTCGTATTTTTGCCAAAGCTCTTTCGCAAAATTTTGAGTATTTTCAGAAGACATCGAAAGAATAAAATTTTCTGAGTTTAACTTTACAACCCCCTGACGCAAAATTGCAACGTCATCAAGTGTTGTGTCAATAACCGTTGACGGTTCATTTCTGGGTAGTTCTCCGGCATCAACAATTAAATCAATCAAAGACTTTTGCCTTTCGCTTAAATTATCTAAGATGTCGCTTATTTTATATGGCCTTTTTTTACAATTTGCGTTTGCACTCGTTGCAGTAATAGGTTTTCCGAATTTTTTAACTATATCTAAAACAAAAGTATAATCGGGAATTCTTATTCCTAAAGTCCCCGTTTCCGATTCCACCCCGATTGCGACACGATGTTTTCCTTGGGATACAACAGTTAAAGGGCCTGGTAAAAAATTCTTATACAAGTTTTTTGCAATCTCGTTTAACTTTACATACTCTTCAGCCATTTTTTGGTCCAGTACAGCCACAGAATAGGGTTTGCCGAACGGCCGAGCTTTATACTTGGTTAGTTTTTCAACGGCCTGTGGGTTAGTTGCATCAACAAAAGCCCCGTACAAAGTTTCGGTCGGCATGATTACCAACCCCCCTTTTTGAAGTACTTCAACAACCAACTCATTTTTGACATCTTTAATTTTTACAATATTCATAAATACCGAATACAAGGGATAATAATACTATAATACGGTAACCTATTCAATTATTTAGGAGCAGTACCTCGTAAAAATTTTGCCTGCCAGGGTTTGTAGTTGGACACAAATTTTTTTTGGTAAAGCGTTTCGCCGTTTCTGGTTACGGTGTAGTCAAAAATTACTTTTGCTCCCCAAGATTTGTAGTCAACTTGCTTAACTGTTCCGACAGGAAGTGTGGGATCGTCCATATATAAATCTTCTGGAGGAGGAGTAGAGCTGGTAACTACGGGTTTTGTAGTGCTTGCTACCCGGCTATCGCTGGTTCCATAAACTTCCACAGTCAGTTTATATATTTTTGGTTCATAAATTGTTTGGATTAATATATTTGCTGGGGTGTCGTTTTTAAATTTAAAATCAGTTGTAGGAGAATATACTGTTGCATCAAGACCGGGACCTGAATTTTGTTCGTAATATCCAACACGGTAAGAGTGTGCAGCCCGCTCTACAATTGACAATCCGGAATTAAGAACTGCCCGAAATAGCGTTGTTGATACCTGACAAACACCTCCACCGTCGCCAAGTATTGTTTTGCCGTCCTGGATGATATACGCCTGCTTATAACCCGTCAAAACTGACACGTCTCCAACGGCGCTGTTAAAAGAAAATATTTCTCCTGGCTTAATTAGAGCACCGCTAATTCTGGAAGATGCCAAACCTATATTGTGAATTCTTCCCAGAATGGAGCCTTTGTAAAAAGATTCACCCCTACCTATAAGTTCGTTTATTCCTAAGTCGTTTACTTCGCTGTTTGTTATCTCAGGAGCCGTTTTAATAGCAGGGATTTGAATTGGGTTTAAAACTGCACCAGATTCTAAAACAGAAAGCCCGTTGCTAACTGCGGCAATTAACTCGTCTTTTTTAATTTTTATACCTTCTTTGGATGGTACAAATTCCTGAACCCGACCGTCTCGAAATGTAAAAACGGAATTTTGGGGTTCAGTTTCGACTTCGTTTTTGAAACTATCAATATACTCAGAAATTACACTTTCGTTATAGCCTCCGTGTGGGGAAATAAACCCCATTATCGTTTTTGTATCAACTGATTTTTGAAACATATTATTAAACAGGGTAATCGACTTTCCGTTTAGGGTATTTGCACGATTTAAATATTTTTGCTCCTGTTCTGAATCAAGGGTGGGGTCAATCTTTTTAATCGGGATGACAATTTTTTTGAAATCCTGCTTTTTAAAAGCATGCCAGATTAAATTTTTCAGACTTTCTAAATCAACTTCTCGTCCTGCTGATCCTTTTGATACACCCAACGTGTTGCCGTTTAGCAAAATTGTAGGATTAACAGGTTCAATTGATATCTTTGACGAGATGACTGAAAGATACTCATTGAAAACGGTTTCATCCAGTGAATACTCGGGGTTTACAACAACGGGGGTAATAAAAGACGAAAAAATTCTAAACGAATTGTTATAGAATTTGTCATTTCTAAAATATTGATATGCATTTTCAAATGTTTTGTCAACATCATACTCAAAATTGATCTCGTTTAAAGGAATCGTAAACTGGTCGTCAGAAGTAACAAGAATTACCTTCTCGGGTTTCGTTATTGAGGATTGAAACATCTCTTCAAGTTGGTATTTTTTAAATCCGGATATGTCGTATCCGGTAACTTTGACTTTGGGAATTACTTTATCGCGATAGAAAAAGAGTGTTCCAAAATAAAAAAACAAAGGTGCTGTGAGCAAAATTACAATTGCGATTACAACGACGACAATTTTATTGATATGGGTTTTTACCTTCATGTTTCTTGATAATTTATTACAGCACATTTCAAAACCCTATTTGAAACAGCTTCTAGTATGATATCATGAAAGTCAGGTATGGCAGAAATTGTAATTAATCAAACAGAAACAACTCTTAATCAGCCAAATACGGAAATAGTTAACAAACAGCTTGATGCATTAATTGATAAAAGCAAGTTACCTCAAAACACCATAGAAAGTCCCAACACAAACAATTCTCCTAAAGATAAGTTTATTAAAAAACCAATTTTCAAAAAAATCATTATCCCGCTTATTATTTTAATTATAGTACTGGCTTTGGGGTCTACCGTACTTACGATTATTCGCCGTAGCGCTAAGACTATACAAAACAAAGGTGAACTTGTTTGGTGGGGAGTAACGGAGGAAGACTCAGTAGTTGCCCCTCTTATATCAGAATTTCAAAATAAATTTCCTGATATTCGAATTACTTACGTGAGACAATCCGAAAAAGACTATGCCCAAAGACTTTACAATTCGCTTAAAAAAGGAGGTGGTCCCGACATATTTGAAATTCATACGAGCTGGACACCCGATTTTAGAGGGTTGTTGTCCACTGTTCCGTCCTCGGTTTTGAACGAGAACGATTATAAAAGTATTTACTTGCCCAGTATTTACAACTCACTAAAGACAAAAGAGGGGATAGTTGGAGTCCCTTTGTATTATGACGCCCTGACACTATATGTTAATGTTGATATTTTCAACAATGCAAGAAAAGAAACCCCAAAGACCTGGAATGATATTTTGTTTCTATCCGATCCTGTTAAGGGAGGTTTGACTCTACGAAACAAGGACGAAATTATTCAATCAGCTATTGCGCTCGGTAATACGACTAACGTTGATCACTGGCAAGACATTTTTACATTTATTATGATTCAAAATAAAATAAATCCGGCAAACCCGGATTTGAAATCATTAGCAGACGTAATTTCATATTATAAAGCGTTTCAGGAAAATGGGGTTTGGAATGAACGGTTGCCAAATTCAACTACAACGTTTGCAAGGGGAAAGTTGGCAATGTATTTTGGGACTATGTCGAGAGCCCCTGAAATATTGAGATTGAATCCTGAAATTAGGTTTAAGACAATTCCACTCCCTCAGCTTCCCAATAACGCACCGACTGACCCGCAGTATTCTTATGCGAATTACTATTTTCAAGCTGTAGACAAAAATAGTACTAATCGTGATACGGCTTGGCAGTTTTTAAAATTTATTACGGAAAAGGAATCAATTGTAAGACTTAACAAGGAAAGAAAAGCCATTCGCGCACTAGAGTTTCCGTCTCCCCGAAACGATATGGTAGCTGATTTTGAAAAAGATGCGGTGTCTGGTTCGATTGTTTATTTTTCTGCTGTCGCCAAAACTTGGTATATGGCTGATAGGGCTGATGATGGAGAAGGAGGAATTAATAATAACGTTACGAGTCTTTACAAAGCACAAATCGATAAAGGTAAAACCAGCAAGACTTTCGCTGACGATCTAAAGTCTTTATTGGCGAAATACCAGTTGTAAGTATGTTTAATTTGCCCTCTTGACAACCCTACGCATTCATCTATAAAATAGCACTCGTAACGAATCATTGCTAAAATTTTTAAGTATGACAGCTAAACTTTCTAAAAAACTAAATGTAATTCCGATGCCAGGGTATGTTGTGATCAAATCCCTCGATGCCCAAACCCAAACAGCTTCCGGAATTTACCTTCCAGACTCAGCTGGAGAAAAACCTCAAAAAGGAGAAATAATTGTTGTTGGTGACGACGAAATAAATGACAAAGGTATTAAAATTAAGTCTCCGGTAAAAGCGGGAGATGTTGTGATTTATAAAAAATGGGGAGGGTCTGAAGTCAAAATTGACGGAGTTGAATATTTGTTTTCAAAGTTTGACGACATCTTAGCTGTTGTGAGATGAGGTGTCGAATTCAATTAAGTTGCAAACTTAATTGAATTTTGATATCTTGGCAATTGTAAAATAATTATGGCAAAACAATTAAAATTCGGAGACGAAGCAAGACAGTCCTTACTAAAGGGAATTGATACTGTTGCAAAAGCAGTTGTAATAACCCTTGGCCCAAAGGGAAGAAACATCGCACTGGACAAAAAATGGGGAGCACCCAACATCATTCATGATGGGGTTTCAGTTGCGAAAGAAATTGATCTTCCGGATCCATTTGAAAACATGGGAGCACAACTGGTTAAAGAAGCCTCAAACAAAACCAACGATAGTGCGGGCGATGGAACAACTACGGCTACGCTATTGGCACAAGTCATTACTCATGCAGGAATGAAAAACATAACCGCAGGTGCAAATCCCATGGTTGTTAAAAAGGGGATTGAAAAAGCAGTTGCCGAAGTAATTACTGAGCTTAAAAAAATCGCCAAACCCATAAAAAACAAAGAGGAAATTGAGCAGGTTGCAAGCATTTCAGCAGGGGATAGCGCAATAGGGGCAAAAATTGCAGAAGCACTTGATAAAGTCGGCAGGGACGGTGTAGTTACAGTTGAAGAAGGTAAGGGATTAACAATTGATATCGAATACAAGGAGGGAATGGAATTCGATAGAGGTTATGCATCTGCATATTTTGTAACCAACCCCGAAAGGATGGAAGCTGAAATAGACGGTGCTTATATTCTATTAACAGACAAAAAAATTACTTCAATTCAAGAATTATTGCCTTTCCTGGAAAAATTTGTCAAAGTATCGAAAAATTTGGTAATTATTGCCGACGAAGTAGAAGGGGAAGCGTTGGCAACCCTAGTTGTTAATAAACTAAAAGGTACATTTAATGTTTTAGCAATTAAAGCTCCTGGATTTGGAGACAGAAGAAAAGAACTTTTGGATGATATTGCGATTTTGACGGGGGGAGCCGTTGTAAGTGAAGACACAGGTCGTACATTCGAAAATATTGAAATTTCAGACCTGGGACAAGCAGATAAGGTGTGGGCAGACAAAGACAACGCAAGAATAATTGGTGGAAAAGGTGATAAGTCTTTAATCAACAAAAGAATAGCGCTTTTGAAAAGACAAATTTCCGAAACCACATCCGATTTTGATCGGGAAAAACTTGAGGAAAGACTTGCAAAATTAGCGGGGGGAGTGGCAGTCATTAACGTCGGAGCAGCAACTGAAATTGAATTAAATGAAAAGAAAGAAAGAGTAAAAGACGCGGTTGGTGCAACAAAGGCGGCAATTGAAGAGGGGATTGTTCCCGGCGGTGGAGTTGCTCTTTTGAAAGCCAAGAAGGGTTTGCTGAATCTTAAACCGGCAAACAGCGATGAGGAGATAGGAATTGATATTGTAAAGTCAGCTCTTGAGCAACCGCTTCGATGGCTTGCAAAAAATGCCGGCGAGGATGATGGTTATGTCCTTCGAAAAGTAGAAGATGAAAAAAACGGCGACTATGGATATAACGCTTTAACCGGCGAATTCGGTTCAATGACAAAGTTTGGAATTTTGGATCCTTTGAAAGTAACAAGAAGCGCTCTCCAGAATGCGGCAAGTGTTGCTATGATGGTATTAACCACAGAAGGCTTGGTTACCGATATTCCCGAAAAGAAAGACTCTCCAGCTATGCCGGGTGGAGGAATGGGAATGGGCGGAATGGATTATTAATAAATATTAATTCCTAATTCCTAATTTTTAATTTCTTCAATATACTTTACTCCATGTGGAAAGAAGCTGAAGATTTTTTGTTGAGAGATAAAAAAATTGCACCTTTGGTAATAAAATGGGGGAGTTGCAGAATTAAAAAAAGACCGCAAAAGTATTATTTTGAAGATCTGGTGGCTTCAATTACCGAACAGCAGCTTTCGGGAAAAGCTTCAGAGGCAATATTCAAAAGAGTTAGAACCCTTTTGAAAAAGAATTCCTCTAGCCTACTCTCCCCGATTGCACCAAAAGATGTTGAGAAAGTAAAAGAAGAAGAATTACGAGCCTGCGGCATTTCCTGGTCAAAAGCTAAATATGTTAAAGATTTGGGTGAAAAAGTTAGTAGGGGAGAGGTTAATTTAAAGCGCCTGGGGACATTATCCGATGAAGAAGTGGTTACCGAGCTTATTAAAGTAAAAGGAGTTGGTCGATGGACCGCTGAGATGTTTTTAATGTTTACACTGGCTCGACCCGATATTTTTCCATTAGATGACTTAGGAATCAGAAAAGCAATGGAAAAGATGTTTGGAAAAAAACTTGATAAACCAGAGATACTTAAAAAATCAACAAATTGGAAACAGTTTAGAACCGTTGCAAGCTGGTATTTATGGAGAAGTTTGGAAACTACTTAATTAATTTAAACTCAAACACAAGAAAAAGATCATCATCTTGGATTTCTCTACCGATATAGGCATAATAGCCTGATAAGACTTTTCGATGATGCTCTATGTCGATATATGTTTCGTGGCCAGGAAGGTCTTGTGGGAGATCCTTAAATTGTTTCCAAAATTTATTTGTTACAATCGCTTCTCCGATTATCTTATTGTTTTTGCTGTTTAGAACGTTAATTTTATCTCCAGCTTGTATATAATCATATTTGTTTCCAAATCGGTAAGTGAGAAATTTTTCACCACTTAATATTAGTGGAACCAATTCGGGAGCAAAACCAATCGTGTATTTATTATGGTTGGGGTTAACTTTGTAAACAGAGGTTCTGTTAGGTGCTTGAACCATTAGTCCAATTATACTAGGTTTGTAGGAAATGTTTAGTTGAGTACATTTAAAGGATTAATTCTTTTTCCACTTTGGTACACCTCCAGATGTAAATGGTCACCGAATGCGCGACCTGTTGCTCCCATCAGGCCTATGACCGTATTTGTATTGACTTCCTGTCCGATTATTACATTAATTTTTGATAAATGGGCATATAAAGACAGAACTTCGCCGCCGTGATTAATTGTGATTGAGTTGCCGTAACCGACCCTGGAACGTTCTGTTTTTGTAACCACACCGTCCATTATGGGAGTAATTGAATCGCCGGTTATTCCGTCCAGATCGACTCCTGGATGGAAAAAGGAAAACTTTTGAGTAATTTTTACTGTATTTGTAGGATATTTAATCTCTCTTTGCTCGGTTTTAAAAACGACAGGTGATTGAGTAGTTATATTGTCGGGGATACTTTCAACAGCCGCTATGTTTGTTGTGAACACAGAAGAAGAAATCAGCATAAGCGCAATATTGGCACCAAAAAACTTTTTTATATTAACTTTTTCAAAAATGTGGCGAAAGTAACGGGAAAGCTTGTTTCCGGATTTAAAACCTTTAATAATTTTAAATGTAGGGAAAGTGGGTTCGGACATAGAACCTTCACGCCTTTTGACTAGATGAAGATCAAGACGGTATCTAACTGGCAGATGTATAGATAGACGTATCATTTAACTCCGCTTACGCCGGAGCTACGATCCTGCCAGCCACCTTGGAAGATGATTACAGGCGCCTTGAAAAATTAATCTCAAGATCTGATAGTTGGGGTTAGCCAACAAAAAACTCGCATAATTTGCGAGTTATCGCAATATTATAACTTGTGAAATTGGCAAAAGCAAATTTTTGAAGATTTGTCGTTTAACTTCTGAGGCCGGAAGGGGAATCGAACCCCTGCATCGCGGTTTTGCAGACCGCAGCGTTTCCACTTCGCCATCCGGCCGAAAGTAAAGTTATTTTAACTCAAAGCCACGCAAAACAAAACCCACCGAAATAAATACCGAGATGATTGCCTATAGTGATTAATTACTATTAGCACTCATGGCATGATAGCGCTAATTATTAAATTAATAGGGGAGAGTAAAAATGTCAAGTCCTTTGCATTAACTTAATTTATATTTTTAGGCGTTCGTGATAAACTACGCTTTAAAATGAAAAAGTTAATAATTGCAACAATTGGAATATTGGGTCTGGCTGCACTTGTTGGTGCCATTTTTCTATTTGTTAAACTGCTTCGGCCGAAAGTTTCCGGACTTGCGATTGAATCAACCCCATCCTCGACAGTCTTTATAAATGGCCAAAAGGTCGGTAACACCCCCTTTAGAAGTAAGGACTTAACGCCTAGCGAGATCTCGGTACGGTTAATTCCCGTTGACTCTCAAACTACTTTTACCCCGTTTGATACAAAGCTGAATTTAGCCGCCGGGATAGAAACCGTTCTAAGGCACGAATTTGCACAAAACGAAGAATCCTCAAGCACGGAGCTTTTATCGTTTGAAAAAATAAATGATAAGGATACATCAATTGAGCTGGTTTCTATGCCAACAGGTGCCCAAGTCATAATTGACGAAGGCACACGGGGCTTTACTCCGTATAAATCAACAAGTTTGTCGTCGGCTGAACATACCGCTATTGTGAGTTTGGAAGGTTATGTTACCAAAGAAGTGCGTTTCAGAACCCATCAGGGATTCAAATTAATTATTTATTTGGGTCTTAAAAAGGACGATAAAATTATTGTTGCCTTGCCAACACCAACATTGGAGCTATCAACATATGTTGAAATCCTCCCTACCTCTACTGGATTTTTGAGAGTCAGAAACGAACCCTCGACAGTTGCTGCTGAAGTGGCTCAAATTAAACCAGGTGATACATTTAAACTAATAGATAAAAACACTGAAACAGGCTGGTATAAAATTGAGTACGATGAAGGTTTGTATGGGTGGGTGTCAAATCAATACGCTAAAATTGTTTCTGATGTAACCGCCTCCCCCACAACAAATGCGAAATTAACTCCCACAACCTCACCAACCCCCGAAAATTAAAATATTGCTACCCCGCCGTAAAATATATAAACAACTATTACTACCCACATTCCGATTGCGACAGTCAAAAACGGATCCGTAAGTAGAAGCTTTTCCGGACGCTCTGACTTTCCCTGGAAAATAAGATGCTCGTACCTCATGATCCCAAAAATAACAATCGGAATAGTTACCATAAGAAGCTTGTTAATGGTTGTTGTTCTCGAGACTTCCGCAAGCATTAGCCAAACAGGAAGGCTTGCTCTTGGTGACTCAAAGAAAGTAAACAGTGCCCAGCTCATCCAAGCCGCGTTTCCAAACATTGTTACATAAGAGTTCAGAAGCTCCTTTTTATATTTTGTAAGACTTTTTCTGGTAACATTAGTGTTATCTAAGATATTTAACTCGGACCTTCGCTTTCCTGATGCCAAGAAAAGCGCAACTGACACTACGCAAAGTAAGAACCAAACTGAAAGATGTGCATTTATTAGAAATGCTCCTGCATAAACCCTCATGATAAATCCCGAAGCAATGATAAGAATGTCGATAACAGGAATATTTTTTAAATATAAACTGTAAAGAATTTGAGTAATTAGATACGAAAGTGTGATTATATAAAATATGAAATTTAGGTTATACGAAATATATAGTGAAAATAAAGCCAATACCGCGGCTGCCCCAAAAGCAATGACAATCGGAAGCTCCCCCGATGCAATTGGTCTTTTTCGCTTAACAGGATGGAGTCTGTCTAGTTTGGCGTCGAAAATGTCATTAAAAATGTATGTTGCTGAGGTAGTTAAATTAAAAGACAAAAAAGCAATGATGACTTCGTTAAAAAGTGCTTTTTCGAGTAGCATCCCCGAAAAAACAATAGCTGCAAAAAGAGATAAATTTTTTACCCAATGAACAGGTCTTGCGGCTCGTATAAGGGCTAAAGATATATTAATCATAATTACAAATTATTTTTTTGGTTTATGGGTTAACCACAAAAGCATCGCTCCGACTATCAGGACTATCCCTATTATTGTATAGAACTTAAACGAAGTGTTCAAATTAAGGGCGATTATTCCCAGTGTTAGCGAAAAACCCCAATAAATAAACGACACCTGCTTTTTGGAATAACCGGCTGCCAGAAGTTTGTGATGTAAATGCCCGGTATCTCCCCAGAGCGGTGATTTACCACTTAATATTCTGCGTGTAATTGTGTAGCCGGTATCAACAATTGGTATTCCCAGTACAACCAAAAGCGTTCCCACTTTAGTAGTTGTAAGTATCGACAGTACTGCAAGCAAAAATCCGGCCAGCGTACTTCCCGAAAAGCCAGGCATGATTTTTTGTGGGAAAAAATGCCAAGGTAGAAACCCCAAAAAAGACCCTGCAACAATTAATGACAAAATGAGTACCGGCCATTCAGTAATGTCCGCTGAATACTTAAACGATAAAATTGCGATTACCAAGGAAGATATTATTACAACGCCAGACAGTTGTCCGTCAACGCCCTTGGCTCCCATATTAAGTATATTCATAAGCCCAACTATCCAAAAAAGAGCAAACATATCCGACAAAAGCCAGATACTTCTTGTTTCACCTAAGAGATTAAATGTAATTTGCGGGAGAGAAAGGTCTATACTTCCGCCTAATGGGTTATTTATAAAAGCAATACCGATTCCCGATGCTATAGGAAGTGCAGCGGCAAAAAATTGAATTATTAATCGCAGATAAGGGTTTAAGTTGTATCTATCATCCAAAAGACCTGTTATTACCAACACCGCCGCGCCCAGCAGTATTCCGACCAAATGTTTATCCAGAGGTAAGAATATAAGAGAAGCTGAGGCAAATGCAAGATATATCGCCAATCCCCCGCCGCGTGGAGTAGGACGGTCGTGGATTACTTTTGGATGTTTATTTTTTTTGGGGTCGTCGATCAACTTATATTTGTGAGCAACCTTTATAACAACGGGTGTAATAATATATGCGGCTAGGGCAGAAAAAAGAAGCGGAAGCACTAATTTAAAAAACCCGTTCATTAAAATTTGAATTTAAAAACTTCCCACCAAAAGTAATATTTTTACAGTAGTTATAAAAACCAATAAACTTACAGCAAACGAAGACAGAATTAAAGACCTTTTTATGAAGTTGTTAGAAATAATTGTTGATAAGAGAGTGTTAATAAGTATAATTAGTAATCCTAATCCTGCCGGTATAGTAAGAAATAAAGGATTTACCAGTTGGTTTTCACCTTCAGCTAAACCATAAAACAAAGGTATAACAGGAGGAAGATTGTTTCTAAAGATAATCGGGATTGAAATGGCAGAAATAGAAAATAAAACGCTCGCCGCTAAAAATTTTTTCGATACAATTTTTGAGGCAACAACAGTCGAATTAAAACCATTGCTGCCAGTTTTCTTTTTGTTTTTCATTAAAAAACCTGTGCTCAATTATATCATTTAACCGTCAGAATACTTTAACCTAAGTTTTTTTTGAGTTTAGAAGAATCCTTAACTTAGGATTTAGAAGCCGCCATATATTTGTGTTACTTATTTGCTCGGCTAATCCGTAATTTTTCGTGATAAAGGAGATTAGCTGTGACGGTGGATTTGAGTTAGGTAGTATTACTATAAATTCGGGTTTGTTGGCGTTTAGTTTATCAATTAATTCACTGTCGCTGGAGAAATCTCTAATATGATAATCCGCGACGTATTTGATTGGAGGCAGTCTTTTTGTTTGGGCATAAATAGTTGAAGTGTCTCCCCAGACAAAGATTTTATCTGTAGGTTTTGTCGAAGAAATTAGAAATTCAGAAACCTGGTAGTTAATTGGAATTTGATCTCCGAATGTTTTTAAATAATCGGGTTTATTGATTTTTCCCAAACTTAAATTTATAAAGCGCTCGTAGTAAACAGTTGTGGAGTAGTGCCAAAAATGATAATAAACAGGTACAAAAAACGATAGTGAAAGTGGAAGAAGAACCAAAACCTGCTCATAATTCGATATACCTATAAGCATTGAAACAAGGATGGAAATTGAAGGTACGGCTTGTAATAAATAGTGCGGGTAAGGACGCTCGGATAAAGTGACGGCAAATAGCGCGAATAAAAGCCAGACAGAAGCAAGCGCAAACTGTTTTGAGTAAAGCTTTCGTTTTAGGAAAATAAAGAGTGAAATTGAAAATACAATTAACCCCCGGATTAAAAGCGGCGCATTTTTTTCCAAGAAAGGTTTTTGCACATCTCCCGGCCTCCAACTTGATACATAACCGAAGTTTTGTGCAAAAGCTGCTATAAAATACTGCTTTAACGCACCCTGAAAAAAGTACCAGATAAACGTCAGAAGGATAGGCAGAAGAAATCCGGAAGACAGCACGATTGTCTTTTTGGCAAGTTTTATGATCTCGGATTTATCAAAACTCTTGATGCCTATTAACCAATAAAAAATTACAACCGGAACCTCAAACGCAGCCGGAATTTTAAAAAGAGTGGCAATGGAAAAAAGTACACCCGACAGAAAAACGGACTTCAGGCTTTTTTTTGTAAGTATCAGGTAAAAGGCGACAATTGTCGGTCCTATCATGAAGTTTTCGGCGTTGGCGATATTTCCTTCCAAAAGAGGAATTGTTGTGAGGACTGCAAAGACTGCTACTGAAAAAAAATGTAAACGTTGATTTTTTGGAAAAAGGGCACCTACAAGCTTCCAAAACGCAGTTATTGTAGCAAGACTCCAAACGGCCAAAATTGCCTTAAACCAAAATAAATTTCCGGCTATTGCCGCAGTTATATATAAAAGCGGGGGTTTATTGTCGTGAAGTCCTGAATAAAGAGGAATTCCTTGACGAACACCTTGACCAAGAGTCAGATAAATCATTTCGTCACCGTACGAGTATGGTTCAAAAAAAGAAGGAATCCTAAGAATTAATACGACCAATAAAATAATTGTTAACCAAATTGGTAGATTATATTTGGAAAGTTTATTTTTCATTCCTCCCTAATAGTATATATTTAAGCCCATTAAATTCCTTAACTTCATTTTGGATAAAATTGGGGAGTTTGACCTCTTCCGTATTTCCGCTGGTGACTACACCAACGGTATTTGCGTCTTCTGGTATATCGCGTACGACATCATTTTTATCCATTAAAGCGGTTCCGACAAAGTAAGGCAAATCTCCCCCACCGGAAGAATAAATAGGGGCGGGAATATTGTAGTATTTTGTTTCCCAAAGATGATGCGAGCCGTTTGAATTCCAGTTGATTAAATAATCTCTTTTTTCGGAAACACTTTTTACATATTCGGAATACTCACGGAAAGGAAGTTTAGCCGGATGAATGAAATAGTTGTAATCAATTATGGAAAATGTAATCAAAACCAAAAAAATTGTGATGTATGAAGCAACTCCTCTTTTGCAAGTTGCCAGAAGAAGCATTGCGGCTGGGATTGTGTAGAGTAAATAGCGGTTATAAAAAACCGATGTGAATTTTTGGGATATTAGGTATGTAACGATAATTGGTATCAAAAACCAGCTTAAGAAAAAAAGCGTATTTTTGATGTTTTTCATCCAGTTGCGAAGAAGAAGTGTTACAAATGTAAAAATAAGCGCTAGTTTGTAAATCGGGATATCGATAAGCGGTATGGTGATGTTTGATTTTATTCCTTCCGCAAGATAATCAAAAATTAAATGTATTAAGTCTCCCGAATTTGGTTTTCCCAGCCAAAACCCTCCCTTAACCATGGAAATCTGCAAATATAGAGGATATACCCAAGGTAAATACCCCAGTCCTACAATTACAAAATACTTAAACATTTTCTTGGCAATTAATTTTTCTCCGAAAAAGAATTCATGTAGAAACCAAATTCCCTGAACGAAAAGAATAAACATTGCAAAATGGTGTGAATAGAGAGCCCAAAGTGTAAAAAAGACATAAAGCTTCCATCGCCGCCTAAGGAAAAAATACATTGACCCGGCAACGCCAAAACTCATTATCGAATACATCCGACCCTCGAAAGCGTAAATAAAGAAAAAAGGATTCAGAAATATCAAAAGCGAAGCTAAAACTGCGGTTTTTTTATTAAATAAATGAGCTGCTATTTTATAAGTGAAAAATACGGTTCCCAGAAAGAATAAAAATGCGAGGCCTCGGATGTAAACTTCATTTGTTCCGAAGATTTTAAAAACCAGGTATTCACAGATGTTCCAAAGTGGAGGACTTGTGTCCCGGATAATTATTTTTATAATATCAGGGAGAGGTTTCATCGAAAGAATCGCAGAAAACCCTTCATCCCCCCAAAGGCTTTGATTAAATACTGTTTCCATAAGGCAGGCTAATTTTAGTTTAGCAGAAATTATGTTAAATTAGAGCCATGAAGCTTAAGATAGTATTAGCGATGGCAATCTTTCTTTTAGCGCTTATTGGTATCAGGTTTTTGCTGGGTGGAAACGAAGATACTTGGATTTGTGAAAATGGAGGCTGGGTAAAGCACGGTAGCCCCAACTCCCCGATGCCCACCGACCCGTGCGGACAATAATATCTAATAATTTGATTTTAAGAGTATAATTGGTTATGGGCAGAAAAATATCAGATCCTCTGGTCAAACGAGGATTTATTCAGGCTTTAGGTATTACGCTGTACTGTTCATCCATCGGTTCGTTTATCTGGACGATGAATAAAATATTTCCTAAAGACCCTAATTATTTCGGTCCGGTTGCGTTTCTTCTTTTGTTTTCTTTCTCCGCGCTTGTTTGTGCTTTAATTGTTTTTTACAAACCATACAGGTTGTTTTTTGACGATAAGAAAAAAGACGCAATTGATTTGGTGTTATTTACAACCGGCTGGCTGTTCGTGTTTCTGGTAACAGTTTTTATATTTGCTTTTGCTTTCCCTAAGTCATAAACACTCCTCAAAATTTGAGTAGAAAAAACACATCGTTTGCAAAATAATTTGCAAATCATCCAAACAAATTATTACGGATTAATTTTATTAATTCCGCTATACTTTTTGACATGGGAAAAATTGCTATAAAGTTTAAAAAAACCGGATTAGTGATTTTATTTTTTATAGGAATTTTAATAACAACACTCTCTATTTATGGTATAGGAGCTAACAAACTTACTTCAGAAATTCCTAAAATTAAAAAACTTGGATTCGTTGTTAGTCCGACCACCACACCATTTCTTTTTTCGGAGATGACAATACCAGCAATGCGAAGCAGGGGTTATGATTCAAAATTAAACGAGCTCTCAAAATATTCTGAAAACAGCTCATACACATCCTATCTCACGAGTTATGGTTCAGACGGATTTAAAATTAATGGATTATTAACAATTCCTAAAGGAAATAAACCGGCAAACGGTTATCCGGCAGTTGTTTTTGTTCACGGCTATATAGCTCCGACGATTTATAAAACCACCGAAAGATACGGTGATTATGTGAATTATCTTGCAAGAAATGGTTTTGTTGTTTTTAAAATTGATCTGCGTGGGCATGGAGATTCGGAAGGTGATGCTTCTGGAGCTTATTACTCGGCAGACTATGTTGTTGATACGCTAAACGCATACTCGGCGCTTCAAAATTTTGATGTTGTAAATCCAAAGACAATCGGTTTGTGGGGACATTCAATGTCCGGAAATGTGGTCTTTCGTGCCTTCACCGTTAAACCTGAAATTCCTGCTGTTGTGATTTGGGCAGGGTCTGGATATTCGTATACCGATTTGCAGGAATACAGAATCAGCGATAATTCTTATAGACCACCACTGCAAAATACCCAAAGGGCTAGAAAAAGACAGCTTCTAAGAGACGCACATGGCGATTTTAATTCCAATAGCGAATTTTGGAAACAAGTAGTGCCAACAAATTATGTAAACGACCTAAAGGGAGCAATTCAATTAAATCATGCAATAAACGACAATGTGGTAAGTATTGAATACAGCAGAAATCTAGAAAAAATTTTAGGCACAACGAATATATTTCATGAGTTAAACGAGTACCCGTCGGGAGGACACAATATTACAGGACCTTATTTTGTTACGGCTATGCAAAACACGGTGAATTTTTACAAGAAATACTTGGGAAGCTGACCAAGAACTGTTAAACACAAACCGTGATAGAATCAGTCAATGGATTTCGTTGATAGGAAATTATCTAAAAAGGAAATATCGGGTTTTCAAAATGAATATGGTGATTATGTAAAGTTGACGATTGATGTTGAGAAAGGTTGGGTGATGGTGGGATGTATTTTGCATGCGGACGGTGAGAAAATTCTTTTAGAAAAAGGAAGCAGACAAAATGATATTTGGGGTGGGGGAATTAATTTATTAGATAAGTTGGTTGATACGACTGCGGTTTTAAACATAAGACCTAATTTAAAAAATGATAACTTGGAAATTTTAGATCAAGGTATTCGTGAGAAATTTATAAAAATTGTTAAAGACTATTTTAATGCATTATGGTCCTGAATAAACATGACTTAATTTCAGATGGGATAGTCGATCTTTATCGTGCGGCGTTTTATCTGGCAAAAGGATCGAAAGAAATAGGACTTTCGTTTTTTAAAAAAGCTAAGGAAAAACTAGGAGACAAGATGTCTTTAGATATCCGTAGTATTATATTTAAAGATAATAAAGACGATTTGTTACGGGCAGAAAAGGTTCTGGATGAGTATAAAAGACTGAAAAACATAATATGAAATTTGGACATGTAGCAATTAGGGTTAAAGATATAGGAAATATTTTGGATTTCTATTGCAAAGGACTTGGGTTGCAGGAAGCTTTTAGGATAAACAATGATGACGGTAGCTTGCGAATAGTTTATCTTCATATTTCAGAGGGACAATATCTTGAGATCTGTTTAGGAGGTGAAGACAGACCTGCTTTTGATGACCAAAAAAGTTTGGGAGTAAGACATGTTTGTTTTACTGTTGACGATTTAGCGAAATTAAAAATTGATGCAGAAAAAAGAGGCGTGGTTTTTGATTCCGATATTCTAGACACAAGAGATCATAATAAATATGTTTGGCTTTTTGATCCTGAAGGAAATAAGTTAGAAATAGTTCAGACCATGCCGGACTCGCCTCATAAAAAGTTTGAGGAGTCTTTAGAATAATTTGTCTTCAAAGTAGCTTAAGGTTTCCTAATATCTATTGACACGGTATATACTACGTATATAATAAGTATATATGAATACAGCGGTTATAAATATCAAAACCAATGCGAAAGTAAAAAGCCAGGCGCAGAAAATTGCTTCTGATTTGGGTTTCAGCTTGAGTTCACTTATCAATGGCTATCTTAATCAGTTGATTAAAACTAAAACTATTCACTTTTCTTTGACTGAAGAAATCCCAAGTGAATATATGATTCAGGCTCTTAAGGAATCTGAAGAGGACAGAAAAGCAGGTAGAGTTTCCCCTTCCTTTGATAACGTTAAAGATGCGATTGATTGGCTTAATAATCCCAAGAGAAGGTATTTAAATGAAAGTTAAATTTTCTAAGAAATTTGGGAAAAATTATGATAAAGCTCCCTTCAAAATAAGAAAAGCTTTTGATTCAAGACTTGAGCAGTTATTAGTTGATAAATTTTATCCATCGCTTAACAACCATGCATTGACAGGAAAATATAAAGGATTTAGAAGCATAAACATAACAGGAGATTGGAGAGCTGTTTTTAGAGAATTAAAAAGTGGAGAAATTGTTTATTTTGATTTATTGGGCACACACAGCAAACTTTATAAATAATTTGTCTTCAAAGTGAAAAGACAGTAGAATACAATCGATGTCAGTAGAAATTACCTATTTTGTCCATGGGACTACAACCGATAACGAAGAGGAAATCTCTTCAGGATGGAAAGATGTCGGACTTTCTGATCTGGGAAAGAAACAGTCTCTTGAACTTATACAACAAATTCGTGATAAAAAATTTGATGTGGTGTTTTGTTCTGACCTAAAAAGAGCGGTTGATTCGGCTAAACTTACTTTTGGAGACAGTGTAAAAATTGTAGAAGACTCAAGACTTCGCGAGTGCAATTATGGAGATCTTAACGGAAAGCCATCCGAAATTGTAGAGCCTCTTCAGGAAAAAAATGTAACAAACAAGTTTCCTAACGGTGAAAGCTATGAAGACGTAAAGGCAAGAATTGCTGATTTCTTGGGTTTTCTAAGGCAAAATTATGAAGGTAAATATGTAGCTATAGTTGCCCATAAAGCACCACAACTTGCACTGGATGTTTTACTAGGAGGAAAAACTTGGGAGCAGGCATTTGCGGAAGATTGGAGAAAAAAGCATGCTTGGCAACCAGGATGGGATTACACAATTGAATAATTTGTCTTCAAAGTAGCTTCAGAGTAGAATTAAGGATATGAAGCTAAAAGTTGCGGTTTTGCAATATGAGGTTCCTGAAGAATCTGATGCTTCTTTTAAAAAACTTGATGAGTTGGTTTCTCAAGCTACATGGGCTAATGCAAAATTGGTCGTTGCACCTGAAACCGCTGTTGGAGACGTTGGAGAATTAAAAGAAAAAGACGTAAATTATTTGCCAAGATTGGTTGAAATTGCGAAAAAAAATAAAATATTTCTTTCGACAAGTTTTTATACAAAAGACAAGGGCAAATTTTTTAATCAGGGTCATATTATTTCCCCTGAGGGTAAATCAGTTGTGTCGCATAGAAAAATTTATCCAGCCAAACCTGAAGTTGAAAACATTGGTATAGTTTCGGGAGAGACTTTGGAAATCAAAAACACCGAAATAGGCAAATTGGGGATGCTAATTTGTAAAGATGGCTTTAATAAATATTCCCACTTTTTGTATGACAAATTTAACACGTTGGGGGCTGAAATAATTTGTATACCAACTTGGTCTATTGGCTGGAAAGAAATTAATACTCAAGAATATGTAAAGGCGTTATTTGTTTACGGTGCTTTTACAAGTCGTGCATATGTTTTAATGTCAGGTAATTTAAATAAATCGTTCAACTCCTATGGAAGATCACTGATTGTGAGCCCAATTAGAGGGGTGTTGAAAGAAGCTAGCACTGATCGAAAGGAAATACTTTATGAGGAACTAGACTTAGATGAAGTTAAAAAAGCAAGGGAATTTGACACATGGTGGCAACCAAAAAAGAGAGTTGAAATAAAATAATTTGTCTTCAAAGTAGCCAGTCTTGGTTTCTGTTATAATTTCCCAATGATTAAATTTGTATTGCATGGAGGTGATTTTGGGGATAAAAACTCTGACAATATCGGATTTTATAAAGAGATGACTTCAGGTAGAAACAAGCCTATCAACTTTCTGATTAATTGTTTTTCCTGTGACGAGAATAGAGTGTTGGACAAATTTCAAAGACACTCCGCTTTATTTAAAAAATACTGCGCGGGTAAAACTATTGTTTTCAAATTAGCGGATGAAGACAAGTTTATTAAACAACTTAAATGGGCTGATGTTGTATTTTTCGAAGGAGGTGGCTCAACGGAAAAACTTGTAGAAAAATTGTCGAAATACGATAATTTTGATAAGTTATTGGAAAATAAAGTTGTTGGTGGCTCATCGGCTGGGGCCAATTGTCTCTCTAAGTATTTTTATGGAAACATGAGTCAAAAAATCGGGAAGGGATTGGGAATATTAAACATTAAGACTTTCTGCCATTATGTTTCTGGTGATTACAAAATTACCCAAGAACTTTCGGAATATAAAGAAAAAATTCCTCTTTTAATTCTTCCAAATTACAAACGGGTCGTTATTTACAGTTAGCTTGTTGTTAAAGTTGGTTGAGAGTAAAATCCATTATATGAAAAAAGCTGTATCTGCGGGTGGGGTTGTAGTTAAAAACGAAGGTGGACAAATAAAAATTCTATTAATAACTTTTCCACAAGGTGGTTTGTCATTTCCAAAAGGTCATGTTTGTGAAGGAGAAAGCCATGAAGAAGCGGCAATAAGAGAAGTGCGGGAAGAAACAGGACTAACTGATTTACATGTTATTAAAAAACTTGGTATTGTTACTAGACCTAGTATTGAAAGGGACGGGATAAAGGTTTTAAAAGATATTCACCTTTATTTGCTTAAAAGTGAATCTTACAAACACCACGGTGCAGAGGAGGTGTACGGTTGGTATACAATTGAGGAGGCGCTTTCTCTTATAGGCCCCCAACAAGAGGTTAATTTTCTGAAGGAAAATTTAGAGTATTTATTGTTAAATGTTTCAGGCGAATAACTATTACGGTATAATTTAATTTGTCTTCAAAGTAGCTTCAGAGTCCTTCGATAAAACTCAGGATCGTGATAAAATTGGTTTGTGAAAAACTTTGATTTTTTAAAAAAATATCAAGCTCTCCAAAATGATATTATGTCCGATAGGTTAATCGATTTGGGATTTGCTCAATTAACATATTCGGAGGGCGATAGTTCTTCGATTTGGAACAACGCATTGACGAATATTATTCTTGATTCAGAACAAATTAAATTAATTGAAAATGCTTTTAATAAATTGGATAGAAAACCAACCATATACTTTGAAAATTCGAAAATTTTGTTTCCACTTAAAAAATCCCTTGATAAACTAGGTTATAAATTTTCGTTCGAGGATGCGTGGCAATTCTGGAAAACCAACAAAATCGACGGCAAGTATTTTGATTTTGTAAAACAAATAGAAAACGAAAAGGATCTGGAAATATTTTTGGACACTTTTAACGCTTGTTACAAGAAAGATGATCCGCAAAACCCTTATGGTGAATTGGGGGATTACTTGAATGTAGCAAGAAAAGTGTGGTCTAAATACAAAAGAACTAATAGGCTGCAGTATTTTGTAGTATTTAAAGGTTCAGAGCCAGTTGCTGTTTCTACACTGACTAATTTTGAAAACATTGGTTATATTTCGAACGTAGGTTCTTTAGAAAAAGTACGAGGCGAAGGTTTTGGGAAAGCTGCGACTTTATTTTGTGTTCAGGAATCAATAAAAAACGGAAACGATATACACTGCTTAGCAACGGAAGAAGGACATTATCCGAATGAGTTTTATAAAAGAATAGGGTTTGAATCTAGGTTTAATGCAATCGGAATGAGCAAGTATTAAGTTTGGAAAGAATGAAAAGATTGTTTTTGGCCGCAGAATCTAAAATTTTCACCCAAATATAAAGGGGTTTTGTCACTGGTGTTTCTCGCTTTTAATCTACTTTATTTAAGTATAAAAATTAAAAACCATAACGGCATAGCCACGAGAACACTTACTCCAAAAAAATCTACCCTATTTGTTTTTAGGGCATAAAAGCTACCTGATATTCCGAGCAAATCCAACGGATATGTGACGATGTCGCAATAAGGTCTACACCAATAGTGTGGTCTGTGAAGAATGTCTGTAAAGACGTTGTCTAAATTGAATTGTTGTAAAACATCTCTGACAAAATGGTAAAGCGAAAAAATTAAAATTAAAGCAAAGAGATAGCGTATGGATTTTGTCATGTTACTTGTTTAATAAATAAGGAATGAGAGTTGGTGGAATTGGGCGGCAGCTGCAGAATTTTTTATGTTCTTTGTGTCAAGCAATTCGTTGTTCGAGCGTTGGGTTTTTTGGCATTTTATTTTTCAAGTGCCATGCCATTGCAGGTTTTTTATTCGACATAGATCCATAAACATGAATTTTATTTTTATATGCCATTTTCCCTTCTGCTGTAACTTTTCCCTGTTTTAACAACTCTTTGTATCTTATGAAATTTTTCTCCGACCATCTACTTTTGGAAGACCTTGGAGTAAAACGCAGAGCAAACCTTACACTGTCAAGACTTTTTTCAATTCCGTCAATCCAGCCAAAACACAAAGCTCCATCTAATATGTTCTGGTAAGTTAATACTTGTTTACCTGAAGATTTTTTGTAAAAAATAATCCAGATTTCTTTTTGAGTTTTATGATTTTTCTCAAGCCAGTTTCTCCACTCTTTTTGGTTTTTTGGCTCAAAAGTTTGGGAAATTTGCATAGGTGATGCATAATTATACTATTATGGTAATTCTTAAAAGCAAGCTAACACCGGTATTTATAATTGTTGCGGCATTTTTGCTGTCGATTTGTTTTTACAATCTTCTTCCGCAAAGAATTGTGTCTCATTGGGGACTTTACGGGGAACCAAATGGCATGTCGGATAAGTCCATAGCCCTTTTTATGATGCCGATTATTGGAACTTTCATGTATATTTTATTTCTATTTATTCCAAAGCTCGACCCTTTGAAGAAAAACATAAAATCCTTTGAAGGGCAATTTAATATTTTTATAAACGGAATTTTATTTTTTCTTTTTTACATTCACACACTTATGATTGTCTGGAACACCGGCTATCAGTTTAATTTTATTTTATTTTTAACTCCTGCTTTTTCGCTTTTGACGTATTCGATTGGAATTCTTCTGGAAAAAGCAAAAAGAAATTGGTTTATAGGAATTCGAACTCCATGGACTTTGTCGAGTGATAAAGTTTGGGATAAGACTCATAAACTGGGAAGTAAGCTTTATAAATATGCAGCAGTTTTTCCGCTTCTCGGAATTGTTTTTCAAAATTATGCATTCTATCTGACAATATTTTCGTTGGTTGGGGTATCACTTTACTTGGTTGTTTATTCTTATTTAGAGTTTAAGAAAGAGTAACCTACTTTAGGTATTTGGAATAATTTTCTTTCATCTTTTTAATCTTCGGATCAATTACAAGTTTACAATAAGGTGCGTTTGGGTTTTTCGAATAATAATCTTTATGATAATTTTCTGCTTCATAGAAATTTTTGAACTCTAAGATTTCGGTTGCAATAGGTGCGTCATAATCTTTTTGCAACTCTTGTTTTAGTTTTTCTGCAACCTCTTTTTGGCCGTCATTGTGATAGAAAACCTTTGACAGATACTGCGTGCCAATATCCGCTCCCTGGCCGTCTTTTTGCGTCAGGTTGTGGGTTTTGAAAAATACGTAAAGCAAGTCTTCATAGGAAATTTTTTCAGGGTCAAACTTTATTTGAATTGCTTCAAAGTGGCCGGTATTACCAGCTGAAACCTGTTCGTAAGTTGGATTTTCCAACTCTCCTCCGGAGTATCCGGGGACAACTGAAATTACACCCCGAAGTCTTTTGAAAATTGCCTCTGTGCACCAAAAACATCCGTTGGCAAACGTTGTGGTGTCCATTTGCTTTATAATACACAAGTTTAAGAGGGGTGTGTTACAAATTCAATTAAATCGAGAACTATTATAAAGGACTGAACCCCTTTTTTAATAAATTTGCTACTGGGACAAAAAGATTTTTTGGAAATTTTCCCCACTCGAACCACTTTAACTCCTCAATTTTGTCTGACTCCCTGATTTGAATTTTTTTTTGTTATATTTTGTGAGCACAAATATTGTTATATAGTGTTTTTTTTCTTTTCTAAAAAGATCGTTTGTAAATGCAACCGATTTTGTCTTTATTATTCTAAGTCCGATTTCCTCGAACACTTCTCTTTTTGCACATTCTTCCGGAGTTTCTCCAAACTCTAAATGACCGCCAACAAAAGCCCATGTTCCGTCACCGTGCGCATTTTTCCTTTTTAAAAGAAGAACCCTGTTGTCATTTAGTATAATTACTCCGACACCAACTTTGGGATGATTGTCCATTTCAATGCAATTATACCTCAAGCTTATTTAGATTTTTTGCTAGAAATAGTAAAATAAACAAAATGAAATGCCCTAAATGCAAAAAGGAAATGGTTTTAAAGTCAAAGGATTTTAGTTTTAACGATAAGCCTTATAAAAAATACGTTAGGAAAAATTACTGGTGCGAAAGTGACGATATTTGGATTAGACTAGAAACGCCTGCAAATAATAATGGTAGAAATCGAATTTAGCAATCGGAAAATTGTAACAAGAGCGCTTGTTAAAGATATAGACGGCCGAGTTTTATTAGGAAAACGAGCACGCGGTGTTGCGACGGGAGAATGGGCGTTGGTTGGGGGTAAACCGGATTCAAGAGAAACACTTGAGGAAACAATAGTAAGAGAAGTAAGAGAAGAGCTTGGAGTTAAGTTTATACCTAGAAGGATGTGGGGAAGTGAGATTGATAAAACTTCAGTTACTGGGCAAAGTTGGGATGTTTATTATTTTGAAGGAGAAATAGAAGGAGCAATGAACCTGAACGAGCATGAAATTACAGACGTTGCTTTTATAGGAATAGACGAAATTGAAAATTACAAAATAGCTTTTGATCATGTAGAAATCATAAATAAATTTTTAACAGGTGGCAAAATTAATAATAAGTGAAACGAGATTTGTATAAGTGTGGCGTTAAAGCTCCAACGACAAAACAAAAACAGATGATTATTAAGGACAAAACGTTTAAAGAGGATGAGGTAATAAGTAGGGATTTTGAAGGCGCCACTTTTGTTAAATGTAAATTTACAAATCTAAACTTTCACTTCACAAATTTTACAAATTGCATTTTTAAAGTTTGTGACTTTTCGGGGTCTACTTTTGACATAACCAATTTTACGAAATGCTTTTTCCCAGAGAGCAAACTCAGCAGTTTAGACTTCGGAAGCTGTGATATTAAAGACTGTAATTTTTCAGGTGCTGTAATAAATAATTCTATATTTCAAAAAATGACAGGTGCGAAAAATGAAAAAAAGCTTTTCAATTTGACTGGAAGTAATTTTGAAAATACGGATTTAATGGGAACAGTGTTCTCGTTTTGCAACTTGGAGAAAGTCGTATTTAAGGATTCTGTATTGGTTGGATGCGTTTTTGAAAAGTGTAATTTGAAGGAGACAGATTTTAGTTCTGCAAACATCGAGAGTGTAAATTTTGAAAACTCAAAAATTGATAAAACAATTTTGGATATTGAAGGGTTTATAAAATTCGGAAATTCAAAAGGGTTTGTATTGTCAAAATAAGTTAAACCTTCTCAGTAACTTTATACTGAATATATTTTCCAAGCATCAGGCGGGTATGTGCATCAATTCCCGGAAGTGCGGTAAACAAAAATCCGGCAATTGGCATGAGTACAAATTCAAGCGGTGTTAAAAGGGCACGCCAAAGGGGGTATTCTTTCGGTCTTGCGGGTTTATAAATTTTATCAAGGACAAGCATCACAAGAAGAAAGACCAATGCGATGGTTAGAATCGCTGAGGACAATTTGGGAACTGTGTAGCCGAGGGTTGTCCTTGCAAAGCGGGGATTTAGAATTGACGGAAGGGTAAGTCCGATTGTGATAACAAAAAAATGAACCGGCCAAAGAAAATGTGATTGGATTAAAAACAAAACCCTCATGGTTTTTTCCCAGAAAGGAATTTTGTCGTTTAGAAAAAAGTCGCGGATAATCCACGGATCATCAGAAACTCCCCATGCCCAGCGCTTCTTTTGATTATATTCATTTTTCAGAGTTTTAATAAAAGACGGTCCCTCAGCGGCGTCTGCATAAAGAGGGAGATAGATTGGTTCAACTTCGACACCCCCGTTTTTGGCGTAATAAGATTTGAAAAATATTCCCCAATCTTCGGGAATTTTATCGGCGTCCCAATAACCGACTTCGTCCAGAAGCTTAAGCGACAGGGAATAATTTGCAGTATTAATTAATTTATCTTTGCGGGGGAGTTGAGACAAATTCCAGATGGACCCTAAAGTATTTGGTACGCGGGTAAGGGCGGGAAGTTTCCAGATGTTGTTGTAAAACATAATTGCTGCCTGCCAGAAACACAAATATCTTTTTGGATTATCAAGAAAAAGATAAGTAAGGGCTGCGAAATGGTTAGGGTGAAATTTATGGTCAGCGTCACAGGAGGTTACTGTAAAATAATTAATATCCATTTTACGCTTATCGATTAATTCTTTCTTCGCCCAAATTGCGGCAAACCTTTCGTTTGAAGATTTACCCGGAATTTCACCCGGGACTATTTCGTGAACCGTAATAAAAAAATCAGCAAAAATTTTGCCGTACTTTTTTTCTAATATTTTTATCTTTTCGTTTCTATCCTCCTCTGGTTCTTTTTTCTCCATTGCTAAAACAATATGCAGTTGATCTTTCGGAAGAGTTTGGTCAGCCAATGCTGTCAGCGTCCGTTCAAGTATGTGAAGAGGTTCTTTGTAGGTAGTAATTAGTATTAAATGGTTTACTTTTTTCCAGTCGGGGAAAGATTTTAAATCCCCCACCCAATCAAAAATCATTGCCGATTGAACCCGAAAATGTGAGACGGTTGCTGAAATTGCAATTTGGAAGGATTGATAAAACCAATAAATATTGTAAGCGAGTACAAAGTAAGCGACAACATTTGGAATTATAAAAATTCCCCAATAAGGAAATAAAATTAAATTCCAGGAAACAAACCCCGGTAAAATTTCCAAGGACCTATAAACTCCTCGTTCGTGTTTAAGTATAAATTTTCTCATCATATTACAAACTATAGTTTAAATTGAAATGTAAAATATTTGTAAAGTAATTCATTTTTGACTTGAGATAATTAAAGAAATTATTTTTGTCGTCGACGTGACTTCAGGTTTTATTATTCTAATTAGCGGAGAGGTTGGTTTTACATCCCTGCGACTTTTTGTTGCAAAGTTTCTACCAATAGTTACAATGTCTGGTTTTAGTTTTTTGTACAAACCAACATAACACTCCTCATTAACCTCTCTAAATTTTGGAATTATAAATACAAAATCAACAGCAGTGTGGTTTAAGACAATCTCCGCCCGATGAACACCTCCGATAATTGGTTTAGAAACCTCTTTATATCTCTTTATATTTTCGTCAGGTTCTAACCCTACGATTAAAATGTCGGCTAAACTTTTTGATTTAATTAAAAAAAACGAGTGGCCTGCGTGGAATAAGTCGAAAGCCCCGTGCGTAAAAACAACTTTTTTACCCGTCTTTTTAAAGTCAGATACAAGTTTTATGGCAGTAGATAAAGATATTAAGTAACCCATTTTAGTTGATAATAATTTAATTATTTTAGGCGGGGGAATAAGGATTCTGCGCTTTTTATTTTTGGCCTTGAAAATTGTTTTTCAATTTTTTCGGCGGTTTCAGGGAGGAAGGGTTTAAGATTGTATGCAATTTTATTTATTTCGGAAATCATATGTGATAGTGATTCTTTTAATTCTTCACCCTCTTTTTTCCATGGCTCTTCGGTGTTAATTTCTTGATTTAATACCATTATTCTTGCCCAAATAGCATACATTGCTAAATCAAATCGATAACTGTTTATTTGATCGACAACTCTTTCATAATGGCTTGGTTTTGAAAACTCAAATTCAAACCCTGAATTTTCTGCCAATTTTGCAACTCTTGCAACCAAATTTCCCAACCCGTTTGCCAAATCTGAATTATAAGCTTCTTCAAATTTTTGATATGTAAAATCGGAATCTTCGTAAGGATTTAATTTTGCCAAAATAAAATAACGGACTGCGTCTGTGCCGTATTTTCCCACCAATTCAATTGGATTTATGGCATTGCCAAGGCTTTTACTTATCTTTTGTCCGTCGACATTAATAAATCCGTGTATAAAGACCTGCCTCGAGTTAGCTAGTCCTGCCGCCATTAACATCGCCTGCCAAATTGCTGTTTGTTGGCGTAGATTATCTTTTCCTGCAATTTGAATTCCCGGCCAAAAATTTTCATAATTCTCTTTATTTTCCGGCCAACCAAGAGTGGAAATATAATTAATAAGCGCATCAAACCAAACATACATTACCTGTTCGGAGTCGCCGGGCACATCAATTCCCCATGGCATTTTTTTCTTAAGCCTCGAAATTGAAAAATCCTGCAAACCGTCTGTGACAAATGTTTTTATTTCTTTAAACTTTCCTTCAGGGATTACGAAGTTGGGATTATCTTCATAATATTTCAGAAGTTTTTTTTGAAACTCACTAAACTTAAAAAAATAATTTTCCTCCTCAATCAACTGGATTTCTCCTGTCGGATGAATCGGACATTTTCCGTCAACCAATTCTGAATCGCTTTTTTCCAGCTCGCAACCGACGCAATACTTTTGTTTATAATTCTTTTTGTAAATAAAACCGTTCTTATAACAAAGTTTCCAGAATTCCTGTGCTGCAACAATATGATGAGGATCTGTGGTCCTGATAAAGTGCGTATAAGAAAGGTTTAACGCCACTTTTAACGCATCAAACTTTTTTGCGTATTCGTCACAGTACGTTTGTGGATCCTTATTTTCCTCCAGAGCTTTTTGATATATTTTTTGCCCATGTTCGTCTGTGCCGAAATTAAATACAACTTTTTCACCCAAGCCTTTATGATATCTTGCAATAACATCTGCTTGCACAATCTCGAGCGCAAATCCAATATGCGGCTCTGCGTTTACATAAGGCAGTGTTGTTGTGATATAAAAATTTTTGCTCATAATCGCAATTTTATCATATTGGGCTTCATCAATTATGAAATGATAAAAACCATAGGCGTAAGCACCTGGAAGTTTACCACCCTGAAGCTGTTTAACCAAGAAGCCAAGCTACTTATTAAATCTTTTGATGCGCTCTGCCCAGACGTCAGCCCACTCTTCAGCCTCTATCTTCTTAAGAATTATCTGGAATCCTAGCTTTTTCATATCTTTATCGGTTGACGCAATTGTTGCACTGCTTACTTTTAAATTGTCTTTTATATTTTTATATGTTCTTTTTTTCTTGAGCCAATAGGCAACAGCCAAGCGTTTTGCAAACGCTTCAAGTTCGGACGCGGTAAAAAAATCGTTTAAAAATTGGAGAGTTTCGTCTTTGCTGTGAAGATCAGCTATGGCTTGAGCAAGTGTATTATAAAGCTCTTTTTTTATGGATTCGTTTAAGATTTGCTTTGAAATTCGCATGCTTTGATTTAATGAACTTTAGTAGCAGTATAGCAAGTCAAATTTCAGAGTCAACGGTTTTTTAGAGTAAAAATTACCTCAAAAACAAATCCTACACCGATTAATACCAAAGGGAAGTAAAAACTTGTTTGACCCAACAGCCTAAGAAGAAGAGTCGCGCAAATAATTATTGCAGAAATTAACCCCCGCCTTTTTTTTGCGAAAATAATTGTAAAAATAAAAAATGAGTCTAAAAAAACCAAAAGGAAAAACAATGGTTTTGACCAGAACTTGTCCGGGTCAACATTAAAAATCAAATAAACAAGGCTTAATGTTGAAAGCAAGACGAGAACAATCGCCGGAACAATGTTTTTTCGCAATTTTGCATTTTCAATTCTCGCCTTTTTTAAATGTTCGAAATTAATCTTTTTTAGACGCATCAGTATCATTTTAGCGTATGCAGCTGATAGAAACTATTTCAAATTAATATATATTGAGAAATAGTTTGTAGCATCTCATTCCAAAGAATTGAAATGAGCTGTAAAATTGGGAGAAGATTATATATGGATCCGATAATACTTGCTGTACTTTTAGTTGGAGGTTTTATTTTACTTGCTCTTTTTTTGAATAAGAAGATTAACGATTTGGGTTCTGCCAAACCCTCAGACGAACTTTTGGAATATCTAAAAACCACAAATGTAAGGCTTGACCAACAGGGAAAAAGTTTTAATGAAAGACTTGATAATGCAGCCCGTGTAATCGGGGATGTTCAAAAAAACATAGGCGAGATGAGCGAGATCGGACGGGGTATGAAGGAATTGCAGGAATTTTTACGCTCCCCTAAAATTCGCGGAAATATGGGTGAGTCAATATTAAAAGAAATGCTTGGGCAGTATTTGCCGAAAGCTTCGTTTAATCTCCAATACACTTTTAAGTCAGGTGAAAAAGTTGATGCAGCGATTAAAACAACAGGAGGGATAATCCCCATTGACTCAAAATTTCCAATGGAAAACTTTCGGAAAATGGCTGGGGCAAAAGACGAGGCAGATAAAAAGGCTTTTGAACGCGTGTTTGTAAGTGACGTTAAAGGCCACATTGATGATATTTCAAGAAAATATATTTTGACTGAAGAAGGGACAATTGATTATGCCCTGATGTATGTTCCTAACGAAGCAATATATTACGAAATTGTTAATAACCAGAACCTGTTTGATTATGCAGGGTCAAAAAGAGTACTTCCCGTTTCCCCTACCACTTTTTATGCATACCTTCGGGCGATTTTAATGAGCTTTGAAGGCCAAAAAATTGAAGCCCAGGCAAAAGAAATTCTCTCAAGCTTACGTGCAATTCAAAAAGATTATGGTCGTGTTGAAGAGAATTTGGGGATTTTGCAAAAACATTTAACTAACGCCTTCAATATGATGGGAAATGTATTCAGTAGCTTTGTTCAGCTGGGACAAAAAATCTCCTCTACTCAAAGGCTTGGAGGCGGAGTAAAAGAAAAGACAAAAGAGCTGGAATAAATTATGAATTTTATAATTTTACATGGTTTAGGTAAAAAACCAACCGAAGAATGGTACACGAATTTGTCGACGGAACTAAAAGATAAAGGACATAATGTTTTTGTTCCCCAGCTTCCTTGTTGTTTTAAACCAAATCTAGATAAAACATATAAATTCTTAACCTCAAAATATAAATTAAACGAAAACACAGTATTAATAGGTCATTCTTCTGGAGCAAGTTTGGTGTTAGGAATTTTACAAAAGCTGCCCGATAATATAGTAATAAAAAAAGCAATTTTAGTTGCTGGTTTTTCAAACCCTAATTTAACTGAACTGCTACACAATTATGTTCCCAAAGAAGACTATAAAGATCTGTTTCCGAAAAAGTGGAATTGGAAAAAAATCAAGGCCTCAGCAAAAATGTTTGTAATAATCTACTGTCCCACTGACCCTTATGTTCAGCCGTCTCATTCAATTGGAATATATAAAAAGGTTGGTGGAAAGTTGATAGCTATTAATAATGCAGGACACTTTGGGGTTTCAACTGGAGGAGAAAAATACATAACATTTAAAGAACTGCATAAATATTTGTAGCAGTTTACTTTTAGAGGGTATTAAGGCAGAATTGGGGTTATGAAATATCGAATACTAGGTAAAACTGGATTAAAAGTTTCCGAAATTGGGATGGGAACGTGGCAGTTAGCGGGATTTCCTTGGGGTTGGGATGCACCCAACGAGAAAGAAAGCATGAGGGCTTTATATCAATTTGTTGAACTTGGCGGCAATTTTATTGATACAGCCTGGGTTTATGGAAGGGCTGACGAGCCCGGCGAAAAATCAGGAAAACACTGCTCGGAAGAGTTGATCGGCGAGTTTGTAAAGGAAGCAAAAAATCACGACAAGGTAATAATTGCCAGTAAAATTCCACCTAAAAATAGAAAATGGCCTGCGTGGAAAGGAATCCCGGTCTCTGAAGTTTTTCCGCCCAACTATATAATCGAAATGACTGAAAGCTCTCTGAAAAGTTTGGGAATTGAGACGCTAGACTTAATGCAGTTTCATGTTTGGCAAGAAGATTTTACTGACGATGACGGGTGGAAGGACGCGATTACAAAATTAACTAAACAAGGGAAAGTAAAACATTGGGGAATTTCGATAAATGATTATCAGCCAAGCAACTGCCTAAAAACTCTCGACACCGGATTAATTTCAACAATTCAATTTATTTTTAATATTTTTCATCAGAAGCCGGAGGAAAAACTGTTGCCATATGCTGCCAAAAATAACATTGGTTTAATTGCCCGTGTCCCGTTAGACGAAGGCGGTTTAACGGGAAGAATTACAAAAGATTCAAAATTTGATGATGACATGCGCTCAGTTTATTTTAGGAAAGACAGGTTGGAAGAATTTATACCCAGAATTGAAAAACTAAATAAACTTTTTGGGGATGAAGCAAAAACACTTTCAGAATTAGCTTTGCGTTGGCTTTTGTCACATAAGGAATTATCAACGACAATTCCCGGAACAAGGAAAGTTAAATATGTTGTGGAAAACACATCTGTTTCTGGTGGTAGAAAATTATCTGTTAGTTTAATGCAGGAACTAAAAAAACATGCCTGGGAAAGGAATTTTTATGTTGATCGCGAACCCCTTTTAAAAAATTCTGGATACATTGAAATCTAAAGCTTCTATAAACCTTTAGTGATAAAATTGTTCACGATGGCTGAGAAAAAGTTAAACACTGAACAGCTTAAGGCGGTTAAACATGGCAAGGGACCACTTTTGATTATTGCCGGGGCGGGGACAGGGAAAACTACAGTTATTACTGAACGGATTAAATATCTTATCTCCAAAGATTTAGCTAAGCCATCTGAAATTTTAGGACTGACTTTTACGGAAAAAGCGGCCAGAGAGCTCGAAACCCGTGTCGATGAAACGCTTCCTTATGGCTATACCCAAATGTGGCTTATGACATTCCACAGTTTTTGTGACCGCGTTCTTCGTGCTGAAGGACTGCATGTTGGGCTTGATCCGAAATACAAATTAACTACCGAAGCCGAAGCGACGCAGTTAATCCGAAAAAACTTGTTCGCTTTTGACCTGGATTATTTTCGCCCGCTTGGGAACCCGAATAAATACATTGCCGGAATGCTTCAGCATTTTTCAAGACTCCAGGATGAAGACGTTTCGCCAGTTGAATTACTCAACTGGGCGAAAGAGCATAGAACGAAGAACATAGAGCAAAGTGAGGAGGAAAAATTGGAAAACAAAAAATGGCTGGAGTTGGCAAATGCTTACAGGATTTATGAAGAATTAAAAGTTAAAAACAGCTACATGGATTTTGGGGATTTGATTGTCAAAACACTTCACCTTTTCCGCTCACGCAAAAATATTTTAAAAAAATACCAAGAACAGTTTAAGTATGTTTTGGTAGATGAATATCAAGACACCAACTTTTCCCAAAACGAATTGGTAAAAATGCTTGCCGGAAAAAACGGAAACATTACAGTCGTTGCGGATGATGATCAGGCAATTTATCGTTGGCGCGGAGCGGCTGTTTCAAATGTTATACAGTTTAGAAAAAACTTTCCCAAAACAAAAATCGTAACTCTTATTAAAAATTACAGGAGCAATCAGGAAATTTTGGACCGCGCTTATGATTTGATCCAGTTTAATAATCCGGACCGCTTAGAAGTTGTTGAGAAAATAGACAAAAAACTTAAATCACAACTAAATATAAAAAATGAACCAATTGAGTTTGCGCATGTTGACCGTGTCGAAAACGAAGCAGAATGGGTTGCAAAAAAAGTACAGGAACTGACCAGTGGTGAGAATAAATATAAATATAGTGATTACGCAATTTTGGTTCGGGCAAACAACCACGCCGATCCGTTTGTCCGTTCACTTGCTCGTTACGGAATTCCGCATCAGTTTTTAGGTCCGGGAAGACTATTTAGGCAGCCGGAAATAATCGATTTAATTTCGTACCTTAAAGTTTTATATGATTTTGAGGATTCGGTTTCTTTATACCGACTATTAACACTAGAGCATTTTGAAATTTCAAGCCGAGACATCGCGATTTTAGGTAGTTTCTCAAGGAAGAAAAACCTAAGTCTTTTTGCGGCTATAGAAGATTTAAAAAATGTGGCGGTAAGTGATGCGGGGGCCGAAAAAATAAAAAAGCTTTTGGATATAATTTTGGAAAATCAAAAGCTTACAAACAAAGAAACGGCAGGTCAGCTTTTATATAATTTTTTGGAAAAAGCAGACTTACTTCCAAAAATATTTAACCCCGATACTGCGTTTGCCCAAAAAAAAGCAGCGAATATCTCAAAGTTTTTTGACAAGTTAAAATCGTATGAAGCTGATCATGAGGAAGCATCGGTTGCGGCGGTTGTTGACTGGATCGATTTATCAAGCGAGCTTGGAGAGTCGCCGTTGGCCGCGGACAGTGACTGGACGGACGCAAACGCCGTAAATATTTTGACTCTGCATTCAGCCAAAGGACTTGAGTTCCCGATTGTCTTTTTAGTTAATTTGGTTTCACAGCGTTTCCCAAGTACTGATAAAAAAGAGCAAATTCCAATTCCTGACGAGTTAATTAAAGAAATACTGCCAATCGGGGATTTTCATTTACAGGAAGAAAGGCGGCTATTTTATGTCGGAATGACCCGCGCGAAAGAAAGACTATACCTTACGGCCGCCGATTATTACAGTGAGGGTAAAAGGGAAAAGAAGTTGTCGCCTTTTATTTTTGAAACCTTAGGGGATAGAGCGATCTCTTCTGAAAAAAGTGACACTTCCGGTGAACAGTTGTCACTTCTGGGTTATGGCAAGCATGACTTACAACATACTTCCAATAGCTTACAACCTATCCATATCGATTACTTATCCGTTTCCCAGATTGAGACATTTCAAATTTGCCATTTGCATTACAAACTTCGCTACATTTATAAAGTTCCCACACCTGCTTCTGCGTCAGCAAGTTTTGGAACTTCAATCCACGCGGCTTTGAAGCTTTTTTATGAAAAAGTTAAAAGTGGAGAAAAGGCAAATGACAAAATGATTTTATCGTGCCTTGCCGAAAGTTGGGTTGATGAAGGTTTTGTCAGTAAAACCCATGAGAAAAAGTTTTACGCGAAAGGGGAAATGTATCTGAAAGGATTTTTAAAAAACGGGTTTGACAAAAAAATTAAAACACTTGGACTTGAGCAGCCGTTTACTATGAATTTACTGTCAATTGCTGATGCAAAACAGAAAAAAGAAAGACCATTAAAAATCGGCGGAAAAATTGACCGCGTTGACGATTTAGGAGGTGGAGTAATTGAAATAATAGATTATAAAACTTCGGCGAGTATTCCATCGCAACGCGATGTTGATAAAAATTTGCAGCTTACTTTTTATGCATTTGCGGCTACCGGAGTCAACGAATTTCCCTTTGGGAAAAAACCTGAAAAAGTGCAACTATCTTTATACTATTTGGACACGCAGGAAAAATTTACAACAACAAGAACTCAAAAAGATTTGGAAGAAGCAAAAAATAAAATATTGGAAATTCGGGAAGAAATCGAAAAGTCAGAATTTACTTGCACAAATAATTTCCTTTGTAAAAACTGCGAATACAAACTTCTTTGTGGAAGCGAAGAATAATTTCTTATTTAAACCCCATCACTACATACCCATGTTTTTCAATTTCTTCTTCCGGCCAAAAGTCCAACTCTTTAGTTTTTAAAACAAAAGTAATTTCTTTTTCAATGACACGCCCCGTGTAATTATTTTTCTTTGGATCCCATTCGCGAAGAACTAAAATGTCGCCAACATTGCATTCAAAACGGTTAAGTCTTAAGTCAAAAGTCTTATCACCATCAAGAACTTTTTGAAAAAGCTCCGGCACCGCCTTCTTTTCAATTCTTTTTGGCATATTAAACTGGTAATCTAAATTTAACATAAGATCCGGGGTATTCAACGACTTTCCCCCCGAATGATAATTTAAACCGTGAGAAACCTTTCCATGACGGAAGCGGAAATCGCTCGTCAAAAACTCCTTCAAAATCATAATATTTTAAGTGCCTTTTCTTTGCCAGTTTTATTGATTCCCAAGCGGCTAGCGTTGGTGCAAAGCGTTTTTTGCCTTCTGGAGTTGCTGCTGCATACATATAAAATGCAGTGTCTTTGGAATAAACGGAAAAGACGGAGGCGAGGGGAAAGGTTGTAGGTTTTAGGTTGTAGGTTGTAGGTGGGAACACGAAAATAATGGAGCAGTTTTTTTCGAATGCTTTATATAATGCAATAATTTCTTTTTTCTGCGATAAATACATACCTCTTTGTTTTAATGCACAACTTTGCCAAAAGTCGGCAAAAGACAATATGTCCTTTGAGTTGTAGGTTGTAAGTTGTAAGTTGCAGGATTTTTTGATGTTGTAGCGGGTTTTGTGGTGCATCTTTTGCAACATTTTGGTAAGGGATTTTTTTAAATCAATTACTGTGGTTTTGGTTGGAAGATAACTTGATTTTGCTAACTTGTATCCATGTTGTATGATTAATTTATGGACATTACTCATGGCCCAGACACCGGAGGAGGACCGGTTTTTGGTCCCGACACAGGAACCTAAAGCCAAATTTTTTTTGTTGATATGAAAACCCATCTTGGAATTGAAGACGGTGGATAGAGTCGGTTCAAGAATAACCTGAAAAACCCTGTATTTTTTAGCTAATTGTTCGATTGTTGTGCTGTCAAATTTTTTTGGTCTCTGTGCTTTTATGACAGAACCGAAAAGCCAGATTTTTTTGATAAAATAATAAACCCCGTCTATTTCTTCAACAATCCAGTTTAGGCTTTTTAAATATTCGCTGTACTGCGGTGTTTGCCTTAAGTCCATTAAAAAGAGGGTTTGATAAGTCCAAACTTTGTTCTTAAGCGAAGAAGGCTCCAGCGGATTTTTTCTGCAAATCGATAAATTTTGTAAATTGTTGGATTAATTACTAAATCCCACGTACCAAGGAACTCTACGACTTTTGGGTTAAAGCCTTCCTTAAACCGAGTAAATCCTTTTCCTTCTTCCCGTCCCCAAAGATCAAAAGTTATACACTCCATTTTTTTTCCGAATTTAATTGCTTCCCACATCATTAAACTATTTGCCTGTAAGTCTTTATGCTTTTCCGTTGATGCACCGTAAGGATAATAAAGAAAATTATCGTGAACGAAAACAATCCAGGTTGTAAGAATTTCTTTTTCAAACTTTGCGGTAAGTAAGTGGGCAATTGGTGTGTGGTGTTCGGTGATCGGTGTACTGTGAAGGTGTTGCCACATCAGTCGGTGATATTTTTCGGAATGGGCATAAAAACCCTGTCGTGTGACGGTTTCTTTTGTGAGTTGTAAATACGTGTCGAAAGCTTTATCTGAGTTGTCCTCAATTACTTTTACGCCTTTTTTCTCGGCAAGCCTTATGTTGTAGCGGGTTTTCGGATGAAGACTTTTTAAAAGTTCTTCTTCACTTTTGGTTAAATCTATCCAGAAAGTGGTTGGAGTAAAAAGAGTTTTTCCCTGTACTGCACCCTGAGATTTCAGAAGTTTTACCAACGATTCTCTTTCAGTTTCTGCAACTGGTACATAATTGGGTTCGAGTTTGATAAAAAATAAATTATTTTCTTTTCCGAAACTTTTTAAACCTTCAAGCATTTCCTTTGTTGGTTTTGCTCCTTTTTCAAAAATTCCCAGTTTAAATTTTGTAAGAGGCATTTTATGCAATGTTAAAAATCCGTAAGGGGTTTCGGCAACTTCATTTCCCCACGCGGCTCTGAAGCTTGCCCATTCAGGCGATTGGAGGGGGTGTTTCATAATTATGATTTTAGCAAAAAATCGTATTTAAAAATTTATCGAATCATCAAAGTCATCAATCGCGTCGTAATCATAACTATGCTGTTTTTTAAAACTATTACGTTCTAAATATTCTCCTTCAATCCCTTCCAACAGTTCTTCGGGAATGTCGATAATAAAACGGCTGGGAGGATTGCTTGTCTTCTGACCGAAGTAAAGCCGCCTGCCGGCATACGTTAAATATAAAATTTCTTTTGCGCGGGTAATTCCGACATACGCAAGCCTTCTTTCTTCCTCAAGTTGATTAATATCAAAAAGACTTCGGGAATGGGGGAAAAGTCCTTCCTCCATTCCGATTATAAAGACTACACCGAATTCAAGTCCTTTAGCGGCATGAAGTGTCATAAGTGTAATGCAGTTACGGGGTGTTTGGTCACTGCTGCTTCGTGATTTTACTTTTCCATTTTCATCCTGTTCCGCTTCTATAAGAGCAACATTTTCCAGAAATTCGTTTAAATCTGGAAATTCCGCCGCGACGGAGCGGAGTTCTTTAATGTTCTCAAGCCGTGCCAAATTTTCTTCGGTCTCCCGGATATATTTTGAAAGATAATCGGTCTTATTTAGTACCTGATCCATTAGATCAAGCGTTGTTAACCCCTCTATTTTTTCTAAACTTTCCTCGAACTTTTGAAAATTCTCGTATTTTTTTACGCCCAATTTTTCAATTCTTGCCCTTGAAACTTTATCTTTCGGGTTTGCAATCAGCCGCAAATACGATAAAACATCCTTGATCTCTTTTCGGGAGTAGAATTTGACCCCGCCCACAAGTGAATAAGGAATCCCTGCGTGGAGAAGTGCCTCCTCGATTACCCGGGACTGTGCGTTGGTTCTGTATAAAACCGCAATGTCGTTAAATTCAATGCCCTTTGTAATTAAATTATCAATTTGGGAGATTATAAAACCCGCTTCGTCAAGCTCACTTCTCCCCCGATAAATTTTTATTTTTTGGCCCGCTTTTTTATCGGTCCACAACGAAAGTACAGGATGGCTAGAGTTTTTTTTGATAATGCTATTTGCGGCATCAAGGATGTTTTGGGTTGAGCGGTAATTGCGCTCAAGATTTATTACGCTCATCTCGGGGTAATCTTTTATTAAGTTATTAATATTGCGATAATCTGCACCTCTCCACGAATAAATCGATTGCGCCGCGTCGCCAACCGCAGTTAAGTTTTTCCGATCCCCGACAAGAAGCTTTGTTAATTTATACTGAATTTTATTTGTATCCTGCCATTCGTCAACAAGAACATATTTATAATTTTCCTGCCACTTGTTCTTTATTTCTTTATTCTCATCCAGGAGTTTAACTGTCTTTAGAAGTAAATCATCAAAGTCCAGCGCCCCCGATTCTTTTAAAAACTTTTCATATTCCAGATATATTTTAAAGACAGTTGCTTGCCAGTCGCCCTGCGCAATTTCGCCGTAAGCAAGGGGACCAAGCATATTGGTTTTTGCATCCGAAATTTGATACAAAACCTCGCTGGGTTTGAATTTTTCATCGTTTAAATTAAGCTTATTTATAATTTCTTTGACTGCATCTTTTTGGTCCTCGTCGTCATAAATTACAAATCCGGGCGGAATTCCAAGAATTTTTCCGTCATGGCGGAGAAGTTTAACGCAGAACGAATGAAATGTTCCGGTAAAACCCGGAATGTCTTGTGTCAGAAGTCCGATTCTTTCTTTCATCT
>Ga0208375_1000711_pt1 | contig 44432 bp, 47 predicted proteins | sample RifOxyD1_FD_184038 | JGI IMG/M metagenome (GOLD analysis project Ga0208375, IMG submission 184038) | Soil microbial communities from Rifle, Colorado - Rifle Oxygen_injection D1 (SPAdes) | ecosystem: Environmental > Terrestrial > Deep subsurface > Rock core/Sediment | place: Rifle, Colorado... | reverse complement strand
GAAGAACAGCACCTGCAATAACAGGTGCACTGAAACCACTTTGTAATTTACGGATGTATTTTTGCACGGTCTATATTCCATTAACAAACTCAATGTCTACTTGACCCAACATACTATCCCAGCCGGCACGGCAGGTGTTAAGAGGGAAGGTGGCTGGGCTTTCGCTGAAACAGCTTTGCTGGATTGTAATGTTGCCATAGGTAGCAGGCAGAGAGATGTTTGTTCTTCTTGATCCTCCTGATCCTGCAATATCTGCTCCTACAAGGTAGGTTCTACCGGCCATCAAATTAACAGGGGTAATTGATGTGTAGACCCAATTATCGGATGAGGTAACATCAGCTTCAGCTATTATCCTTGAGTCGACTGTATCATAGAGGGATACTTTCTTTGTCCCATTGAAGTTTCCTCCCAGTTTAGTGACTTGGCCGGAGACCTGGGGAATAAACTTGTAGCCGGCAGTGATATCCCAGTTAAGGTTTATGGTTAGATCGCCATGTGCATTTGTTTTCCAGGGGGTTTCCGAAACACCGGGAGGAACCGGCGTGGGCGTTAGTGCGGGCACAGGAGTGGGTGTTGGGTTTAGGGATATATCGCCCCATAAAATGGCATTTAGTACGTTTCTGCTGGGCTGGCCTATCGCGCCCGTTCCTATGCCGCTGCCCGGAACTAAATCTACTCCATGCTTTGTCTGAAACTTTTTAACAGCTATTGTGGTAAGAGCATCAAAGGTGGTTGTTTCCTGACCGGGAGAACCGGGACCGGATGGGGCTACTTGAGTGTCAGGAGAAATATTAAGTATTCCTTGCAAACATCTTATATCCTCACCTCCAGTAGTACCTTGCCACATATCACGATAAAAGTATGAGGTGCGCCGGCAAGCTGCTGGTTTGGTTGGAAGCAGCGGAGGACTGGTGGAGGCGCTTAGGGCTTTAAAGACATTAAGGCGGCCGCCGGTTGTGATTTTGCCGCTTAATACCGGCACTTTATCAACACTGTTTAATATTTTGTTTTTCACTTCCAAAGCTGTTAAGTTGCCGTTTCCGGGAGCTGACAAAACCAAGGCAGCTGCTCCTGCAACATGAGGGGTAGCCATTGAGGTGCCTGCCCAGGATTTGTAGCCGTTGCCAGGTGTACTTGATAAAATACTGATTCCGGGTGCCGCAATGTCAGTGCTGAATGGGCCATAGCTTGAAAAGTAAGTCAGTCTATCGCCTTGGTCGCTGGCAGCTACGCAAATAATGTTTTCGAAATCGTAAGCGCAAGGATACATGGGCATTACACCATCATTGTTGCTCAAGGAATTGCCGGCCGCCGCCACAACTAAAATATTGTTGGCGCCAGCTTCCTCAATTGCGTTTGCAAACGTCTGCGAATATTCACCGCCCCCCCAGGAGTTACTTAAAACTCTAATATTAACACCTGCTTTCTTGGCTTCAACTGCAAGATGAAATAATCGTGCGGCATCACTAATTGATCCCGAGCCGAACCGATCCTCCAGGAATTTTAACGCCATTATGCGGACATTCCAGTTAACACCGGCTACTCCAATACTGTTGTTCCCTACGCCGCCAATAGTACCCGAAACATGTGTACCGTGACTATGCCCATCCATCGGGTCACAAGGATTAAGCGAATCATCATCCCAATTACCAATAGTGCGGTAACCATGGGTGCCGGCCTCACATTTCCAAATGCCTCCCGGGTTTGACCACATGTTAGCGGCTAAATCCGGGTGGGTATAGTCAGCGCCGGTATCAAGAACGCCTACTACTATATTGTTGCTGCCGGTAGTAACATCCCAGGCTTGCTCTGCGGATATTTTTTTCATTGCCCAAAGCTGGGAATAACTGGGATCGTTAGGAATCGCATCAAGATGGACAATATAATTGGGTTCGGCATATTTTATTTCTTCCCTGGCCCTTAGGGAGTTCATCTTAAGCAGTGTCTCTCCTTCACTGGTCTGAATTTCTATGGTTTTACCAATCGTTTCTTTTTTAGTCAAACCCTCTTCCTGTAAAATTTTGTCTATAGTTTGTTGAGAAGTACCGGGTTTAAATGAAATGAGTATCTCCTGGTCTATGGCAGCAGTCTGTGTTTCTTGAGGGGTAGACTCACTTAAGAGTTCTCTTGTAATAAGTTTCAGGTCCTGGGGAATGGCAGCTACATTTGGCTCACTGGGTGCTTCTCCCTGGGCTGGCTTTGTCTGGTAAATATAGTTTTGTTCTGCATAGGCAATCTGGGAATCCTGTTTCAGGTCTGTAACGGTCTCCTTGACTTTGTTGGGGTCAACTTTCAGGACCAGGGTTCCGTCAGCTCCGGTTGCGGAAACCTGGGTTAAACCTTTCTCCGAGATTATCTGCTTGATTGTTTCCTCTGTGGTGCCCTGCTTAAACTTTGCCAGTATTGTCCCCTTTTCAAAAACTTCCTGACGGACCGGGGGTACTATGTCTTTAAGCAAGGGGATGTTTCTGATATTTTGGGAGGCTGCTATGAGTAAAGGGGCAAGCAGGAGAAGGGCAGCCCCTCCTATGACAACAGGTGTACTGAAACCACTTTGTAATTTACGGATGTATTTTTGCATAACAGAATACAATAAAATATTTTATATCTATATCCATTTATAACCAGTTTGGGGGAGAAGTCAATAGGACTAGTGTGAAGGGGTGGTAAGAGTTGAATCCTGGGTTTTAGTGCACTTGCCCGATGCACAGCTTTCGAGTGAATAGTGGTAAGTGGTCCCCGGTAAAAGAACGACAGAACCAGAGTGGCTGGTCTGGATTTTACTGTCGTAATAATCATAGTTGTAAAAATTCGTTGGCCCATATCTTAGCCTTGTGTCGCTTGGCAGGTCAGTATCCCAGGACACAGTGGTGTATACAAAGTTAGGCGCAGTGCCTTCTTTACTGTGAGATATGTTGATATTGGAGATTACAGGCGCGCCGGGAACAGGGATTGAAGTGGGAATTGGAGTGAGAGAAGGAACTGGAACGGAAGTTGGTATAATTCCTCCTCCCCCACTTTTGACAAATTCAATGTCAACCTGTCCCAGCATGCTGTCCCAGCCGGCCATACAGACATCAAGAGGGAAACCTCCTCCTTCCCTGTAACAACTATTCTGGATGGTAATACTGCTATAAGTGGCGGGAAGGGAAATATTGGTTCTGCGGGATCCTCCTGATCCTGCTAAATCTGCCCCCACCAGATAGGTCCTGCCTTCTACTACATTCACAGGGGTAATGGAGGTGTAGACCCAAGCATTGGATGAGGTAACATTGGTTTCTGCTATAACCTTTGCCTCAACCATATCATAAAGGGATACTTTCTTTGTTCCGTTAAAATATCCTCCCAGCTTGGTAATCTGGCCGGAAACTTGGGGTATAAACTTGTAACCTGCTGTAATGTTCCAGGAATAATCCTGGGTTGGCTTCCCATGGGCATTTGTTTTCCAGGGAGTTTCTGCCCCGCCAACCGGCGGAGGAATTGGAGATGGTGATGGAGGAGGTGGAGATAATGATGGAGATGGGGATGGAACCGGAGAAGGAGAGGGAACAGCAGCAGATGTCACCAGAAGGTCCGGAAGGGCTGACCTGATAGTCCCTCCTTCACTGGTAGCTTTGAAATAATATGTGGGATCCGTAAAAGGAACGAGAGGATCATGTTCTGCCACCCAGGAAGCAACTCCCTGGCCAAAATTATTGAGGTAAACAGAAACAGGCTGAACTTTTGCCGGAATGTCGCCGATTCCCAGCGATCCGAATCTCCTCACTTCAAAAGATACTGTTTTGCCCCTGCATTCGACCTGTGGTCCGGAAACATTCAGATTAACTGTCTGTCCCATGACAGTCTTGTCAGTTGACCAGGAGGCAGAGGTTAGAGCGCAGGAAACAGCCCCCCCGCTTTTGACAAATTCAATGTCAACCTGTCCCAGCATGCTGTCCCAGCCGGTAAGGCAGGTGGCGAGGGGAAAGGAAGCAGGGCTTTCGGAATAACAGCTATTCTGGATGGTGATACTACCATAGGTGGCAGGGAGGGATACATCTGTTCTCCTTGACCCTCCCGATCCTGCTAAATCTGCCCCCACCAGATAAGTCCTGCCTGCCACTACATTCACAGGGGTAATGGGGGTGTAGACCCAGCTGTTGGATGAGGTAACATTGGTTTCAGCTATGACCTTTGCTTCAACCATATCATAAAGGGATACCTTCTTTGTTCCGTTAAAATATCCTCCCAGCTTGGTAATCTGGCCTGAAACCTGGGGTATAAACTTGTAGCCTGCTGTAATGTTCCAGGCAAGATTTGTAGTTAGCTTGCCGTGCGCGCTTGATTGCCAGGGAATTTCCAGGGCACCGGGAGGAACCGGGGTGAGTATGGGAGCAGGCGTGGAAGTTGGGGCTGGTGATGGAGCAGACGTGACAATCGGCGCCGGCGTGGGTGTAGGAAGCGGAGACGACGACAGATTGAGCTTTTGAATGCGGTTATTTTGAGAGTCGGCAACATACGCATTACCGCCGGAGTCAAGTGTTATACCGCCGGGCCGCCAGAACCGTCCGTCGACCTTGCCTTTAAGACCCCACTTGGCTATGAAGGCACCATTTGAGGTGAATTTTTGGATGCGGTGATTATCGGGATCGTTCCAAAGGTCGTTACCGCTATCTACTGCGTAAACATTATTTTTAGAGTCAACTACTATACCATAAGGGAGACGAAATTGTCCGTTGCCTGCGCCTTCAGAGCCCCACTTGGCTATGAAGGCACCATTTGAGGTGAATTTTTGGATACGATAATTATCACCGTCTGCTACATACACATTGCCTGCGGGATCAACTGCCACGCCCAGGGGAACATTAAATTGTCCGTTGCCTGCGCCTTCAGAGCCCCACTTGGCTATGAAGGCACCATTTGAGGTGAATTTTTGGATACGATGATTGCCGCTATCAACCACATACACATTGCCTGCGGAATCAACTGCCACGCCCAGGGCCTTATTAAATTGTCCGTTGCCTGCGCCTTCAGAGCCCCATTGACTTATAAAGGCACCATTTGAGGTGAATTTTTGGATAAGGTTGTTATAAGTGTCTGCCACGTAAACATTGCCTGCGGAATCAACTGCCACACCGCCGGGATAATTGAAGCGTCCGTAACCCATGCCTTCAGAGCCCCACTTGGCTATGAAGGCACCATTTGAGGTGAATTTTTGGATGCGATTATTATAAGTGTCTGCCACGTAAACATTGCCTGCGGAATCAACTGCCACGCCCAGGGGACGATTAAATTGTCCGTCGCCTTTGCCTTCAGAGCCCCACTTTAGGATAAAATATGGAAGCACGGGAGCCGGCACAGGGCTGGTGGAGGCACTTAGGGCCTTAAAAACATTGAGCCGGCCGCCGGTTAAAACTTTGCCATCCAGTGCCGGCAGTTTATCAACACCGTTTAATATCTTGTTTTTCACTTCCAAAGCTGTTAAGTTGCCGTTTCCGGGAGCTGACAAAACCAAGGCAGCTGTTCCCGAAACTTGAGAGGCAGCCAATGAGGTAGTTATTGGGGTGCTTACGTAGCGATCGCCAATCAGAGTTGATAAAATATCGACTCCGGGCGCCGCAAGGTCAACGTTGAATAGACCATAGTTTGCCCAATAAGGCAAGTCGTCGGATTGATCACTGATGGTTACGCAAATAATATTTTCAGAATCATATCCGCAAGGGTACGCAGGATCTTCGCTATCGTTGTCCTGCCTATAATCGTTAGCCGCTGCCACAAATAAAATATCGTTGGCGCCTGCCTCATCAATTACTCTCTTTAATGCTGACGAATATCCGTAAGTGCCCCAGGAATTATTTAGAACCTTTATATTAATGCCGGCCTTTTTGGCTTGAATGGCAAAATCAATTGTTTTTATACCTTCAATAACTTCTCCACTGCCCAGCGAATTTAGGAATTTTAACGCCATTATGCGGACATTCCAATTAACACCGGCTACTCCAATACCATTATTCCCTATACCGCCAATACTACCCGCCATCTTGGTGCCGTGGCCGTCATCATCCATCGGGTTGCAAGTGTAAAATTTACCATAAATAGCATTATAACCATGAGTGCCGGCCGGGCATCCCCAAATACCTCCCGGGTTTGACCAGATGTTGGCTGCCAAGTCCTCGTGGTTATAATCAACACCGGAATCAACCACGCCCACAACTATATTATTACTGCCGGTGGTAACATCCCAGGCTTTTTCTGCATCTATTTTCTTCATTCCCCAAAGTTTAGGGTAATAGGGATCATTAGGGGGAGCTAAAGCATGCACAATGTAGTTTGGTTCGGCATATTCTATTTCTTCCCTGGCCATTAAAGAGTTAATCTTAAGCAACGTCTCCCCCTCATCGGTCTGAATTTCTACGGTTTTACCAATCGTTTCTTTTTTAGTCAAACCCTCTTCCTGCAAGATTTTATCCATGGTTTCCTGTGAAATACCGGGCTTAAAAGAAAGCAGAACTGTCCTGTCTTCAGCAGCCGCAGAAGTTGCCTCCTGGGGAACAAGGTCATTAAGAACCTTTATAGTTGCATCCCCGGCAGTCCCCGTACTTGCTATATTATTTTTTTCCTGAAATTTAGCCAATGATTGTTTGGTGGAATCATCAAAAACTCCGCTTTCCGGGATATCTACCTCCGGATCCCGATTTAAAACAGCCTGCAAACATTTAACATCAGGGTCGTCTGCTCCGGCAGATAAGTTTTTGTCAAATGTTGTACCGATACAGGCCGTTGGAATCAATTTTAGATCTTCTGAAATGGCAGTTTTCTCTTGGAAGATATGATCCTGATCAGCATAAGAAACTTCAGGATTTTTCCTTAAAGTTTCAATTTTTTCCTCTGTCTTATTGGGGAGAACACTAAGAATCAGGTTACCGTCAACTTCAGTAACCTTAGTCAAGTTTGATTCAAGAAGAATCTTGTCAATAGCCTCCCCGGAAGTACCCGGCTTAAATCTTGCCAGTATTGTCCCTTTTTCCAAAGTATTGTCTGAAGGACGCCGGACAATTTGTTTAATGTCCGGGAAATGGAAAATTTGCGTACTATAAAAAATGGCCACGAGGACTACCGCAACAAATAGAAGGCCAAATATGATCCGACCGGCGAATTTTTCTATAAATTGTGACACAACATTATCCCCAACAAGGACTACTTTTATAGTACTCTAGCTGGATGGAATGTCAACCTATGGAATTATAAAAATGTTTAAAAATATGAGGAATGAAGAAATTTTGGGGGATTAAAGTGTTCTAAAACTTTCCACTAAATCCCCAATTTTAAAATCTAAGCCTGGTTCAAACATCATGCCGCATTCCATGCCTTTTTCAACTTTAGCAACTTCTTCCTTAACTTTTTTCAAAGACTTAATTTTGGCCTCACCAATAACTTGCCCTGAACCCAACGAAGGGTCATCCCCACGAACTATCCTTATTTTTGGCCCTTTGGAAATTACCCCTTCTAAAACTTTACATCCGGCAATTTTTTCTCCCTTGCCATACGGAAACTCAGCAATAATTTGGGCCCGGCCGAACACTTCCTCCAAAGCTCCTTTTTCTAAAATCCCCTCCACTACTTCCTTTACCTCATCAGCCAATTCATAAATAACTTTGTAAGTCCTCACTAAAACATGATTTGCTTCAGCCAACTTCCCTGCAGAGGAAGCTACCCCGGTATTAAAACCCAAAACAATGGCCTTGGTCGCAGCAGCCACATCAATATCAGAGTCTGTTATTTCCCCCGTACTTTTAAGAATTATTTTAATCCTCCGGTCACCCTCATTAAATTTATTCAGGATATCTTCAACTGCCTCCAGCGACCCCTCTTTATCAGCCTTAACCACCACATTTAAGATGTCATGCCCTTCCTGTTTGAGTTTATCAATCAAGCTTTTAACTTCCATTTGTGCCTCCTTTTCAGTTTCTTTTCCAAGCTCACTGCCGACCGGCGGAACATTCTCAAAACCCGACACTTCTACCGGAGTCGAAGGGCCGGTTTGTTCCATATTTTTACCTTCCCAGTCAAGAAGCCCCCGCACTTTGCCTTTTGCTCCGCCGGCCAGGAGAGGATCTCCTTTTTTTAAAGTTCCATCCCTCACCAAAATAGTCGCCACCGGTCCTTTGAAACGGTCCATTTTTGATTCAATGACGATACCAAAGGCAGGCTTTGCAGGGTCACCTTTAAACTCATGCATCTCCGAAACCAGAATAATTGTTTCCAAAAGTCCGGGTATGCCTTCTCCTGTTTTAGCACTAACCTGAACAATCGGTACATCCCCGCCATATTCTTCAACCAGTATTTTTTGGTCAGACAATTGCTTTTTAATTTTCTCCATCTGTACTTTTACATTAACACCCGGTAAATCAATTTTGTTAACCGCCACAATCATCGGGATTCCCACTCCCTGGATATGTTTGATAGCTTCAACAGTTTGCGGCATTACCCCATCTTCCACCGCCACCACCAATACGGCAACGTCAGCCAACCTGGCACCGCGGTAGCGCATTTTTTCAAAAGCTGCATGGCCGGGGGTATCAATGAAAGTGATCCGCCGCGGCGGATCATCCTGAGCCTCGCGAGGAATCTCAACTTGGTAAGCAGAAGTGGCCTGGGTTATGCCCCCATGTTCTTTCGCCGCCACGTTAGATTTGCGGATAAAATCGAGCAGGGTAGTCTTACCATGATCAACATGGCCCAAAATTGTTACAACAGGCGGTCGAGTTTGTGATGACATAAAATTCCCTTTCTAAAACAGACTGTGGAGCAACTTTGAGGATAATTCAAAATTCAAAGTTCAAAATGCAAAATTGCAATTCAAAATTTTAAATTGTAAACTTCAACTTTGAACTTTTCACTTTACACTTTTAACTTCTTCTGACTCCACGGGTTTCTCTTTTGATTCTACCACTTTCTCCAATTCATTCTGCGCTTCGTCTTCTTTCTGTGTTTCAGTGCTGTCATTTTTCTCTTCCGTCTTTTCTAACTTTTCACTTTTCACTCTTGTCCCGAGTGTAGCCGAGGGATCTCCCTTTTCACTTATTTTCATATCCCCCAATCCTTCAATATCAATCTTCCAACCTGTCAGTTTGGCAGCCAATCTTACATTTTGTCCGCCTTTGCCAATTGCCAAAGACATCTGCGTCGAAGGTACTTTCACCTTAGCCAGCTTTTCATTATCTTTCTCTGAAACTGTGACATTTACTTCCTTGGCAGGAGATAGGGCATTGGCAATGTAGCGGGCCGGATCTTCTGAATAGGGAATGATGTCAATCCGCTCTTCTCCCAGTTCGTTCATGACAGTTGATACCCTGACTCCTTTTTGCCCAACCAGAGAGCCTACCGGATCAACACCTTCTTGTGTAGAAATAGCAGAAATCTTGGTGCGGTTTCCGGCTTCCCGGGCAATATCACGAAATACTACAGATCCTGCCTGGACTTCCGGCACCTCTTGTGCAAAAAGACCCTTGACCAGCTCGGCATCTGCGCGGGACAAAACAACTTCCGGACCACGTTTACCTTCCCTAATTTCTTTGATATAAAACTTCAAACGCTGGCCCATATGGTAGTATTCGTCGCGGGTTTGTTCGGAAATTGGCAAAATCCCTTCGGCCCGCCCTAAATCCACAAAATAAGTAGTGCCTTCCTGACGCTGTATAGTACCCGAAATGACCGTACCTACTTTCTTGCCGTATTCGTCCATAATCGCCCCTTTTTCTGCCTCATTTAAGCGTTGCATAATTACCTGCTTGGCAGTTTGGGCGGCAATCCGCGCAAAGCCCGGCGGGGTAATATTTTCCTTACCGCGCATAATCTTGATCTCTCCTGTCACCGGGTCAATTTCGGCTTCAAGGCTTTCAAAATCCTCCGGGATTTCTTCATTCCGGAGAGACAAATCCTTACGGTAGGCCGCCAGGGCGGCCTGCTCTATAGCCTCAACAACCACGCTGACATCTATCCCCTTTTCCGAGGCCAGTTGGTTTAGCGCTGCTGCAAATTCAGTTCGTGCTTGTATAGCCATAGTTAGTAACTAAGATAAGAGTAACCAGTGATGAGTCTTGTTTTGATTCATCACTCTAATCTTCATTACTCTTATCCTAAAAAACAAGGTGGGACAAGCCCACCTCAATGGTCCTTTCTTAAACGCAATGATATTCTAGTGCTTTAGACTAGTGAAGTCAAGAAGAAAGAGAGAAAACCAACCGGATTTAGTGGGTTTTAATCAGGTAAGTCCGGTATGGTATTATCTCTCCCAGTTTACAAATCTATACCTTTAACTACATAAGTGCCGGCAATTTTAAGACCGCAGGCCGCAAGATTGCTACCTTAAACTTTCACAACAAATGTATTTGCAATCTTATCGTGCAATCCCTGTTTCTTACTATCCCAAAGGATCATTAAGAAACCAATCATCAAGATAATGGATGAAACAAATTTACCAATAATTTCCCTTAGGAAAAAGGTCATCACTCCCGGTGTTTTCCCTGTTGAATCAACCACTTTGAGATGCATGACTTTTTTGCCAATAGTCTGGGTCATTTTTTGTTGATAGACTACCCAGTAACCAACTCCAATAACAATCTGAAGCAGAGAACCTACTCCGGCTGCAGTTTGTTGATCCGTAGTCATTCCTAATACAAAACCCAACACAAATCCAACTATCCAAATAATTGCTAAATCAATTAAAAAAGCCGCAAAACGCGCGCCCGCAGAACCATAATTCATACTTTCACCTCCCTTTAGTTGACAACGCCAACACTTAAACCATATCATAAAAATATGGAAGAGAAAACCGGCAACTGGAAGATATCCGAGCTGTACGAGAAAAGCTGGCAGATTGTTAAAAATAATAAGGTGCTCTGGCTTTTTGGCATGGCCAGCGCCGCGGCGGGCTTGGGCGGTAACCTCGGCTCCGGCAATTTTGATTCTTTAAGTAAATTTTTCCCAAAAGACAAACAGCCGCCTGCCGAAAAAGTTTCCCAGGTAATGGGCGCTTCGACTGATTTTTTAACCCAAACTCTGGCCAATGTTTTACAAACCACCCCTGTCTGGATGTATGTCCTGCTGGGTCTGGGAATCATATTATTGATTTTGATAAACGTGATCTTGGGTATTATTTATCAGGCGTGGGGAAATGGCGCCCTTATTGCCGGAGGGCATATTGCAAACTCCGGTCAAAAACCTTCCATCACTCAAAGTTCAAGCCTGTCTTTTGCCGGTCTCAAGGGTCTGCTCTGGCTTGCCGTTGTCCCCCAACTTATCTTTTTTATAATTTCTGCAATTATTTTTGCAATTTTATTTTTTTCAATCAACCTGTTTCCGGAAGGCTCCGGTTTCATCCCAATTATTCTGATGATTATTTTCGGTATAGTTTTTCTTATTGGCCTGCTGATTCTTAATTTAGCCCAAATTTGGGCTCCAAGAAGGGTAATTATTGATAAAAAAGACGGCCGGCAAGCTTTTGGACAATCTGTGAAAATGGCCCGCCGTAAATTCTGGAAGATGCTGGGGCTGGGGGCAATTAACATGATCCTTTCAACAGTTGTGATGATGGTTCTGGTTTTACCGATTCTAGCTATTGTCGGGGTCTGGGTTTTTGGCTCAATCACCAGCAATAATTTTATGCCATCACTTCCGGTATTGGCTGTTGTTGTAGTGATAGTGGCTATAACTTTTCTGGTTATAGCGCCAATTCTTTCCGGCATTATTAATGCTTTCAAAGCCCAAGTCTGGACTTTGGCTTACAAAACTATTAAAGGAGATTTTAATGAATAAATTAAGTCCGGCCGGATTTCCCTTAAGGCTTCTGGCGTATTTGAATGATAAGTCACTGCTTTTTTTACCCTCTGCAACAGTTATTTTCTTCATTTCTAAAAACGACACTCTTACCTCAATTTGGCAGGGTATCATCATCTTGCTAATAGTAGTCATTTTCCTATTTTTATTCGGGATGGCATATGGAGTTTTCTTTACCTATTTTTTTGGCGGGGATTTGGGAAAACTTTTAACAGGCTTGAGGGTAAGGGCACAAGCCGGGGAAAAACTGCCTTTTAATAAAATCCTCTTCCGCCAGCTTTTATCCTACCGCTTTTCCTGGCTTCTTTTCGGACTGGGGTTTTTGTCAATTTTCAAAGACCCCAATAAACAGGCCTGGCATGATAAAACAGTTGATTCCAATGTTTTTAAAGTCCAACCCCTGCTTCCTCTTGGTTTGATTACATTATTAGTCCTCTTGGGTGTACATGCTTATTTCCTAAAGACCAGCTTTGATAATTTTTTGAATAACCCCGCCAAACAAGAAGTTTTAAGCCTGGCTGCAGCATATAATCAAAGTAAAGCTGCCCCACAAGTTTCACAACAAATTTCGGATCAACAAAAAATCGTTGTGGAACTGGTAGACAGTAAAAAATTCGATGAGGCTCTAAAGGCCGCCCAAACAATGTTGCAAAATTCTAAGACTGACCTCGAAAAAGCTTACTCGTATGGGACAATCGGCGACATCTACCTAGTACAGGGTAATCCCGTGGAAGCTAAGAAATCCTATTTGGAAAGTCTAAAATATTCAACCAAGTTGTATCCCGTATATTCCGGTTTATCTGAAATAGCGGTGGATGAAAAAAACTACCAGCAGGCAGAAGAGTACATCAGGAAATCGATTGATATAAACCCCGATCTTGCAAATAGCTATTATCGTCTCGGTATTATTATGTTTCTATCAAAAGATCAAACTCAAGCAGTTTCAAACCTGGAAAAAGCAATCCAAATGGATCCAAATAACCAGTTATATAAGTCCGATTTGGCAAAAGTTAAAAGCGGCGAACAGGCAACACCACTTCAGACAGATTCAGCCTCACGACCTGTTGCCCCTCAAACTAGAGCTGCCACTCCCGCTCCCGCTACATTAAATTACACCCAACAGGATATTGATGACTGGAAAGCGCTGACTGATTTTGCCGACAAAAACTTAAAAGACATGCAAATCTTTATCAATAATCCTAAATATGACCAAACCAAAGTTCAACGGGTCAATTTCCTCTTAACCCAGATGAAATCCATTGCCGGGAGGCTTTATAACAAAATGCAAAAAGGGGAAGTCTTAACTGTGCAGGATGAGAAAGATATTACAATTTTTGATGAGGATTATCTTGAAGAACAAAAGTTGGTCAAAGAACTCTTCCCCCAACCCTAAAACCAGCCTTTTCCCCTATTTTAAGATTTCTTTTTTGAGTTTTTTGGCTTCTGCAAGGAAAAACTCTTCCATTTTCTTCCTGTCAAAAGGCACCAGCATTGTTGGCAAATCTTTGGTATCTATATCAACAACCCTCATGAGTTGACTTACCAAACCGGACCTTTCTATATCCCAATCAAATTTTGCTTTGGCATCCAGAATTAATTTTTCCAAAGGATAATCATATTCTTTCAAAATAAAATACAGATCCACATAATCCCTGCTTCTTGCCTTCATAAATAAGGTATGCACTTTATTGGCGGCAATATCATAAAGACTATCTACTTCCAGATTTTTAAACTTTAAGCCTTTATCAATTCTGGGGAAGGGATAAAAATTAAAATCAACTTTCAATTTTTTTCCATCCTTGAAATGCAGTAAAAAACTAAACAAACCTAAGAAATTAGTCCTACCAATTTTAATTATGGAAAGTTTAGGTGAAATTTTTTTCAAAAAAGAGAGTACCGCCTGTTGATCCACTTCTTCTGTTTCGGTAAATAAATCTATATCTTCCGATAACCGGTGATGCAGATAAAACTCTGCCAGCGCTGTCCCGCCGGTAAGGTAAAACCTTTTTGTTATTTGCTTATCTTGCTGGACAAGTTCCAGAAAGTTAAGTTGTTTGGCAGTGAATATATTTTTCCCCATATTAGAAATTCTATGGCTCTTCTGGCATAAGGATCAAGTCTGTCTTTAATTTTAGGCCAGGCCGCTTTAACCTCCTTTTCAGAAAGTTTTTCCCCATCCAAGCCATAATTAATAAGCTGTGTCAGCCTCCAAAGTTTATATTCTTTTGGGTATTTTTTCTTAAAAGCTTTCTCATCAGTACTCCAGTTAATCATGTGTATATTATAGTACTTTTTTGATCCTAAAACCAGCCTTTTTTCTCGTTTACCTCGCCGTTTGACGGGAGTTCATTTTAAAATTTCTTTTTTTAGTCTAATAATCCTCTACAGACCTTACTAATTTATTTGCTGCTTTTTTAACCAGCTTTTCATCAGCTGTAAAAAAGGGGATCTGCAAACACTCTGCCAAAGCAATATAACTGGCATCATAAGAAGAAATGTTAAGATCAACTGCTTCTTTCAAAGTAGATTTAAGTAATTGTTTTGAGAAATAGACAATGAAGTCAATATCTAAAAAGGCTTCATAAAGATTGATAGCCTCTTTTACATCAAGTCTACCGCTTAAAATGGCAGATTTTAATAAATTGTTAACCTCGTAAAATATAAAGATCGGGACAGATATGGAAATATCTCTCTTGGCAAATTCTTTTTTGATTATATTGGCGGTTAAATTTTCCTCATCAGGAAGCAACCATTTAGCCACAACTGAAGCATCAATAATTATTGATTTATTCACTTCAAATCCAAGATTCTATTAGTCCTGTCTTCAAGCTCCTTTTTATTTTCTTCAACCAAGCTCTTAACATTAAATTTCCTGCCTTTTAGGCTCTCCCTAATTTTGTCTATGCGGGCCATAGCTTGTCTGTGAATATCAAAATCAGAAATATGGCCAAAACCGGAAGCTAAAGCATCATTGATAACTTGCTGCAAGGAGGTATCAGAACGCAATGCCAAAAGTTTGGATTGGTCAAGTAGATCTTTTCTTATTCTAATCGTGGTCCTGACAGTTTGCATATAATTATGCTAACATGTTGTCATCAAGATGTCAACAAGCAAAATCTTAAAACCAACCTTTTTTCTTGCCCTTTAAATTGGCCAACTCTTCATAAAGTTCACGTTCCGTGGAAGTTAATTTTTTGGGAATTTCTACTTTAACCCGGACATAATGATCACCCGTACTGGATGACCCCAGTTTTGGGGTACCCCTACCTTTAATTTTTATTAAAGACCCGGGCTCAGTCCCTGCGGGAATTTTTAAGTTAACTTTCCCCTGGACAGTTTTTACTTCTACCACGTCCCCTAAAACCAGTTGGGGGATATTTAAAGTCACTTCCGAGAAAATATCCGGCCCTTCGCGCAAGAACTCGGGATGCCGGGAAACCCGGAAAACTATATCAATACCGGAAAATCTCATTCTGGTGCCGGAATCTACACCAGGGGGGACTTTGATGGTCAGCCTTTTTCTCCTACCCCCTTCTTCCTGAAATTCTATTGCCTTGGTTGCACCATGGATGGCCTCATCAAAAGAAATTTCCATCTGGTAGGTGGGGTGTCTTTGATAAGCCCTGCCACCAAAGGGGCTGCCTCCGCCAAAAATCTGCGAAAATAGTTCAAACGGGTCTTCAAAACCCCCAAAATCTCCGTCAAAGCCGGATTGTCCGCCAGTTGAATATGAATAAGTTCTAAATCCTCCACCAAAAGGATTGCCTGCACCTGCCCCGGGCCCGTAAGGTCCTGAGCCTGCCGAAGGATCAAAGGCTGCCTTGCCAAACTGGTCATAGGTTTTTCTCTTGCCCGGGTCAGATAATACCTGATAAGCCTCCGACACTTCCTTAAATCTGTCTGCAGCCCCGGCTGATTTATCTACATCAGGATGATGCTGCCTGGCCAGTCTGCGGTAAGCGGATTTTATTTCCGCCTCGGATGCACTTTTATTAATACCCAAAGTATCGTAGTAATCTTTCTTGCTCATATAGTTTAAAAGCCCCGGTTTACCCCGATTGGATTGAGGGGCCTCCCGAGGCCGAACTTAGTTCCACAATTTTAGATGGCAAATCAGCGCCTGGATAAAGCCCGCCTCATGCCAACTTCATTTATCCCACTCATGTGAGATGCACCGTCAATTGGGCTTTGTATGCCGGTTGACCTGACGCGCTTGCGCCTGTAGCGGCCATCCGGTTGTTGCCTTCTTTCGGTTGCACGAATAGCAGCTCCCCTTTGTTCAGTTTCAGTCATTGGCATAAGTGGCGACTGTAATTCATCTGACAAATCTGGCTTTAATGGTTGACCCCTTTTAACATCTTCACCGTAAGCCTCTTGTACTATCTGGGTTGCCTTGGGTTTATTGCTTCCCATCCCACCTGCATAACCTTGATCATCCATTTTCTCCCAAAGCTTTTCTGCTTCTGTAGGACTCAATTCGTTATTTGCCATTTTTATCCTCTACTACTTCCCCTTCAACTGCCTCACCTTTATCCGTTTTTCCTTCATCTTCTGTCGCTTCAACTTCCTCTTCCGGTTTAATTTCCGGCTCTCCCTGGCCACCTTGCGTACCCGCGCCACCTTGCGTGTCCGAACCACCTTGTGGTGAGCCTGCCGAACCATACATACTCGCACCTATTTTTTGCACGGCTTCAGACAAGGCTTCCATTTTGGGTTTTAGATCTTCCGGGGAAGCAGTTTGAATCACACCCTTTAGATCATTTAGTTTTTGCTCAACATCAGTCCTAACGTCTGCCGGAACTTTATCCCCGGCATCCTTGAGAGATCTTTCGGTAGTGTATACCAAGGCATCCGCCTGATTCCTGATATCAATTTCTTCCTTTTTCCCCCTGTCTTCTTCAGCATGGGCGGCTGCTTCTTTGGCCATTCTTTCTGCCTCTTCCTTAGAAAGACCCGTTGATCCTGTAATAGTAATCTTTTGTTCCTTGCCGGTAGCCTTATCTTTGGCCGAAACGTTCAAGATACCGTTGGCGTCAATGTCAAAAGTGACTTCAATTTGCGGCACACCGCGGGGTGCCGGTGGGATTCCATCCAGAATGAATCTACCTAATGACTTATTGTCGGCTGCCATTTCCCGCTCACCCTGTAAAACATTAATTTCAACTTGAGTCTGGTTATCCGCCGCTGTTGAGAAAACTTCGGTCTTGGAACTTGGTATAGTAGTATTTCTGGCAATTAGGGGAGTCCGGACAGCACCCAAAGTTTCAATACCTAAAGTTAAAGGTGTCACATCCAAAAGAAGTACAGATTTGACTTCTCCACCCAATACTCCGCCCTGGATGGCTGCCCCCACCGCCACCACTTCATCAGGATTAATACCCTTATGCGGCTCCTTACCAAAGAAATCCTGGACCGATCTCTGCACGGCCGGCATCCTGGTCATGCCCCCCACCAGAATCACCTCATTAATGTCTTTTGCAGTCATCTTGGCATCTTTTAAGGCTGATTTGACTGCGTCAAAAGTTTTATCAATCAAATCCTTGACCAAACTTTCCAATTTGGCCCGGGACATTTTTATTTCCAAATGTTTTGGGCCGCTGGCGTCTGCCGTGATAAATGGCAAAGAAATATCTGTTTCCATGGAGGATGAAAGTTCAATCTTGGCTTTCTCGGCCCCGTCACGAAGCCTTTGCAGTGCCTGCCGGTCAGTTTTAAGATCCACCCCTTGCTCCTTTTTAAATTCCGACACTAAAAAGTCAATTATCACTTGGTCAAAATCATCTCCGCCCAGATGAGTATCGCCATTGGTTGATTTAACTTCAAACACACCCTCCCCCAGCTCCAAAATGGAAATGTCAAAAGTACCGCCACCCAAATCATAAACTGCTATGGTATGGGCATGGGCTTTTTCCAAACCATAAGCCAGCGCCGCCGCCGTTGGTTCATTAATAATTCTTTGTACATTAAATCCGGCAATTTCCCCTGCCTGTTTGGTGGCCTGACGCTGCGAATCATCGAAATAAGCAGGTACGGTAATGACTGCATCAGTTACTTTCTCACCCAAATAACTTTCCGCATCAACCTTGATTTTTTGCAAAACCATGGCAGAAATTTCCTGGGGAGTATATTGGTGACCCTCAACCTCAACTACAGCCATACCGTTTTTACCTTCTTTGATGGTGTAAGGAAGCCATTTTAAGTCCCTTTGCACTTCAGGATCATCAAATTTACGCCCCATCAAACGTTTGATGGAAAAAATAGTTTCCTTAGGATTAACCACAGCCTGGCGTTTGGCAACGCGGCCCACAATACTTTTGATTGGATTGACGACTGACGGGATAGTATTTTCACCCTCGGCCGAATGGATGACCTTGGGCTTTCCACCCTCCATCACTGCCATACAGGAATTAGTTGTACCAAGATCAATACCTATAATTTTTGACATAATTAGTTCCTCCCTCCCTTATCCTCCGTAGCCTTGGCGAAGGAGGGTTTCCCAACCACTACTCTGGCTGGTCTGATACATTTTCCATTTAAATTATACCCCATTTGTAAAACTTTGATAATCCTGCCCTCCTCGCCTTCCTCAACTTCTACAGCCTCATGCAAGTTAGGGTCAAAAGGACAGGAGCAATCAACCTCCTGCAAACCTTCTTCCGCCAAGACTTTTCTAAGTTCCTTAACCGCTAATTTTACACCTTCCAGCCAGCCCGATTCTTCGCCTGTACTTTCCGCTCCTTTAATTGCCTGTTCCAGATGGTCCAGGGAGGGAATAATTTTAAGCAAAAAATCAGAAATCCCCAGTCTTGTAAGTTCACTCCTTCCCTCATTGATCCTTTTTTCCAGGTTATGGTAGTCGGCTACAGCCCGCTTGAGCTGGTTCTCCAAGTCATTTACTTTCTCTTCTAATTGTTTGATCTCTTCTATTTTTTTAGTCATACGTGGCCTGCTTGTATTAATACATCTCCAATGTATCTAAGATACGGCAAAACTACCGGAAAATTTAACCTGTCAGGCCCTAAAACCCCGATCACCCCTTTATTACCTCTCCTTGTCTCAAAATTGAGGAAGGCAAAGGAGGTAGGGCGGAGGTACTCATAACCTGTCTCGTCACCAAAAATAATATGCAGTGGATCTACCCCTTGGGCTTTGTTTAAAATCCGTTCCAAAATAGGGAACTCATCAAACATAGACAGAACAAAACGGGTTACATCGATATCAAAAAATTCCGGCAGATCCAGGATATTGGCCGCGCCGGAATAGTAAACATTCTCGTCATTAATAGATAGCGCCATCGTGCCGCATTTTTTGGCCAGAGCCCTGGTTGCAGACTGCACCATTTTATCAAATTCTGACCGCTGTTCCATCAGCTGCTGTTTGATGGAAACCTCATCTACAACCGACATTTCTTTTTCCTTCATCAACTCATTGATGTAAAGCCTGAAGCCTTGTGAGGTTGGGGTACGTCCGGCCGAGGTATGAGGCTGTTTTAGAAAACCCTCCTCGGTGAGTTTTACCATGTCATTACGGATCGTGGCCGGGGAAACTCCCAAATCACAGGATTTTTCTACCAGATCGGAAGATACAGGCTCACCGCCCTTAACATAAAGCTCAATAATGGCTTTAAGAAGCAATTTTTGTCTTTCAGTTAAATCACTCATGAATTAGCAATAAGATACCATGAGTGCTAAGTCTTGTCAAGGGCCGATTTAATCGGCCCGCAGATCTCTTCGAGCCTGAGCCTCAGAGCCGAAGGCCTGAGCGTAGTCGAAGGATCAAGGATATACTATACTCAAATCATGAGGTACAAACTTCTATTTTTCCTAATTATTATTCTGGCCATCTTCCTCCGCTTTTACCGCCTGCCGGAAATGGCTCCCTTTGATTTTGATCAGGAATACGCTGCCAATTTTGCCTATTCAGTACTAAAAACTTTCCCTGTCCAGTTAATTGGTCAGGGACTGTCCGTGGAAGGGCTTTTTATGGGGCCATTTTATTTTTATCTTCTGGTGCCCTTTTTTGCCTTGTCGAACCTGCATCCCTTGGGCGGAGCTGTTGCCTCATCCATCTTTGGGATTGTCATAGTTTTTGCCTATTTTTGGGCCGGAAAGCAAATATTCGGGACAAAAGCAGGGCTGATTGCAGCATTTATCCGGGCAATTCTTTTTAACGAACTCCTACATGATTGGAGTGCGGCTCCAGCCTATTCATCGGAACTTTTGGTACTTACAGTATGGTATATTTTTTATAAATATTGGCAAGGAGAAACAAAGCTTTCCCCACTTTTAGGCCTCATTTTTGGGCTTTTTACCAGTATCCACCCCATTTTATTTCCCCTCTACATCATTTTTTTAATCCTGCTTTTGATCAAAAGAAAATTGCCCGGTTTTAAAATAACCGTACTCTCATTTTTCGCTTTTCTTCTTCCGCAAATCCCCTTATTAATCTTTGAATCCCTGCGTAATTTTTATGAGGTAAAAATACTGCTGGCGTTTGGCGGATCAGGCAGGGGGCTGCAATATCCCTCGCTTTATTTTAAATTCAACATGGCAGAAATCCAAAGGATTTTAAACCTGCAGATTATTCCCCCGGAAACTTTCACAGTAGTCTTTTTGGGAATTTTGGTGGTTTTGGCTTTCAAAAAAGTGGCCTTTTTTAGAAACAATTTTCATGCCTCTATGCTCATACTGACTTATTTTGTTTTTATCATTTATTATGCCCTGTTCCCCAAAAAAGTCCCCGAATATTATTTTTTAACTCTTACGACTTTGGCCATTCTTTATACGGGCGCCCTCCTCAACCTGCTTGCCAAAAAGAAAATATTTATTGCCTTGCTGGCAGTGCTTCTGGCCAATATTTTTTGGGGAAATTTTCAGGCTATTATGGGAAGGTGGGAAAATGGCTCTTTGATGAACCTCTCCCACAAAGATGCCATTGTCAAAGAAATCTTGAAAAACCAGCCCAAAAATGAGGAATTTTTTGTGTCATACATTAAGTACTATGGCTGGAACAGCGGCTTTGATTATTTGTTTAAGCTATATGGTCAAGTGCCCCAAACCCGAGAGGCCAAACCCCCTGTCTATTCCATTGTTATCCCCAGATTTTTGGTTAGTGAGGCAGATATGGATTTTACTTCAGGCAACATCGGCCTGATTTTACCTAAATAAATCTATTGACTAAATTGTGTCAAGCCATTAGACTAACCGAAACTGCCTTAAGTTATGAGCCAAACAGAATTAACTCCGGATCAAAAAGGCCTTGCTTCTTTAACTTTGGGTGAAGTTATTAAACAAACAAAAGATAATTTTCCTGACCCAAAGTACCGCCCCCAAGCATTATACGATTCTGCCTATTATCACCAGTCCGCTATTAAAGTGGGTAAACATAAAGTTTGGTTAACAGCTGATGGAATTGGCACCAAACCGGAACTGGCAGAAAGAATGTATCATTTAACTGGTGACCCCACCTACTTTGAAAACCTAGCCCACGATACTTTTGCCATGGTCAAGGGAGATACTGACAGGTTTGGCCATTTCCTGCTCGGTGTGGCCAATATTGTTGATATCAATACGGCTGACCCAATAGTTATTGATGCTTTGGCAAAAGGGGCCAAGGCCGCCTGTGATGAAGGATGTTTTGCCATGATTAACGGAGAAACCGCAGAATTGGGTTATCGCACTTCGGGCTATGGAGAGACAAGAGTAAACTGGAATGCTGTCGGGCTTATGCTAATCAATCCCGATAAAGTTATTTTGGGAGATAAATTGGAACCCGGACAACCAATTGTTGGGTTGCAAGAAAAAACCATCCGTTCTAATGGATTAAGCAAAGCCCGAGCCATCGCTGAAGCAGCTTATTTACAAAAATTGGGTTTTGCTTCCAAAACTGAATATTTTCTCAAAAATCTGGACAAACTGGTGGATGAATATGAAGTATATGGTATCCAGGGTTATGAAATCCACTTTAGCGACTTTATGGAAGACTCTGAAATCTTAAATTTCTTTGACAAAATCTTGGGACATAATTTTTTAGAACAAGTGCTTTTGCCTTGGCATGAAGAATTTCCAGAACTTGCCAAAGAACTTTTGCGGCCATCCAACCTTTACGGAAAATTAATATATGAGGCCCAAGGTGGTGTTGACGGACCAAAAAATATCGAAATTACAGGAGCGGCCCATATTTCCGGAGGAGGAGTACCGGAAAAGACAAAAAGAATGGTTGAACCTAAAGGGCTTGGGGCCTATATTGAAGCCGTTTTCCCTGATCCTGAAGGAATCCGTCTTCTCTTGGAACTGAATAGAGATTTACCAGAACAATTAGTTGACGACAGGAGTGCTTGCATGCAGTGGAACAGGGGACTTGGTTTTCCAATAGTTACTCCAACTTATAACGAAGTGGATAACTTAATCGAAATGGCTCACAGTCTAGGACAAGAAGCAGTAATTGTGGGAGAGATTATAAACAAGCCACAAATTGAATATCATGGTCATATTTGGAAATATTGAACTTAGCTAGTTAACTAAAATCTTCAACAATAGTGTTCTAATGATTTAAATCATTAGAACAAATCTCAAGCTCAACAACAAGACAGAAAGTAATCTGTTAAAATGATTTTATGAATTTTCAGGAACTTTCTCAAAAATATCCGGTTATAGAAGAATTCCAGGTTAAAAAGATAAAACTATCTCCTTTGGGAATTGATATTTTGGGACAAGGTTCATTTTATCAAGACCCAACTATTGCTCCAGTTGACGGAATGATCAGAACAGCCGATCTAATTTCCGGCCACAGGTTTTTAAATCTTGATCTTCTTAAAAAATTCAAAGCCAAAATTGGTAAGGAAAAAGATTTAAAAGACATTGACTTGATCGATCGATATCCCGATGGCTAATATCACACCTGTGATGTGATAAATAAAGGCTTGACAAACCTAAGGAATATGTTATGATTTCCTTATGCAAACCATAACTTTAGCTGAAGTTTTACAAAAGAAGTTCATCGGAACAGAAGAACTACGCCGCGAATTAAGCGATATTCTGACCAGATTTTCCAAAGAAGGTGGTGAATTGGTGGTGACACAACACGGCGTACCACAAGCTGTATTAATTGACCTGGAATCATATCTAAATTCATATGAAACCCTAGAAGATTTACAAAAACCCGGTTTTATTGAATCTATCTATAAAGAATTAAAAGAGATTGATAAAGGAAAATGTATTTCTCATGAACAGCTAAAAAAGAATTTAGGGATTTAAAATGTACCATCCGGTATATACGCGTAATTTTGAAAAAGAAATAAAAAAAATTCCTAAGAAAGAACAAATTAAGATCCTGGAGAAAATTGAATCCATCTTAGAAAATCCTCGCCAATTTAATATCAAGTTAGAAACTACCAAGCCAGTTGTGTACCGTTTACGGGCTGGCGAATATAGAATTTTCTTCGGGCTGGATGATAGAGAAAAAATAATAAAAATCGCAAAAGTAACACGGCGTACCACCCAAACTTACCGGTAATACCACACACCAGAGGTGTAACATTTATGTCTACTCTAATGATACGAATCATTAGAGCAATTGAGCCTACTACCCTTGGGGTGGAAAGCTAAATTATGATTTTAATATACTTAAGAATGCTTCTTGAGGAATTTCTACTTTCCCGACCATTTTCATTTTTTTCTTACCCTTCTTTTGCTTCTCCAAAAGCTTTCTCTTCCGACTATAATCTCCTCCGCCGACAACCTTGCTACCGTGCATCAAAACATCTTTCCTGAAGGGCTTCACAGATTCCCGGGCAATTACTTTTCCCCCAATTGTCGCCTGGATGGCAATTTCAAAGTTTTGCCGGGGAAGGACGTCCCGCAATTTTTCCGCCAATCTTCTCCCCACACTTTCCGCCCTTTGTCTGAAGACAATAATTGAGAGCGCATCCACTTTTTCCCCACCCACCAGGATATCTACCCGAACTGCATCCACTTCCCTAAATTCCAAAAATTCCCAGTCAAGGGAGGCAAACCCGGAGGAAACCGATTTTAATTTATCATAAAAATCGGTAATCATTTCCGAGAGGGGCATTTCATAGGATAATTCTACCTGCAGACCAAAATGCTGCATATCCAGAAATCGACCCCTCCTGTCCTGAACTAATTCCATAACTGCGCCAATAAAATTTTGCGGCACAAAAATTCTCAAGGATATCCACGGTTCCTTGAGTCCTGAGGAGTGAAGCGACGAAGGATCTAGCTCTGCAGGATTTGTAATTACTTTATTCCCTACCAGATATTCAACGGATGGCATAGTGGCCAAAAGCGACACCCCATATTCCTCCGAAAGTCTTTGCTGAACCACCTCGGCATGTAAAAGTCCCAAAAATCCGCACCTAAAACCAGAACCCAGGGCTTGCGATTGTTCTATTTCGTAGGAAAAGGCCGGATCAGTCAATCTAAATTTCGAGAGGGCTTCTTTAAGCTGTACATAATCCCCTGCCTCAATTGGATAAAGCCCCACATAAACCATAGGTTTCACTTCTTTATATCCCGGTAATGGCTTTACACCTCCGAGGTGTGAGAATTTTTCCACCTCGGAGGTGGCAGTAATTGTATCCCCAACCCTAACCAGATCAGGCTCCTTTATCCCTGTGGCAATATAACCTATTTCTCCCGATTCCAAGTTCTCAGAAGGAGAAAGACCCGGGATAAAATAGCCCTTTTCCAAAACCTCACCAGTAGCGCCAGTTCCCAAAAATTCTATCTTGGATCCAATTTTGGGTACCGTTCCTTCCACAATCCGGACCTGGGCCACTACTCCTTTATAAGCGTCAAAAAAAGAATCAAATATGAGAGCCCTCAATGGCTGATTTAGGTTTCCACCCCCGGGGTGGATTAGGTTGACACCTGCGGATTTTGGAGGGGGAATACGTTCAACAACTGCTCTTAAAATTTGTTCTACACCCTCCCCTGTCTTTCCCGAAGCTAAAATTATTTCATCTTCTTTAAAACCAAAAGTATCCAACAATTGTTTTTTGCACATTGTCACATCCGCATTGGGAAGATCAATTTTGTTAATGACGGGAATCAGCATCAAACCTAAATTGAGGGCATATAAGCCATGGGCTAAGGTTTGGGCTTGTATCCCCTGGGTTGCATCAACTAAAAGTACCGCTCCTTCAACTGCCGCCAAGGCCCGGGACACTTCATAGGAAAAATCCACATGCCCGGGAGTATCGATTAAATTCAAAGTGAAAAGTGTAGAGTGCAAAGTGTATTGCATGCGGACGGGAGCCAGCTTGATGGTAATTCCCCGCTCGCGTTCTAAGGCTAAAGAATCTAAAAGCTGGGGTTTTAATTTATCATGAGCAATGGTACCAGTAAGCTCCAACATCCGATCTGCCAGAGTTGATTTCCCGTGATCTATATGGGCTATAATTGAAAAGTTACGGATATTCATGGAGACAATTGTAGCCAAAACCAGGTCAAGTAGCAATAAAACTTTCCTTTTCCCCTTTTGGGTCTGGCTTTTTGCCATCATGGCTTATGTTTCGGCAGAGATTGTCACACTCTCGACTCCCATTGAAAAAATTACTCCCAGTACAATAATTTTTTCCCTTTCATATTATGTAGTTCAAGCAGCCCTTGTGGCTGATATTATCGTTAGAAGAAAATTATCCCTATGGGGAATTTTTTTGATCGGTTTAATTTACGGAATTTTAGAAGAGGTTTTTTATATCAAAAATCCATTCTTTTTAACAATACTTTTAGCCTTGGGCCACAGCGCTGTGACAATTACGTTCCCTTATATTTTGACTAATTTCCTAATCCCGGGGGAGAAAAAACCATTCCTCGATAAAAAAGGTTATGTTTTTGCCGGCGGGTATTTACTCATATTGTATACAGTGATGGCAGGGTTTATCCCATTTGCTTATCCGGACTCATTAATCTTAGGAATTGCCCTACTGCTGGCTTTATTTTCCCTGCTTAAAAAATCCGGTAAGCCCAGCACAACCGCCGCCATGTCAGGAATTAAAAAATGGGAGAAAGCAATAGTTCCGATTTTGGCAGCATTTTTAACTGTTATCAGCGGGCAAAATTATCTGGGAGTAATGGTAGTTTTTATTTGGGTTTTGCTAAGGCAAAAAGTATTCAACCGTCAAGATTTTTATCTTTCGGCAATATTTTTTCTGGTTTTTCATTTCCTGGCATCAATTTTTAACAAATCGGCCAACCAATCAGGATTATCCCCAAACTACCTTTTTTCATTAGTCACGGGAATTTTATTAATTGCCTGGCTCTGGCGCACTTCTAAACAGTATCAGGGTGCTGGACGATTTCTTCAGACTTCAGTTCAAACTTGAACTTATAAATTCTCCGGATGAGCTGGCCGAATGTTTCAAGTTCCCGGACTTTCAAAAGCCATACCAGGAGAAGGTAAACCCCAAGGCCAAAAATTGAGGCAATCCCTGTCAATAAAATCAAATTAATGGTATGGGTAGTATCAAAAACCAGCTGGTCCAAAGCCTTTATGGGAATATAGAGGGCAACAGCTGCAACTACTGCCGCAAGAAGCATTTTGAGCGTTGGCATAAAAAGATCATTCAAATTAAACCCTCCAACCTTGTGATGTAAAAAGTAAAGCAGCAGTAAAAATGCAAAATTACTGCTGATGGCATAAGATGCTCCCAAACCCCAAACCTCTAAATGCAAGTTTTGGACAAAGTAGAAACTCAAGGTTACATTTAGGGACACACTTAAAATTGACACTATAACCGGAGTACGGGTGTCTTTTAAAGCATAAAAGGAGCGGACAAGAAGAAGCGCAATTGCCTGGGCAGCCAAGCCTACCGATAAAAATGCCACCGTCTTACCTGTCAGGACTGTAGCTTCCCAGTTAAATTGCGATGCACCGAACACCAACCTTACTGCCGGAATCCGAAGCACTATTAAAATGGCAGCAGCCGGCAGGGCCAAAAACATAATCTGGTGCATGGTAGTAAGCAGTGTTACTTTAAAAGAACCATCTTCCCCCCGGCTTTTTTCCCGGGACAAAACCGGCAAGGCTGCCTGGGCCAGCGTTGCCCCAAAAAGCCCAATCGGCACAGTTTGCAAATGCTGGGCAAAAGTGAGGAAAGTCACCGAGGATGCAGAAATAAGCGAAGCTAAAATCACGCCCACTGTTTCATTAAGCTGTTCCACAGCTACCCCGACAGTTCTGATGCTCATCAATCCTAAAACTTCTCTGATTCCATTACTTTTGAAATTAAAGGTCAATGTATGCCTGAAACCAAGCGACACCACCAGGGGGATTTGTATTACCACATAAAGAGACGCGCCCAGCGTCACCCCCACAGCCGGACCGGCTATTCCCCAGAGGGGTACCAAAAAAATAATCCCCAAAATTATTCCCACATTGTAAAAAAATGAGGCGATTGCCGGGATAATAAACCGTTGGAAGGATTGGCTGATCCCGGTTAGAAAAGAGCCGATTACCAAAATAATCTGCCCCCCTAAAATAATCCTGGTTAAATTTACTGTTTCCTCTTTCTGTGCTTCATTAAAACCGGGTACTATAAGGCCGATAAAATTGCCGGCCAATAAAAAAACTATGATACAAACGGCTATAAATCCCACCAGCACAATATTTAAAACGTCAGAGGCAAAAGTAAAAGCTTCCTTGTCGCCTTTTTTATTCAGAAAATCCGTAAAAACCGGGATGAAGGCCACACTCACTGCCCCGAAAATTAACAGTTGAAAAAGCAGGTCCGGGACTCTAAATGCAGCAAAGAAAACAGCCAGTTCGTCAGGTACAAAAAAATGGGCGAGCATCCTGTCGCGGATAAGCCCCAAAAACTTTGAGGCAAAAACCGTAGCCATCAAAACCACCGCGCCGGAAAGAATGGAATTCTGGCGGGACGAAAGAAGTGCCAGGAGATTTTTTACCATATCTTTTCAAATTGTAGCAGAACGCCTTGTAAATGGGCAGAGGCTTATGTTAAGATACCAAACATGCCGATACTTAAATCTGCAATTAAAAAAGCACGCAAGGATAAAGCAAGAACGGCCAGAAATGCCATCAGAGCATTAGCCGTCAAAAGACTTATAAAAGCCGCCCGTCGCGCGCCAAATGCTAAAAATCTCACTGCTGTATTTTCTGCCCTTGATAAGGCCGCCAAAGTCCACCTTATTCACCCTAATAAGTCTGCACGATTAAAGTCGAGACTGTCAAAGTTGATTACGCAGCCTTCTTCCGCAAGCGGAAGTAAGTCTGCACGATTAAAGTCGAGACTGTCAAAACTGGTTCCGGGCAAAAAAAAGTAGATTAAACTCTCCGTCTGTTATACACTAAAGTTATGAAAGTTTTGCCCAAAGTCGCCAAACTTCCTTTATTTAAAATTAACCTGCTCATCAAAAAAGATCAGGGCGAGAAAATTACCATCAAGTTCCTGAAGTGGATACTGGCATCAGGTAGGTACCTGGTCATTTTTGTTGAGCTTTTGACAATTTCCGCCTTTGTCTTCCGTTATAAACTTGATTCAGACTTAATTGACCTGCAGGAGCAAATCAGCCAGCAAAAACCCGTCATTGAAAGTTTTAAAAACGAAGAAGCTATCATCCGTCGAACCCAATTCCAACTCCAAAGCATCAAACAAATCAAACAAGGGATACCGGATTTTGCCGCAATTTTACAGAAATTCTCAGAAAAAATCCCCCAAACCATTAAACTGACCAGTGTCAATATAGGACAAACTAAAGCAGGTTCCAGCACTAATTTAACAATGAACGGGGAAGCTTCATCTGCAACTGATTTGTCATATTTCATCAAGTCATTGCAAAACGACCCGGCATTTACCAGTATCAATTTGGCAAATATCTCGTTTGAAAATCAAATTTCTTTTACTGTCACAGGTGAGCTTAAACCAATTGGAGGCCAGAAAAATTAATGAAAACCGCGAAATATTCCCGCTACTATACGTTCGTTAAACCGGTCATCGAAAATAAAGTTGCCAAATCGGTTGCGCCCTATATTTTCAGCATTATTACCATTGCAATCCTGGTGCTCTCTGCCTTAAAACCCACTGTTTCTACTATCTTGAACCTGCAAAAGAGCATTGAGAATAACGGGCAGATACTTAAAGCTTTAAAAGAGAAGGGTCAAAATCTATATACCGGCAAAGAAAATTACGATAAATTGGACCCAAACCTGAAAGATAAAATTAATGGCAAAATCCCCCAGAATGCGGAAGTGGCATCATTAATCCGCAGTTTAAGGAATGCCTCCCCTCCTCAAGCTTCAACATCGGCCTTGCAAGTCCAGCCCTTTCTAATGGTTGACAATGCCGGGTCTGTGACTACTCTGGCTCTTTCCGAAATTGAGTTTGTTTATAATACCCAGGGCCCTTTCCAGGATCTTCTCCTGGTGCTTCGCAATTTGCAAAATACGGACAGACTTATTAAAGTTGATTCGGTAGTAATAAGCAGAAGCCTTGGCCCAACTGTTCTGTCAGTCACCGGCAAAGCATATTTTTTGAAAAATATATGAGCGGAAGACAATTTTTTTATATCCTGTTTGTCACGTTTATAACTATTATAGTCTGGGTAGTAATGGATATCATGCATTCGCGTGCTGAAGTACAAATTACCCCTGAAATCAAAAAAATGATGGAACCTATAAACCCCAATTTTGACCAGGAGGTTTTAAATGCTCTCTAAAATTAAAATGCCGACTCTTTTCGGTTTAGTCCTGCTTATAATCGGGCTTGCAGCCGGAGTATTTTTTATAAAATCACCGGAACTCCTGGTATTCCAAAGTCAAGCTTTACCTGAAGTCACACCACAAAAAATTACTTTGGCAAACCTGGCACCTGCTTCTGTTTCAATATTTTGGCAAACCGTAAACCAAACATCAGGTTTTATCAGAATCGGCACAAGTTCCACCTTAGACCAAACATTCCGGGACGTCCGGGATTCATTCTCCCTAAATCCTTACGGCCTTCATTTTGTAACATTGACAAACCTTTCACCCGGAACAACTTACTTCTATAAAATTAACTCCGGCGACAGCCTACACCCGCAAGGTGCACCTCTTACCTTTAGGACTCCCTTTGAGGAAACCGTCTCTTCCTACCAACCTGTTATCGGCACTGTTATAAATGATGATTTAACACCCATTTCCGAGGCCTTTGTAACTTTGGAGGGACAAAGTGGCCTTTTGGCAGCAGTTACCAAAGTTTCCGGCAATTTTATCCTGCCCCTTACCTCTTTGGGAAACGCTCCGGTGGACATACCACTAACCCTGACGGTCTTTGACAAAGAAAAAAGTTCCCGCGTAATTTTTAAACTTCCTGTTACCCAAAATCTTCCTCCCATTACCCTGGGACAAGATTTGGATTTAACTGCACCATAGCCCTACCAGACCTGGTCTGGGAGGCTAGTGATATTCCCAACCCGGGTCATCGACTGTGAGACTCAGACCGAATCGGGTGAAAGTTTTTGTTTACTTGGAAAGATTAATGGTGAGTTTATAGCCCATTACCTGGGCAATTCTTTGTAAAAATTCCAGAGAGGGGTTAATGTTGCCTGATTCCAAACGGGCAATAGCTGATTGTTTTGTGCCGATTTTTTTGGCCACATCCATCTGGGTCATTTTATTTTTTATCCGGGCATTAATAAGTTGGGAAATTACAGCATAGCGGGGAGCGAGTTTGTCAAACTCCTTTTTGGTGGTCGGATCAGTTAATAATTCTTTCTCTAAAACTTTCCAATTACTCATATGTGAAATATAACATAGGCGTTATATCATGTCAATACCTCAAGCATCTCGGTATTAACCTTGAGTTAGATCGAATGGGTCAACTCTTTCATTCTGGATTGTGCCAGCAATAACTCTCTTTGCGGTGTTTGCTGTTTCTGTTTTTTAAATGCGTGGAGTAAATAAATAGTCCTTTGCTTGAAACAATAAAATATCCGCAATTCCTCTTTCCCTCTTATCCGCAGTTCAAATAATCCCCCACCCAACATTTTTGTATGAGGCATACCAAGCATATTGCCATACTATTGCAGCAGCCTGACATTATGGATTATTTTAGAGCGCGCTTGAGGTTGTTGCTTTTTGATAAAAAAATCTACCGGTTTTTCTCCTTCATGGGTTTCATAAGTTAAAATTGTCCACAGGGTTCCCATAACAAAATTATATCAGGAATTTAATATCCCACCCCGGGTGGGAGTTTTTGTAAAATTTCCAATTATGAAATATAATCACACATATGAATGAACCGAAAGATAGTCAGGAATTATTACCAAAATCACCTTTAGATGTTTTAGAGTCCACTGCACGAGAAATATCCTCTCTTGAGAAAGAAGCGCAAAGGGCGTTGGGTTCAAAAGACCCAAATGAATATAAGAGAGTTCTTCACACAAAAGCAGAAATTATGGTAAATCTACCAACAAAGCTAGATGACCTTTTACAAAGAGGAATTCCCGTTCCAGACGGAATTATTGATCAATCTGCCAATTTTGCTGTTATGGCAAGGAAGTTTTTGGGCACTGATAATTATTTTGGAATGGGAGTTTTATTGATTCCAAAAGGGCTCAAGACAGGTGAACCCAATGATCTAGAGAAACTTATTGATCAACTAAAAAATCCCGAATAATAACAATAATAACAGCCTCGCCAGACGTGGTCTGGGAGGCTAGTGATATCCCACCCCCGGGTCATCTACCGTGAGACTCATACCGAATCGGGTGGAAGTTTTTGGTTATTTTGTAAAAATTCAAAAGGAATGTGATTCTGCTATATCTGATTTAATAATGGTAAGCGACTTTTCCAGAATCTTAGCTTTTTGATTGTTAAGCAGTTGATTCAGATAATTTACAATATTCTTTGGATTTTGGTTTCTTAATCTAATAACAATGCAGGCTACATGGTATTTGGGAAATTGTGTCAAACCAATAAAATCTTTATCCAGTGTTAAAACAATCCTTCCTTCTTTTTGAGCTACTTTGATAATCTCCGTATCTTTAGCCAGTAAGTCAATTTTTTTAAAATCTAAGACAGCATGATTATTCTGAATTAAATACGTGATGACTGATTGAGGAATATTAATATCAGCGAGAAATTTCATGAGCCACGGCTTGAGCTTTATCAAAAATATAGCTCTCTTCTTTACCAACTAGCTTAGCCGCAAAATCAACAGCCGCCTGAATTTGTGCTTTGGTCAAAAACGGGTACTCCTTAATGATCTCATTTTTTTCCATGCCAGAGGAGAGAAGCTCCAGGATGACCTCAACAGACATTCTTGTTCCGGTAATAATAGGTTTACCACCCAGAATCTTTGGATCTTGTGTAATAAGACTTTTCATAGCCATATTATACCATAGTTCATACCACCTATTGTGGGAGTTTTTGGTTAAACTTTCTGATATACTTCAGACATGAAGATTAGTATTCTAAAAAAAGAATCTAGAGTTTTACATGATTTTAATGATGTGGAGTGGCGGTCATACAATCAGGAATATTACGGAAAAGGCACAGAATGGAAATCAGGTAAATGCTCCATTGTAGCGAGAGATGGCAAAAGAATAGTGGGTCTTGCAAGGTTACAAAATGACGGAGGAGTACTTTATCTCAAATCTATTGTCGTTGTTTGAGATTTACAAGGTAAGGGCATCGGGAAAATGTTAATGCAGGAGTTAGAGAAGCTCGCCAAAAAATTAGAATGTCACAAGCTTTATTTTTACACCGGTAAAGTTTGGGACGCCCGCAAATTTTATGAAAAATTAGGCTATGTCAAAACAGCTGATCTGCCCAATCATTATATGCACAAAGATTTTCTGGAATATACCAAGTTCTTAACGTGATATGTATAAAGGTTTTATCTTATCTGAATCATTAAACAATCCGCTATTGCTGAATAAACTTGAAAAGATATATGTTTTGGTCGAACATCATCCCGGAGAATCTCTACCTTACTGGAATGATTATAAAGTTAAAATTGATGATGAAAATATTGAACAGATTGCAAACGAAATTGCAGATAACATTAAAGAGGGCTGGTACGCTCATTTTTGGAATGACGAAGAAGTCATAGCTGTTCTTCCCGGTAAGTATTTTAAAATCCCAAAAGAAGAAAAGTGGCAATCACCACAATTCAAAGAATATCAGGAATATGGCAGACAACATGGAGTTGAAGAACAGTATTTAGATGGTTTCTGGATCCAAGAGAGTGATACTCCGGAAGTACAAGAACAATAGGTGATATTTTAGCCTCACCAGACCTGGTCTGGGAGGCTAGTTACTTTTGTGGGAAATGAAGGAATAGGCTAGGCGGGTTAGGGCTCCTTTTTCATCCATATCCCCATTTTTAATATTGTATTCTGCCTGAATGGCCAGATAATATAATTTTGTAAAATTCTGCAGGGAATATTTTTTCTTTTGCTCTTTAATTTTTCCGGCAGCATATGCAGATTGAGGCAAAGGTAAAATGTTGCGCCGCAAAAGATAATAGACCATGGTAATGACATACATTGACCCCCATTCTTCCCTATATTTTTCAAGTTCAATTAAGGCCTCCTTTTTTTGTTCAATTAATTTATCCAGGAAAGGGAACATCGAGGTTTCTTTTTCCCCTTCAAAGGATAATACTTGCGCTTTTAAAGCTTTGGCGCTTTCCAGAAGTTTGGAGGTGGCTTTGGGAGAGTCAGCCACCATTACTAAAGTTGTCTCCCCTGTCCCTAAATTTATTTTTTTCAAATCCAGTTTATCGGGCACATTTTCCCCAATTACCAATTTGGCCCCTGTTTCAAAAAGTCCGCTGGAGGCCAAACCAACTTCCAGCACACTCGCATCTTGAGTTTTTAAGTCAATTTGGGAAATATTTTCCGGCGGGTATTGCCTTTTAATTTTCAAAAGTTCATTTCTTTTACTGACTTCCCCGGGACCAACTAATAAAATAATTTTCATGGTTGTCTGGCGGGAGGACTTGCCCTGAGCGGACTTGTGGTGAGCGTAGTCGAACCAGCCGAAGGGGTGGCTTCCATTTTACCAGATAAAATATCGGAAACAAATTGCCTCACTTTTGTAAAATCATTGCCTGGAGGAATTAAGACCCAAGCCCCATAAAGTCCTGCCGGAGGGGTGACAAGCAAAGGATCTTTACCTTTAGAATCTATTACATAGCTTTTGATGCCGGAGATATTTTTTGCCAAGTTGGCAAATTCCAGATATTTATTTTGAGGGATATCCGTATCAAGTGATGCCCCAAAAGTCCGGGCAAGACCTGTCATCTTGCCAATATCTGTCAGGGTGTCAAAAGATAGTACTTTATTTTTAAAAGCTTGCAGAACCTGCTGCTGTCTAGCCGATCTGGCAAAATCCGTTCCTTCATTATTTGTACCATGCCTGCTTCTTACAAATTTCAGGGTCATCTCCCCGCCCAAGTGAGTTAAACCCTCCTCAAAGCTAATATGTTCATAACGGCAAGGAAAAAGTTGTAAGACCTGATTTTCACTATATTGCAGGTTTTTATCCAGAGAGCCGGAAGAAGTAGCAATTTTACCATCGGGCCCGATTAAAACTCTTTGCTCTCCGGGGACCGCGCCTAACTCCTTGGCCATAGCCTCATCGATGTTTATTACCCTCTCCTCATTTCCACAAAGATCATCTGCTTTACCTTCAACAGGATAACCATAATCATCAAATGCGCGGGTTACATCGACATCAATTCCTCCAACCGTATCAATGGCTTTGGTAAAACCAGAAAAGTCAAGCCGGATTGCATACGGGATTTCAATTCCTAAAATTTTGCCAATTTCCTCCTCCGCAAAAGACAGGCCATTCCCCCTGGCAAGCCCTATTTCATACAAGGCATTAACCTTGGCCTTGACCTCATCCACCCAAAGATCACGGGGGAGGGAAATCAAATCCGTTTTATGGCTCTTTGTATCAATTGATGCAACCATGATTGTATCAGTCAGATTTGGGCCGTCATGACGCCCTCCGGCTATCCCTAAAAGCAATATATTGACCCTGCCCCGGTCAGCTTCCAGGGAACCCCCCCTGTTTAATACAAAGTTGACAACCGAGGTATTGGAAGTCGATTTCCAAAAGAAGAGGCCCACGGAAAGCAGGATAAAAACCAGTACTCCCGCAAAAAATTTCAATTTCCCATGATTTTTCCCCTTAAGGCGGAGGGGTCTAATTGGATCCATAATTTAGCCTAAATTTTCCTCCGCAATCTTGACAATTTTCAAAAACTCATTCGGATTAAGGGATGCCATACCCACTAGCAATCCATCTAGATTCTGCTGCTGCAAAAATGCCTTGGCATTTTCAGGAGTAATAGACCCCCCATATAAAACCTGCAACATGGGATATTTTTCTTTTAATTTTTGGGCTATCTGACTTGCGTCTTGAGGAGTATCAGGGCTTCCTGTTCCCACCGCCTCAACCGGCTCATATGCTACCAAATCTACATTTTCCGGGACAGGGGTACTTTCACTTTGGACACAAACCAGGGGAATGATATTGGCCTCCCGAGCCCTTTTCACTTTTTCGGCCACGATCTCATCCGTTTCATTAAAATTTTGTCTTCTCTCGCAGTGCCCCAAAATGGATAAATCGACCAAATCCTTGAGGATCCGGGCAGACTCTTCCCCGGTATAAGGGCCATTGTCGAATTCAGATAAATCCTGCGAACCAACCATTAAGGGGTAATTGCCAACCATAACCGCTTTTTTTACCTCTTCAATGTCAGTATAAGCCGGGCAAACTACAATCTTAAGGTTTTCCCGCCTTAGCAAATTTGGCCCCACGGCATCAACCCACTGTAAAGCTTCAGCAATAGTTTTATTTGATTTCCAGTTTGCTACTATCCAGATATTAGGGCCAGCCATACTTTTCTAAGTTTACAATAAAATCATCTGACACTTCTACTCCCTCCGCTTCCAAAAGGGCCTTTTGGGCCTTTTTGGGATGCTCCAGGCATTTGGTAGAAATATATCCATGCCTATTGATAATCCTTTGCCAGGGGAGATCTAATTTTTCGCTGTTGGCGTGCAAAATTCCCCCAACCAGCCTCCCACCTCTTGGTAATCCTGCCAGAACAGCTACAGTACCATAGGTAGTAACTTTACCATAAGGGATTTTCCTGACAATTTGGATAACTTTGTCTTTAAAAGACATTCGTCTATTATAACTTTTTGACAGAAAATTGGGCTAATTAGCCGTCTGCTTTGATGATACGAATCATTAGAGCAAGTTTGTTCCCGTTCTGTCACATTGACAAGCAACAAGCAGGACTAGTTGACAATTTGCGAAACTATAGTATAATATATAGCAAATATATAATTAAACATATGCAAACACAGGATAGAGTGCAAAAACTAGTAACATTTTCCCCAAAGCTATACAGCAACGCTGTAGCTAGAGCTAATAGTTTAGGTATCCCTTTTGCAGAATACGTCAGGTATACACTCATTAAAGATGTTGAAGAAAACAGTAAAAACCTGCCAGTGGTTGACACTGAAACAGAGAAAAGAATTGGCCAAAGCCTAAAAGATATTGAGGAAGGACGGTATACTACCGTCGATCCTTCTGATGAAAAAGTATTAAATACAATTCTTGGTATTAAAGATTAAGCCCATGTTCTTGCTCAATTTTACCGTAACTTTTAACTCCCACCGGGAAAAAGTATTCGGCAGCAATAAAGCATTAAACAAACGGCTTAAAGTTACGCTCATAAAACTTGCAACTAATCCGACTCATCCCTCTTTACATTCACATAAAGTATCTACACTTACTCACGGGCAGAGGTGGAGTTCATCAGTAACAGGAGACATCCGTATTATTTGGGATTATGACAGCAAGAACAGGTTAATTATTCTTCTTTTAGACATTGGCAGCCACAGCGGAACCCACAAAGTATATAAATAACCCATTAACGCGATTCTGTTGCTAAAACAGGATTAGTTATATTCACCGGCAATTTTAATTTAAGGAGGGTTTGTCACAACTAAATTGTCCTACTCCGAATTCCCACTCGTTAAGTGGGAAGATATTTCAGGTAGATGTGATTTGGTAGTAGCTGCTTCTCGAACCGCTGCAGTAATTTTTGCTAAAGCGGTAGCTACATCCCGGGGAGATTCAAATAAGTCATTAGGGAAACCCACACGCGATTTAATAAAATCAATATCATCTACGCCGATAATCCTTTCCGACCAATCCGCAAATGTTGCCCAATACAATTCAACAGTATCCTGGTATGTTTTTCTATTGTTTATCTCCGGAGAAATCGAATTATGCTGGGATATGATTGTTACTGCTATCTTGAGCGCATTGTGCCATCTTTGATCAATAACCCAACTCTCCCTAACATGATCATTATGATCTCGTAATGCAATGGAAATAGCGGCAGAACTAGAATCGAGTTTTAATTCAGCGTGTATTGGTTTGCCATTTAATATTATTTCTCCCTTCCAGCTTTGCCTGCTACCAGTGAGTTCCAATATCTCATTTAGAAAAAACACAGATGGTAGCTCATTGAATAAAGCTCCCCCTGCTTCGGGTGTTGATATTTCAGGTGTTGGCATTTTAGTGGAAGAATACCCCTCAACAAATACTTTGTCAAACCAAGTCAAGAATTAAGTAATTTCAAAAGTTCAGCTTTGGTTGTATGGCCGATCTTGCGGCCTATTTCTTTACCGTCTTTTAAAACCACGAAAGTAGGGATAGACATTACCCCATATTTGGCAGCTTCGGTAGAGTCTTTATCTACATTAATTTCCACAACTTCCACTTTACCTTTTAATTCTTTCTCAATCTCCTTAATAACACCTTCCATGGCTTGGCATGGCCCGCACCAGTCTGCATAAAAATCCAGAAGTTTAACCATAACCTGAAGATAATAGCACTAATTTTGCGGGTGTCAAAGGGGCAAAATACGCTAAATTACCCTTCTGGCAAATTGCACTCGTAATTTTTCAAAAACATCCTTCATGGTTTGATCCCCCTGAGAAATTTCATCCCTGTAAGCTACAAGTTCATCGACGATAAAGGATCCCGAAATATCAGTTAGAAAAGCGGCAAACCTAAATGGCAATTTTTCTGCGTCGCCATCATAGACTACGGCGTTTCTTCTCCTTTCTGCAAAGCTTTCTACAAAAATTCTTTTCTCTTCTATACTTTTTTCATCAAAATATTGCCTTGATTTACCGTCATCCAAGCCTACACAATCAAAAAGATTGCCAACCAATCTAAATGGAAACCAAAAACCCTTGACAGCCTCGACCTCTTCACCGAGGGGTGCACTAAATCTTCCTCCAGTGTGTTTAAAATGATCCCATTCATCAAAAATGATGCACAAAGCGCCGTCATTCCATCTTAATTTACGGTGCGATAGTCTCGCGATGGAAACCTTGAGTGCCTCCATCTGTCCAGTACCGATATTGGCTCTGCTATCAATAATTTGATGATAACTCCGCAGCGCGCGAATGGCCTGATAATTATCCCTTAAAAAAATATCCAACCTTCTCTTGGCTATTGATTCTGCTTCTGAAGGGTGTAAACACGGGCTAATCATGCATTCCATGTTCGCCACTATAATATATCGGTATCCACTATTCAACTTTAATAATCTTTCAGATTGTTCATATGGATCTTTAATGTTAAGATATTTCGGCAATGTCTGATACTTCGACAACTTCGACTACGCTCAGTACAGGTTCGCCCAGTACAAATCTTCTTTCAGAATTAAACCCAATTCAAAAACAGGCCGTCCAATCAACCGAGGGTCCGACCCTAATTTTGGCAGGTGCAGGATCCGGTAAAACCAAAGTTTTAACCCACAGGGTAGCCTATTTAATTGGAGAAAAAGGGGTTCCCGCCATCAATATCTGCGTCCTGACATTTACCAATAAAGCCGCTGGCGAAATGAAAAACAGGATATTAAGGCTTTTGCAACTTGACGCTGGACGCTTGACGCTAGACGCTGTTCCTATCATGGGCACCTTTCATTCTTTTTGTGCACGGATCCTGCGCAGGGATGGTAAACTCTTAGGCCTTCCCGTTAATTTTTCCATTTATGATGAAAACGATGCTTTAGATGCTGTCAAAGAAGCTATGAAAATCCTTGACATGCCAACCCAGAAAAATCCTCCCGGGGCTATCAGGTCCGCCATTTCCGGAGCCAAAAACGAGATGGTTTCATCGCTTGAGTATGTCAACCTGGCCCGGGGGTTTTGGCAGGAAAATGTGGCCCGTGTTTTCCTTGAATACCAGAAGATTTTAGAAAAAAATCATGCCGTTGATTTTGATGACCTGCTTCTTTTAACAGTCAAGTTATTTCAAAATTTTCCCGAGATTTTGCAAAAATACCAGATCCAATTCCGCTACATCTTAATTGATGAGTACCAGGATACCAATGCCGTCCAGTACCTCCTGTCAAAACTTTTAGCCAAAAGGAATCAGAATATCTGTGTTGTCGGGGACGCTGCACAATCAATTTACGCCTTCAGGGGAGCGGATTTTAGAAATATTGTCAATTTTCAAAAAGACTATCCCAATGCCAAAGTTTTTAATCTGGAGCAAAATTACCGCTCCACCCAAATTATCTTAGATACCGCCCACGCGGTTATTTCCAAAAACCACTCCCATCCCATTTTAAAATTATGGACAGAGAAGTCAGGCGGTACTAAAATCGAGGTGGCAGAACTTTCAAACGAGCAGGGTGAAGCGCTTTATATTACCAAAGAAATCAGAAATTCCAACCGCCCTTTGTCTGATTTTGCCGTGTTATACCGCACTAACGCCCAATCCCGGGCCCTTGAAGAAACATTTTTAAAAGCAGGTCTGCCATATACTTTGGTTGGCGGTATCAGGTTTTATGAGAGAAAAGAGATAAAGGACATCCTTTCTTATTTACGGCTTTTGGAAAATCCCAAAGATTCAGTTTCAAAAAACAGGGTAGAAAAAATCGGCAAAGGCAGAATGGGCAAGTTTTTTGAGCTGAGAGATGTCATCCTGAACATAAGCGAAGGATCTCTCGCGAATGCGAGTAATACTGGAACAAGTCCAGAGATTCTTCCCCCGCCAACACGGGGTCAGAATGACAACAAAGTTGTCACATTAGACCTATTAGATCGAATTTTAGAGGTTACGGATTATTTGGAATATATTGATGATGGTACAGAAGTAGGCAAAGCCCGTATAGAAAACGTTAAGGAACTTCGCTCCGTGGCCGAACAATTCCCCAAAATAACAGAGTTTTTGGAGCAAGTGGCCTTAGTGGAAAGTGAATATTCTGCAGACGAGAAGTCCAAGAAATCCCACCCCGGGGGTGGAACTAAGGATGCCGTCACTTTAACTACTTTACATCAGGCCAAGGGTCTGGAATGGCCGGTGGTTTTTATGGTTGGCATGGAAGAAGGATTATTCCCTCATTCCCGGTGTTTGATGGATGCAAATGAAATGGAAGAAGAAAGAAGGCTTTGTTATGTGGGTATTACCAGGGCCAAACATAAACTCTACATGACTTACACCAGAAAAAGGCTCTTTTTCGGTACAAAAACCTCCAATATGGTGTCGCGCTTTTTACTGGATATTCCCCAAGAATTGTTACAGTCAAACACCACGTTCCAAAGCAAAAATGATTATCTGGACGACGTGTCTTTTGTAAAAGATGAAGACGAATGGTTAAATGAATGAAAACTTTATTTGGAGCCGTCCTAGTCCTGGCTGCTCTTTTTATACATTTCTATTTACCGCAACTACAAACTCCTCTTGAGCCTGTTCAGGCCGAAGTTTTATCTGCTAAGACGCAACAGACAAATCTACAACCCATCAAAACCGAGTCCCGTTTTAAAGAAAAGCTGGTTGAGGATAAAGAAATTCTTAAAAGAAAAACCATTTATAAAGATGACCCGGAAACAGAGGCGGGTGTTGATACTGTCCTGGAAGAAGGGGAAGACGGGACAAAAACCATCATCACTAAAGTTACCTACTATCCTGCAGACGAGGTGGAAAAATGGAAAGAATATTCCAAAGATATTGTTTCTACCGAAACAATTCCTCCGAAGGACAAAATAATTTCCCAGGGAACCAAAATTGTCTGGAAAACCCTGTCTACTCCAGATGGAGAAATTAAATACTGGAAAAAAATGCGGGTTTATGCCACCCATTATGATTCCCGTTGCCCGGGGTGCAACGCGTGGACCTCAATCGGCATGAGGGCTGGAAAAGGGGTTATTGCCGTAGACCCCAAAGTAATAAAATATAGGACAAAGGTTTATGTTCCGGGCTATGGCATGGCTATAGCAGGAGATACAGGCGGGGCCATAAAGGGTAATATTATTGATTTGGGCTTTGAAGATGCCAAAACAGCGGGCTGGAGAGCAAAGTTTGTCGATATCTATATTTTAGACTAACTTTGCTCGAAAGCACTGAGCTTGCCGAAGTGCTGGAGTGCACGATTTGTAGATATATATCTACTCTAAGGTTGGAAATCTAAACTACAATTATCATTACCTCCGTATCTATCAATACACATAGTCACACTCTTAATAGTCGGAAACTGTTTAGCTGTTAATTCTGTTGATAAACCCATACATCCTACTCTTGAAGAACCTCCGCCATAAGCCCGAACAGAATCATAGAAATTTATTGTTAAATTACCATCTTTTAGAGATACACCATTAATACCTATGTCGGGATTTTTGTAAGTTACATTAAATATCTTTTTTTGCGCGGCAATATCCTCTTTATTTGGAAATTCACCATAATGACCCTCCATTAATTTCTTCAGGGTAACTTCGGCAATATTCGGTACATTCGGGACTTCTATCGGAATACCAATCAAATCAATCCCCACTTTGTCATTTGTTACTTTACAATCAACCAAGTAAACTTCTCGGGTTTTATCCCCTGACTTAAATGATTTTAATTTTGGCCAGGAAAAATTTGGCAAAAGCCTTAATTCATCCGAATCAAGCTGGCTGCTTTTATATATATCTAAAGCATTAATCATTTCTTTTGTGCTCAAAAATTTAGAAATGGGATAAACTTTTTTTACAGATAAATATCTTGATTCTGCCTGACCCCATTCCATTGATCCTTCCAAAGTTACTTCTTTACCAATATATTTTTTTAATTCATTTTTAACAGTGCTGTCACTTGAGGCTGCTTCCACACGATATTGCACCTCCGGTCTTCCTGCGGCACTAAACTCATCAGTAAAAGGAGTTTTTAATTCAAGAAGATACTCATTCCCAGTATCAGCAGGATATGGAGTTTGATACCTTAAAAAACCCTGTAAAGTCAGTTTCTTGGTGTTAACAGCTTCATCAGTAATAGCTGATGGACTGGGTTTTAGAATTTGAGGAGTTATAGTCGGACTTGGCAATGCAGTGTCACAAACTAGTATTGGATTACATGGTGCTTTAATACATTGCACTTTCTGATAATAACAACCCGGAGGAGGCAAATTAGGAATCTGAATTATTTTTAAATACCAAACTCCCACAACGCTTAAACCTACAACTAAAATCCCCACCAGAAAAATAATCGGAGCAAAACCTTTTTGTATCATCGTCTGATTCTATGAGCTACAACAATGGAAGATTGGCTGGACCAAAGTTCTTTTTGAACTTTGCGGGGGATAGCTTTTCCTAAATCTTTCAAAAATTTACTGGCCCTGAAAATATCAATCATCACCGGTTCCCTATCCTGGGCCACACTTACAATATTACCCTCTTTGGTTTCATAAGAATCATCTATCTTTTTGTTTGACAAGACAATCATCAAAATATCCTCATCTTTGTCATAGTGTACTTTCATATTTCCCCCTTCTTCCGATATGGAATGTTATAACCTTAATTATAGCACTTTGCCGATCCAAAACTATCCTCAAAATATGCCTTTCATCCATTAAGCCAATCACTGTTTCCTGACTATAATGGGTTACACCTTTCCATTTCGGGTTTTTGATTATTTGTCTAATCTTGGTTTTTGTAATTTTCCAACCTTCTTTTTCCAGTTCTATAAACTTTTCCAAAGTATGTTTTGTATAAATAATCTTCACGCTTTCATAATATCATGAAGACTATGATGCCAAAACTGCGGGCTGGAGAGCAAAATTCATAGATATTTACCTACTTTAAGCTCGGAAGAGTTTCCAGTGGAGGTTTAACTGTGATATCAATATCTTCTGCTTTGACTTCCAGATAAATGACTTTATAACGGATATCTAAGTTGCAGTCATTATTTACAATAGAAGTTCTGGCTAAACCTTCCAGTTGTATCTCTTGGCCTTTGTTATAATTGGGCAATGTCGAGTTACGCACACCACTTTGATCTATTGCATCCACACCTAATTCATTTAATCCGTCACTAATCCCCCATGTTGTAGTAATTATATTGGATTCTATTATTTGGGGGTTCTTGCCGTTTCCTGAAGGCATACATTCAACCATTGGTCTAGCTCTTCCTGATAAAACTCTATACTCTCCTTTCACTTTAACCTTTTTACCGTTGTATTTATCCCTGTTTTCAAATAATTGCTTTATTGTTACTTCCTCAAAATCAGAATCTTTTAGGCTGGGGCAGGAAGCAAATTCACAATTCGGGCCGGATCTTCCCACACCTGTCCCATCAGGACAAATTTTGGCTTCCAAAGTACAAGCTTTTTGAGTTGGAGTTTTAACTTTGAAAAAATAATACCCACCGCCAACTGTCAAAGCTGCAATCAAAATTCCTACCAAAATAATTACTGGAGTAAAGCCACGTTCAGTTTTCATGAACGTGGCAAAACCTTTTTGCATAAATTTTCTTTCAGCCGCCGGCTGTCTGCCAATCTTTCCCTTTAATTCTATAACGGATAAAAGGGTCTTTAAAAGTGGTGTTGCTTAAGTCAAACTCAATGTTTGACCCCGGAAGACAAAGCTGTTGCGGCATTACCTCAATGTCGGGTAATAATTCTGGAGATAGGTTAATAGTTTTGTATCTTGATTGATCAGTTAAATCCTGAAGATATAATGAGCATTTCTTGGGAGAAACAGTGTCATTATCGTTATAAGCATAAAATATATTGGGGTCTTTTGGTAGAGTCCCGATTGAAGCCCACAGCGAATCGCTACTGACACCATACCAAGTAAGTTTTCCTTGAAGCTTATGCAATAATTTACCGTTTGTATCCCAAACACAAATCTTTGTTTGATAATTTTGGAATGCCTCTCCTTGCAAAACATTAGGATAGGAGGCATCCACATTCCGGTCAGAGTAGGTAATTAAATTATCCCCGTCCCATTTGGCAAAACGCGAAACACAATTTGTTTGCGGAATAATTATTTTTTTGTTGCCGTCAAAAGAGATTATTCTTCTTTTTAGCTCCATCCTGCCATCGCGGTTTTGCAAATAATTATTGAGGAAAAGGAAGCTATTTTCTTGGTTGACATAATAAGTGTCCACATGGGTATAAAGCGCTACCCGTTTTTTATCTTTCCTTACATCTAAAACATAATCTATTGAGCTGCCACAGCTAAATCCATAAACCTCTATATCATAGCCGGAGTTTGCCTTGATGGTCTGTATAGAAAAAGGTAGACTACTGACAGGTTCGGTAACATAAGAGTCGTAATCTT